>Ga0302323_100001155_pt1 | contig 21393 bp, 21 predicted proteins | sample Fen_T0_3_FD_201950 | JGI IMG/M metagenome (GOLD analysis project Ga0302323, IMG submission 201950) | Peat permafrost microbial communities from Stordalen Mire near Abisko, Sweden - Fen_T0_3 | ecosystem: Environmental > Terrestrial > Soil > Wetlands > Permafrost | place: Sweden: Abisko... | reverse complement strand
TCCGCAGAGGTAGCTTCCGCAGAGGTAGCTTCCGCATAGGTAGCTTCCGCAGAGGTAGCTTCCGCAGAGGTAGCTTCCGCAGAGGTAGCTTCCGCAGAGGTAGCTTCCGCAACGGTAGCTTCCGCAGAGGTAGCTTCTCCTGAAGTCGCTTCGGCTGAAGTTGACGTGCCCGACGCATTAGTCGTCGAAGGGACAACTGCGCTCGCAACTCCCGCCGACACGGTCGCACCTGAAGCGCCGGAGCCTGCGCCACGCGAAGCCGCACCACTGCCCAAGTCGTCGGGCACGGAACCCCTCGTGGGCGGGTCGGCGGAAAGCGACGTCTCGTTGTTGCCTGAGGCGGCTGCGAGCAGCGACCCGATCGAAGCAGCCGCTCCAAGCTCGGTAGTGCCGTCGGTCCCGCCGGGGCTGGCTGCGCTGGCCTCCGATCGCGGTGCGGATGACCAGCCGCATGTGCCGCTGTCGCGCCCGCGTCCCACGCCGCCGCCGCTGCCTCCGAGCGCCATCCCGCCCGGCCCGGATGCCGCACTCAGCAACGGAGCGAGCAAACGCCCCGACGCCACTGCGGTCTCCTCGGCGCCTGCACAAAAAGGCCCGCCTCCCAAGCCCGGAAAGCGTGCTGCACCGCCACCGCCACCGCCGTCGTCGGCATCCCGACCTCCGCCGCGCGCGGGAGGGACCACAGGTGGCAATCGCCCACCTCCGCCGCCTGCTTCGGGCGGGGCCCGTCCAGCGCCACCGCCACCCCCTTCCGGTGCCCACAATGCCAGCCCGCCGTCGCCGCCCGTTCCGAGTCTCCAGGACGCGGACGACGACGATAACGAATTGACCGTGACCGTCGATGAGGACGAGCTGTTCGACGACAAGAGTCGTTAAGCTGGTGAGCCCGGGCTGAGCACGAGCCGCCCGGCGCTAGCATCGAGCTCGGCGAAGATCCCGAGCGGTACGAACTCGTTGTATCGCTCATGCCCGAAGCGGAGCCCGCTCGCAACGGGTACGCCCAGGACTAGCAGACGCTCATGGATCACGTCGCGCACGGACACGCGGTATGAGTCCGGGCAATCCGAAAAATCGCCCACCACGACGCCTCCGATGCCGTCGAGCGCGCCGCATGCCAAAAGGGCGCTCAGCATCCGGTCGACTCGATAAGCCGACTCCGTCACGTCCTCGAGCAGCAGAATTGCACCACCGGGCAGACGCAGTCGCCCGGTGGCCTGGCACGTGAAGAGCAAGCTCAAATTGCCGCCAGCCAAGGGACCGCGAGCGATCCCCGGGCGCAGCGCATGGAGCCCCTCGTAGCTCGTCCTTGCGTCGGGAGTCTCGAGCGCGCGTATGAAACGCTGGTGAGTCCAGTCGTCGCTTCTGCCAAGCGCGGCCGCGTTTGGCCCGTGCATGGACGCGATGCCGAGCGCGGCCGCCTCCACGTGGAGCGCCGTGACGTCCGAGAAGCCGACGATCCACTTCGGGTGGCGCAGGAGCGGCCCATATTCGGCGAGGTGCGCAATGCGCGTGAGCCCATAGCCGCCGCGCGCAGCGACGATCGCGCAAAGTCCCGGATCGGCTAGGGCGCGATTTAGCTCGTTTAGCCGGCGCGCGTCATCGCCGGCCAGGAAACCGTGGCGCTCGAAGATCGACCAATCGAACTCGACGCGGTAGCGCTGGCCGAGCCAGGCCATGCCGCGCAGCACCAGAGTGCGATCGAAAGGCCCCGAGGGCGCGATCACACGGATCCGCGAGCCAGGCTGAAGCGGGGCTGGAATCACGCTCTGCGAGGGCATCACCGAGAACGTAACGCGTTTTTCGAGTCTGGCCGAGTTCGGCAAGCCTGGCCGGGGCCGGGAAAGCCGGCGCGACGCGCCCGGAAAGCCAGTAGAAAAGCTGCGAAAGCGATTGCAGTGGCGGCGGGAGGCAGCAAGACTCGGCGCGGAGATGGAGTCTCGGAACGCACTAGCGCGGCTGGCGGACGTAGCGGGCGGTGCCGTGCCGCTCTTGGAGCGCTTGCGCGCGGCCGCGCGCCACGCGGCGGACGAGCTGAAAACGCGACTGCTGGGGCGCGACTTCGAGCAGCGCGTGGCCATGTTGAAGTCGCGTTACGTCGACCTGGGCGGGGATCCGTTCGGCTTCGACGTGGACACGGCCAGCAACGCCGCGATGATGCTGGCGTTTTTCCATCGCATGTATTTCCGGACGGAGGTGTTCGGGATCGAAAACGTGCCTCAGGGTCGCGTGCTACTGGTCGCCAACCATTCTGGACAAGTGCCGATCGACGCGGCGATTGTCGGTTCCTCGTTGTTCTTCGATGCCAACCCGCCGCGTGTGGTGCGCGCGATGGTCGAAAAGTGGACGGCCACCTTGCCGTTCGTGTCGGCCTTCTTCAATCGCGTGGGGCAAGTCGTGGGCGTGCCCGAGAACGCACGCCGGCTGCTCGAGATGGGCGAGGTGTTGTTGGCTTTTCCGGAGGGCATTCGGGGCGTTTCGAAGCCGTTCGAGCGTCGCTATCAGCTCGAGCAATTCGGACTCGGTTTCATGCGCTTGGCGATCGAAACCAATACCCCGATCGTGCCGGTCGCGGTGATTGGCGCCGAAGAACAATACGTGAGTCTGGGCAACCTGAAATGGGCCGCACGCTTGCTCGATATCCCAGTTTTCCCGTTGATTCCGCAAATGTTCGTGCCCGGCGCCCAAATGCCTCTGCCCACCAAATATCGAATTCATTTCGGTGAGCCGATGCGCTTCAAGGGTGGACCCGACGACGACGATTCGTTAGTCGGCGAGAAAGTGTGGCTCGTGCGCCAGACCATCTCGGACATGCTCCGACGCGGCCTTGCCAGTCGACGGAGCGTGTTTCTTTGACGCTGGCAGTGGATCCGGCGGACGACCGGGCTGTCGTGATCACCGGCATTTGCGGTCGGTTGGGGCGTCGCTTGACGCGTGTGCTGCACCGCGAAACACGTGTGATCGGCCTCGATCGTCGCGCGTTCCCCGATCGCCCGAGCGACATCGAGCATCACGAAATCGACATTCGCAGCAAGCGCACCAAAGACGTATTTCGCTCGGGCGATGTGCGGGCGTTGGTGCATTTGGGCGTGATGCACAATCCGCGTGACAGCGTGGAGGATCATCATTCCTGGAACGTGGTCGCGTTTCAACATTTGCTCGAATACGCCGAGCGCTACAAGGTGCCCAAAGTCGTGCTGCTTTCCAGTGCGAACGTGTACGGACCGAGACCCGACAATCCGGTATTCCTGGACGAAGACGCGCCACTGCTGGGCGCCGGCCCGTTCAGTGAGATACGCGATTTGGTAGGGCTCGATATGGGCGCGCAATCTTACCTATGGCGCTACCCTCAGACCGAGGCGGTCATTTTGCGGCCATCTCATATCTTGGGCACGGTGCACAACGCACCCAGCAACTACCTACGCCTGAAGGTAGTGCCGACTTTGCTCGGCTTCGATCCGATGATGCAAGTGGTGCATCAAGACGACGTAGTATGGGCGCTGAAAGCGGCGCTCGCGCGCGGCGTGCGCGGGATCTACAATATCGGTGGACCGCCGCCGGTGTCGCTGTCACGCGCGCTTTCGTTGCTCGGACGCACCGCGGTGGGCGTGCCGCACGGCGTGGCGCGGGCCGCGGTCGATCGACTGTTTCGCTGGCGGGTCACGTCGTTTCCCGCCCCCGAGCTCGATTTCATTCGTTACGTGTGTATGGTGGACGACGCACGGGCGCGCGCGGCGCTCGGCTATCGACCCCGTCACGATTTGCTCGAGACGCTACGCGCGGTCGACGAGGAACGCTGGCAATGACGCGGCAAACTCGGACCCCTTTGCTCCCTCTGCTGCTTTGGCCGCTGTTGCTGCTCGTGGCCTGCCACTCGCCCGCGTCCGAACCAGCGCCGCCACCGGCGAGCTACGAACTCGCTGCCGCGCCGCCGGGAGCTCGTGGCGCACGTGCGGCTGGCACGGATGCGGCACCCCCGCCGCCGAGTGAGGGCGTGCTGGGTGTGCCCGGAACGGACGAAGACGACGAGGCCGAGCCCGAGACGGATCCTGTGCCCGAGAGCGATGCCGGGCCCGCGCCCGACGCCGCAGGGGGCGTTGCGCTGTGAGGGTCGTTTGGGCCCTCGTCCTGTTCATGCTGGCATTTGCCGCCTGCTCGGGCAGGGGTCTGCGTCCGGGAACCCCTCCGCCGGAGTACGAGCCGCCGATTGTCGCGCCTTGGCCCGCGGAAGACGCCGCGGCGAGCACGGACGCCGCCGTGCCTATAGCGCAGAGCAGCGCAGATGCGCCGCTGCCGGCGGTCGAACCCGAGCTTTCCCTGGATGCCGGCGCGAGGTGAGGTAAACTACGCATCGACTTGCCGGCGATCAGCGCACGGCAGGTGAAGTGTTAGCGGTGCCGACGAGGTTTTATCTCTGTGACGAAAAAGGCGACGACAAAAATTTTCAAAAAGCCCGTCCGGGCATCGACTCCTCCACGCGCCGCTGCCCGCATGCCCGGCCCGTCGATGGACGCACAGAAAATGGCGCTCGCCGCCGCCGGCGCCGGCCTCGACAAGAAAGCGATCGATGTCGAGATCATCGATGTCACCGGGAAAGTCGATTACGCGGATTACCTCGTGCTGATGACCGGTCAAAGCGATCGCCACGTCGCCAGCATCGCGGACGGGGTGGACGGCGCGCTGTCGAAGCTTGGCTGGAACGCGATTTCGGTCGAAGGTCTGCCCAAGGGTCACTGGGTGCTACTCGATTTCGTGGACATCGTGGTGCACGTGTTCTCGGCCGACACGCGCACGCTGTACGATATCGACGGCTTGTGGATGGACGCGCGTCGTTTGCAGGTGCCAGACGCGACGCCTGACGCCGGGTGAAGCTGTTCGTCATCGCCGAGGGACGGATCAAAGAGCGCGAGTTGCGCGCCGTCGCGAATGACTACTTGGGCCGCCTTTCGCGCTACGTGAAATGCGATGAAATCGAGACCAAAGACGCCGCGGGCTTGGCCAAGGCCATCCCCGACGGCGCCTTCGTGGTCGCGCTCGAGGTCAACGGTGAACGCATCAGCAGCAGCGAACTGTCGACGCGCCTGGAGCGTTGGGGGGCGCGCGGCAAAGGCCACGTTGCATTCGTGATCGGTGGCGCCGAAGGCATCCCTAGCGCGCTCTCGGCCCGAGCCGACGTGCGCCTCAGCCTCTCGACCTTGACCTTCCCACACCGCCTCGCGCGCGTGATGCTCATCGAGCAACTGTATCGCTCGATGACGCTCTTACGCGGCGAGCCGTACGCACGCGAAGACTGAGAGACTTGTGAGGGGGGAGGGCGATCGACGCGCTTCGTGATACCGAAGGAGTGCGATCCGCATCGCAGCCCGCGCCTCGTCGCATTTCCCCGTACTGACGGCTCCCGGATTTGGATCGCCAAGTGTGCCGCCGGCCGGCGCGCTTCGCGACACCCCAGTGATGAGCCCGGGTTCGTGACAAAATAGACCGGGCCGTCAGAAACGCCAGCCATATACTTGGTTGAACCGGGGGTTCCGTCCGGCCCCGCGCGCTCGTCGATCGCGTCGAGCTGTCCTGTGGGTCGTCGTATGGAATACCAAAGACGCGGCGCTGCGCGCCCGACGCTTCCGGATCGGCCTTGCGCCACGCGACGAAGCGCGCGACCGAGGCCATCAGCTGGGTTACGGGACCGCGGTGTTCGAGCACGGCGACGCGAGTGGTTTCGAACCGGACGAGATCGGGAGTCATGCTGTTGTTTCTTGTTGGGGTAGGTAGCGGGTGGTCGTGGGCGAACGCTTGCCAGCGCGGCGTGCGCCGAAACTCGGAAGGGGTTTGCCCGTGCGCTTCCTTGAACGCGCGGCTGAATGATTCGGTGAGGGGAAGCGGGGCGTCCTCACCAGGGACGGGCAAGCCGGTCGTGGAGGTTCGGCAACTCAGGCGGCTGCGAGGTGCGCTGCTGGATCCCGATCGCCCACTCTCACAAACCTCCCTGGGAAAAAAGGTCGAATTCAAGTGAGGTCGATCGTGAAGCGGCGCTACTCCTCTTTCGGCGCATCCTCGGGTGGCGGCGGTTTGCGGCCGAAGAAATAGGCCACGAGGATCGAGACTCCGTACAAGCCGCATAGTGGAATGGCCAGCAAGAGCTGGCTCAGTGGGTCGGGCGGCGTGAGTACGGCGGAGATGATGAAGGCGACCACCACGAAGTAGCGGAAGAACTTAATCAGCTGCTTGTAGTTGACGATGCCCGCGATGGATAGGAAGAACGCCAACACGGGCAGCTCGAACGCGACGCCGAACGCGACCAACATGTGCGTCACGAAATCGAGGTAGTCGCTGACCATCACCGTCGGCACGATCGTGATGCCGCCCGCGAGCTTGCCAGAGAAGCCCAGTAAGAAGCCGAAAGCTTTGGGGAAGGCGAACTTCCAACCAAAGTAGCCGCCACCCGCGAACAAGCCGCAAGAAGAGACCACGAACGGAATGGCGAAGCGCTTCTCGCGCGAGTACAGGCCCGGCGCGATGAACGCCCAGATCTGATAGAGCACGATCGGCAAAGCGAAGATCGCGCCGGCTGTGGCCGAGAGCTTGACGTAGGCCATGAAGGCGTCGGCAGGCGCCTTGAAATTCAGGGTTGCGCCGCCTTGGTGTACCCCCGCATTCCAGGATTCGACATATGGCTTGGTCAGCAAACTCAAGAGCTCACCCTTGAAATACCAGGCCAGGGCGCCGCCGACGATGAACGCAAGGATCATGCGTACCATTCGCCCGCGGAGCTCTTCCAGATGCTCCCAGAACGTCATCACGTGTTCTTCTGGATTGTCGCTCATGCGCTGGGGGTCGTCGCTTCGGCAGCCGCTACGGGGACGGGTTCTTCATCGGCCTTTGCCGCGACACGCGGCTCGCCCTCGAGCAGGTCGTCGGGTAACGCGCCGTAGGCGTCGGCTCCCTCGAGCGGGTACTCACGCGTGCTGTCGATGTCCATGTGCGCGTATGGATCGTCAATTGGTGCATGCACGATCGGTTCGCTGCTGATCGACTGGCCGCCGATCGGTTCACTGGGCGCCGGCGTGGACACGTGCGGCGGGTCGAACGAGATCCCGTGATTGATACGCAGCAGTCCGCGGAGCTCGTTCAGTCCGCCGTGCAAACCCTCCGCGCGGAGCAGTTGGTCGATGCCGGTCTGGTTGCGCACGTCATTGCTCATGTTGCGCATCTTGCGGATGAACTGCCCCAAGCTATGGAGCATCCCCGGGAGCTTCTTCGGGCCCACGGCGATCAGCGCGACGACGCATATCATGAGCAATTCGCTGAAGGAGAATCCGAACACGGGCGCAACTTAGCGCATCGCGCCGAAAGCTCAACCGTCGCCTAGGCCTCCGCGGCGCTGCTTTTCCGTCCGCGTTCGGCTAGGCTCGAAGCGTGTTCCTGCTTTGGTTCCTGGCGTTCTTGGTCATCGCGCCGACCGTGTTTGCCTATTTCCTGATCATCAAGGGCATGGACCGCTACGAGCCGGAGCCGATTTGGCTTTTGACAGCGGTATTTTTCTGGGGCGCTGTGGTCGCCACCCTGATCTCGATCGTGATGAACGGGATTGGCGAGGGCGTACTCAGTGCAGCGCTGAGCGTGCCAGCGAATAGCCAGATCGTGCAATCCTCTACGGCCTCGTTCGTAGCGCCGCTGGTGGAAGAATCAGCCAAGGGTTCTGGCTTGCTCCTCCTCTGGCTGCTGTCCTCCGTTTGGCTACACGAGGTCGATGGGCCCCTAGATGGCGCGATCTACGGCGGGGTGATCGGTCTCGGATTCACCTTGACTGAGGACGTGCTGTACGTCGGGTCTGCGGCCGCGCAGGGTGGCAGCCAGGCGTTCGCTTTGTATCTGGTGCGCACCGTCGCTGCCGGGTTGAGCCACGCCTCGTTCACCGCCATGACTGGGCTAGGGATCGGCGTGGCCGCGGAAACACGCAGCCCGGGGCTCAAATTCGTGGCCCCGATCGCCGGCTGGATGTCCGCGGTGGGCCTGCACTTCGTGCATAATTTCTTGGTCACTTTTTTGTACGATGGCGGGGTCGGTTTGGCCATGAAGTTCCTGGTCTTTTGGACCTTCGACCTACTCTTTTTCACGCTCGTGGTGTCGCTCGCCGTGCGCGATCGAGCGATTGTTTTGCGCGGTCTGATCGACGAAGTGGGCCGGCTGCTACACCCGAAGGAGCTCGCGCGTACTGCCAGCTATTGGATGCTCGTGCCGCTCTGGAATTTAACGAACTTGATGGGCAGTCCGGGCGGTTACGGTCAGAGTCGCAAAAAGCAGCTGGCGCTGATTGAGCTAGCCTTTCTGAAGCAACGGCGGGCCCGCGGCGACAAAAGCCCGGCGATCGACCAGAGCGAGAGCGAATTGCGCGCGCGCGTGACCCGCGCCAACAACGCCGGCGTGTTCATCGGCGCGCGCTAGCGCACTACTTCACCAGCGCGCGGGCGATCACCAAACGCTGGATCTGACTCGTGCCTTCGTAGATCTGAAGCACTTTGGCGTCGCGCATCAATTTTTCGGGCGGGTAGTCTTTGACGTAACCATTGCCGCCGAAAACTTGCACGGCATCAATCGCCGTCTGCATGGCCTTGTCCGCGCCGTACGCCTTGGCGTAGCTCGAGACGATCGGATCGCGCACGCCGTTGTCCAAGTTCCAGGCGGCCTTCTGATACAAGAGACGCGTGGCCTCCGCGCCAATGGCCATTTCCGCGAGCATGGCTTGGACCAATTGATGTTCCGAGATCGGCACGCCGAAGGTCTTGCGCTCCTTCGCATAGGCCACCGAAATGTCCAGACAGCGTTGCATCAGGCCGGTAGCCATGGCGCCAATGTCGGGGCGGGTTTGGTTGAAGGTTTCCATGGCCAGCTTGAAACCCTCACCTTCGGGGGCGAGCAGGTTGGCTTTGGGCACCTTCACGTCTTCGAAATGCACGGCGGCAGTGTCGCTCGCGCGCTGACCGAGCTTGTCTTCGTGCTTGCCCACGCGTAGCCCGGGCGTCTCGCGATCGACGATGAAGGCGGCGATGCCGCGATGGCGCTTGGAGGCATCGGAGGTCGCGAAAACGACGTAGAAGCTGGCAAAGCTGGCATTGGTGATCCAACACTTTTCGCCGTTCAATACGTAGTCGTCCCCGTGCGCTTTGAAGCTGGTTTTGAGGCCCGCCACGTCACTGCCGCCGCTCGGCTCGGTCGTGCAATAGCTGGCGAAGAGCGGCTCGGCCGTGAGCATGCCGAGGTACTTCTTCTTCTGCTCTTCGTTGCCGCCGAGTTTGATTGGCGTCAGTGCCAACGTGTTGGCCAGCATGCTGGTTTGAATGCCGGTACAGCCGTAAGCGAGCTGTTCGGCGATCAGCGCGTTCTCGAGCTCACCCATGCCCGGGCCGCCGTACTCAGTCGGCACCGAGGCGTTCACCAGCCCGAGTTCGTGCGCAGCCACGAACACGTCCTTCGGAAAGCGGCTTTCTCGGTCGCACTCGGCGGCGACTGGGATGATGCGTTCCTTCGTGAAACGCTTGGCGACGTCGATCAGGGCGCGTTGGTCGTCCGAGAGTCCGAAATTCAACATCCTCTACTCCTTGGTGCGGCGACGCATCCGAGTCATTTCGGCGCGCACCGCTCGCGCACCGAATGAATAGCCAAGGGCGATCCCAACCAAGAGCACGCCCGGAATGAATATGAAGTGCGCAGCGGTCATCGAAAAACGGCTTTATTGTCGCGCGCCGCCGTCTCCGCCGCCAGCCGCGATTGCCTTTTCCAGCTCGCTGATGCGCGTTTCGACGCGCGCTTGCCGACGCCAGCTGAGGAACACGAACACGAACAACAGCCCCCACATCAGCAGGTAGGCGGCGATCAGCAATGAGGCGGCGCTGGTGGTTTCTCCTCCTCCCTGCACGGCCACGAACTCCGTGGAGCGCGAGCTGGGATCGGAAAGCGTGGCAGAGGCGGCGGATTCGGGTTGAGCTTGAGTCATGAGCGGGGGTTCTCAATAATCGAGTTGGCCAGTGGCAATCGCGTGTTCTTCGAGCCGAGCCAGGCGCGAGAGGGACAGCGTGAGCCGCGTGCGGCACCACAAGAGCAAGCCCGCGAGTAGCGTCATGGCCACGAAGCCGACCAGCAAAGCGTGCGTCATGGCCGGGTGCCGTAGCCCGCCGCCGGTCTTGGTGATGACAGTGGGGTGATTGCCGCCCCACATCAACACCGCATAGTGAATGATCGGCAGCGTTACCGTGCCGAGCACGCCGAGGGCTGATGCGAATTTCCGTTCGGCTTCGCCGTTGCCGGCAAATGCGCGCAGCATCACGACCGACACGAACACCAGCACGCTCAGCAGCGTGGTGGTGAGCCGCGGATCCCAGGTCCAGTAAACGCCCCAAGCTTTCTTCGCCCAGAGCGGGCCGCTGCCGAGGACCATCGCGCCGAAGACCACCGCGCAATCTGCGCCAGCTCGCGCTGCCGCGTCGCGCGCGTCGGTGGGGCTGTATAGATAGAGCGCGCTCGAGACACAGCAGACTGCGCCGCACAGGTACATGGCGTACGCCGCGGGCACGTGAAAATAGAAGATCTTCTGCGCCAGACCGCCCGCTTGCAGCTGCGCGAGCGGGGTTACCAGAAATATGTATCCGATCAAGTACGCGAAGATCGCGGCGGTCGCAGCGAGCAGGGCATAGAACCACTTGTCTTTCGTGCCGGTCACGAGCCCCAACCTAGTGCTCGGACAGCACGGTTGCAAATCGGCATGTTCGGCCTCTGACCCAGCGCGTGCACGCTGTCCTCATGAAGCGCTAGCAACCCAGGAGCGTGCAGTACATTCCCCACAACCGGCGTTTAGTGCTTATTTTGGGCTTTGGGGTGACGCGGCCCGGGGCTTCCGACCTACCCCGGCCACAGGTCCCCTTTCAGGGCAGACTGCAGGTCGAAAGCGCCAGTAGCGCGGCGATCTTTGCCTGCAATACGCTGAACTCACGCACGGCTAAATCGGCGTCCGAGACGCGCAACTGCCTCTCGGTGAGCACCAAATCGAAGCTGGTGCCGCTGCCGTTGAGGAAGCTGATCTTGGACAGGCGCACCGTCTCCGCGCTGATTTCACGTGTTCTGGCGGCCACGGTGTAGTTCGCCTCGGCCACCTGGACGTTGCGCAGGGCCTGCGTCAATTCCAGCGAAGCGTTACGGCGGGTTTCGTCCAGCTCGGCCTTCGAGCCTTGGACTTCCGCGGCCGCAGACAATCGTTGCCCGGAGCGCAGCCCTCCATCGTAAATATTCCAGGTCAAAAGCGCGCCGATGGTCCAGCTTACGTGGCGATTGTTGAGCGCGAAATTCGGGTCCTGAAAGGAGAGTGCCGACACGCCGTCGAGCGTCGGCAGATAGGTGTAGTCGATGGCTCTCAAGCGGCGCTCATTGACGCCTAAGTTGGCATTGGCCGCGCGTACGTCCGTGCGCGAGCTGATGTCCTGCTCGGGGCGGCACACCTTCTGCGCGTCCGTCGCCAGGGAATCGAGCTTGATGTCAGGCGTGACACCCCAGGACTCCGATGATCCGAGCGCAGTACCCAGTGCTTCGCGGGCTCGCAGCAGTGATTCTGTCGCGGTCACGACCTGCGCGCGGGCCAACGAGGCCTCGCCCTCGACGCGCAGCACGTCGAGCGTGTTCGAGGCGCCCAATGCGGCGCGACGCTTGGTCAGATCGAGTGTAGCCAGAGCTGCCCGAAGCGACGTACGGCTGACCTCGGCCAGCCGCTCGGCAGTGACGACGCTGACGATCACGCTGGCAAAGCCGCCCACGACTTGCCGTTCGGTCTCCTTGACGGAAAGCTTCGTGGCCTCGACAGCGTCTTTCGCGCTGCCGTAGTTCGACCATGCGAACGGCCGAAAAATCGGGACGGTCAGCGCGAGCTGCGCATTCCAGTACAGCGAAGGATCGGGAATGCTCTGGGTACCGCCTGCACCATTGGGCACATCGCCCTTGAGCAGGTACTTGGTGACGCCGGCGGTGCCGAGCAGCTGCGGCAGAGCTGGAGCCAACGCGGAGCGTACCTGGGCCTCGGCGCGCTGCACGTTGACGCGAGCCAGGCGCATGCTGACCGATTGGTCGCGCACCAATTGCAGCGCCTGCTGCCAGGATTCCAACACGTGGGTCGCGGGCGGCGGCGTCTCCAAGAGCGGATCGGAGACGTCTGGCATCGGCGGTTCGACCTGCGCAGCCGGCACTGCGGCAGCGGGTGGAGGCGCCCCCGGAACAGCGGCGGCTGATCGCGGCTGAGTCTGAGCGGCTGCGGGGACAGCGAGCAGCGTGAGCAAGGCAAGCGCGGCAAGAGCAGGGCGAGCGGTGAGCGAGCGGCGATGAGGCATGCGCGAAACCAGATAGTTCCGGAGCCCGCCCACGCAAAGGGCTCAAACGCGAGAAAAGCCGTTTTCAGGCCAACCGACGATAAAAACTAGACCCCTTGGCCAGTCCCCGTCGTGTTTCCGTTTGCGTATTGCCAGGCTTTGAGGATGCCATCGGCTTCGTCCGGGCTCTCGACGGCCAGCGCGAGTAATTTTCGCGCTTTGTCCAGCTGGCCGCTACGCAGCAGGGCATGCGCATAGGAGCTGGCGACCTCGCTTTCTTCCGGCAGGTCGCGGTGCGCGCGCTCCAGATGCGCGAGGGCGTCGTGGGGACGATTGAGCGCGACGTCCAAAACGTGGCCCAGGTTGTGTTCGTACACCCCGCAGTCCGGCGCAAGCGCCAGCGCGCGCCGGTAAGACCGGGCAGCCACCCGGTAGTTACCGAGCAACGTGTGGGCGAGGCCGAGCACGGCCCAGGCGCGGTCGCTCTCGCCCCGGACCAGCACATCGCGCGCGAGGCGCGCCGCGCGAAACGGCGCATCCCCCACGATCAGCTCCGACAGCCGGAGCTTGGCGAAGTAGGCGGCCTCCGAAGCGGCGGGTGCGGCGCGCACCAGGTTTTCCAGCATTGGCACCAGGTCGCGAGCAGCAAACTGCTTGGACATTGCCCACTCCACGTCGGTGAGCATTCGCTCAAGGTCGGGGGAGGGGCGTTCAGGCATTCCTTAGATGCTGCCAAATCCACTCGCGCACGCAAGCACAATCCTGCGTGCGCGACCGCGCAACCCAAAGCTAGTCCCGTTGTCGGGCTGGCTCGGCAAATGCAGGCTTGCCCGCGATGGCCGCGCCGTTCAGCGCGGACACCGCCTTTTCCAAATACTCTGTCTTGACTCCGACAAAAGTATTGCGCTGGCGAACCCGGATGTAGTCAGTCTGCTCTGCGAGCAGGCCGCTCTGCTCCAAGATGGTCTGGATGTCGCTCGGGCGCGCGCCGTCGCGGCGACCGATGCTGACGTAAATTTCGGCGATGCCATCGCGGGCTGCCGCAAAGTCCCCATCTTCGCTGCGTTCGCGCGCTGGCGATGCTTGCTCCGGCGCGCTTCCGCGCGGTTGCGACTGTGTGTCGACCGGTGCAGCGTTCGGCGACGAGGGCGCGGTTGCTGTCACGCGGGCTTCGCTCACCGTGTAGCGCGGAAGGTCGTCGAAGTCGCTGCTGTGGTTGCGCCCGTTGCTGCGCGGTGTCGGATCGCGCCGCGGGCGATCGCGATCGCGGCTTCGCTCGCGCGCCCCTTCAGTTGCTGCTGCCGGCTGAGGGTCGGTCACGGGCGCCGGCTCGGCAGGCTTGGCAACGACGGGCGCCAGCTCGGCAGGCTTGGCAACGACGGGCGCCAGCTCGGCAGGCTTGGCAACGACGGGCGCCGCCGGGCGCGGCAGCGCTGGGGCACGGGCGGCGGGCGCAGGAACGCGCGCGGCGCGCGTCGCAGGCACAGGGATCGGCGCGGGCAGCTCGGCGGCGCGCGGCGACTTCGCGCGGCGGGCGGCGGTTGCCTCTTCGGGTGCCTCCGGGCGAGCACCCAGGTGGTCTCGCAGAAGACCGGCGATCACGGTCTCGGCTTGGGCATGACTCAGCAGGCGTCGCGCGAGCGCGAGATCGTCGGGATGCGTTTTTCGCTTTTCGAAGGCGGCAACGAACAGATTGAGCAGATCTGCCTCGGCGCGTGTCTTCATTTCGCGGGCAGACGGCAATTGCCGCTCGACGGGCTTCAGCTTGTAAGTGAGCCGCAGCAAGTACAGATTGCCGATGTCGCCCGGTTCGATCAGCGCAATCGCCTTACCGGTGCGGCCAGCGCGCCCGGTGCGCCCGGTGCGGTGCACGTAGTTTTCCGCCGACTCCGGGAAGTCGTAGTTGATCACGTGCGTCAGATGAGAGATGTCGATGCCGCGGGCTGCGACGTCTGTGCAAACCAAGAAACGCAGCTCGCTGTTGCGCGTGGCCGCCATGACCTTTTCGCGGTCGTTCTGGGCCAGGTCGGCATTCAGCCAACCTGCGGCGAAACCTTGCTGCTGGAGCGCCTCGGCGACGCGCTTGGTCTCGTCTCGCGTATTGCAGAATACGATCGCGCTCTCCGGGTTCTCGACCTCGATCACTTGCATCAACTCGCCGAGCTTGTCGCCGCGGCTCAAGTAGATGGTGTGCTCGATCGAGAGCGCACCAATATGGTCGCCGCTCAAGGTGATGAATTGCGGCGCCTTGAGGTGCCGCTCGGCGTACCGGCGAATGTCCGGCGGGAGAGTCGCACTGAACAGCAGCGTCTGCAGGGTCTTCGGCAAGAAACCGAGGATTTCGGTGATCTGCGGCAGAAAACCCATGGATAGCATCTCGTCGCTCTCGTCCAAGATGAACGTGCGGATGCCGGTGGCATCGAGTGTGCCGCGTCGCAAGTGGTCGAGCACGCGACCCGGAGTGCCCACGACGACCTGCGCGCCGTCTTGGATGGCTTCCACTTGGCGCGGCATCGGGGCTCCGCCATACACCGCGGTGCAGCGGATGTTGCGATGCTTCCCGAGCGCTTCGACCTCGCGATTGACCTGCAGCGCGAGCTCGCGCGTGGGGCACAAGATCAGCGCTTGTACGACGTTGACGCTGCGCTTCACCAGCGAGTCGACCAGCGGCATCGCGAACGACGCGGTCTTGCCGGTGCCCGTCTGCGCCTGCACGACCAAGTCAGCGCCGCGTACCGCGGGTTCGAACACCGCCCGCTGCACGGGTGTCGGATGCGTGTAACCGAGTTCGTCAATCGCGCGCCGCAGCTCGGCGGATAACGGCAGGCTGTCGAACGTCGGAGGCGGGGCTTCAGCTTCTGTGGTCGTTTCAGTGCTCATCGAGCAAAACCTCAAGGGGGGCGGGGCGCTTGGGCCCATCGCTTTCGAACTGGTAAAGGGCTTGCACTCGCCGTCTTTGGGGAGCGAGCCCTACTGCCTCATAGCGCACGGCGTGCTCCTCCGCATAGCGGAGCGCGTCGATCTCGGCCAAGGCAGCCTGGGCCTGACGGTCTCCCTTACAAACCGAGTCGAGACTGGCGCGAGTGCTCCACTCTGGCTCGAGCGCGGCCCGGAAGCGGCCGAGGGCGGCGCGCTCGTCACCGCTCTCGGCGGCGGCAGCCAGGCTGGCTCGGCGCACCGCAGTCAGTAGGTCACGAGTGCCAGCGCGGCACTCTTTGGCCATCGACAAGACCGGGGGGGCGAAAACCGCATACAGGATCTGAATCGTCCAGGTGGCCGTCGCACCGCTCACAATCAGGCCAAAAACTGCAATCCCGAGCCGACGCCCGAGGCGTTGGCCGGGACTTTGGCTGGGCTTGCTGGCGACCATGGGCGCGGGAGCATGTGCCTGCGCTTCACTGTCTCGTCAATTCCGGGTCCGCGACAATCGGTCACTCAGTAAAATTCGGCCGAACGGCCGCCCCCTGAGCCGTTGACCGCCGGCAGGGGCTGCCTCATAGTAGTTTCACAAAGATTTGAAAACTCAGAAACTCGAAGAGGTTCCCGATATGCCCGCTGAGGCCGCCGCGGAAATCCTCGGTCGCGCAGCCGAAGCGCAGGGCACCGACGAGCGCGTGACCGATCGCATCGCCAGCGTGCAAGACCTGTTGGCGGACGACCTACGCTGGATAGAATCGGCCTTGTCGGGAGCGGTGGATCAGGGCGAAATCCCCGCCACCCTGGCGGCCCGTCATCTGGTGACGCGCGGCGGTAAGCGCGTTCGGCCGATGGCGCTGATGCTCAGCGCTGCCTGCTTCGGAAGAGTGACTCCCGCGGTGCGCCAAATGGCGGTGGTTTCGGAGTTGGTCCACTCCGCTACGTTGCTCCACGACGATGTGGTGGACGAGGGCATGGAGCGGCGCGGCGTGCCGACCTCGCGCTTGGCTTGGGGGAACGCGATCAGCGTGCTGGGTGGCGATCTGCTCTTGGTGCACGCACTTCAGCGCACCCAGCAGCACGCGCCCGAGATTATGCCGGACTTGATCGCCACGCTGCGACGCCTAGTCGACGGTGAGATCGTGCAGCTTCGTGGGCGCAGCGAGCTGGACGTCTCGGAAGCAACCTACGAACGCATTTTGCGGGACAAGACCGCATCGCTGTTCGCGTGGTCCACTCGGACCGGCGCGCGTCTGGCCGGCGCCAGCTTGGAAGATCAAGAGCGCCTGGCTGGCTTCGGTGAGCGGCTCGGCATCGCCTTCCAGCTGGTCGACGACGTGCTCGACTATTCAGGCTCCAACACCGGAAAGACTCTGCTCACGGATCTGCGCGAGGGCAAGCTGACCTTGCCACTCGTGCTGGCGGTGGCGCGGATGCCAGAGCTCGTGCACCCGCTCCGTCGCATCTACGCCGGTGACGGCGAGTCGGTGACCTTGGTTAGCCGCGCGGTCGTGGAGAGTGGAGCTTGTGAAGAGGTGCGGCGGCGCGCGAGCGACCACACGCGCTCCGCGGTCGAGGCCTTGCGCAGCGTGCAGCCGGGCCCCGCACGTGTGCTGCTCGAATCGGTTGCCCAGCAACTGGCAGCGCGCGCAGCGTAGCGCGCGCTGTCAGTTCAGCGTCTTTTGCGATACTGCAAGTGGGCCTTCCGGTTCGAGGAAGGTCGCGCTGATTTCGCGTTCGAGCGCGGCTCGGATTTCGGCCGCCACGTGCTCGATCGAGCCCGCGAGGCGTTCGACGTTGCGCTGATAGACGAACACGCGCGCGGTCATCGTGGCGACCGTAGCGCCGGCGTTCACCCCGTCGAGTAGCAGCAGCGCGCGGGGATCGACGCCGTCGACCACGACTTCCACGCCCGGGACGTCTGCTGCGTACACTTCGCCTTCGCGCACGAAGCGGCGCAGCTCCTCGGGCAGCGAGGCCAACGCGCCGCGCGCGGTCATCTCGAACGTTTCACGCGATAGCGACCAAGGCGGCGTGCCCAGCTCCAAATCCAAATCACGTGAGGCCAGAAAGGCCGCGGTGGCTCCGTGTGAATCGCCGCGTTCGTCGCGCAAGAGGCCCAAGTAGTACCAGGCTTCCGCGTTCTTTGCGTTGCGCTTGACCGCGTCGTCAATCAGCGGGAAGGCGCGATCGAGGTCGCCGATTTCATATAGCGCGCGACCGACCAAGAAGGTGTGGTTCGGGTTCTCGAACGGGCCTTCCGGGAACTTGCGGCACAGTTCGCTGGCAGCATCGGCTTCACCCTTGCCGAGCAGCGCGTCGAACTTGAGCAGCAGCGCATCGACGACTTCGTCGTCGGTCTCCGCCAAATCCAGGGCTTGGTCGCAGAGCGAGAGTGCCTCTTCGAAATCACCAAGCGGATGCACGTACACCTCGGCCGCGTTCAGCATGGCTTCGAGGTAGGTGTCGTCTAACGTGATCGCTTGGCGGTAGTGCTCCGTGGCTTCGTCGAACTCGCCCTTGAGCGCTGCGACGTAGCCGAGCAAGTTGTACGCCTCGGGCGATTGGCTATCGATCTCGAGCGCACGGCGCGCGGACAGTTCTGCGCCACGTGGGTCCCCGCGCTGCACGAGGTCCCATCCGCGATCGAGGTGAGCCGAAAACTGATCCATGGCCGCGTGGTGATGGTCCTGTCACAGGGACGCGTCAATTCCATCCGACCGCTTTCCGGGAAAGTTTAGAGGCGTTCCTCGGTCTCGCTATTTATGCGCGAAAAGTGGCCCGAATATTTCACAAATGAACGACCACTCGGCTACCGGGGCTGGCATCCGTTGCGTGCACCCCATGCCACCCTTTGGGTAGGGGCGGGTCGGCGAAGAAGAACAGGTATTTGGCGTCCAGTGGCGACAGGTTCACGCAACCGTGGCTCATCTGTGAGCCGAAGTTCGAGTGCCAAAAGGCACCATGTGTCGCGTAGGAGCGGAAGAAGTACATGACGTAGGGCACGTCTTCGATGCTGTAGGGCAGATCGCCGGCGGCGCTGCCATCGCCGTCCATCGTGGTCGTGATGTGCTTCTCACGGATACGCCACTCGCCGGTCGGGGTGCGGTGGTCCTTGTCTTTGATTTTCGATTCACGCCCGCTCGAGATCAAGGTCGCGTAGATCGCTTTGTCGCCCTCGAACGCGACCACGGTCTGAGTGCTCAGGTTGACGTCGATCCAGCGTTCATTGGGCTTCAGCTCCACGGGTAGGGGGCCCGGGCTCGTGCTCCGGATCTGGGCTCGCTTGACCCAACTGCCGTCGCCCGTTTCCGCGTACTTCGTGCCGTGGAATTCTTGCTCTTTACCGGTCAGTTGCACGGGCGCAAAGTGTTCGTATGTCTTGGCGGGTTTGATTGTGTCGCCGTCGATGCTGTAGCTCGAGATGCTCTTGTTCCCACCGAACACGAAGCCCATCGGTAGCTTCCAGTCGCCGGTCAGCTCGACGCCTTTGAACTTGGAGCCGGTGGTCTGCCAAAAGCGATCGCTCGGCGTGACGAGTCCGCGCGTGGTCTTGTACCAAGAGCGGTTGTTCCAGCGGAACGTCTTGTCGACCGCGACGTAAAAGCCGCTGACCATGCGCTTGGCCAAGATCGCGTCGGCATCTTCGGACAGCTGATCGAGCTTCAGCTCGTGCATTCGATCTTTCATGTCGTCGCGCTGCCACCAGGGCTTTTCCGGCTCCGGATCGGCGGTTTCTTGGGCCGTGGGCAAGGCCACGCCCGCGTCGGCCAGAGCGGCGTCGAGGCGCGCGGGGAGCAGACTCGGCACGCCCGCGTCGGCGCTGTTCTCCTTACGCTTATTCGCGCTGCGTTCGTCGTCGCCTGCCGCGGCCTCCTCCTTGGGCTTCAAGTACGGTTCGTACTTTTCCATCTGCTCGCGTGAGGGTACGGACTTGTAGAGCGGCGTGCCGTTCTTGCCGTTGCGCGCGTACGGGTAGGGCAATATTTCGTCGAGGTTCGGCGCTTGGGTGGCGAACTTCACGTCGGGATGATTGAGATCGGTGGTGCCCAGGTTGCCGCACACGAAGCCACCGCCGAGCAGCTTGTACCAGCCGCTCGTGCAGTTCTTTTTGGAGACCGTGCTGGCCTCGACCGCCACGCGGCCGCCGTTCCTGATGTAGCCGAGCTTCTTGCCTTCGAAGCTCGGCTCCCCGTACACGCCGGCGGCGCTGGCGGTGATGGCGAGCCAGGGTCCTTTGTAGTCAACGGGCGGAACTGCGGGTCCAACTCCGGGTGCACCCTCGCTGCCCGCGGGGGCGGCCGGCGCGCTGGCCAGGCCGGTCGCTTTTGGCCCGGCTACCAGCTCCTTGGGCAGCGTCGGGGTGCCCGCCTGGGGTCGGGTCGTGGCAGTGCTGCCAGTGCTTGGGGCGGCTTCCGCTCCAGGCGGCGGCGTCCGGTCGCAACCGGCCAAAGAGGCGAGCAGCAGCGCCGAAATGAGGGATCGAGCGTTTCTGGATCTGGCGCGGGGTCGTGGCATCAGGGGCAAGGCTTTCCCCGGGTTCTTTCCACAGCCGGCGGGAGCGATCCACTTCTCGGTGTTTTTCATGTGACTGCCTGGCCGGCTTTGCGAGCCCCGTGCCAGCGCAAAAGCCGGCGGATTCGCCGGTCGAGCGTGCTTTAGCTATGTTCCGCCCGTGGACTCGAAGACGCACCCGCGCGGCCCCGCCGACACGAGCAATGGCCGATTCGCCAAGCTGCTGGTGGTCTCGGTTTTGTTGCACGTGCCGCTCACCCCTTGGGCGGCGCTGGCCGGTTTGCTCAGCCTGTGGTCGCCGCGCACCGAGGACGTCGATTCACCGCCCATCACCGGCATCCCGATCGATTTGATCGAAGACGAAGGCCCGCCCGCGAGTGCGCCCGAACAGCCTGCTGCCGCCGAGCCCGTGGGCCCAGGTGAGCCTGTCGTTGTCATTAAGCCCAAGAAAAAGTCCGACCCGGCCAAAGTCGTGGTCGACGCCGGCGCGCCCGATGCAGACACTCCGGACGCCGAAGCAGAAGCGGGGGTCGCCGATGCCGGTAAAACTGTGAGCGATGCGGGCACGCTGGCGGACGCGGGCGACGCTGGCGCGCTCGCAGATGCCGGAACGGCGCCAACTGACGCTGGCGCAAAGCCACTTGCTGATCCTTCGGTCGTGGCTGGCGTGAAGCGCGTCGCGGACCCCAATGCCAACGTGCGGATCACTCTTTATACCGATAAGATCCGCGGAAGTCGGCTCGGCAAGCAGATCGGGCCGCTACTCGGTTCGCTCTATCAATGGCGTGACTTCTTCGGGCCAGCCGGGATCGACCCGATCAAGGACATCGACCAGATCTACATCGTCGGTCCGCAGCTCAGGAATTCGAGCAACGTGGTGGCGATTCTCAGGCACCACCTGCCGGCAGCCAAGATGCACGCTGCCCTCGATCTATTGGTGCGCGCCGACCAACAAGGCGGACAATGGCTGGACGCCAGCGTGCCCGTGGCAAGCGCGCATGCCGACGGCGCAGAGCGCCGCTTCGTAATCGCGAACGCGCAGACCGTGGTCGTCACACCGCCGAGCGCCTATGTGGCTGCTGCCGCCGCTGGCAAGCAGCTCACCCTGCGGCCCAGCAAGGGCCCAGAAGCCGCGATGATCTATCTTGCCACGCCTTCGCGGGCGTTTCTCGGCCTGCCGATCAAGGTGCCCGAGTCGATCAAATGGGCGCGGGTTCGGATTACGCCTACCGCAGATGGCGGAGCCATGGCCGAGGTCGAAGCGGAGGACGAAAGTGCCGAGACCGCAAGCGAAGATGCCGCCTATCTGACGCGCACCGCGAACGCCCTCTCCCAGCTGAACCTGGGCTTCCTTGGATCGCTACTCGGTCAGTCGTCGCATCGCTTCATCGAGCACGTGGGCTTCACGTCCGAGGACAAGATGATTCACGGCACTGCCAGCGTCACGGCAGATCAACTGCAAACCGCGCTCGACATGGCCAGCGCGTTCCTTTCAGACCGTGCGCCGCGCCGCGCTGGCCCGGTTCCTTCGGCTGGACGTTGACCCTTCGAATCGAGGCGTTCAGTTGACTGGGCTGTCTTTGGGTTGTGATCGGCAGTTCCGCTTGGCGACCGTCGTGAT
>Ga0302323_100001154_pt1 | contig 21408 bp, 18 predicted proteins | sample Fen_T0_3_FD_201950 | JGI IMG/M metagenome (GOLD analysis project Ga0302323, IMG submission 201950) | Peat permafrost microbial communities from Stordalen Mire near Abisko, Sweden - Fen_T0_3 | ecosystem: Environmental > Terrestrial > Soil > Wetlands > Permafrost | place: Sweden: Abisko... | reverse complement strand
CACGCCCGTACACTGAATCGGCGCCTGAATGACTTCGGCACGGGCTTCCAGAAGCTTGCGGACGAGGGCCGCTTCGAGATCGCCAGGCAGATGCTGGGGGATTCGGCGATGGATGTTCGCCAAATCGCGGCCATGCTCGACTATGCCGACGCGAGCGCCTTCACGCGCGCGTTCCGGCGCTGGAGCGGCACCACACCGGCGCAATGGCGAGCGACACGGGCCCGCGTCGACCGCGGACCGCCAACGGGCAACTAGAACCCGATTTCCGACCCATTGCGCCGGAACGGCTGGCGCCGCCGGAAGTTCTCGCTGTCCGAGTTGGCGCTTTCCGCCGCGAGCTTGGCGGCCTCTGGATAGCCCATGGGCTCCTTGCTCTTCGCGATCTCGAGCAGCTTTGTCTCGTCGTTCACGCGCACGCCGAACTTGCTGAGGTTGTAGAGCAGATACATGGCGTAGAGGTTGTCGACGTCCTCGTAATGATCCTGCTCTTTCCGGAAGTCGCTGGACAGGACCGAAGGAAATCGGTTTGGCAGATCCTTGAATGCCACCTTCTCTTCCTCGTGCGGGTCCACGTAGGTGGAGCCACCGTACTTCCTGTACCACACGACGTCCAACCGGTATCCGCGCGCGTTCCACTCTGTGAGGAGCTTCATCGCCATCTCGGTGGGAATGTTGGCGTTGGCGGCTGCCACCAGTCGCCGCCCGGAAAGAAGCTTCGCGCTCGGCACGTCGAGGTCACGATACCCGGCACCGTACTTGAATCCCGCGCCGATGGTCTTGGCGCAGTTGAGGCGGAGATAGTCGTACCGCACCTCGCCCTTGTGGTATTCGGTGTCCCTGGCCCGGTTGTGATAATCGTCGTTGATGCGCTTGAAGTAGGCAACCAGCGCCTCCTTCTCGCTGGACGGCACCCCGAAGACGCGCACGCCGATGACCGACCGCTTGTAGATCTCGCCGAAGTCGAGGCCGAACGAAGCGGTGTCGCCGAGCGAAGAGACTGTCTTGAACAGGTACTCCTTCTTCGGGACCGCGACCATCAGATCGTCAGTGTAGAAACCCTTGGCATGCTTCCGTGTGCGGTCGGCGTAGAAGTTGGCGGTGTAGACCATGTCGTCGCCGGGCACTTGGTCGCGGATGGCCAGTGCGAGGTGTCCCGCCGAGCCGCCCTTGGAAGTACCGTAGCTGATCAGCAGCTCCAGGTCGTAGAGATCCTGCCGCAGCACGTTGGCAATTTCATCGACATTGGCGGGTTCCGGACCGCCAATCGTTCCAAAATCGGCGCCAGCCACGCTGGCGGCGAACGTCACCGCAATCGCTGCGCACCAGACCTCCCGAACGATCGTCATCACCGCATCGCCCGGTCAGCGCGCTTCGCGCACCGTATTGTCCGCCTCCAGAAACCGCACTCGGCCGGTGACGAGGTCATAAACGGCGCCGATCAGCTTCACGCCGCCCTCCGCCATGCGGGCCTTCCCTTCCGGCGACTCGAGCAGTTCCCGAATGGTCCGGCGCACGTTCGCCTCGACGGCCGCGCTGAGCAGTTCCGCGGGGGCGAGCGTCGGATCGAGGTCGTCCAGGGCAGGAACGATGTTCTCCAGCAGCAAGGCGATCCGGCTGCGATGGTTGGCGCCGTGGAACTTCTCGGCCAACGCCGCCTCGACCGCGCCGCAACCCTCGTGCCCGAGGACCACGAACAGCGGCGTGTGCAGGTGCGTACCTGCGTACTGCAGCGTCCCGTTGATTGATTCGCCCAGGATGTTTCCGGCCACCCGAATGATGAACAGCTCGCCGAATGCCGCATCGAACACAAGCTCCGGGGGCACCCGGCTGTCGCTGCATCCGAGAATGGTGGCGTAAGGCCGCTGGCCCTTTGCGAGTTCGGCCAGAACTTCCTTATGCACGGTCGGGAAACGTGCCTGGCCGCTGACGAAGCGAGCATTGCCCTCCTTCAGTCGAGACAGGGCCTCCTCCGCGGTCCGGATCTCATGCATGTGAGACATCCGATCTTTCGTCCACTCTCAGTCGCCGAACTTTCCGCCATCGCCAGCGGGCGCCTCGCTCTGCCGCGCCACGCCCAGCGAGCCGCCCATTCCCTGCGGGTCCGGGATGCGCGCGAGCGCCCGGTCTTCGGGAAACGCATAGGCTCCGTCTACCGTGCGATCCAGAAGCTCCAGCTGCTGGCGCAACTCGGCGTGGCGATGCGGCGGCAGCGTTTCGACGAGATTCTCCAGCATCGAGCGCATGCGCCGCATCACCTGGATGCTGCCCGCGCCGCAGTGCCGGATCTCGGTGCACGCAAGATGTACAAAATCCTCCCAGTTGGGCGTGCGAAAGACGAGCCGCAGTTCGCCGGCGCCGTCGCGGAACTCCTCGCCGCGCAGGTCGCGCAACCCAACCATCCGCAGCAGGCGTTGCAGCTGGTCGATGGCGAGGACGGCCGTTGTCGGATCGTTGATCGCCGCCGACAGCGCCTTGATCGCAATGTCGACCAGGATACGGAAGGAAAACGTCGGATCCTGCTCCATCGTGCGCTCGGTGCCGAGTACGACGGCCTCCTGCAACCGGCGGACGTCGATCGCGCTGGCGCCGCCGTACAAACGAAACAGCGGCTCGTCGACCGCCACGAAGTCTCCCACGTGCGGAACGAATTCGATGATCCCCTTGGCGGTCTGGGCCAGCTCCACCAGCCCCGGCAGGTCGATCGCGAGCACCACTCCGGGCGAGCCCGTGTTGACGATCACCCGGTCCGGGGTGCCGAGTCGGGCGGGAGGCGGTCCGCGGCGCGGCCGTCCGGTCAGGCCTGGGTAGACGTTCTGGACGACCTCGACGCCGAACTTCCCTACCTTCTCCACGATGCTGACCGGACGCAGGAAACGTGCCGCATAGTCGATGAGATACAGGAAGACCATCATCGAGAAGCTGCCGAGCAGGGCAACGATGAAGACGCTGAACTGATGTACGACGTCGTCCAATCGTGTCAGCACGCGAAGTGCGACGATGAGCGTGAAGACGAAACACCCCACGGTGCCCCGGATCACGCGGTCCCGCAACAGCGTCGTCGCGATGATCCGCGGCGTGTATTGGCCGCCTGCAACCTGGATCGCGACGAGCAGCGATCCGAATGTGAACACCATGAAGGAGAGGTTCAGCGTGACGACGGTCTCGAGCAGGGAGCGGGCGCCCGCCTGGGACAGTCCGAGGAAGTCCGTCGACGCGTCGATCCGGCCCGTCCCCAGCAGCCAGGCTTCGAAGGCCGACATGGCCTGGCCGAACACGTAATAGAACAGAAGCGCGAACAGCGGCACCAGCCACATCGAGTGGATGACATAGCTCCTGATCGTGTACTTCAGATTCCAGCGCATTTTTCACACTCCGCTAAGCCAGCCGCCAAGGCGACGCATCCTCAGAACGTCGCACCGATCATGCCGACGAACACCTGGTCGCTCGCTCCCGGATTGAACCAGTAGCCGCCGATCGTGACGTGTTCCCAGGTTAGTTGCGCGAACGGTCCGCGCTGGATGTCGCGGTCGTTGCCGTATGTCCTCGTGCGCTGTCCGGCAAGCCCGACACGCAGCCACTCGACCGGACGGTAGCCCAGCTCGCTCCACGCGTACACGTAGCTTTCGGCATGGTCATGCGTGTCGCGCACGTACTCGGCCTCGATGTAGATATCGAGCTGTTTCCAGGCCACGCTCGCCTCGAGCCCGGGTATGAACGCGCGCGTCGTGCCCCACGCGCCCCCGAGCAGCGGTGTCAACTCCCACGTGACCTCTTCCCCCCCGGAAAAATTCCAACCGACGAATGCCGAGCGCGCACCGACCGACTCGTAGTTGTACCTCGCCTCGAGGTGCAGCGGACCGCGGTCGGCGGTCGCGATAGCGGACGTGTAGTTCTCGCCGCCGCGAACGACCGTCGGGTACGCGGTGATCGCGAACTCCCACGAAGGCTCCCCGGCGGCGGGAGCAGCCGAGCCGCCTCCGTCGTTCTCGCCGGCTTGCGCCGCCGAGGCGACGATGGCAAGGATCACGGCGCCACGCCGCAATGTCGTGTTCATCCGCCGAGCGCGTTGATCGCGAGGACCAGGGCAGTGCCGAGGCCCGCCATCAGCAATCCGACTTTCCAGCTTCCATAGCCGGCGTATTTCCCGAGCGCGAGTCCACCCACGAACAGCATGGCCAGCGCGACGGCGCGCGACACGTTCTTGGCTGTCCCGACGTCCTCGAACAGCATGAACGGCAGAACGACGGGAAAGGTGGATGCGACGACGATCAGGAATATCGCCAGCGCGGCGACCAGGTCGTCCCGATGGAGCTTCGGTCGTGCCGGAAGGGTGGTCAGCGCCACGGTGCGCCCGCGCATGGCTTCAATCTCAGCGGTGGAGACTAGTCCCGCCATCACCTGCGACAGCGAACCCTCGATCAGCCTGCGTCCCGCCTCGGCGTCCGCAGCGGACTGAACGGAACGGATCAGCGTGAGCAACCGGCCCCGGTCCGTGACGGTGCGCACCAGGTACATGACCGCGTCGACCAGGCCCCACGCAAGGTTGCAGCCCAGCGCCGCGATGAACATCGCCCGGATCTGGGCGTCGCCCTGGTCGGCGACCGAGACGGCGCCCACGAAAGTCAGCGCCATGAACAGGCCGAACAGCATTTCCGATACCCGGTCCACCGGACTCAGGACCGGCGCCCGGACCGCGTCGTCGCGGGTCAAACTGTCGCTCATGTTTGGTTCCCGATCCTGTACGTGCCTGCTTCTATCTCGATAGCGCGCAATGTACCATCCACATTGGCGTATGCGCTTGGCCAGCGCGGATGCCTCTGAGTATCAGAAGTGTGCCAACGGCCCGGACCCCGCGGCTGACTCCTCCCTCCGATAATCCGAGAAACGATCATGCCAAGAGAAGTCACCCGCACTACGCTGGCCGTGCTGTCCATATGCGGGTTGATGGCCGCGTCCTTCTGGATCATGCGGCCGTTCCTGGTGGCCGTGATCTGGGCGACGATGATCGTCGTCGCCACCTGGAAGCCGATGCTGTCGCTGCAGCGTCGGCTGGGCGGCCGGCGCACGCCTGCGATCATCGTGATGTCCATCGCGATGCTGCTGGTGCTGATGCTGCCGTTCTGGGTCGCCATCAGTACGCTGGCCGACTACAAGGACGAGGTCGGAACCTGGACCCAGTCGCTGCACGACGTGACGATCCCGCAGCCGCCGGAATTTGTCGACGGCATCCCGGTCGTCGGTCCGAAGGTCGCCTCGGCCTGGCGCGACGCCGCGAGCGAAGGCTGGAGCGCGCTCGTCGCCAGGCTGCAACCCTACATCGTGAAATTTCTGCAATGGCTGGCGGGCGAGGCGGGAACCGTTGGCATGCTGATCGTCCAGTTCGTGCTCACCATCGTCATCGCCGCGGTCATGTATGCGAACGGAGAGGCCGCTGCGTCCACGGTGCGCAGGTTCGGCCGCAGGCTCGCCGGCGAGCGTGGCGAGCAATCGATCAAGCTCGCCGGCCAGGCGATCCGCGGCGTCGCGCTGGGCGTCGTCGTGACGGCGCTCGTGCAATCGCTGCTGGGGGGCGCGGGACTTGCCATTGCCGGCGTGCCGTTCGCCGGCGTGTTGACCGTGGCGATGCTGATGTTCTGCCTGGCCCAGGTCGGTCCTCTGATCGTGCTGGTGCCGGCGGTGGTCTGGGTTTATTGGACCGGCGACAACCTATGGGGAACCGTGCTGCTCATCTGGGCCACGTTCGTCGGCATGCTCGACAATTTCCTGCGGCCGTACCTCATCAAGAAAGGCGCCGACCTGCCGCTGCTGCTGATCTTTTCTGGCGTCATCGGCGGGCTGCTGTCGTTCGGGCTGCTGGGCATCTTCGTGGGGCCGGTGGTCCTCGCGGTCACCTACAAGCTGCTCGAGTCATGGCTCAGCGAGGCGGATGCCCCGGCACCAGGGTCATGAACCCGAATTCGTCGCGCGTCGATGCAACGCCGCGCGGCACGGCATCGCTCCGTTTCGACGTCGTCGCCGGTCTCACCGCCGCTGCCGTCGTTCTGCCCAAGGCAATGGCCTACGCGACGGTTGCAGGGTTGCCCGTCGCCGTCGGACTCTACACGGCATTCGTGCCGATGGTGGTGTACGCGCTGCTCGGATCGTCACGCGTGCTCAGCGTCAGTTCGACCGCAACGCTGGCAATCCTGACCGCAGCGCAACTCGCACTGGTCGTGCCGGACGGCGACGCCGCGAAGCTGGTCACGGCGACGGCCACGCTGGCCGCGCTGGTCGGGGCCATGCTGTTGCTGGCGCGGCTGCTGCGGCTGGGATTCGTCGCCAACTTCATTTCCGCGCCGGTGCTCACCGGCTTCAAGGCCGGCATCGGCCTTGTCATCGTGCTCGATCAGATCCCGAAGCTCCTTGGCATCCATATCGCCAAGCAGGGATTCTTCGCCGATCTGCTCAACGTCGTGCATCACGTTCCCGGGACTTCGCTTCTGACGCTCGCGGTGGCCGGCGCAACGTTCGTCGTCCTGATCGGAATGGAGCGCCTGTGGCCGCATTCTCCGGCGCCGCTGATTGCGGTCGGCGGAGGCATTGCCGCGTCGTGGCTCTTCGGCTTGCAGGCGATGGGCGTGTCGAACGTCGGGCTGATACCGCAGGGCCTTCCGTCATTGACGCTGCCGGATCTCGCGCTGATCCAGCAGCTGGCACCCGGAGCGCTCGGGATCGCGTTGATGAGCTTCACCGAAACGATCGCGGCGGGTCGCGCCTTTGCCCGGCCCGGCGATCCGCCCATCGATGCGAATCGCGAACTGGTCGCCACCGGAGCTGCCAATCTGGGCGGCGCGCTGCTCGGCGCCATGCCGGCCGGTGGCGGCACCTCGCAGACGGCGGTCGCGCGCGCGACCGGCGGACAGTCCCAGAAGGCCTCGATGGTCACGGCGGGCGCCGCTGCGGCGACGATGCTGCTTCTGGCGCCGTTGCTGGGATTGCTTCCCAATGCGACGCTGGCAGCAGTCGTCATCGTCTACTCGATCGGTCTGATCCAGCCGCTGGAATTCCTGGCCATCCGCAAGGTGCGCACGATGGAGTTCCGCTGGGCGATCATCGCCGCGCTCGGCGTTCTGGTCTTCGGCACGTTGCAGGGCATCGTCGTGGCAATCATCGTGTCGATGATCGGCCTGGCCGGCCAGACCGCCCATCCCCGCGTGTCCGTCATCGGGCGCAAGCGTGGCGCCGACGTGCTGCGACCTCTGTCGTCCGAGCATCCCGACGACGAGACCTTCCCCGGCCTGCTGATCGTGCGGCCGGAGGGACGCCTGTACTTCGCCAATGCGCGATACGTGGCCGAGCAGATCGACGCGCTGGTCAAGCAGCACAAGCCGCGCGTGCTGGCCGTGGACATGAGCCGTGTGCCGGACATCGAATACTCGGCATTGCAGGAGTTGATGGAAGGCGAGAAACGCAATACGGAGCACGGCGTCGGCGTCTGGCTGGTGGGGCTCAACCCCGGCGTGCTCGACGTCGTCCGGCACGCGGGGTTGGACCAGCGGCTGGGGCGCGAGCGCCTGCTGTTCAACACGCGCGAGGCGATCGAGCACTATCAGACGATGCAGGCGGCCGACGCGGTCCCGCCGCCTTCCGCGGACCAATCCTAGGCGTCCCCCAGGCGCAGGCGGCAGATTCGCACGGCCCCGTCCTCGGGGTCGGGCGCGACCTGGAAGCCGAGCCGACGGGCCAGTCGCAGCATCGGCTGGTTCGCCGCCAGCACGAAGCCGTCCATCTCCGTCAACCCGCGCGCCTTGGCAGCGCCGATAAGCGTAGTCATCAGCATGCTCGCAAGTCCGACGCCGCCGAAGTCGGCAGCGACGGTAATGGCGAACTCGCACGTCGTGGGGTCGGTGCCGACGAGATAGACGGCGCTTCCCGCAATGTCGAAACCATCGGCGGCCGCAACGGTCGCGACGATTCCGGCACCACCCTCGGGAAACGAGGCGAGCGTCTTGCGCAATCGCTCGCGGTTGGGTTCGCGCACGTAGCGCATGAAGCGCATGTACCGTGCATCCTCGCTCATCCGGCCGAAGGCCTGCAGGAATTCCGCTTCGTCGGCCGGACAAACTGCGCGGACATGGACGGAACGCCCATCGCGCAATGTGGCATCGAAGTCGGTGAGTCCGGAATCCATCGTCGGCCTTTCTCGCAGCTTTGCACAGTGCAGCCCGTGTCGGCAATCGGAGGCACGCAGGGCGTCGTGTCAAGTCGACAAATTCGAGCGTTTGCGGTACAAATAGCGGTTGCCGCTGTCGCGCCGGCTGGCCCCCGCGACCCGACCTGTTTCCCACCATTTTCGCCTGGAGTATCCGCCGATGAACGCTGCGGATGATTTCTTTGTTCGCGCAACCCCGAGGCGAGTGCTCGTCGCTGCACTGCTCGCGTCGCTAGCTCTGGTCGCCGGATGCGGCAAGGACGACAAGGGCGCCCCCGCGCGGCCACCGGCGGAAGTAACGGTGCTGACCGTCACGCCGCGCGACGTGCCGGTCAGCTCGCTGTTCGTCGCGCAGACGCAGAGTTCGCAGGCGGTGAACATCGCCGCGCGCGTGTCGGGCTTCCTCGACAAGCGCGTGTACGTCGAAGGCTCGGTGGTCAAGGCCGGCCAGGTCCTGTTCCGGATGGACCAGAAGCCCTTCCAGGCGCAGGTCGACGCCGCGGCCGCCGCTTTGCAGCGAAACCAGGCCGCGAACGACGTGGCCAAGTCCAACCTCGCGCGGATCAAGCCACTTGCGCAGCAGAACGCGCTGTCGCAGAAGGACCTGGACGACGCGCAGGGACAGTACGAGCAGTCCGCGGCCGCCGTCGCGCAGTCGAAGGCACAGCTCGAATCGGCCCAGCTCGACCTCTCCTATACGACCATCGTCTCGCCGGTCGACGGCGTCAGCAGTTTCGCCGCGGTGGCCGACGGCACCTACGTCAATCCGCAGAACAGCCAGTTGACGACGGTCTCCGTGCTGACGCCGATGTGGATCAACTTCAGCGTCTCCGAAAACGAGATGGAGCGCATCCGCGGCCAGGTGCAGAAGGGGCAGCTGACGCTTCCCGCGGACCGCCAGTTCATCGTGGAGATCGAGTTGGTCGATGGTTCCACGTTCCCGTACAGGGGCAAGATCACGTTCGCCGATCCGTCGTACAACTCGCAGACGGGGACGTTCCTCATCCGCGCATCGGTGGACAACCCGAAGGGTGTGCTGCGTCCCAACCAGTACGTGCGCACGCGGCTCCACGGCGCGGTCCGGCCGAACGCGATCCTCGTCCCGCAGCGCGCGGTGCAGCAGGGCGCGAAGGGACATTTTGTCTGGGTCGTGAACAAGGAAGGGAAGTCCGAGCTGCGGCCGGTGGTCGTCGGCGACTGGTACGGCGATTCCTGGTTCATCTCGCAAGGTCTCGCCGCGGGCGACAAGGTTGTGGTCGACGGCGCCTTGCGGCTCGCGCCGGACGCCGTGGTGAAGGCAACGGCCTACGTCCCGAAGCCGGATGCCGCCGAATCCTCGCCGGTATCCACACCACCCGGTGCGACGCTGTCCGTGAACTTCGCGACCGGCAAGTACTCGCTGGACGCCGAAGCCGTTCGCGTGCTCAAGGGATTCGCGCCTGCGATGAAGGCCGGCAGCAATCCGATCGATGTCACGGGATTCGCGGACCGCACCGGTAATCACGCTGCCAACGTCGAGCTCGCCAAGCAGCGGGCAATCGCCGTGCGCGACGCGCTGACGGCCGAGGGCATTGCCGCCGAGCGCATCCGCCTGAAGGCTCCGCAGGACGTCACTGGCCCCGGCAGCGACCGCGACGCGCGGCGCGTCGACATCGCGGTCGGAAAGTAGCCCGGGCGCCGCCGTCATGTTCTCGCGCTTCTTCATCGAGCGGCCGATCTTCGCGGCCGTCGTCGCGATCATCATCTGCCTGGCTGGCCTGGTCGCGATGTCGGTGATGCCGATCCAGCAGTACCCGACGATCACGCCGGTGCAGGTCACCGTCTCCGCGACGTATCCGGGCGCCGACTCGAAGACGCTCGCGGATTCGGTCGCCGCGCCCATCGAGGCGCAGATCAACGGCGTCGACAACATGCTCTACATGTCGTCGACCAGCTCGGCAACCGGCCAGTTGACGCTGACCGTCTATTTCTCGCTCAATACCGACCCGGACATCGCGCAGGTGCAGGTGCAGAACCGCGTCAACCTCGCGGCGCCGCAGCTGCCGACCGCCGTCACGCAGCAGGGCGTGTCCGTGCAGAAGAAGTCCTCGTCGATCATGATGCTGATCGGCGTGTTCGGGAAAGGCGACCGCTACAGCGCCGACTACATCGCCAACTACGCCAACGTCTACGTCCTCGACGCATTGAAGCGCGTGCCCGGCGCGGGCCAGGCGTCGATCATGGGCGTACCCGACCAGGCGATGCGGATCTGGATGAATCCGGACCGGATGGCCTCGCTCGGCATTACGACCACGGACATCACCAACGCGATCAAGGCGCAGAACGCGCTGTTCGGCGCCGGACAGATCGGGCAGCAGCCCACCGCCGGCGCCGTCGAGCTGACCTTTCCGGTGGTCACGCAGGCGCCGTTCACCGATCCGCGCCAGTACGAGCAAATCATCCTGCGCGCCAGCCAGGACGGCAGCGCCATCGTCCGTGTCGGCGACGTCGCGCGCGCCGAAGTGGGCCTGCGCCAGTACATCGTCGACTCCAAGTTGAACGGCACGCCGACGACGTTCATCGCCGTCTACCTGCAGCCCGGCGCCAACGGCCTCAAGGTCTCGGCCGGCGTCCGCAAGACGTTGGACGAAATGAAGACGCGCTTCCCGGAGGGGATGGACTACATCGTCGCGCTGGACACCAACGATTTCGTCAAGCTGTCGATCGAGGAGGTGCTGCACACGTTGCTCGAGGCGGTCGTGCTGGTCGTGCTGGTGGTCTACCTGTTCCTGCAGAGCTTCCGCACGACGATCATCTGCACGATCGCGATCATGGTCTCGCTGATCGCGACGTTCGCGGGCATGCTGGCGCTGGGCTTCTCGATCAACCTGATCACGCTGTTCGGTCTCGTGCTGGCGATCGGCATGGTCGTCGACGACGCGATCGTCGTCGTCGAGAACGTCGAACGCAACATGCACGAGCACCATCTCGCGCCGAAGGAAGCGACGATCAAGTCGATGCTGGAGATCTCCGGGTCGCTGATCGCCGTCGTGCTGGTGATGGCGTCGGTATTCATCCCGGCGGCGTTCCTGCCCGGCACGACGGGCCAGCTGTACAAGCAGTTCGCCGTCACCATCGTGATCTCGGTGGCGGTATCAGGCTTCCTCGCGCTGACGCTGACGCCGGCGATGTGCGCCGTGATGCTGAAACACAACCCGCCTCCGCAGCGCGGCTTCTTCGCGTGGTTCAACCGCCAGGTCGACGCCGTCACCCGCGGCTTCGGGCACGCGGTCGAGTTCGTCATCAAGCGTGCGGTGATCGCGCTGGTGCTGTTCGCCGTGTTCCTCTACGCCATCTATCACCTGTTCACCGTGCTGCCGACGAGCTTCGTGCCCAACGAGGACCAGGGCTACGTGATGGCGGCGATCATCATGCCCGAGGCGGCCAGCATCGACCGCACGCAGGCGGTGGCCGAGAAGGTGGACGCAATCCTGGCCAAGACGCCAGGCGTTGCGACGCGCTCGATGATCACCGGCTACAGTCTGCTCGACAGTGGCTTCAAGACCAATGCTGGCGCGTTCTTCATCACGCTGACCGACTTCAAGGAACGCTACGGCTCGGTGGAGTCGGCGAAGGCGCAGAACGCGCGCGCCGTGCTGACGAACCTCTATCGGGAGGCGCAAGACATCGAGCAGGCGATCGTCATTCCCGTCGCGCCGCCGCCCATTCCCGGCATCGGCACCACCGGCGGCTTCGAGTTCTGGATCCAGGACACCGGTGCCGGCGATCCGTCGCAGCTGGATCAGGTGACGCAGGACTTCCTGAAGAAGGCGCGGACCAACCCCGAGCTCACGAGCCTGTCGTCCACGTTTCGCGCCAACACGCAGCAGCTGCGTGCAATCGTCGATCGCGACAAGGCGACGCTGCTCGGCGTCCAGGTCGAGGATGTCTACAGCGCGATCCAGGCGCAGTTCGGTTCGCTGACCGCGAGCCAGTACAACCAGTTCAGCCGCGTCTGGTGGGTGATCGTCCAGTCGGACGCAAGGTACCGGCAGGATCCCGGCGACCTGACGCGCCTGTACACGCGCTCGAAGGACGGCCACATGGTGCCGCTCTCCGCACTGGTGACGACGCAATGGGTCGCGGGTCCAGACCTGCTGCCGCACTTCAACGGCTTCCCGGCGGCCAAGATCAACGGCAATCCGGCGCCGGGATTCAGCTCGGGCGACGCGATCGGCGCCATGGAGGCGACCGCGAAGGAAGTGCTGCCCCCCGGCTACACGTTCGCGTGGTCCGGGCTGGCCTTCGAGGAGAAGAAGTCCGGCGGCACGTCGATGATCGCGTTCGTGTTCGGCCTCATCATCGTGTTCCTGGTGCTCGCCGCACAATATGAATCGTGGACGTTGCCGGGCGCGGTCATGTCCGCCGTGCCGTTCGGCATCTTAGGCGCGCTCGCGACCAACTGGATCCGCGGCCTCGAGAACGACGTCTACTTCCAGATCGGCCTGCTGGTGCTGATCGGGCTGGGCGCCAAGAACGCCGTGCTGCGCGTATCCGCTGCCGTCGAGTTCCGCCACCAGGGCAAGACGATCATGGAGGCGACGGTGCTGGCCGGCGAGCAGCGTCTGCGCCCGATCATCATGACGTCGCTCGCATTCGCGATGGGCTGCCTGCCGCTCGCGCTCGCGATGGGCGCCGGCGCCAACGCGCGGCACTCGATCGGCACCGGCATCATCGGCGGCATGCTCGGCGAAACCACGCTGGCGATGCTCTACGTGCCGCTGCTCTTCTATCTGTTCGACCAGCTTGCAGAGGGCAAGGACAAGCCGGCGCCGATGCCGGCCGCGATTCCGGTGGCGGCGGGTGAAGTCGCGACGCCGTCGCCCGCGCCACAGGACGGGCACTGAGATGAAGCGCCATCTCATCGCCGCCCTCGCCGCTGCGGTACTTCTCGCCGGCTGCGCGATCGGACCCGACTACGCGCGACCGAAAGTGGACGCACCGGCCGCGTTCCGCTTCGAGCCCGCGGCGGTCGCCGACACCGCGAACACCGCGTGGTGGAAGCAGTTCGGCGACCCGGTGCTGGACCAGCTGATCGACACGGCGCTCGCCAACAACCTGAACGTCAAGATCGCCGCGGCCAACGTCGAGCAATCGCTGGCGGTGATCACGCAGACGCGTTCGGCGCTGTTCCCGCAGGTCGGGTACTCGGGCAGCGGGGAAAGGGCCAAGGCTCCCGATACCGGCATCGTCGCAGTTTTCCCGAATTACCCGAATCCACAATCGGCCTACCAGGCGCTGCTCACGGCGAGCTGGGAAATCGACCTCTGGGGTCGCATCCGGCGCCTGTCCGAATCCGCCCGCGCCAGCATGCTCGCGACTGACGAGGCGCGCCGCGGCGTGATCCTGACGCTGGTCAGCACGGTCGCCGTCGACTACCTCACGCTGCGAGGCCTGGACGAGCAGCTCGTGATCGCGAAGAGCACGCTCGGCACGTACTCGGAATCGGTGAAGCTGTACCAGCTGCAGTTCAAGTACGGACAGACGTCGCAGATGACCGTCTCGCAGGCGCAGTCGCAGTACGAGACAGCCGCCGCGCAAATCCCGGTGATCGAATCGCAGATCGCGCAGACGGAGAACGCGCTGTCGGTGCTGCTGGGCCGCAATCCTGGCCCGATCCCGCGCGGGAAAACGATCTACGACCTCGCGCTGCCGACGGTCCCCGCCGGTGTTCCTTCGACGCTGCTCGAACGCCGGCCGGACCTCATGCAGGCCGAGGAAACGCTGATCGCGGCCAACGCCCAGATCGGCGCCGCGAAGGCGCTGTATTTCCCAACGATTTCGTTGACGGGTGCCCTCGGCTCCTCCAGCGCCGACCTGTCGAACCTGTTCAAGGGTCCGACGCATATCTGGAACTACGCGGGGCAGGTCATCGGGCCGATCTTCACGTTCGGCGCGGTCAGCGGCCAGGTGGCGCAGTCGGAAGCCGCGCAGAAGGCGGCGCTGCTCTCCTACCAGTTCTCGATCCAGAACGCCTTCGCCGACGTCGACAACGCGCTGGTGGCCAACCAGAAGCTGAAGGAGCAGTTGGCCGCGCAGGAGCGCCTGGTCGCGGCGCTCAAGGATTACGCGCGCCTGGCCAAGCTTCAATACGACGGTGGTTATACGTCGTACTCCACCGTCCTGCAGGCGGAGCAAACGCTGTTTCCCGCCGAACTCACGCTCGCCTCCGTACGCGCTTCCGTCTTCTCGTCGGCCGCCAACACGTACAAGGCCATGGGCGGCGGCTGGGTCACTGCGGCGGACACGCTCACCACGGGCGCCCCGCCGACACCGGCCAGCGAACTCGGGACCGGGCCGCCGCCGCTGTTCTAGCGCGCGGGCAAATTCGCCGCCGCCAGGTCCTGCGCCAGCTCGGCCAGGACCTCGGACAGCGCGCCGTTGAGCGCGGTCACGTACGCGTCGGTATTCGATCCCGTGAACGCGACGCGCTTGAAATAGGCGTGCGACCACACCGGCGCGCTGGCGCCGCCGTCGTCACGCGACAGGTAGAAGGTCACCTGCAACACGGCCGCGGGACTGGCGGCATCGCGCGCATCGGCGTGCAGCGTGCCGACGAAGCCGTCGAGCACCCAGTCCGCATCGACGACGACGCCGGGCCGCGTGACGACGGTGAACACCTTGGCGCGAGCCAGCGCGCGCGCCGTCGAATCCGCGAGCATGACGCCCGGCGGCACGAAGAACTCGTGGTAGAAATCGGAATCGAATCGGAACTCCGTATCGCGCACCACGAACGACCTGCCGCGGAACGCCGCGGCCACGTTCACGGCGCCGATGCGCACGGTGCCCGGTTGTGACTTCGCCAACGGCGCCGGCAACGCTGGGTCGAGCAGGTACGTCTGCTTGACCGGCGACGGCCGGGTCAGGCTGCAGCCCGCCGCCAGCACGACCGCAGCCAGCATCAGGATCAGGGCCGCGCTGCGGCTCGCGTTGGGTCGGTGGAATTTCATGGCTTGCGCTCCAGCGGGGGCGGCGGCGCGCCGAAGAAGAGGTTGGCCGGATAGCGCTTGGCCTCGTCGGTCAGGTCGCGCAGGTTGTCGGTGATCTGGCGCAGACTCTCGATCGACGTGGCGAGATCGGTCTCGCCGCCGCCGACGATACGGTCGACGCGCGTCAGCGTGCGCTCGATGTTGGAGAGCGTCTTCGCAAGCTTCGGATCGGAGACGATTTCCCGGATCCGCGCCATCGCCGCGCCAGCGTCGTCCGGCAGCCTCTGCAGCGCCGGGTTGGACAGCATCTTCTTCAATTCGGCGTTGGATTCGCGCAGTTCGGCGAGCAGCGTCACGCCTTCGTCCGAGAGCTTCTTCGCGTCGATGCTGTCGAGCGTGCTTTCGACTCTGCTGAGAACGCGCACGCTGCGCTCGGACAGCGCCTTGGTGTCGATGGCGCCGATGCGCGCGTTGGTCGTCACCATCAGCTTGTTCAGGTTGTCCAGCGTCCCCTCGATGTCGAACTTGTGCAGGCGTTCGATGAACTCGGTGGCGGCGTTGACGAACGTCAGCACCGTCGACGGCCCGCTGGGGATGTAGACGTTGTCCGGCTTCCAGTCGAACTGCAGCAGCGGCGGCGGCGGATCCATGTAGTCGAGTTCGAGAAAGTTCGTGCCGGTGATTCCCTGCGGCGCGAGGCGCATCCGGAGTCCCTTCTCGACCTCCGCCTTCGCGCTGTTCTCGTCGGTGAGGTCGCCGGTAGCCGCGCGGCCACCCAGGAGCCTGGGCTCGATCTGCGCTTCGACCAGGACGAAGCGCGCACGCTGCGACATCGGACGGTCCTGCTGGTACCGGTTGTAGGTGAAGCCGATCTTGGTGACCTCGCCGACCGCAACGCCGCGATACTTGAGCTTGGATCCGATGTCCAGGCCCTGCACCGATTCGTTGAAATAGGTCTCGATGGTCAGCTTGGGCTGGAACCACCGCCCCGAACCGATGACGACGAGCAGAATGACGCCGGCGACGATCGCGCCGATCACGAACAATCCGAGCTTGAAGTAGTTGGCCTTGAGACTCATTGGAGGGAATTCAGGCGGGGGCGGGTTCGGCTTCGCGGCGGAAGAAGGCCCGCACGCGCGGGTCGGTGGTGTCGTCGCGCAACTTCCGCGGATCGCCCTCGGCAATGATACCTTTGGCGCGCCGGTCGAGCAGGATCACGCGGTCCATCGCGACGAACGCGCTGCCCAGGTCGTGGGTGACGATCACGAACGTGACGCCCAGGCTGTCGGCGAGGCGCCGGATAGTCGCATCGAGTGACGCCGCGGTGATCGGGTCAAGTCCGGACGACGGCTCGTCCAGGAACAGCATCGACGGATCGAGCGCCATCGCGCGCGCTATGCCGGCGCGCTTCTGCATGCCGCCCGATAGCTCGGCCGGCATGTGGCCCGTGAAGGCCTCCAAGCCGACCAGCTCGAGCTTCATCCGCGCAATGAGGTCGACGGCATCGTCGGGAAGGTCGGTCCAGACCTCGAGCGGCAGGCGCACGTTTTCGAGCAGCGTCATCGAGCCGAACAGCGCCCCGGACTGGTACATGACGCCGAATTTGCGCCGTATCGCGAGCAGGTCGTCCCCCTCGGCAGTCACGATGTCCGTGCCGTCGATCCACGCCTCGCCCGCGAGCGGCGGCAGAAGTCCGATCATGTGCTTCAGCACCGTGCTCTTGCCGCAACCCGATCCGCCAAGGATGCCGAACACCTGGCCGCGGCCGACATCGAAATTGACATTTTCCAGGATGGCCGGCGTGCCCTCGTAACCGGCATCCATGTCGACGACGCGAATGATCGGCTCGGTCAAAGGACCCCCACGCTCACTGCGTTCGCTGCCCCCGGAGGGGGAGCTATTCGCGCCTTGGGACGGCCCAGCGGCGCTCACGTTCATATGTTGAGTACGTAGTAGACGACGGCAAAGATGCCGTCGACGACGACGAGCAGGATGATGCCCGTCACCACCGCCTTGGTCGCCGCGTCGCCGACCGCCGAAGCGCCGGCCCCGGTCTGCAGGCCGCGCAGGCAGCCGATGCCCGCGATGAGAATGGCGAACACGAACGACTTGACGAAACCCGCCATGAAGTCGGTCATCGTGACGGCGCTGTCCACTTCCTTCATGAACGTGACGACCGGTATCGAGAAGGACTGCATCGTGATCGCTCCGCCGATCAAGCCGACGAGGTTGGCGAAAAGCGTGAGCAGCGGCGTCATCAGCAACGCGGCGATGATTCGAGGCGTCACCAGGAAGCGCACGGGGTCGAGACCCATTGTCGTCAGCGCATCGACTTCCTGGTTGACGCGCATCGTGCCGATTTCGGCGGCGAACGCGGCGCCGGAGCGGCCCGCGAGCAGGATCGCCGTCATCAGCGGCCCCAGTTCGCGCAGCATCGACAGTCCGATCAGGTCGGCCACAAAGATCTCCGCGCCGAACCGCTTCATCGGCACCGCGGACTGGAACGCGAGAATCATGCCGAGCAGGAACGAGATCAGCGCGACGATCGGCAGCGCATCTGCGCCGACCTGCTCACAGATCCGCCACACGTCGCGCCAACGCACGGTCGAAGGATTGCGGACCGCGTGCACGAGCGCGGCGGCCGCCTCGCCCACGAACGTCACTTGCGTGCGGATGTCTTGCCAGATCCGGTACGCAGCGCGACCGATCTCCTCGACCGCCGGCCCACGCGGCGGCTCGGGATCGAGGTCGTGCTCGAGCACGTGCGGATCGAACTGCTTGAGCAGGACTTCGAACGCGGGCTTCAGGTTGGCTATCTCCACCTGTGGCTCGCGCGGATGGCGCAACAGGTCGACGATCAGTGCGATCCCGGCACCGTCGCAATAGTCGACGCCGCTCGCGTCGACGACGACGCGCCGGGCCGGCGCCTCGGCCACCGCGCGGCGCACCGCATCCCACAACCTGGTGACCGATTCAGAATCAAGGCGGCCCGACAGCGCGAGCACGCGTCCACCGTCGGATGCTTCGGAGATCGCCAGGACCGCGTCGGTCATGACCAGCCCGGCGGGTCAGGGATTGACGAGTTCGAGCTGATTGCCGAAGACGCGGACGCGATCGCCTTCCTGGACGTACGGCTCGTAGGAAAGATTGATGACACGCGGCGGCGGGCCGCTGTCCATCTTGATCGTGACGTCCCAGCGCTGCCGCTGGTATTGGTTGGGCTTCTGCGCGTAGGCCGCGCCGCCGGCGGAGCCCACGACGACCATGCCCTTGTTGGTCAATCCCGGTCCGATCGACAGCATCGTGGCGCTTCCCGGCTGGCCGGTCGGGCCGCCGCCCATGGCGCCGGCCTCGGGAACCGACCCGAGCGGCGTCCATTGCTGTCGCTGGCTCACCGGCGTGATCGACTGCACGATGCCGCAATTGCCGCACGCCGCATCGGCCGGCGTGATCTGCGCCGCGACGGGAAGCGCTACGGCGGCCGCCGCGCCAAACAATGCGAAAAGGAATGCGCGGGTCGTCATTCGGGAAGCGAGTTCAAGTAGAACATTGCATTGAGCAGCGGACCAGGCTGGCCGAGCGGCGCCAGCCACTTTACGTAGATGGGATCGATTTCGCCGGATTTGTAGAGGCCGACTAGCGCACGATTGATGGCCAGGCGGAAATCGGGATCGTCGCGGCGGACGACGAGCGCGTAGGGCTCGAACGAGAAGTCCTGGTTGATGAGCGAGAGTTCGTCGTTACCCTGCGCGAGCTTCAATCCCGCCAGCACGACGCGGTCGGACGCATAAGCATCTACCTTTCCCGAGAGCAGCAGCGCGACACCTTCGGCGGCGTTCTTGACCCTCACGAATTCTGCTGCCACATCGATGACCTTGAGCGCGCTCTGCAGCGCCGGCAGCGTGGTCGTGCCCGGAATAACGGCGATCTTCCGGCCCTTCAAGTCGGTCAGGCGCGCCAGGTGATCCTTTTCGCGCACCAGCACGCTGCCGCCGTCGACGAAGATCGGCACCGAGAAATCGACGCGTTCCATCCTGGAGAGGGTCATGGTCGTGGTGCCACATTCGGCATCGGCCTGCCCGGAGGCGACTGCATCGAGACGATTCGCCGCGTCCACTGGCCGCCATTCGACTTTGATCGCCGGGATGGCGAGCGCCTTGCCGATCGCGGCCGCCGCCTTTTCGCACAGCTCGACGGAATAGCCCTGCGGCCGGCCGTTGCGCGCCTTGAACGAAAAGGGTGCCGCGCCATCGCGGTAGGCGAAGGTGACGGTGCCGGTGGTCTTGATGCGGTCCAGCGTCGGTGACGCCGCGACCGCGCCGCCAGCCAACCCGGCTGCCGTAACGGCACACAGGACGAATCGATGCAGGGTGCTGACAGTCGGCAAGGGGTCGGAAATGCAGATATTCGCAGCGTAAAGTCTAGCATGCGGGTCGCCGCCGTTTCCCGATTCGCCGGCTGGCATGGCGAGGTGTAAACTAGACGTCCCCGATTCCGGTCCGCCGCCTCGAAGTCGCTGCGGGCGTACAACAAATACGCGGTGCCTTGCACCGCTTAATGCAGAGGAGAAGCACATGAAGGTCCATTCATTCCAACGTTTTGCAGCCGCCGCTTTCGTGGCATTGGCTGCGGTCGCAGTATCAATGGCTCCGGCCCAGGCTCAGAGCTCGCAGCAGAACTTGGTCAATTCGGCCAACACGACGCTGAACAATTTCCTGCGTGACCCCGACATGACTTGGCTGCAGAACAACATCGGCCGCGCCCGGGCCGTGCTGATCGCTCCCTCGATCGCCAAGGCAGGCTTCATTTTCGGTGGTTCCGGCGGGCGCGCAGTACTGGTCGCGCGCGAAGGCCCGGCCGGCAAGTGGATGGGTCCGGCGTTCTACACGATGGCCACGGCCAGCGTCGGCTTCCAGGCCGGCGTCTCGGTCTCCGAGAACGTTACGCTGGTGATGACCGAGAAGGCCTTCAATTCGCTGCTAACCAACAACGTCAGAGTGGGCGGGGACGCCAGTGTTGCCGCGGGCCCGGTGGGCGCCGGCGCGCGGTCGGACGTCGTGGCCGACCTCATCACGTTCAGCCGTGCCAAGGGCGTCTTCGGCGGCCTCAATCTCGACGGTACGGTAATCGCACCGAGCAACGACTGGAACAACACGTACTTTGGCAAGACCGTGACGCCGCCGGACATCCTGATCCGCGGAACCGCGCACAACAAGAAGGCCGATCCGTTGCTGGCCCGTGTCACCAAGGCAACCAAGTAACGCCGCTCGGACAGTTTGCAGTATGAAGGGGCTCCCGCGGGAGCCTCTTTTCATTGGTCCGCGGCGCGATTCGCGACCGTACCGGAAACCACACTGACTCCGATCCTACTTCTCGGCGAAGACGTACTCGTGCTGCGCGTCGCGCAGCGTCAGCGTACGCTTGTCACCTTGGCGTCCAACGACGAATTCCAGCCCGTTCATTCCGGGAACGATGGTGATGAAGGATGTCGTTGCATCCGGATTGGCGCGTGAACCCATTTCGCTGGGAAACTCGCCGAAATCGAAAATCACCGCACCACCACGCTTCGATACGTTGATTTCGCCAAGTGCCGCATTTGCATAGTTCGCGCCTAGCAAAGCAGCAGCAGGGGCATCGGCCGGTATGGTGAGGAGCTTGCGCTCGGCCGCCACCTCGTCAAAGAACGCCTCGGCCAGGGCGCGGATCTGTCCATCCGCCTCGGGCCTGCCGTCGAACAGCACTTCCAGGAGCTTGCGACGGAAAACGCTGCGGATGATCCAGCCGGGATCGCCGTTGGTCAGAATCACGGCACCGACGCCGTGTTCCGGCAACCACATCATGTCGCTGTGGAAGCCGATCATGTCGCCACCATGATGCACGACCGTCGTGCCGTAGACGTCGTCGACCATGAGTCCCATGCCATAGGTCACATCGATCCCCACCGCGACCTGAGGCGCACGTCGCGCGAGCAACGCCTCCTTGCCGATGTACGCCGCACCATTCGGGAGCTTCCCGTCGGCAAGTTCCATCGCCACGTACTTCATTACGTCGTCCACGGTGCTCCACGTGCCGCCCGCGGGTCGCACCGCCACAATGGACAGATTGGCGCGTCCCTCGGCGAGCGTCATCCGGCCGTCGGCATCGGGAGCGTGGGGCACCGCGGCATTGCCGCGCTGGGCGATCGCAAAGTCATTGGTGGTGTCCTTCATCGCCAACGGATCGAACACGTAGGCCTGCATTGCGCGATCG
>Ga0302323_100001153_pt1 | contig 21408 bp, 21 predicted proteins | sample Fen_T0_3_FD_201950 | JGI IMG/M metagenome (GOLD analysis project Ga0302323, IMG submission 201950) | Peat permafrost microbial communities from Stordalen Mire near Abisko, Sweden - Fen_T0_3 | ecosystem: Environmental > Terrestrial > Soil > Wetlands > Permafrost | place: Sweden: Abisko... | reverse complement strand
CTCGGGTACGCCGCCGAACTCGCGCAGACGCGCGGACAGGGAGCCTGCCTGCTCCTTGGTGCGGGGCACGAGGATCCGCCAGCCGAAGAGCGGCTTGGTCTCGAACCACGACAACGCGTCGCGCATCGTGACCACGTCACCGATCACGGTGACCGCAGGCGGCGTCATCCGGGCGGCGCGGGCGTCCGTGGCGATGTGCTCGAGGGTCGAGGTGATCGTCTGCTGCTCGGTCGTGGTGCCGGTACGCGTCATCGCGACCGGGGTGTCGGCCGCACGGCCGGCGCCGATGAGCGCACGGGCGATGTCGCCGATGGAGCCGACGGCCGACAGCAGGACCAGCGTCGGGCACGCGACATAGCGGCTCCAGTCGACCTTCTCGCCGGCCGTGACGACCGTGACCTCGCGGTGGTTCTTGGTGGTCAGCGGGATGCCGGCGTACGCCGGGACCGCGGACACCGAGGAGACGCCCGGCACGATCTCGAAGCCGATGCCGGCCTTCGCGCAGGCGGCGGCCTCCTCGGGCCCGGACGCGTAGACGAACGGGTCACCGGTCATCAGACGTACGACGCGGACGCCGCGCCTGGCCTGCCGGACCACGACCTTGGCGCGGGCGGCGTGGGTCAGCGGCTGGCCGTCCTCACCGAACCCGCCGTCGACGAGCTCGGGCCCGCCCTCGGAGCCCTCGGGCAGGCCGAGCACGGAGCGGATGAGAGCGGGATGCTCCGGCCCCTCGGTGATCACCACGTCGGCGCTGCGGACGAGGTCGGCGGCGCGCACGGTGAGAAGCCCGGGGTCACCGGGGCCACTCCCTACGAACGCCACCCACCCCCTCGTCGGGGAGGTGGTGGTGTGGTTGGACTGGGCTCGCGTCATGCCTCTTGCCTTTCGCAGTCGGTCACCGGCTGCTCATGCGGTGTGTCCGTCAGCTGTGCTGCCCCCTCGGCGAGCATGTCGCTCGCGAGACGGCTACCGACGCCGGCGGCGTCGGCTGGGTCGCCGGTGGCGGACATCCGGACCGCCAGCGTCCCGTCGGGCGAGAGCGCGACGGCCCTCACCCAAAGCTCTTCGTCGTGCTCCCCCTCGGCCAACTCGGCCAGGGCCCCCACCGGAGCGGCGCAGCCGCCCTCGAGGGTGGCGAGCACCGCGCGCTCGGCGGTGACCGCGGCGCGGGTCCGTGCGTCGTCCAGAGCGGCCACCTCGGTGGCGACGTGGTCGTCACGTGTCTCGACCGCGAGCGCACCCTGCCCGGGAGCGGGGAGCATCAGCAGCGGGTCGAGCACTTCGGTGGCCTCCTCGAGACGGCCGATCCGGGCCAGTCCTGCGCGGGCGAGCAGCACGGCGTCGTACGCGCCCTCGCGGACCTTGCGGATCCGGGTGTCCACATTGCCCCGGATGTCCACGATCTCCAAACCGAGACCGAGGGCGTGGAGCTGGGCGGCACGGCGCGGTGATCCGGTGCCGACCCGGCTGCCGGCGGGGAGCTCGCCGAGCGTCAGTCCGTCACGGGCGACCACGACGTCGCGCGGGTCCTCGCGGAGGGGTACGGCGGCCAGCGCGAGGCCGGCGGCCGGGGCGGTGGGCAGGTCCTTGAGCGAGTGGACCGCGACATCGATGCGTCCGTCGAGCAGGGCCTCACGCAGGGCACTGACGAAGACCCCGGTGCCACCGAGCTGAGCCAGCGGTGCGTCGTTGCGGTCACCGGTGGTCGTCACCTCGACCAGCTCGACCTCACGGCCGAGAGCGGCGGACAGGCGCTCGGCCACCCACCGCGACTGGGTCATGGCGAGGAGCGAGGCGCGCGTGCCGAGGCGGATCGGGTCGCTCATGCGTCGTCACCCCTCAGACCGGTGCCGTCGCCCGGCGCGACCGGACGGGTCATCGCGTCGACCGCATCCGGGTCGAGTGCGAAGAGCTCGGCCAGGGCGGCGGCGTACGACGTCGCGTTGCGGTCGCCCAGCTCCTTGGCCCGGATCGTCGGCTGGTGGACCAGCTTGTCGGTGACGCGGCGCAGCGTCTGCATGAGCTCGGCCCGCGTGGTCTCGTCGAGACCCGGTAGGCGGCGCTCGAGCCGCGTCATCTCCGACTCCACGACGCCCGTGGCCATGGTGCGCAGCGCGACGACGGTCGGCGCCAGGCCGGCCTGGCGGCGGGCCGACAGGAACGACTCGACCTCGTCGGTGACGATGGTGCGGACGGCCTCGACCTCGGCGCCTGCCTCCGACTCCTGGAGGTCGCCGGCGAGGTCGGCCAGGGTCACCAGGGTGACGCCGGGCAGGTCGGCGACCGACGGGTCGATGTCGTGGGGCAGGGCGAGGTCGACCAGGGCCAGCGGACCCGGCGCCGCGGCCGCGGCCTCGCGGCTGATCAGGACACCGGACGCCCCTGCGCAGGCGACCACGATGTCGGCGTTGGCGATCTCGGCCTCGAGGCCGCTCATCGGCGCCCAGCGAGCGGCGTACTCACCGGCGAGGCGTTCGGCCCGCTCCGGCGTGCGGTTGACGACGACGACCTCGCCGGCGCCGCGGCGTACGACGGTCGCCACCGCGAGGCCGGCCATGCCGCCGGCACCGACGACCACGACCCGGCGACCCATCACGTCGTCGGTCGCCCGGTCCAGCGCTGCGGAGACGAGGGTCGGCGCGGCGCGGTCGATGCCGGTCTCGGCGTGGGCGCGCTTCCCGACGCGCAGCGCCTGCTGGAAGAGGGTGTTGAGCGTCGGACCGACCGACCCGAGCTCCTGGCCGAGGCCGAGCGCGTCGCGGGTCTGGCCGAGGATCTGGGCCTCGCCGACCGCCATCGAGTCGAGTCCGGCCGCGACCTGGAAGAGATGGGAGACGGCGCCGTCGTCGTAGTGGATGTAGAGGTGAGGAAGCAGCTCCTCGACGTTGGCGTGCGCCGGGGAGAGCAGGCGCTGGGAGAGGCCCTCCACGCTGCCGTGGAAGCGGTCGACCGCGGCGTAGATCTCCATCCGGTTGCAGGTCGCCACCACGGTCGCCTCGGAGACGTGCGGGTTGGCGAGGACGTCCTCGATCAGCTTGGTGGCGCCGTCGGTGTCGACGGCCAGCTTCTCCAGCAGCGGGATCGGCGCGGACCGGTGGGAGATCCCGACGACGAGGACCGTCATGCCGTCGCCTCCTGAGCAGCCTTGCGCTGCTCGTGGTAGGCCAGGATCTGGAGCTCGATGGACAGGTCGACCTTGCGTACGTCGACGCCGGGGCCGACCGTGAGGACGGTCGGGGCGAAGTTGAGGATGCTCGTGATCCCGACCTCGACCATCTTGTCGGCGACGTCCTGGGCGGCAGCGGCCGGCGTCGCGATCACGCCGATGGCCACGCCCTGCTCGCGGACGATCTGGGTCAGGTCGCTGAACGGGCGCACGTCGACGCCGGCTACGACCTCCTGGTGGCGCTCCGGGTCGGCGTCGAGGAGAGCCACGACGCGGAAGCCGCGGCTACGGAAGCCCGAGTAGTTCGCGAGCGCGTGGCCCAGGTTCCCGATGCCCACGATGACCACGGGCCAGTCCTGCGTCACGCCGATCTCGCGGGCGATCTGGTAGCGCAGGTAGTCGACGTCGTACCCGACGCCGCGGGTGCCGTAGCTGCCGAGGTAGGAGAGGTCCTTGCGCAGCTTGGCGCTGTTGACCCCGGCGGCGGCCGCCAGGTCCTCGCTCGAGCACGTGGCGGTACCGGCCTCGGACAGCGTGGTGAGAGCCCTCAGGTAGACAGGCAGTCGGGCCACAGTCGCCTCGGGAATCTCCCGGGCGGTGTCGTGGGACGTCCGTGCGGTCAAGGTTCTGTCTCTCCAGCCGCCGAGCACGGGGTCGACCCGTCGTGGGACAGGCCCGGCCCGAGCGGCGTCGTTCACTGTAAGAGTTTGTGAACGCGAGAACAAAATGGCGCGGACGGGTCAGGCTGTGCTGCTCCGGACGCCCGGCGACGTCGCGAGTCCGCCGGTCGGCGTCCCGCGTGCTGCGCCACTCGTCGCGGACGTCTCGGTCGAGGGCTCGGCGTTGGAGACCAGGTAGGCCACGGTCGCCTGAGAGACGAGCCCGATCAGCGCGATCGTCAGCGGCTTGTTCCAGTCCCCCGCGTTCACCCACGACACTGCCAGGGTCGCCGTGGCGGTGCACTGGGCCGCCCACCACTTGTTGGTCGGCTTCCAGGACTTCTTCTTGGCGCTCATCGTCTCTCCCCATGAGTCGTGGCTTCACCTCATGTCGAAGAGGACGCCGCAGCGTCGGACTCTGATACATCGCGCCGCATGGCGCGCGACTCCGGCCCCAGCCGACGCGCTCAGGAGTAGCGGTGGCTCTTGGCGGCGTGGCCGGCTTCGCGCGTGCAGGTGCGACCGCTCATGTTGCGATGGCCGCAGAGCGCCTCTTCGGGCTCGTGGTCCGGCTCCGGCGGGTCAGGGACGACCGCGAGGGTCGGCGTCCGCTGCGCCTGGGTCGCCGTGGCCGGAGCCTTCGCCGGCCCCACAGGCGTGGGCACCGGCGTGGCGGTCGGCCTGGCGCGCGCCCGGGACTCCTCGTAGCGCGCCTCGCGCATGGCGCGGAGGTTGTCCATCTTGCTCATCGTCGCTTCACGCCACCGACCCTACGGCGGGGGACCGACAGTTCCCGGCGGGCGCGCAGGAGGGTCGTGTGCCTGTCGACGGTCCGCGGCTCGCTGTCATGTCTCGCGCTCGGGCACGCGACCCACGCACGACCGGTGCGTCAGGCGAGGGCGGCGCGGAGCCGGGCGGGGTCGACCCTCCAGAAGTCGTGCTGGCGGCCGTCGACGAAGGTCACCGGGATCTCCTCGCCGAAGCGACGCCGGAGCTCGGGGTCGTCGTCGATCGAGACCTCGACGTAGGACTCACCGAGCTCGGCGCAGACCTGCTCGACGACGGCGCGTGCGTCGTCGCACAAGTGGCAGCCAGGGCGGCTGTAGAGGGTGACCCGGGGGTCGGTCATTCGAGCAGTCCCAGGGAGCGCCGGCGCTCGATGCCGCGCAGCCGGCCCTTCTGCACCTTGCCGGTGACCGTCAGCGGCAGCTCGTCGACCACCACGATGCGCGAGGGCTGCTTGAACCGGGCCAGACGTACGGCGCAGTGCTCGCGGACGGCGTACGCGACGGCCTCCGCACCCTCGTCGCCCGCCGCGTGGACGTAGGCGACGACGGCCTCGCCGGTGACCGGGTCGTCGACCCCGATCACGGCAGCGTCGTCGACCGACGGCACCTCGCGGATCACGTCCTCGACCTCGCTCGGGTAGACGTTGAACCCGGAGACGATGACGAGCTCCTTGAGCCGGTCGACCAGGAACAGGTCGCCGGAGGCGTCGAGGAAGCCCACGTCGCCGGTGGCCCACCAGCCGTCCTCGTCGGGCCCCCCGTCGCCGTCGGGCCAGTAGCCGCTGAACAGGTTGGCGCCGCGGATCCAGATCTCGCCCGGGTCGTCACCCTCCGGCTCCTGGCCGAACTCGTCGAGCAGCTTGATCTCGATCCCGGGGAGGGCCGCGCCGACCGAGCCGTTCTGCAGGACCGCGCTGCACAGCGTGCTGGTGACGATCGGCGCGGCCTCGGTCAGGCCGTAACCCTGGTGGATCGGGATGGACGTCGCGTCGCCGAACTGCTCGATCAGCTCGGCCGACAGCGGCGCCGAGCCCGACAGCATCAGCCGCACGGGCCCGAGCCGCTCGCGCAGGTGCGGCATCGGGAGCCAGTACGCGAAGACCGGCGGCGCCACCGGCAGGACGCTGACCGCCTCGTCGTCGATCAGGTCGAGCGTGGCCTGCGGGTCGAAGCGCTCGACGAGCACGAGCTTGGCGCGCTGCCGGAGCACGCTGCCGAGCACGGCGTTCAGGCCGTAGACGTGGAAGAGCGGCAGGACGCCGAGCACCACGTCGTCGCCATGGATCATCGGCGGCTCCACCTGAGCGGCCTGGGCGATGTTGGCGACCAGGGCGCGGTGCGTGAGCATCGCGGCGCGCGGGCGGCCCGACGTACCGCTGGTGTAGAGCAGGCAGGCCAGCTTCTCAGGGTCGGGCAACGGCGGCACGGGCACCGCCACGGCAGCCCGCAGGGCGTCGTAGGACTGCTCACCGTCGGCCGGCACGGTACCCACGACGTACACCCGCGGCTCGTGCGAGCGCCCCACCAGGTCGTCGTCCAGCTCGTCGGTCTCGCCGGCCCGGGCCGCCCGGACCAGGGCGGCAGCGGCCCGCACGTTCCCGATCGTCTCGGGGTCGGTGATCACGATGCGGCACCCGGAGTCGGCGATCATCCGGGCGAGCTCGCCGGACGTGGCGCGCGGGTTGACCGGGACGGCGACGACCTGCGCGCGCAGCACCCCGAGGTACGCCGTCACGAACTCGATGCGGTTGCCGAGCGCCAGCAGGACCCGCTGGCCCGCCACCAGCCCCGCCGCGCCCAGTCCGGTCGCGACCCGCGCGACCTCGTCCTCGAGCTCGGCCCAGGTGACGCTGCGTCCCGCGGCCTCGACCACGGCGAGTGCGTCGGGCCGGTCGGCGGCCGCTTCGGCCACGAGCGAGGACACGTCGTGGGTCGTGGGCATGGGGGCGATGATCCCACAGCCTGAACCGAGCCCTCAGCCCCTAGAGTTGGTGGCGTGACTCCCGAGAAGAGCCGCAGGGTGCTGAACCTCCAGCAACGTTCGGCTCTCGCCGGCGAGGCGGCGGCCGCTGTCGCCGAGGTGGAGACCGCCCTCGCCACGCCGACCGAGCCCTCGGTCGCCGCGTTCTTCGACGTCGACAACACGATGATGCAGGGCGCGAGCATCTTCCATCTCGCCCGCGGTCTGCACAAACGCGAGTTCTTCACGACGCGCGAGATCCTCTCGGCGGCCTGGAAGCAGGCGTACTTCCGGATCGTCGGCGTGGAGGATCCCGACCACGTGGCGAAGACCCGCGCGTCAGCGCTGTCCTTCATCGCCGGCCACACCGTCGTCGAGCTCGAGGAGCTGGGCGAGGAGATCTTCGACGAGGCCATGGCCCACCGGATCTGGCCCGGCACACGGGCGCTGGCGCAGATGCATCTCGACGAAGGCGAGCGGGTCTGGCTGGTCACGGCGGCACCGATCGAGATCGCCCGGATCATCGCCCGCCGGCTCGGTCTCACCGGGGCGCTGGGCACGGTGGCCGAGCACGAGAACGGCGTCTACACGGGCCGGCTCGTCGGTGACATGCTGCACGGTCCGGCGAAGGCGGAGGCGATCAAGGCGCTGGCCGCCCGCGAGGGGCTCGACCTCGACCGCTGCTCGGCGTACTCCGACTCCTTCAACGACCTCAGCATGCTGTCGCTGGTCGGCCATCCGTGCGCGGTGAACCCCGACGCCCGCCTACGGGCCCATGCCAAGCAGCAGGGCTGGCGCATCCGTGACTACCGCACCGGGCGCAAGGCGGCCCGGGCCGGGGTCTTCACGGCCGCCGTGGCCGGCGCAGCCACCGGAGCCGTCGCAGCAGGAGTCGCCGTACGCCGTCGACGATGACCGCCACCCCGCCTACGATGACGGGGCGCCATCACCGGTGCTCGGGAGGGATGCGGCATGACGTGGGCTGACCACGACGCGGCTCGCGGCTGGGACGACCTGCGCGCGGCCGTGCTGGTCGCGCTCGGCCTGCTGCCGCAGCCGGCGCACGCCCCTGCCTGGATGCTCCTCAGCGAGGCCACGGTCGGCGGTCCCCAGCCCGGAGGCGCGTACGACGACTCCGACCAGGCGGCCTCCTCCGAGGCGAGCGAGGCCGAGCGTCGACGCCTGATCGCCCTGGTCGAGCTGGCCCGCGGCGGCGACGGCGAGGCGTTCGGCCAGCTCTACGACCACTACCACGGCTCGATCTACCGGTTCCTCCACTACCGGACCCGCTCGACGAGCCTGGCCGAGGACCTCACCTCCGAGACGTTCCTGCGTGCGCTACGCGCGATGAGCGGCTTCCGCTGGCAGGGCAAGGACTTCGGGGCGTGGCTGATGACGATCGCCCGCAACCTCTGTACCGACCACTTCAAGGCCGGCCGGACCCGCCTCGAGGTCACCACGGAGGACATGGGCCGGCACGACGACGCCACGGAGGGACCGGAGACCGAGGTGCTCGCCGGGTTGACCAGCGACGTCCTCCTCCACGGTCTGCGCGAGCTCTCGGACGAGCAGCGCGACTGCCTGATCATGCGGTTCCTCCAGGGCCTGAGCATCGCCGAGACCGCGGAGGTGCTCGGCCGCAGCGAGGGAGCCGTCAAGCAGCTCCAGCTGCGGGGCGTGCGCAACCTGGCGAAGCTGATGCCGGCGGGGTGGCGCGATGAGTGAGCGGCGCGTAACCCCGGTCCGGTCCGCCTCGTTGTGCAGGTCGTCCGGCACTCGCCGCGACGCACGGCGCGACCGCAGAGGGTGGGCATCGTGATCAGGGGGCGGCGTTCCCAGGAGTTCCACGACCTGGTCGAGGACACCTCGGCCGGCGACGTGAGCCCGTCGTCGTATGCCGACCTGCTCGACGTCGTGGGCGCGCTCCGGGCGGTACCCGCGCCGGAGCCGGACCCCGCTTTCGTGCTCGCCTTACGTGATCGTCTGGTCGAGGAGGCGGAGACCGTGCTGGCTGCTGCCGCCGCCGAGGAGGCCGACGTCGACGCGCGGCTCCGGCTGCGGCCCGCTGCCCCGCGCACCCGCCGCCGCAACCGCCGGCTCGCGGCCGGGATCAGCGGCGTGATCCTGGTCGGCGCCTCGGGGACCCTGGCGGTCGCCGCCCAGACTGCCCTGCCGGGCGACCGGCTCTACCCGCTCAAGCGTGGCATCGAGAGCGCCCACGCCCAGCTGACCTTCGACCGTGCCGCGCGCGGCCGAGTGCTCCTCGACAACGCCTCGACGCGCCTCGACGAGGTCGCCGAGCTCAGCCGCACCGGTGGGAGCGCCGACAGCGTCAGCCAGACCCTCGACGCGTTCACGCAGGAGGCGGTGGACGGCTCCGACCTGCTGGTCGCGGATTACCAGGCGACCGGCGACCCGTCGTCGATCACCACCGTCCGCACCTTCACCGCGACGAGCATGGCGCGGCTGCGTCTGCTCCAGGGCGCGGTCCCGCCTGGCTCCGTGGACCAGCTGCTACAGGCGGCCCAATCGCTCGACCAGATGCAGCAGGTCGCGGTGCGCGCCTGCCCGACCTGCGCGGGACCGTCGGTGACCCAGGTGCCGACCGTGCTCACCCAGGCAGCCCAGGCCGCCGGGGACACCTGGCTGGTGGCGCTGCCGCCCGGCTCCGGGCTGCACCACCACTCCGGCCCGTCCCCGGGCGGCGTGAAGCTTCCGCACGTGGGCGGCAACCTGCCGCCGGCCAGCGTCACCGACCCGACGCAGACGGCCACCGACCTGGAGCTACCGACCGCGTACGACGTCCGGCACACGCTGCAGCACCTCACCGACGGGCTGACCGACAACCAGCAGACCGACCTCGGGTCCACGGTCACCGACACGGCGGGCAACCTGCTCGACGCCGTGGGAGACGTCGGCAACACCCTGGCCGGCACGGTGGGCGGCACCCTCGACGACCTCGGCAGCGCGCTTCCTTCGGCCCTGCCGACGCTTCCCTGAGGGCGTCAGCGCCAGACGGACTCGCGCTGCCCGAGCAGGGCGTAGAGCGAGTGCTGGATCGTTTCGCGCACCTGGTCGGTGACGTTGAAGACGAGCATCGGGTCGTCGGCCGCAGACGGTTCATAGTCGTCGGTACGGATCGGCTCACCGAACTCCATCAGCCACTTCGACGGCAGGGGCACCAGGCCGAGCGGCCCGAGCCACGGGAAGAGCGGCGTGATCGGGACGTAGGGGATGCCGAGCAGCCGCGCCAGCGCCGGGATGTTGCCGATCAGCGGAAAGATCTCCTCGGCGCCCACCACGGACAGCGGGACGATCGGTACGCCGGTCCGCAGCGCCGCCGCGACGAAGCCGCCGCGGCCGAAGCGCTGCAGCTTGTAGCGGTCGTGGAACGGCTTGCCGATCCCCTTGAACCCCTCGGGCCAGACCCCCACCAGCTCACCGCCGGCCAGCATCCGCTCGGCGTCCTCGTTGCAGGCCAGCGTGGCCCCGCCCTTGCGGGCCAGGGCGCTCACCAGCGGCATCCGGAAGACGAGGTCCGCGCCGAGCGGACGCAGGAAGCGACCGGTCTCGTCGTGGATGGTCAGCATCGTCATCAGGCCGTCGACCGGCAGGGTTCCGGAGTGGTTCGAGACCACCAGCGCGCCGCCCTCGGCGGGGAGGTTCTCCACGCCGCGCGTCTCGATCCGGAACCACTTCTGTGCGACCGGCCGCAGGCTGGCGAGCAGCAGCCGCTCGGCGACCTCGGGGTCGAAGCCGTAGTCGTCGACCTCGTAGTCGCCGCTCAGGCGGCGGCGCAGGAAGGCCAGGAACTGGGCGAGCTGGGCCTCCCAGTCCTCGCCGAAGACCTGGCGGGCACCGCTCTGGAGCGCGGACAGCCAGTCGTGCGGCGACAGGCCGCCGAGCGGCGAGCGCTCCTGGGTGGTCGTCGGACGGCGGACCTCGACCACGGGGATCTCGGTGGCCTCGGTGGCCTCGTCCGCTGCCGCGGCCTTCCGCGGTGCGGTCTTCCGCGGTGCGGTCTTCCGCGACGTGGGCGTGCGGGCCGCGTCGCCGGCGAGGCCGCGGGAGGCGTTGGACGGGCGCACACTGCCCGAGCCGCGCCCGGGACGACCACCGGTCCCGATCGGGATGATCTCGGCGTCACCCACGGCCGGCTCCCGGGGCGGGGACCGGCTCGGGCGGGGACGGGGCCAGGCCGTCGACCGCGCGCTCGGCGAGGCGCGGCGGGTGGCCGATCGAGGTCGCGAAGTCGGCGAACGCCTCGGCGGTGGTGCGCTCGGGCTCGAAGCCGAGCTCTCTCCGCATCCGGGTGGTGTCGATGCCGCGTCCGAAGGTGAGGAGGCCGAGCTGCTCGGGCGAGAAGTCGGCCATCCGTGCCGACTTGAGCAGGGACGCCAGGCTGCCGACGGCCGGCCGCGGCAGGGCCACGGTCGGCTTGCGGAGACGGCGTACGGCCTGCGAGAGCAGCATCACGCCGTCACCGGCGACGTTGAAGGTGCCGGGCACCTCGGCGTGGACCGCGTGGGCGAGCACGCGCAGCAGATCGGTCTCGTGCAGGAACTGCAGGCGAGGATCGAAGCCCAGCACGGTCGGGACGATCGGGAGCCGGAAGTAGGACGTCATCGGGCTGGTGACGTGGGGCCCGAGCACGTTGGCCAGCCGGAGCGTGGTGACCAGGACGTCGGGTCGGCGGCGCGCGAACCCGCGCACGTAGCCCTCGATCTCGGAGACGTCCTTGGCATAGCCGGAGCTCGGGGCCCGGCGCGGCTCGAGGTCCTCGGTGAACATCGCCGGGTCGCGGCTGCTGGCGCCGTAGACCGTCGAGGTCGACTTCACGACGAGGTGCCGGAGACCAGGGGCCTTCTGGCACGCGGCCAGCAGCTGCATCGTGCCGATGACGTTGAGCTCTTTCATCGTCCCGCGGCCGCCCGCGCTGCCGGGCGTCGCGATCACGCTCATGTGGACGACGGTGTCGACGTCCTCCTTGGCGAGGACCTTGGCGATGACCGGGTTGCGGATGTCGGCCCGCACGAACGAGACGTCGCCGATGTCGTCGCGCGGGGGCACGGCGTCGACGCCGACCACGCGGTCGATGTCGGACTGGGCGGCAAGACGGCGCGCGAACCTACGGCCGAGGTCTCGGGAGACCCCGGTGACCAGGACGACCTTCCCCACGGCGCCGTCGCCTCGAGTGGGGGTTACTTGCCGAGCTTGCGACGCTGGACGCGCGTCTTCTTCAACAGCTTGCGGTGCTTCTTCTTGGCCATCCGCTTGCGCCGCTTCTTGATGACAGAACCCACGAAAACCTCTTCCGACTACGCATGGGGAGCCCCGGAGGTACGCCGGGACGACCACCACAGCCTAGCCGTCGAGGAGTGGAGCGCGAAAAGGACGTCCGCAGCTCCGAGCCACGACGACTCAGCTCGCGAGGTCGTCGAGGCGAGGATCGAGAAGCGTCCGGCTCAGCCCCCCACGGAGTGAGGGGCTGAGCGGCGCGTCTCGACATCAGCCGGCGCTGTAGAAGCTCTTCCGGAGGTACTCGTTCACGTCCTCCTCGGTCACCCGGAACGAGCGACCGACGCGCACGGCCGGCAGCTCACCCCCGTGGACCAGGCGGTAGACCGTCATCTTGGACACGCGCATCATCGCGGCCACTTCGGCCACGGTCAGGAACTTGACGTCGGAGATGTCTCCGGGCGGGTGGGTCGGCATCGCAGGCACCATCTCTCTTGGCAGGCACGCACCGGCTTCCCCTCCGGTGACCCACGTCCCGCGCTTCGTGGGAAGAATAGGGCCTGTTGTGACTCGTGGGGAAGGAAATCCCTACAGAAACTCGAGGGACCCGCGCGTGTCGAGTTGAAAACTCACTGAATTTTACCTTCGAACCGGTCAGGGAAGCGGGTCGAGGCCGTGGAACGGGAAGATCTCCTCCCGGGTCGCATGGATCGTCCGGTCCAGCCAGGTGCCGGGGTCGTAGCCCTCGGACCAGTCGCGATAGGCGGGGTCGCGGCCGTCGGTCAGGCGGTAGGGCGCGGGCCGGCCGAGGCGCTCCCGGACGTACTCGCGCCAGACGTCGGGCGTGGGCGTCGACACGTCGATCGGGTGCCCACCGACGACGGACAGCAGGTGGGTCCAGGCCCGCGGGACCACCTCGACCAGCGCATAGCCGCCGCCTCCGGTCACCACCCACTTCCCACCACAGACCTCGTGGGCGAGATCGTGCAGGGCGAGGTACGACGCCCGCTGGCCGTCGACGCTCAGCATGAGATCGGCGAGCGGGTCGTCACGATGGCTGTCGCACCCGTGCTGGGTCACCAGGATGTCGGGGGCGAACTCCCGCAGCAGCGGCGGGACGACCGCATGGAAGGCGCGCAGCCAGCCGGCGTCCGACGTCCCGGGCGGGAGGGCGACGTTGACCGCGCTCCCCTGCGCGTCCGGGCCGCCGACGTCCTGCGGGAAGCCGGTACCGGGGAAGAGCGTCTGCCCCGTCTCGTGCAGGGAGATCGTCAGCACGCGCGGGTCGTCGTAGAAGATCTTCTCGACGCCGTCGCCGTGGTGGACGTCGACGTCGACGTAGGCCACCTTGGTGGCGCCGTTGGCGAGCAGCCAGCGGATGCCGATGGCGATGTCGTTGTAGATGCAGAAGCCGCTGGCCCGGTCGGGCATCGCGTGGTGGAGCCCGCCCGTGATGTTGGCGCTGTGGAGGCTCTCGCCGCTCCACACCTGGCGAAACGCCTCCGCGGTCGCACCCACGACGTGGGACGCCGCCCGGTGCATGTCGTGGAAGACGGGGTTGTCGTCGCTGCCGAGGCCGTGGGAGGGCACGAAACCCCCGGGGTCCTTGCCGGCGCGCATGACTGCTTCCACCATGGCCGGCTCGTGCACCGTCGCGATCAGGTCGTCGTCGGCCATCGGGGCCGGCACCGTGCGGATCTGCTCGAGCACCCCGAGCTCGCGGGCCAGCCGCATCGTGAGGTCGACCCGGATCGGTGACATGGGATGGCTCGGCCCGAAGTCGTACTCCGTCAGGGTCGGCTCGAAGACCACCGTCGCGGGACCCGGGCACGCTGGCATGCTGGCCACGCTACCGGTCGACGTCCTCCGGGCCGGGCTCGAGGTTGATCTGCCGGCCGGTGTCCAGGTCGACCGCGGTCGCGCCCGGCGGCAGGTTGGACAGGTCGGGCGCGATGACGGTGCCCTCCACCGAGTCGGGGAGCCGCAGGCCGTAGCTGAGCCCGTCGGTGAGAAGGATCAGGTCGCCATGGTGGCGCCGGGGCAGGGTCTCGCCCTGGAAGTATGCGGGACGCTTGGCCTGGTAGGCGTACATCAGGGCGAGACCCAGCAGGAGCGACCCCACACCGAGGATGAAGACGCCACCGATCCCGCCGATCGAGGTGTAGCCGTAGCTGGGGTCGGCGTAGGTCTTGGCGGCGTCCAGGAAGAAGCCGAACAGGATCAGGCCGCCGGCCAACGGCAGCACGCCCTGCATGACGACGTTGCGGAAGCTCCCCCACATCGTGCGGCGGTAGAACCACGCGCAGGCGAACCCGGTGAGCCCGTAGTAGAACGCGATCATCAGGCCGACCGCGGCGATCGTGTCGGCCAGGATGTTGGCGCTGATCATGGTGAGCCCGACGTAGAAGAGGATCGAGACCAGGCCCATGCCGATGGTCGCGTCGGTCGGGGTGAGGTAGCGCGGGTGGATCTTGGCGAACCGATCGGGGATCGCCTTGAACGCCGCCATCGACAGCGCCGTCCGCGCGGTCGGGAGGATCGTGGTCTGGGTGCTCGCTGAGGCCGAGGTGAGCACCGTGATCGCCAGCAGGTGCACCATCAGCCAGCCGCCGGTGCCGCTGCCGAAGACCTCGGTGCCCATGGCATGGAAGACGTCGTCGGCGTTGTCGACGTTGCCCAGGCCGATGCCGGTGGTGCCGACCCCGGCGAACGCGATCGTGGCGACCGAGACCAGCGCGTAGGTGAGCAGCAGGAGCACCGTGGAGATGATGGCGGCCCGTCCGGGCGTGGTGGCGGGGTCGTCGGCCTCCTCGTTCGTGGCGACCGCAGTGTCCCAGCCCCAGTAGATGAACACCGCGATCAGGGTGGCCGTGACCACGGCGGTGGGTGTCAGCCCGGTGGGCGAGAGCCACGAGAGGCTCGGCTTGAGACCGCCCGGAGCGTTGCCGGCGTACACCTTCACCAGGGCGACGACGGCGAAGCCGATCAGGGCCACGATCTCGACCCCGAGGAGGGCGTACTGGATGCGCGCGCTGACCTCGATCCCGCGGTAGCAGATGTAGGTCATGATGATGATCCAGATGATCCCGGCCACCGTCGTCCAGAACGTGCTCGCCGCCAGGCTGTCCAGGCCGAACAGGCCGAAGGTGTAGAAGCCGGCGATCTGCGAGAGGTTCGCCATCACGATGATGTCGGCGATGATGATTCCCCAGCCGCCCATCCAGCCGACGCGGGTGCCGAACGCCCGCGCAGCCCAGGTGAACGTCGTACCGCAGTCGGGCTCGACCTTGTTCAGCTCGGCGTAGGCGACGGCGATGAAGTACATCGGGACGAACGCCAGCACCATCACCAGTGGCGCCTTCACCCCGACGATGCCGTCGCCGCTGGCGACGATCACGACGTAGCCGAGGCTGGCCGCGAGGCTGTACGCCGGCGCGGTCGACGCGACGCCGACGACGATGCTGCCCATCAGGCCCAGGGCGCCCGGCTTCAGGCCCTTGCCGGCCGGTGCGGCGGATGCCTCGATCGCAGTCATGGCCACTCCTGCAGAGGTCGGCGCCCGATCGCAGTGGTTGGTACGTCAACCAACCTACCCATAAAGTGGACCTGTGCCGACGACAACGTGCCGCGCGTGGTGGCCCGCCTGACGGCGGACCCCCGATCGAGCACACCCTCATCCACGGCCGCCCACGGGCGGCCGTTCCTCGTTGTCCCGCCGGTCGAGCGGAGGCGAGACCCAGGCCGTTCCGGGGCCACACCCAGGAGAAACCCATGGACCGCAGCCTCTCCCTGATCACCCCGACCGGACACCTCACGCTCGGCAACCTGCTCGGCGCTCTGCGCGGCATGGTCGCCGGGCAGGAGACCGGCGACTCCTGCTACGGCGTCAGCGACCTGCATGCGATGACGACGCCACACGACCCCGCCGTGCTGCGGGAGGCGATCGCCGAGGTGTCGACCCTCCTCCTCGCTGCGGGCCTCGACCCGGCTCGCGCCACGCTGTTCCGGCAGAGCCAGGTGCCGGCGCACCGTGAGCTCGCCTACCTGCTCGAGTGCACGGCGTACACCGGCGAGCTGAACCGGATGATCCAGTTCAAGGAGAAGGGCCGCGGCGTCGTGTCCACCCGGGTCTCGCTCTACACCTACCCGGTGTTGATGGCGGCGGACATCCTGCTGTACCGGCCGTCGTCGGTGCCGGTCGGGGACGACCAGCGGCAGCACGTCGAGCTCACCCGCGACCTGGCGATCCGCTTCAACCACACCTACGGGCGCGTCTTCACCGTGCCCGAGGTGACGCTGCCGAGGGTCGGCGCGCGGGTGATGGACCTGCAGTCGCCGACGTCCAAGATGTCGAAGTCGGACCCCGTCGGCACCGGCGTGATCCGACTGCTCGACCCGCCCGACGTCGTGCGCCGCAAGGTCGCGCGGGCGGTGACGGACTCCGACACCGGCCCGGACGCCGTACGGGCGGACCCGGCGAAGCCGGGCGTCACGAACCTGCTCGACATCCTGGCCGCGTGCGGGGGATCGGCGTCCGGGATCACCACCTACGGCGCACTCAAGGCGGCGGTCACCGACGCGGTGGTGGCCGTGCTCGAGCCTGTGCAGAAGAAGTACGACGAGCTGGCCGCGGACCCGGCGTACGTCGCCTCCGTCTTCGCCGACGGCTCCGCCCGCTGCCGCGACGTCACCGCCTCGGTCCTCGCCGACGCCGGCGCCGCGATGGGGCTGTGAGGGCGTCTGCGTCGGGATACCCGGCTCGCCGGGGATCCCTGCACTTCTCGGCCATTGCAACCCCTGAGAAGTGCAGGGAGTGACCATGTGGTGTGACGCGTGTGACGGTCCGGAACCCTCGGCCAGCTCGGATCCATCGGCGACCGGCTCCGGAGCTGCCCACGACAGTCAGGCTGCGGTGAGGTGGGCCGAGACACACTCGAGGCGTGGCGACCACCGTCCTCGCCGTCCGACACCAGGTACGCCGACACGCCACCGCCGTCGACGCAGCCCTGGTCTACGTCGGGCTGCGCGTGGTCAGCACCGCGGTCATCCTGCTCGGGCAACGGGACCAGCCCGCGGTCACGGGCCTGAGCCGCGCGCCGTACCTCGGGATGGTGAGCCACTGGGACGGCCAATGGTTCCGCTCCATCGCGTTGTCGGGCTACCCGCGACACCTACCGCACGACCTCGCGGGCGCGATCACGATGAACCAGTGGGCGTTCTACCCCGGGTTCCCGTTCATGACCCGCGCGGTGATGCAAGGGACCGACACCGGCTTCGCGGCCGCCGCCTCGCTCCTCGACCTGGTCTGCGGGCTGGTCGCCGCGATAGCTATGGCGCGGCTGCTGGAAACCCGGATCCCGCGCACGGCCGCTCTCTCCATGGTCGGGGTGTGGGCCGCACTACCGATGGCGCCGAGTCTTCAGCTGGGCTACTCGGAGGCGCTGGCGCTGGCACTGCTCTCCCTCACCCTGCTCTGGCTGCAGCGTGAGCGATGGGGACGCGCGGCCGTGGCGGCCCTACTGCTCGGGCTCACCCGCCCGATGCTCCCGCCTCTGGCCGTGGTGTTCGGCGTCGCGGTATGGCTGCGGTGGCGACGCCGCGTCGACGACCCGCTGGCACCGGCGGAGCGACGACGGATGGTCGCGGGCCTGCTCGCGACCCTCGCCGGATCCGCCCTCTGGCCCGCGACCGCATGGTGGGTCACCGGCGTTCCCGATGCGTACTCCCGGACCGAGGCCGTCTGGCACCACGGGAGCATGGCTCCGTTCGCGGGCCTCGCCGCCCTACACCCCGTGGTCTGGCACGGGCACGTCCTCTGGCTCCGCGTCGCCGTCCTCGCGGCGCTCGGTGTGTGCGCGGCACTCACCGTCGTCGCCGTACGGTCGCCGCGGATCGACCCGCTGCTGTCCACCTGGTGCCTGGCGTACCTCGTCTTCGACGCGGCTGTGGGGAACATGCACGCCGACGAGTTCCGGTTGCTGCTGCCGCTGTTCCCCTTGGTCGCGGTCGCCTGCGGAGTCGCCTCCACGACGCTGGCGACCCGGTGGCGCGAGCGCGCGGGGCTCGGTATCGCGCTCGGGATCGTCGGCCAGTACGCCTGGGTGATGCTGTGCGTCCGCTTCCTCCCGGGTGTCCCGCGGGCACCGTGACCGGCTCGGCCGCGATGGGGGTGTGAGGGCCCTTCGTCGGGATACCCGGCTCACCGGGGATTCCTGCACTTCTCGGCCAATGCAACCCCTGAGAAGTGCAGGGAGTGCCTCCGGGATGGGGCACGAGTGACCGGTGTTGTCAGGGGCCCCCGTCAGCGTGGACGGGCGTAGAGCGGGTTCGTCCTCCGGTCAGGAACCCTCGGCGAGCTGCGACGAGCGGTCCCGCGCGGCCTCCATGGCGGCCAGGAAGGCGGCCCGCACCTTGTGGATCTCCAGCTCGCGCAGGGCCGCCGCGGTGGTGCCGCCGGGCGAGGTGACCTGCTCGCGCAGCACGACCGGATGGGCCCCGGTCTCGCGCAGCATCTTGGCCGACCCGACCACGGTCTGTACGACGAGCTCGGTCGAAGTCGAGCGCGGCAGGCCGAGGTGGACGCCGGCCTCGATCATCGCCTCGACCACGAAGAAGAGGTACGCCGGGCCGGAGCCGGAGATGGCCGTCACGGCGTCCATCTGCTTCTCGGGGACCCGCAGCACGCGTCCGGTCGAGCCGAGCAGCTCCTCGGCGATCGCGAGGTGCTCCTCGTCGCAGTGGGAGCCGGCCGCGATCGCGGCCATGCCCTCGTCCACGAGCGCCGGGGTGTTGGGCATGACGCGGACCACCGCCGTGCCGGCCGGCAGCCGCGACTCGAGGAAGTCGGTGGTGATGCCGGCCGCGAGCGAGACCACGAGCTGGCCCGGCCGCACCTCGCCACCGATCTCCTCCAGCAGGGCCGCCATGTCCTGCGGCTTCACGACCAGGGCCAGGGTGTCGGCCCGCTCGGTGGCCTCGAGGTTGGAGACGACGGAGACGGCGTACTTCTCCTCGAGCTCGCGGGCGCGCTCGGGGCGCTTCTCCCCCACGAGCAGCGCGGCGACCGGCCTCCCGGCGCGGACCAGGCCCGACAAGAGGGTCTCGCCCATGACACCGGCGCCGAGGATGGCCGTGACCTGCGACGACGAGGACATGGGATACGCCTACTTCTTGGAGACCAGGGACCGGACGAAGAATGTCAGGTTCTGCGGGCGCTCGGCGAGACGTCTCATGAGGTAGCCGTACCACTCGGTGCCGTAGGGGATGTAGACGCGCACCGTCTCGCCGGCGTAGGCCAGCCGGCGCTGCTCCTCGGGGCGGGCGCCGTAGAGCAGCTGGAACTCGTAGCTGCCGGCACCGCGGCCGTAGCGGCTCGCGAGCGACGAGGCGATCGTGATGATCCGCGGGTCGTGGGTCGCGATCATCGGGTAGCCCTGGCCCGCCATCAGCACCTTCAGGCAGCGGATGTAGGACCGGTCGACGTCGGTACGGCCCTGGAAGGCGACCGACTCGGGCTCGTCGTACGCCCCCTTGCAGAGGCGGACGCGCGAGCCCTCGTAGGCGAGGGCCCGGCAGTCGGCCTCGGTGCGGTGGAGGTAGGCCTGCACGACCGCCCCCGTCTCGGGGAAGTCCTTGCGGAGCTCGCGCAACGTCGCCAGCGTCGCGTCGGTGGTGGTGTGGTCCTCCATGTCGAGCGTGACCGTGGTGCCGGCGTTGCGGGCCGCCCGGCAGATGGTGCGGGCGTTCTCGAGCGCGATCTTGTGGCCCTGCTGGGGCAGCGCCTGCCCGATCGCGGAGAGCTTGACCGAGACCTCGGCGTGACGGGTGAGCCCCCGCGCGGACAGCGCGGTGAGGAGGTCGAGGTAGGCGTGGACCGTGGCGTCGGCCTGGTCCACGTCGAGGGTGTCCTCACCGAGGTAGTCGAGGGTGACGCGGAGGTCGTCGCCGACCAGCCGCGCGGTGGCGTCCACGGCGTTCGCGGCGGCCTCGCCGGGCACATAGCTGCGGACGATCCCCGCCGACACCGGCATCCTCGTCACGAGGTTCTTCACCTTCTCGCTCCGGGCGAGCAGGAGCAGCGGTTGGCGGAGCAACGACATGCCCACCAGGCTACTTCCTGGGGTCGGCCGGCGAGGGCGCGGCGTCCTACGGCGTACGGCGGCGCAGGGTCGCTGCCCCGAGGGCCAGCGCTGCCAGCGCGAACGCCGCCACGATGCCCACGTCTCGCCAGACCTCGGCGGTCGCGGTGCTGTCGATGAGCCCCTGCATCGCGTCGGTCGCGTAGGAGAGCGGGAGCACGTCGCTGATCGCACTGAGCACCGTGGGCATCTGGTCGCGCGGCACGAACAGCCCGCACAGCAGGATCTGCGGGATCACGAACAGCGGCATGAACTGCACGGCCTGGAACTCGGTCTGCGCGAAGGCGCTGACGAAGAGGCCGAGCGCCGTACCGAGCACGGCGTCGGCGACCGCGACGAGCCCGAGCAGCCAGACCGGGCCTGCGACGTCGAGTCCGAGCGGGCCGACGCTCAGCGCGACCACCAGCGCAGCCTGCGCGGTGGCCACGACGCCGAAGGCCAGCGCATAGCCGCCGAGGAAGTCGAGCTTGCCCATCGGCATCGCGAGCAGCCGCTCGAGCGTGCCGGAGCTCCGCTCGCGCAGGGTGGTGACGCTGGTGACCAGGAACATCACGATGAACGGGAAGATCGCCAGCAGCCCGGGCCCGAACCGGTTGAACAGATCTCCCGGCTGGTCCTTGAACATCCACCACAGCAGCGTGATCAGGATGCACGGGAGGACCAGCAGCATGGCGACCGTACGCCGGTCGCGTCGCAGCTGGGTGAGCACCCGCGCAGTGACGGCGAGCAGGATCCGGGGGGTCATCGTGGGCTCTCCTCTCCGGCAGCCGCGTCGACCAGGACCAGGAAGGCGCCCTCGATGTCGGCGGTGCCGGTCTGCTCACGGATGTGGTCGGGCGTGTCGTCGGCGATGATCCGGCCCTCGCGCATGAGGAGCAGCCGGTCACAGCGGTCGGCCTCGTCCATCACGTGGCTGGAGACGAAGACCGCGGCGCCCGCGTCGGCCAGCCGGTGGAACAGCCCCCACAGGTCGCGGCGGAGCACGGGGTCGAGGCCGACGGTCGGCTCGTCGAGCACCAGCAGGTCGGGGCTCCCGAGCAGCGCGACGGCCAGGCTCACGCGGGAGAGCTGGCCTCCGCTGAGGCGTCCCACCACCTGGTCGGCGTGCCCGGCGAGGTCCACCCGCTCGATGGCCGCTGCGACCGAGGCGGCGTCGCCACCGAGCACGCGCGAGAAGAACGTGAGGTTCTCGCGGACCGTGAGGTCGGTGTACACACTGGGGTCCTGGGTGACGTAGCCGAGCCGGTCACGCAGCTCCTTGCTGCCCGCCTCGATGCCGTCGATCCGCACCCTGCCGCTGGTGAGCATCTGGACGCCGACCAGCGAGCGCATCAGGGTGCTCTTGCCGCAGCCGCTCGGCCCCAGGAGCCCGGTGACGCTGCCCTGCTCGATGGTGAGGTCGAGACCGTCCAGGACGCGTCGCTGCCCGCGGTCCACGGTCAGCCCCCGGATCTCCACC
>Ga0302323_100001152_pt1 | contig 21416 bp, 15 predicted proteins | sample Fen_T0_3_FD_201950 | JGI IMG/M metagenome (GOLD analysis project Ga0302323, IMG submission 201950) | Peat permafrost microbial communities from Stordalen Mire near Abisko, Sweden - Fen_T0_3 | ecosystem: Environmental > Terrestrial > Soil > Wetlands > Permafrost | place: Sweden: Abisko... | reverse complement strand
TCTTGAGCCAGAGACACTTTTGCGACGCCTAGGTTGGCAAGAATTACGATGAGGCCAAGGGCAAGTCGTTTCATGCGTTTCCTTGCTTGGGGGCCGCCTTCACCCCGTGACAAAAATCGCTTTGATTTCAGAGGCTTGGCTATGAAGGCAGAGGTGCGGGCAATGTAGCACAGGGAATTTCTGCAAATCAACAAAATTTCAGTTGGTGTCGAATGTTTCGCTCGTCGAGGAGTTTAGAAATCCCTTCTACCCTTCTTCGACGTGATCGAACAGAGCTTCTACGAATTCTTCTGGATCAAATTCGCGCAAATCCTCCACGCGCTCGCCAATGCCGATGAATCGCACGGGGATTCCTAGCTGATCTGCGATTCCCAGGATCACGCCGCCCTTGGCGGTGCCGTCCAATTTGGTGAGTACGATCCCGGTGACCGACATCGCCTGGGTGAAGATCTGAGCTTGGGCGATGGCGTTTTGACCACTGGTCGCATCGATCACCAGCCAGGTCTCGTGCGGAGCACCCTCGTGTGCTTTGCCGATAACGCGGCGGACTTTCTGCAATTCCTCCATGAGATTCGCTTTGGTGTGCAAGCGCCCGGCGGTGTCCGCGATGACCACATCGAAGCCTTCACTCGCCGCGCGCTTGATACCTTCGAAAATCACGGACGACGGATCGCCCCCTTCCTTGCCGCGCACCACGGGCGCGCCAACCCGAGATCCCCAAACTTCAAGCTGTTCTGTCGCTGCGGCGCGGAACGTGTCGCCGGCTGCGAGCAGCACGGATTTGCCATCTGCCTTGAGTTTGGAAGCCAGCTTTCCAATGGTGGTGGTCTTACCACTGCCATTGACCCCGATGGTAAGGAGCACGAATGGCTTGGCGCTGGCAAAGTCGATTTTCGGGGCATCGACACGCAGGAATTCGATGCTTCGTTTGCGCAGGTAGCTCCACACCGCCTTGGGATCAGCCAGCTCGCGCTTGCCAAGCGAAGCACGAATTTCTTCCAGCAGCTTCTGGCTGGTGCGAACGCCAATGTCGGCCGTCAGCAAGACCTTTTCGATCTCCTCAACCAGCGTTGGATCGATCTCTCGCTTGCCAGCAAAGAGTTGCCCGAGCCGCGAAACCCATCCCGCCCTGGTGCGCGCAAGGCCAGGCGCGAGCGCGGTGGCGTCGCGCGGTTTGGGCCGCTCTGCTGGTTGCAACGGACGCGGCTTGTCTGTCGGAAGGTTAACCCGGACTTGAGAAGACGGCCGAGCCGCAGGGATGGGGCGAGCTTGTGGCTCGGTCGCGGGAACAGGAGGGGCGCTCTCCACAGCGCGAGCATCAACGTCGCCCTTGGCCAATTCGCCGATGGGACGGGGCGCTTCAAACGTCGCTGGCGGCTCGGGTCGCGCGGCAGTCGGCAGCGCTGGCGCCGCTTCCTCGGATGGCGGTACAAGCGGCGCAGGGGACGCTGGCTCTGGTTCGACGTCTTCCGCCCGAAGCGCCGGCTTCTGGTGCTTGCCGCTTGGCGTCGGGCGATCTTCACCCGATTCCTCTATCTCGCGTTGCCTTGACCTTCGGGCCCGCCGAATCGCATAGATCAGCAGAAGGAACGCTGCAAGAAGTCCTCCTGCAAGAATCGCCGCTGTGATGAGATCTGGGTTTGTTCCCCCTTCCATGGGCAAGGGAAACTAGCAGGATCGGGGTGAAACTGGCGATCTTTTTGATATTTTCAGGAATGGTGTCAGAGAATCAAGGGATGAGGTGACAAAGGCTTTACAGACCTGGGTGCCAGATGGTACCAATCTGATGTCACGAAGTGACTGGTATGGTCATGTAATGTCACGCCATCAGGGTGGTGCTCGATGCGGATAAAGCGGCTCGAAATCTGTGGGTTCAAGTCCTTCGTTGATCGGACGGTTCTGACGTTCGACGATCCGATCACGGGCGTGGTGGGACCGAACGGTTGCGGAAAGTCCAACATCGTGGACGCGATTCGGTGGGTCATGGGCGAGCAGTCGGCCAAGCACCTGCGTGGCCGCGCCATGGAAGATGTCATCTTTAGCGGCTCCGAGTCGCGTGGCCCTGCGGGTCTGGCCGAAGTCTCCATTACCTTTGACACGGCCGCGATGGCCAGCGATGTTGCGCCTGGTGGCGTGCCCTGGGGCATGGCGGGCCCCTCGGATGTGGTCGTCACCCGTCGTCTCTACCGCGGGGGCGAGAGTGAGTATTTGCTGGGCGGTGTCCCTTGCCGTCTGCGCGACATCGTCGAGTTCTTTCTTGGAACCGGGGTTGGGTCCAAGGCCTACGCCATCATTGAACAGGGGCGCATCGGCTTCATCGTTTCGTCCCGCCCTGAAGATCGTCGCACGCTCATCGACGAAGCGGCAGGCATCACCAAGTACAAAGCAAAGAAGAAGGTGGCCGAGCGTCGGATGGAGGCTACCCGCCAGCACTTGCTACGCGTGACCGACATCATCGGCGAGATCGAAACCAGGCTTCGATCCTTGAAGCTGCAAGCGCAGAAAGCCGAACGCTACAAGCGCTACAAGGCCGAGCTCAAGGATCTCGAGCTGTGCCTGGCCACCCAGAAACACCTTGGTTTGTTGGCCGAGCAGAAATACCTGGTGGCGGCCCACGCGGCCTTGCAGACGCAGCACGCGGATGAAACCAGCTCCTTGGTTGCCGAGGAGGGCAGCGTCGAAGCCGAACGGCTCGCTCTTTCCGGTGATCTGGCCGAGCTTTCGACGGCGAAGGAAGAGCTCTTCGCGCTCGACAACAAGGCACAGCTCTCCGCCCAGCGCGCGGAGCACTATCAAGATGAGTCGGCCATGCTGGTTGTTCGTGCCGACCACGCTCGCAAAGAGAGCGATGCGCTTGCCTTGCGTACGACCCAGAACGAGGAATCCCTCGCTGCTATCGAAGGGCAGGTGGCTCTGCTCGACGCCGAGGCCGAGGCCCGCATTCAAGCGCTGGAAGTGATGGAGCAGACCTGCGCGGAGGCCAAGAGCGAGCTTGCCACCGCGCGCAGACAGCTCGACCAGTCCGTGGCTGGGGCAGGTGCGGCTCGAACGCGTATCGCGCGGCTCGAATCCGATGTGGAATCGGCGCGTGTTCGCGCCGAGGATCTGGCCCGACGCCTGGAAGAGCTTGAGAATGACGAATCTGCGTCGAGCGAAACCATGCTTCGCCTGACCACCGAGGCGGCGGAGGCGGGTGAGCGCATGAGCGAGCTGGAGGCCCGCGCGGAGGTTCTGGTCGAGAAGAAGGGCCAGCACGAGAACCAAGCCACGACCTTGCGTGGCGAGGTCGCGCGCGGCGAGATCGAGCTCGAAACCCTGCGCGAAGAGGCTCACCGGCGGCGATCGCGCTTGCAATCGCTGGCCGAGATCCAAGAGCGCTACGAGAGCTTCCAGCGTGGCGTGCGCGCCATCATGCAGAAGGTGCGTGATGCCAACGCTGCGCCCGTGGGCCAAGAGGGCAGCGACGTCGCCAGCGGCAGCGTGGCGTGGACGACCCACGGCGTGCGCGGCTTGGTGGCCGACATCGTTCAACCGCCGCCCGAGCTGGAAACCGCGCTTGAAGCGGTTCTTGGCGAGCGGCTTGGCAACATCATCGTCGAGTCGCACGAAGTGGGCGTGGAAGCCATCGACTTCCTCAAGGAGAAGAGCGAGGGGCGTTCGAGCTTCATTCCGCTGTCGCTGCGGTCTTCGGGGTCGTCCGGAACGGTGGTCTACGACGCCACGGGCACCGAGATCGTCGAAGACGCGACCAGCATGGTGCCGGCAACCGCGGTCTGCCCGACGGGTGATGGCGTGCGTGGGCCGATGCTCGAGCTCATCGGCTTCGATCGGCACTACGATCGCATCGCGAGCTACCTACTGGGTGACGTCATCGTTGTCGAGGATCTGCGCACGGCGCTGGACCTTTGGCGGCAGACCAAGACGCAGAAGACGCTGGTGACCCTCGACGGGGAGGTTATCGATCCCCACGGTGTGGTAACCGGTGGCTCGCGCGAGTCGGCGGTGGCCGGGGTGCTTTCGCAGAAGCGCGAGATGCGCGAGCTCGAAGAAGTGGTGGCTCGGCTCGACCTGGATTACCAGGCCACGCTCGATCGCCACGTGGGTAACAAGCAAGTTCTGGCCGAAACCGTGACCGCGCTCGATGAGACCGTCGCGGCCATGCGCCGGGACGAGCTCGAGCTCGGCGCTCACCGCAAAGATGCCGATCGCCTGGCGCGCGAAAGCATCCAGGTGGAAGCCCGCCGCGTTCAACTGGCCAGCACCATCGAAAGCCTGCGCACCTCGACCAGCCAGAACCAGGCACGCATTGAGGACTCAACGGCCCAGCTCGTGACCGAGCAGGAGGCTGCCTTGGATCATGAATCCAGGGCCGAAGGCCTGCGCTTCCAGGTCGAAACCCTTTCCGAGAAGGTGGAAGGATTGCTGGCCGAGCTTTCCACCGTGAATGTCGCTGCCGCACAGGCCGGCGATCGCAAGCGCATGGCGCGCGACAACGTGGAACGCCTGCGGCGGGAGATCACCGATCACGCGTCGAAGCGCAGCCAACTCGACGAGGATGCCTCGCGGGATCTGGCGCGCGCTGAGTCCTTGCGCACCCAGGCCGAACAGCTTCGGCAGGAGGCGTCGCTCATGCAATCCGAGCTGGCGGAGCGCTCGCGCGTGTACAGCGAGCGTTCGAGCGCCGCCGAGGAGCGCAGCGGCATGCTTGCCCGGCGGGATGCCGATCTCAAGACCGTGCGCTCGCGCGTGGCCCGCCTGGCCCAGGAGCTGGGCGCCTTCGATCTGCGTTGCCAGCAGGTCGCCATGCGCATTGAAGGACTCGACGAGCAGATTCGCGACCGCTATCCCGAGGTCGGCAAGGTCGCCGAGGTGGTCACGGACTATCACCTGCGTGGACTGTCCGGGGAAATCGAGGAATCGAGGGTAAAGGAGCTGCGTGGCCTGGTCGAGCGCATGGGCGACATCAACCTGACCGCCATTGAGGAATCGGCAGAGCTCCAGCAGCGCTACGATTTCTTGACCTCGCAAAAGGCGGACCTGGAATCCGCCATGAGCCGCCTAGACACGGCCATCGACAAGATCAACCGCGCCTCGCGCAAGCGGTTCCGCGACGTCTTCGACACGGTCAATGCCAAGTTCCAAGAGGTCTTTCCGCATCTGTTCGGAGGCGGCAAGGCCCACCTGGCCCTGACCGACGAGAACGATCTGCTCGAAACCGGTGTGGAAATCGTGGCCAATCCGCCGGGCAAGAAGATGCTTCAAAACATCGAGCTGCTCTCGGGTGGCGAGAAGGCCCTGACCGCGGTGTCCTTGCTCTTCGCCATCTTCTTGGTCAAGCCTTCGCCATTCTGCGTTCTCGACGAGGTGGATGCTCCGCTCGACGAGGCCAACGTGGGGCGCTTCAACCATGCCGTTCGCGAGATGACCGATCAGTCGCAGTTTATCATCGTGACGCACAATCAGCGCACCATGGAAATCGCGGACAAACTGTGCGGCATCACCATGGAAGAATCCGGCGTATCCAAGCTTGTGGCCGTGAATCTTCGCAGCCGGAAGAACGCTCCGGCGCCAACCGAGCCGTCGGAATCCGTGCTGCCGCCCGGCGGCGAGGACTTTGGACAACCCGCGTCGGCCTGATTGGCCGGCGATATTTCTGGCCCGTGCGGCCCCCCATCCACTGCGCGGGGTTGACGGCTCTCCACTCTCTCAATACACTCACCACGTTTTTTGACGGGCTCCGCGTTCGCGGTCAAACCGTCGCTTTGAAAGGAGCATCATGGCTACCCACATTACCGACGAATGCATCAACTGCGGCGCTTGCGAGCCCGAGTGTCCCAACGACGCCATCAGCGAAGGCGACAGCTTGTACATCATCGACGCCGCTCGCTGCAGCGAGTGCGTCGGCTTCTTCGATCACGAGGCTTGCCAGTCGGTTTGCCCGGTCGAGTGCTGCGTGCCCGATCCGAACAACAAGGAAACCGAGGAAGTTCTGCTCGCACGCGCCAAGCAGCTTCACCCCGACAAGAACTTGCCCGACCTGGCGGCCCTGCCGGCGGCGCTGTCGCGCTTCCGCAAGGCCTAGACCCTAGGTCATCCCTCAGTCCATCACGGGGCTCTGAAACCGGTCAACGGTTCAGGGCCCTTGTTCGTCTCTGGGCAAACGATCCGGGTGCATTTCCACCCGGTGCAGCTGCACCAGCTTGCTGGTGAAGTCCAGAAAGTGCTGGCGGTGCCAGTGTTCGTAGTAGCCGATTTGCAGTTTTCCGCGGGCTTGCTCGAAACTGACGTTCTCTGCCGGTCGCTCGCTGATGTAGCGGGCGATGAAGCTGCCATCGTCGTTCACCACAAGCGGTGTCGTGTCGCCTGGCGTGTGCAGTTTGCTGACTTCGGCGCCAACGGCCTTGGCCAGCGGCTTGTCCAGGCCCTGGAACAGGCGCTTGAAAACGACATGTTGCTTGGCCCATGCCGGATCTTTCGCCAAGGCCGAAAATTCGTCCAGCGTCTTGGCCGGATGGTTTTTGAGGTAGAGGGCAAGCTCTCTGCCGGTTTGCTCGCGGGGTTCTCTGTCCTCTTTTTCCATTGGGGCGCCGGTGTAGACGGCCAGAAGCCCGATTTCCACCAGCCGAGAGTGAACGAAGACGTCCCGCGCTTTGTCATAGATCGGGCGAAGATCGCTATCTGGGATCGCCTCAGGGCGCATGGTCGGATTCAGTTCCTTCTCCAGCAGGCGTTGGGCAAATGCGCTCTGCACGTCATGATCCGCTGGGCTCGTGAGCAGGAAGCCTCGCTGCCGCGCGTACTCCGCGAGGAGGTTGGTCGCAATCAGGTCCTCCAGGGCGGCGCGTGCAGGTTTCCCGCTGCGTTTGGCTTCGGACTCGATCTGTCTGGCCAAGATTGGAACCTGGCCCACGCGTGCCACCACCGCGCCAAGATCGGCCGATGGCAGGGGCAGCCATTCGTGCTCGGCGGTTTGCCTGGGCGATGAGCAATTCGCGAACGAGAACGCGACGAAGAGCAAGGTGCAGTAGCGCACGGGGACGATGGTAGCAGAATCGAAGATCTGACGGGCGGCCAAGCGTGGCTATCTTGCTTGCACGCTGCTACGTTCTGTCCGCGATGATGTCATCCCAAGCACCTCGTTTCGTGGTTGCAATCGACGGTCCAGCGGGCGCTGGCAAGTCGACCGTGGCGCGTACCCTGGCAACACGCCTTGGCTATACCTTTCTGGACACTGGCGCGCTCTATCGCACGGTCGCCCTTGTGGCCCAGGGCAAGCAGATTCACTGGGACGATGGCGCTCGTTTGGGCGAGCTCACCAGGGCGCTGGACATCGTCTTCGTGCGGGAGCCAGATCGGATTCGAATCTTGGCCGACGCGCGCGACGTGACGGACGCCATTCGCAGAGCTGAGATCTCCGAAGGCGCATCCCGCGTCTCGGCCCACGCCGACGTGCGCGCCGGACTGCTTGAGATGCAGCGAAGAGTTGCGGCACAGGCCAATGTGGTTGCGGAAGGGCGGGATATCGGCACGGTGGTCTTTCCCGCGGCGCGGGCGAAATTTTTTCTGATCGCCAATCTCGAAACCCGGGCACAGCGGCGAACCTTAGAGTTGCAGGCGGCAGGCCGACCGGCGGTTCTTGCCGAGGTTCTGGCCGACATGCGCGTCCGCGACGAGCGCGACAGCGGCCGGGCCGTGGCACCCTTGCGCCGCGCCGACGATGCCATTGAAATCGATTCGTCACTGGCAACCCCGGACGAGGTTGTGGAACGCATGATGGCGATTGTCCGGTCGCGCGGCGGATAGCCGCAGTCCGGGTCGGCCTGTTTGGAGCCCGGTCTTTGCGCAGCAAGGCGTAGCGACTCGGGGTTGGTACGCCTTGTTCCGTTGACATGCGGGATTAGCAGCGGTAGTTTTCGCCGCCCTTCGCTAATCCCGATGGTCGGGGTATGCGATGACAAACAGTTGCCGGGTCGCGCGCGGGGCTACGCTGCGATCCGGACCAGCCGATTCACGTGAATCGCGTTGTTAGCGTCAAAGGATACTCATGGTTGCTGTGCCTTCGTCTTCAGATACACCCTCGGATATGGACGAGAGTTTTGCCGCGCTTTTCGAAGAGTCGCTCAAGCGCGATGAGGTGAAAGAAGGCGAAATCGTCAAGGGCAAGGTTATTGCCATCGGCAAGGAAGCCGTCGTCGTCGATATCGGCTACAAGTCCGAAGGCACCATCGCCGCCTCGGAGTTCATGGTCGATGGACAGATGTCCATCAAGGCCGGCGACATCATCGATGTCTTCCTGGAAAGCCGCGAGGACGAAAACGGTCTGTGCATCGTCTCGAAAGAGAAGGCCGATCGCCTCAAGGTTTGGGATGAAATCTCGGCCGCGTGCGAGCGCGACGAACTGATCGAGGGCACCATCAGCACGCGCGTGAAGGGTGGGCTGTCGGTCACCATCCGCGGCGGCGTGAAGGCCTTCTTGCCGGGTTCGCAAGTCGATTTGCGCCCTGTGCGCAACCTCGACAACCTGCTCGGCAAGAGCCACCGCTTCAAGGTGATCAAGTTCAACAAAAAGCGCGGCAACATCGTGCTGTCCCGTCGCGTGCTCCTGGAGAAGGAGCGCGCCGAGCTCAAGGGGCAGACGCTCGAGAAGCTCAAGGAAGGCCAGGTCGTCGAGGGCATCGTCAAGAACCTCACCGAGTACGGCGCCTTCATCGACCTGGGCGGTATCGACGGCCTCCTGCACATCACGGACATGTCGTGGGGCCGCGTAACCCACCCGTCCGAGCTGTTCCAGGTCGGCGATCACGTCCGGGTCAAGGTGCTCAAGTTCAACACCGAGACCGAGCGCGTGTCGCTGGGCCTCAAGCAGATGATGGAAGATCCGTGGACCCACGCCCAGGCCAAGTACCCACCGGGAACCGTGGTGCGCGGCAAGGTCGTCTCCCTCAAGGACTACGGCGCCTTCATCGAGATCGAGCAGGGCATCGAAGGCCTCATCCACATCTCTGAGATGTCGTGGACCCGCCGGGTCAAGCACCCGTCGAAGATGCTGGCCATCGGCGACACCGTCGAGGCCGTGGTGCTGGATATCGATCCAACCCAGAACCGCATCAGCCTCGGTATGAAGCAGCTTGAGCCCAATCCGTTCGCGTCTCTCAAAGAGAAGTATCCGCCCGGAACCGTGGTCAAGGGCATCGTTCGCAACATCGCCGACTTCGGCATCTTCGTGGAAATCGAAGAGGGCATCGACGGCCTGGTGCACGTGTCCGACCTTTCCTGGACCCAGCGGGTGAAGCACCCGTCCGAGCTCTACCAGAAGGGCGACGAGGTCGAGGCAGTCGTTCTCAATATCGAGTTCGACGGCGAAAAGCCCAAGGTGTCGCTCGGAATCAAGCAACTCGTGCCCGATCCATGGGATCGCATTCCCTACGACTACCCGGCGGGTAAGATCGTCGAGTGCAAGGTTCTCAAGGTTCTCGACTTCGGCGCCTTCGTCGAGATCGAGCGTGGCATCGAGGGCCTTATCCACGTGTCCGAGTTCTCCGACGAGCGCGTCGAGGATCCCAAGCAGTTCGTCAAGATTGGCGACGTGCTCAAGGCCGAGATCATCTCGGTGGACGGCGCCGAGCGCAAGATCGGCCTGTCGTTCCGCGGTGCCACCCGCGCCGAGGAAGTGGCGGATGCGCAGGGCTTCAGCGCTGGCGGCCCCACCGCGACCCTGGGCGATGTCATGCGTGACAAACTCGCCGGTCTGACACCCAAGAAGTAGACCAGCGTCTACGTGGAAAACGGCCTATCCGAAGCGATTCGGCTAGGCCGTTTCTTTGTGTGGTGCGAGCCAAGCGGCGATATCGGCCAGCACCGTCTCGGCATCAGGTTCGAGGAACATCTCGTGGAAGAGTTCGGGGTAGTGGCGAAGTTCGACGATCGGGCCGGCCTCGCGGGCAAAGGAGAGGGTGGCCTCGTTGGCGACAATGCGATCGCTTCCAGCGATGAGCACCAAGGTCGGCACGGCAAGCTCGTTGGCCTGCAGGCGGATGCGTGCCTGGGCACGCAGGGTGGCCATGAACCAGCCCGCGGTGGCCACGTGGTGGACCAGGGGATCCTTGTCAAAGCCTGCCCACACAAGCGGATTGCGCGAGACGTTCTCCGCAGAAAGTCCGTTCGGCATGGTGAAGGTCGGCAGGACCCGCGCGGCCACGTTGGCCGCCATTCTTTTGGGGACGGGAACCTTCATCCTCAACTTTAACCAAGGCGCTGCCAGGACTAGCCGGCTAGGCATTTCCGTCCTGGTCCTATCCAGAACAAAAGCCAGGGAAATGGCGCCGCCCAGGCTGTGGCCAAGCAAGGCCCACGGCTTACCAGCGTCCTGCTGCCGGGCCCAGTCAATGACCACGGCCAGGTCCTCGATATAGTCGTCGAAATCCACGATGTGGCCACGGAGGCCGCCCGATCGACCGTGACCCCGGCAGTCGAACTGGGTGACCGAGATTGCTGAGGATGCGAAGGCGTGGCCTACATGGCGATAGAGTCCGCAGTGCGCGGAATAGCCATGGACCATGACTAGGCACAGCCGTGCCTCGCCATGCGCACGATAGTGCTCAACGTGAATCTCGCACCCGGCACGGTGCAGGGAAGTTTCAACGTCGGGGGGCGCTCCAGGCTCCATCCCGTCGGAATAGCATGGACTCTGCCCCGCCGGCGAATCATAGTCCCCGGCCGAAAACCATGCGCATTTCGGAGATCTACGCCAGCATCCATGGCGAATCGCAGTACGCGGGACTGCCTTGCACGTTGGTTCGCACCACGGGTTGCGATCTTCGCTGTGTTTACTGCGACACCACCTACGCTTTCGTCGGCGGCCGAGACATGTCCGTCGATGAGATCATGGACGAGGTGGACTCCTTGGCCCAGCCGTTCGTCCTGCTCACGGGCGGCGAACCCATGCTGCAAGCGGAGATTCCCTTGTTGGCTGATCGGCTAGTGGCCGCAAACTACAGGGTGGCCATCGAGACCTCGGGGGCCCATTTGCTCGACCGACTTCCGTCAGCCGTGCTCCTCATCGTCGATGTCAAGACACCTTCGTCGGGGGAATCACAACGTATGCAATGGAAGATCCTGGAAGGGCTGCGATCGTGCGATGCCGCCAAGTTCGTGCTCTCCGATGAAAACGATTACCGCTGGGCGGCTGACCATGTGATTCGGCTTGGGCTCGCGGCGCGGACCGAGGTTCTTTTTTCTCCCGTGCACGGGAAGCTCGACCCCAAGAACCTGGTCGCGTGGATCGTTCGTGACCGGCTTCCGGTCCGGGTCAATCTCCAGCTGCACAAATATGTGTGGGGAGCGACTACAAGAGGGGTGTAACCCAGCTCACCGAGGTTCTAGGGTGAGTTTACCGTTGCGCCTAACCTCAAACTACCGAGTCGGGTTCACCCCCCACCAAGCCGCTCTTTTTGCGCCAAGGAAGAGGCCTGACTTTCGGGTTGACTTGGCTCCTTCGATCCTGCTAGCGTCCGGCCGCGTCTCGTGGGCTAACTTATCGAGAATGCTTGGAAAAGGCAAAAAAACCATCGGCGGTTTGAAAGGATTCCTGATCACAATGGGTACTTGCATCGCGGTGCTATCGGTCCCCGGGTGTGCTACGCGCGCCAAGCGGGATTCCGATCAGTCGCAGGTGCGCTACCAACTTGCCGTCGGATACTTCCAAAACCATCGGGATGAGGCTGCCATCGAGGAGCTGCAGAAAGCCATCGAGGCTGACCCCGATAACGCCGAAGCCCACAACATGCGCGGACTCATCGCTCTCAAGCAAGCCTACGACTACGGCTCCCAAGCCGAGACCGTTTCGTGTCTCAAGGGCGCTGACGAGCAGTCCGTGCGCAGCGAAGAAAACAGGAAGCTGCGCGCTGCCGAGGTGAGTTTTCGCAGGGCGGTCGAGCTTCGCGCAAACTTTCCCGAGGCCTGGAACAGTCTGTCGGCCGTGGCACTGCTGCTCAGGGAATGGGACGAGGCCATCACCGCGGCCGAAAATGCGTTGAAGGATCCGACCTACGATTCGCCGGTCTTTGCCCGCGCCAACTTGGGCTGGGCCTATTTTCACAAGAAAGACCTGCAAAACGCGTGGAAAGAGCTGTACGAGTCCGTGTCGCGGGCATCAGCCTTCTGCGTGGGCCGTTACAGGTTGGCCAAGGTCTATGTCGAGCGCGGCGAAGTCGATCAAGCCGTCGATGTCATTGAACCGCTCATCGCCGATGGCAAGCGTTGTCCTATCCAGGAGGCCTTTCTCCTGGGCGGACTGTTGCACGAGCGGCGAAAAAATTCAGAGAAGGCGCGCGGCTTGTTCCGCACTTGCGCAGAGATGTCCCCAAGAAGCTGCGTGGCCGATGAATGTAGGCGCTACGCACAGATGATCCAGTGAGGAAGGTTCTGGCGAATGGAAACAGTCAACTTCGGCACATTCCTCAAAGAAGAACGCGAGAGACGGCAAGTCTCTTTGGCAGTGATTTCCCAGACAACCAAGCTGTCGGTTTCCTCGCTGAAGCTGATGGAGACGGGCAACCTCGACGACTTGCCCCCGGACGTTTTTGTTCGTGGCTTCATTCGTTCGTACGCAAAGACGATTGGGATATCGAGCAGCGAGCCTCTCGGACTTCTGGACCAGATCCTGTCCGAGCGTCGTCGCGCCGCTGAGCCGCCTGTGGTCATTTCCAGTCGTATGGGCCGACGGCCGGGCATCGAGAAATCCATGCCCGCGGAAGTTCCAGTGGAAGACGACGCACAGTCTCCTCGCCATGGCATCGGACTCGCGGTTTTCGTGATCATTGTGCTGCTCATTGCAACCCTCACGCTTTCCTTGTTCCTGCGCCAGCAACCCCAGTCCGGTGAAGGGTTGAGCATCAATGACGGCGTTGCATCGTCGGTCGATTCGATTCGCCGCACCTGATTGCATTGGACGCCTCATCGCGTGAGGCAAGTCATCGTCACGCCTGCAATCGTGCTTCGCCGTGTGGCCTACGCGGAGGCAGATCTCGTTATCACCTTGCTAGGAAGCGAAACCGGACGGGTGTCGGCTCTGGCCCGCGGGGCACGGAAGAGTTCTCGCCGTTTCGCCGGTGGTCTGGGCATGGCGGCGACGGGCGAAGCGCGGCTGCATGATCGGGCAGGCGCGGAACTGATGGTGCTTGAATCTTTCGAGGCGCAGGATGATCGGGCCGGTCTCGCGACAGACATCGCGAAGGCAGCCCACGCGGCCTACGCCATCGAGCTATGCGATCGGCTGTGCCCGCCTCGACAAGCCGAGAGAGCTGTGTACGCATGGCTCGACGAGTTTCTCGCGCGGTTGACCGCCGGGCATGCCACCGCCGAACGGTTGCGCGTTTTCGAACTCGGCCTCTTGCGCGGCCTCGGCATCGGGCCATCGCTCGATCGTTGCGTGGTCTGTGATCGCGGCGAGCTGGGAGGAGAAGACGTTCGCTGGCATCCAGAAAGGGGAGGCGTGGTCTGTCGAAACTGCTCGGGCCGGGGCGATCTGATGAGCGGCAACACCCGACAGGAGTTGGAACGGATGGCGATCACTCCTCTGGCCGATGCTGATCGCGTGGTGCTCGACCGCGATGTCGGTCTTGGATGCCGGCGGGCCGTGCTCGCCTTGCTGCGCGAACACGTGCACGGGCCGCTCCGCTCGCTCGATTTTATCGAAAAGATGTCGGGGGGCATGTCGGGTTCCCGTTGACTGCCGACGCCATCTCGCTAGATTGCCCGCTCATCATGCCAGCGACATCACTCGACACCATCGTCAGTCTCTGCAAACGCCGTGGATTCGTGTTTCCGTCCTCGTCGGTCTACGGCGGCCTCGGCAGCACTTGGGACTACGGTCCGCTGGGCGTCGAACTAAAGAACAACGTCAAGCGTGCATGGTGGCGCTCGGTCGTGCACGAGCGCGATGACATGGAAGGGCTCGACGCCGCCATTTTGATGAATCGCCTGGTATGGAAGTACTCGGGCCACGAGGCGACCTTTTCCGATCCGATGACCGACTGCCGCGCGTGCAAGACGCGGCCACGCGCGGATCACGTGTTCGCGGCGCAGAAGGGGCGGGATCCCAAGGGTCTGGACGAAATCAACGCCGCCATCGCGGCCAAGGAAATCTCTTGTCCCAAATGCGGCTCGAAGGATTTGACGCCCGCGCGTCCCTTCAACCTTATGTTCCGCACCAGCGTCGGCGCCGTGGATTCGGGCGATGATTCCGGTCTGGTCTACATGCGGCCTGAAACCGCGCAGGGCATCTACGTCAACTTCGGCAACGTGCTGGATACCATGCGCAGGAAACTGCCCTTTGGCATTGCTCAGGTCGGCAAGGCCTTCCGCAACGAAATCACGCCCGGCAATTTCACCTTCCGTACACGCGAATTCGAACAGATGGAGATCGAGTATTTCGTTCGTCCCGGCGAAGACGAGGCCGCGCATGAGGCATGGATCGCGGAACGCCAGAACTGGTACCTCAAGCTTGGAATGCGCAGGGAGAACCTGCGCGTGCGCGAGCAGGAGAAGCACGAGCTTGCCCATTACGCCAAGCGCTGCGTGGATCTCGAGTACAAGTTCCCCATGGGCTGGAGTGAGCTGGAAGGCATCGCCAACCGCACGGACTACGATTTGAAGGCCCACAGCCGTTCGCCAGAGAATCCCGACGCCGTCGGTGAGCTCAAGTACTTCGACCAGGAACTGAAGAAACATCTTGTTCCCTATGTCATCGAACCCTCGGCGGGCGCCGACCGTGCCACCTTGGCGTTCCTGTGCGATGCCTACGAGGACGCCCTGGTCAAAGAGCCGCCCGCGGAGGACACCACCAAGCTGCGCGACCTGGTCGAGAGCTTTGCCAAGTCGGTCGGCCGTCGAGAAGGCATGGCCGCCGACGTGAAACAGCGGTTGGTATCGACGGCGGAAACCATCGCGGCCGGGCTGCCTGGCACGCTGCCACAGCTCATCGGGCTCATGGAAGACTCCGAGGCCGCCACCATCGAGGTCATGAAGAAGGTGCGCGGGGTAGGGGAGAAGATCGCCGAGGAGCACACCCGGACGGTTCTCCATCTCCATCCCCGGCTCGCGCCGCTAACCGTGGCGGTGTTTCCCCTCAAGCGCAACGATCCCCGCCTGGTCGAGATGGCCCGCGGGCTCAAGCGCGACCTTCAACGCAGCGGCGTGCGGACGGTGTACGACGACACCGGCGCCATCGGCAAACTCTACCGCCGGCAAGACGAGATCGGGACACCCTGGTGCATCACCGTGGATTTCCAGAGTCTGGAAGACCAGACCGTCACCGTGCGCGACCGGGACACCATGCAGCAGGAGCGTCTACTAGCGCCCGAGCTGGCATCGACCTTTGCAACCCGGTTGACCTGATAGGCGAAAACACCCAATTCGCGTGTTCATTGAGCATCGACGGGGCTTTCAATCCCCGTCGCTCCCTGATAGAAACCCCCACCGATGCCAACCAAGAAGAAGATTGGAAGCAAAGCCATGAAACCGACCAAAGCGCGCGCCTCCAAGGCAAAAAAGGTAACCAAGCCACAGGCCAAAGCCAAACCACAAGCAGCAGGAAAACGCGTGAAGCGCGTCTATTTCTTCGGCGGTGGTAAGGCCGAGGGAAACAAAGACATGAAGAACCTGCTCGGCGGCAAGGGTGCAAACCTCGCCGAGATGACGAACATCGGCGTGCCGGTGCCTCCTGGGTTCACTATCACCACCGAGGTCTGCACGGAGTTCAACGCCGCCGGCGGCAAGTTGCCGAAGGATCTCGATGCAGAAGTAAAGATTGCCGTCGCCAAGATGGAGAAGTTGCTTGGCAAGAAGTTCGGCGATCCGTCGAACCCGCTGCTCGTCTCTGTCCGTTCCGGCGCGCGCGCGTCGATGCCGGGCATGATGGACACCATTTTGAACCTCGGCCTCAATGACCAAACCGCCGCGGGTCTCGCGGCAGCCTCGGGCAACGAGCGTTTTGCCTTCGACTCGTACCGTCGCTTCGTCGCCATGTACGGCGACGTCGTGTTGGAAATGAAGCCAGAGCGCAAGGAAGATCACGACCCGTTCGAGGTCCTTCTGTCCGCCAAGAAGAAGGCGGTCGGCGTGAAGGTCGATTCTGAATTGCCTGCTTCGGCGCTGAAAGAACTCGTCGCCGAGTTCAAGGCCGCCATCAAGCAGCACAAGGGTGTCGATTTTCCGACCAACCCTCTCGACCAGCTCACCGGCGCCATCAAGGCCGTGTTCCGTAGCTGGGAAAATGACCGTGCCAATGTCTACCGCAAGCTGAACAACATTCCTTCGGACTGGGGCACCGCGGTCAACGTGCAGGCCATGGTCTTCGGCAACAAGGGCAACGAGTCGGCCACGGGCGTGTGCTTCACGCGCAACCCGTCCACGGGCGAAAACCTCTTCTACGGTGAGTTCCTGGTCAACGCCCAGGGCGAAGACGTGGTCGCCGGTACCCGCACGCCGCAGAAGATCGCCGCCCTCGAGAAGGACTTCCCGGTCGCTTACAAGCAGCTCTACGAAATTCGCAAGAAGCTTGAGAAGCACTACAAGGACATGCAGGACATCGAGTTTACCGTCGAGGACAAGAAGCTGTTCATGCTTCAGTGCCGCAACGGTAAGCGCACCGGCTTCGCTGGCGTGCGTATCGCGGTCGAGATGGTGGATGAGAAGTTGATCGACAAGAACGAGGCCCTTCGCCGCGTCGAGCCGGAAGCTCTCAACCAACTGCTCCGTCCGGTGTTTGACGGCGCTGCTAAGTCCGCCGCGGTCAAGGAAGGCCGTCTGCTCGCCAAAGGTCTGCCGGCTGGTCCCGGTGCTGCCACGGGGCGCATCGTGTTCTTCGCCGACGACGCCGAAGCTTGGGCCGCAAAGGGCGAGACCGTCATCCTGTGCCGTCACGAGACCTCACCCGAGGACATCCGCGGCATGAATGCATCGCTGGGCTTCATCACCGCGTTTGGCGGTATGACCTCGCACGCCGCTCTCGTCGCCCGACAGATGGGCAAGGTGTGCATCGTCGGTTGCGATGCCATCTCGTTCGACTACCACGCTCGCACCATGACCGTGAACTCGGCCAAGGGCGCGACGGTGCTGAAGGAAGGCGACTGGGTGTCGCTCGACGGTTTCACCGGCGAGTTCATCAACGGCCGCATCAACACCACGCCGTCGGAAGTCATCCGCGTTCTTATCGAGAAGAACATGGATCCGAAGGATTCGCCCGTCTATCAGCAGTACGCCAAGCTGATGAAGTGGGCGGACTCTGTGCGCCAGCTCAAGGTGCGTGCCAACGCCGATCAACCCGATCAAGCCGAAGCCGCCGTGTCGTTCGGCGCCGAGGGCATCGGCCTTTGCCGTACCGAGCACATGTTCTTCGGTGAGGGCAAGATCGGCCCCATGCGCGAGATGATCGTGGCCGAGAGCGAAGCCAACCGTCGCGCCGCCTTGGCCAAACTGCTGCCCCTGCAGCGGGATGACTTCGCGGGAATCTTCCGCGCCATGGGTAGTCGCCCAGTGACCATCCGGACCCTGGATCCCCCGCTGCACGAGTTCTTGCCCCACGATGAGGCAGGCGTGCGTGAGTTGGCCCAGTCCACCGGCCGGAGCGTTGAGTCTATCAAGGCGCGCATCGCCGACTTGCACGAGTCGAACCCGATGCTCGGTCACCGTGGTTGCCGCCTTGGCGTCACCTACCCGGAGATCACCGAGATGCAGGCTCGTGCCATCATCGAGGCCGCCGTCATCGTCATCAAGGAAGGCATCAAGACCGAGCCCGAAATCATGATTCCGTTCATCGGAACCAAGAAGGAGCTCGATCTGCAGACCGCGGTGGTCCGCGCCGCCGCCGACAAGGTCATCGCCGAGAGCAAGACCAAGGTGAAGTACCTGGTCGGCACCATGATCGAGATCCCCCGCGCTGCCATCACGGCGGACAAGGTCGCCGAGACCGCGGAGTTCTTCTCGTTTGGAACCAACGACCTGACCCAGACCACCTTCGGTCTTTCCCGCGACGACGTACCCAAAGTGCTCGCGTCCTACCTCGACAAGGAGGTCTACAAGGTGGATCCTTTCGTGTCGATCGACCGCGAGGGCGTTGGTTACCTCATGAAGCTCGCCGTGACCGGTGGCCGCAAGACCCGCAAGGATCTCAAGTGCGGTATCTGCGGCGAGCACGGTGGTGACCCGTCCTCGGTCGAGTTCTGTCACGAGATCGGACTCAATTACGTGTCCTGCTCACCGTACCGCTTGCCGATCGCTCGGTTGGCCGCGGCCCAGGCTGTACTGAAGAAGTAGTGACTGATCGTTCACCACAGAGCGCGAACGAGAGACCACTGGAAGCGGGCATCGGAAAGGGAGTCTTCATGAAGAGAGCTCCCGCCTTACCCGCTTCCGCGGTGCTCGTTCTTGCTGTGGTGGCGGTTGGCGGTGGGTGCAATTTTAGCCAAAGCGGAATTGCACCCCCTGCCAATCGAATCTTCCTTCCCGCGGGTATTGCTGCGGATCCCGACGACGGCTTTCTATACGTGGTCAACTCGAATTCGGACCTGCGATTCAATGCGGGAACCGTGGTTGCGGTGGATCTGGTCAAGGCGGCTTTGGCGCGGAGTTGCTGGAAAGATCCCGACCAACCGATTTGCCAGGATCCTCAGAATCCATCGCTGCACCTCGCACGCCCAGTGTGCGACAAGACGCGTTTCTCGCGAACCGAAGCCGTGCCGGATGACTACTGCTGTCGCGACATGCTCGATAGCAACGTGCTCAACTGCAACGAACCGCAGTTCATCCAAAGCGACGCCACCGTTCAGCTTGGCAGCTTTGGCGGCGCCATCGAACTGCAGCGCTACCAGCGCGGCGACGAGGTCGTCCGGCGCTTGTTCGTAGCGGTGCGCGCGGAGCCATCGATTACCTTCGCTGACGTCACGGTCCACGGTGGCCGGGTGTCGATGCGATGCAAGGGTCCGCGCAAGGATGGACCAGCGCAACCCGAGCAGGGGTTCTGCGATGACACTTGGCGAGTCCGCCGGCGGGGCGGGGACACCCCTGGCGCGCTGGATCTGCCCGAGGAACCGCACGTTCTGGCCCTGGATGATGCGCTTGGCGCGCTCTACGTCGGCCACTTGACGGTGACTGCGAACGCGGAAGTCCAGGGAGGTGGCGTTTCAACCTTGGACGTTCGCGACCCGCAAAGCGAAACATCGGTCCTCTTCGCGGGGCTGGCGGCGCAGAACACTTTCATACCGGCCGGGCTGTCGCAAGCCGTAGCGGCGTTGTCGTTGTCTCCAGCAGCGCAGTCGTTGTCCCCCATCGACTGTGCGAATCCTGGAATTCGCGTTTACGCGGCAGCGCGGAATTCTACCGCCATCAGCGGCATGGCCTTGCGCAAACCTGCGGAGGCTTGCAAGCCCCCTACCGAAGAGCGTGATCTCACCCTTCTGCCCTCGGACAATTTCTATTCGTCGCCCTTCCTTCCGCGCGGTGCGGATATTCGCGGGATTCTGTTTTCATCGGTCCAACCGGATCAACCACAGGCCTTTGTTCTCCATCGCAACGATTCGGACGTGCCAGCCAATCCGGCTGCCCTCGTGGTACTGGACCGAACCCTGGGTGCGGATGGCACGCCGGTCAACACACCCATGGACGTGCTGGAAGTGTGCAGTGGACCGACAGCGATGCAGATGTTCAATGCCGGCCGAGGGAACCGCATCTACATCACCTGCTACGACGATGGATACATCTATGTCGTGGATCCGAATGCGCTGGTGCTGACATCGGTTATCGATGTCGGGGCAGGGCCGACCAGCCTGGTCTTTCCACCCAATGACCCAGGCGTGGCGTACGTCGCCAGCTTCGTGAACAGCCACCTTTCGGTCATTGACCTGGCGCCTGGAAGTCCCACGGAAAACCACGTGGTCATGCGCATGGGATTGCCCCACGGATACGGCGAATGAGACTCCTACCTACTGTTTCAGCTTTGGTCTTCCTGGGAGCGGCTTGCTCTTCGCCCCCCGCCGTCATCCCGACCAAGAACCTCGAGCATCCGTCCGACATGACTTTCGTCTGTGTGCAGGAGGTCGCGAGCGGCGGAACAACCGTGCTTTCGGGCCAGCCCATGTCCACCTGCCATCCGCGCGCCACCAAGGATCCTGAAGTGGTTCTTAGTGGACTGCGCAATCTTGGGACCTTCGCCTTCATCGCCAATCCTGGCCGGAATGAGATTGCAGTCGCGGACATGGACAGGGGCCGCTTGCTCGATCTGTCGCCAGAATCACCTGGCTACGGCATGCTTCCGGCGGGTGGAAACCCCGAGGCTATCGCGTCCAGTCAGGACGGCTGCTGGGTGGTGACCGCCAATCGGACCACTTGCGACTTCACCATGCTCGATCCGGCGCGTCTGCTGGCGCCGACTTTTTCATCCGGCTCCTTGGTGGCCGAGCCGGCCACCAACACTGGCCCCGCCTCTCGGCGCGTGGTCGTTCAAACGGGCGGCGGCAGTGTGCTTCGAGCTTCGACGGGAGAAGTTGCCTTTCTTCCTTCCCCGTCGGATGTGCCGGTCTGCCAGCCTGCTGCAACACCAAGGGCCATAGCGACTTTTCCAGGTTGCGACATGGTTGCGCTTTTGGATTTCTCCTTTGGTGAACCGGCTGCCACCACGGCGACCGCCACCATCGTCAGTGCCTACTATGTCCGGCCTGACTTGCCAGGAGGATTCCTCGCGGCAGGCAACGAACCTGTGTGCCCTGCGGATTGCGGAGCGTTCTCTGGCACCACTGGGGTGGATGCTGGGACCGAATCGGCCGATGGGGGGGGCGCCAGCAGCCCGGCCATGGATGGTGGAACCAGCACTCAGAAGTACCTGCAACCGCTGGCGCTTGTGCCAGACGGCACGCGCGTCTACGTCGGAAGCTTGCTCGACACAGCTATCACGTCGCTGGACATCGGTGCCTCGGGGTTGAGCAATCCGGCCAGAATCAATCTGGCTGAACACCCCATCGGTGTGACCCGGTTGCGATTGGCAATCGACCCGTATCGCTCTGAGGCAGCCGTGCGCGCAGACGGCAGCACCTTGAACACGCAAGGTCAGTTCCTGCAAGGCCGCGGAAGGTTCCTCTACGCAATCACGCGCGATGATTCGATTCGCGTTATCAGCCTGGACCAAGCAACGCCGGTCGAATGCGATGCGAACATCGTCGCCTCGGCGGTAGCCAATCCGGCGCAGGGGTGTTTCCCGGTTGGGACCATACCGCGGCGGCCATTGGCCCAAGGACCGGGCATTCGCATTCCTCCTGATGTCCTGCGTGCGAATCCGGACAATCCGCCGCCGCTACCGCGCGATATCTCATTCGCCGATCTGCAACCCGTCAGCGGCAACGGCAACGTCCAGTCCTTGAGCGGAG
>Ga0302323_100001150_pt1 | contig 21443 bp, 16 predicted proteins | sample Fen_T0_3_FD_201950 | JGI IMG/M metagenome (GOLD analysis project Ga0302323, IMG submission 201950) | Peat permafrost microbial communities from Stordalen Mire near Abisko, Sweden - Fen_T0_3 | ecosystem: Environmental > Terrestrial > Soil > Wetlands > Permafrost | place: Sweden: Abisko... | reverse complement strand
CGTGGCGGCGGCGACCGCGATGAGGGGCGCGGGCCATTTCGGCCGCAGGACGTGCGTCAGGACCAGGAGCGCCAGGGTGCCACCCGCGACGGCGAGCGTCTGCCAGTGCGTGCCGCCCACCCCGCTCGCGAACGACCGCACCTGCGCGACGATGCTCTCGCCGTGGACCGCCGTGCCGGTCACGTTGCCGAGCTGCCCGACGACCATGAGCATGGCGCCGCCCGCGAGGTAGCCCACGAGCAGCGGCTGGGAGAGCAGGTCCGAGATGACGCCGAGCCGGGCCAGCCGGGCCAGCGCGCACCAACCGGCCACGATCAGGCTCAGTGCCGCTGTGAGCGCCATCACGCGGGACTGGTCCCCGTGGGCCATCGTGCTCACCGCGGCGCCGGCCATCAGGGCCACCGTCGACTCCGGTCCTACCGACAGGACCCGTGAGCACCCCATCGCGGCGTAGACGACGAGGGCGGCCAGCGCGGTCCACAGCCCCGCCACCGGGGGCACGTTCACGATCACCGTGTACGCCATGACCTGCGGGATGAGGTAGGCGGCGACGGCGATCCCGGCGAAGACGTCCGGGCGCAGCCAGGCGCGGCGGTACCGGCGCAGGTGCTGCACGCCGGGCGTGGCGGCCACCAGGGCGCGCAGCAGGACGTGCTCGCGCTCCGGGTCGAGGTGGTAGTCGGTCGCGCGGCGGTAGGTGAGCCGGGGGGTGGGGATCAGGGGGCCGGATGACGTGGCGCCGGGGGCCGGGTGCGCGCGGGGATCGTCCTGGGTCGTCACGGCGGCTCCATCGCAGCTCGGCGCGGGGTGACGCGTCCGTCGTCGGTGACCAGCTCGATTTGCGCTGCGTTCACCTCTGGTTTCCGCACAAGATACCCGTCCCGTCCCGTCCCGGGGCTCGGGCGCGACCAAGGGCTCGAGGGATTCGGCCGGACGACGGGCGCGGGGAAACGCGGACCAACCTCTTGGGTGACTACTATCCGCTGTCGAAGCACTACTCTGAGTGTTCGTTCGATGGGCTGGAGGACACCCTGATCAAGCGACGTTCGCGCGCCGTGCTCGTGGCCGCGAGCGTACTGGCAGGCGCCCTGTCGAGCGGCTGCGCCGTGGGCGGGCCGGCTTCGCCTGGCCCGGGAGCCGGCCCGTCCACGGCCGGGACGAGCACCGGGACGGGCGTCGGCGCGGGGTCCGGCACGGGTGCCGCCGGCAGCACGGCGTCCCAGGTCGCGGGGCAGGTGGCCGGGCAGGTCGGCGGGCAGGTCGGCGGGCAGCCCTCGTCGTCGGCGGCCCTCGCCCTGCGCCGGGGCGCCTCCACGCGGGTGCGGCCCGGGGTGCTGGTCGCCGGCGTGCACCGGGGGCAGCAGGTCCGGGTCGCGGCGCTGCGGCGGGTGGGAGCGACGGTCCGGGTGGACGTCGTCCCGGCCGGCGGGCCGGACGCCGCGCGGGTCGCAGTCGCGGCCGCCCAGGCGGACCCCGACGTCCTCGCCGTCCAGCTCGACCACCGGGTGCACCTCGACGAGCCGACGTCGACGGCCACGGCGACGGCTTCGGCCACGGCTTCGGCCACGGCTTCGGCCACGACGCCGACCGCCGCCCCGAGCACCGGCGCTCCGACCACGCTGCCCACCGGGCCGCCGAGCGCGGCGGTGACGACGCCGTCCGACGATCTCTACCGGTCCCGGCAGTGGGCCCTCACGGACCTGCGGGCCGAGGAGGTCTGGCCGGTCAGTGCGGGCGCCGGGCAGGTCGTCGCCGTGGTGGACACCGGGGTCGAGGGGAGCCATCCCGACCTGGCCGGCCGGGTGCTCGTCGGCACGGACGAGGTGTCGCCCGGCGGTGACGGCCGCAGCGATCCCTACGGGCACGGCACCCACGTGGCCGGCATCATCGCGGCGGTCGCCGGCAACGGGATCGGCGTCGCCGGGCTGGCCCCCCAGGCACGCATCCTGCCGGTGCGGGCGCTGGACTCGGACGGCGGCGGCTGGGACAGCGACATCGCCTCCGCCGTCATCTGGGCCGCCGACCACGGCGCGACCGTCGTCAACCTCTCCCTCGGCGGACCGGACGCCTCCGACGCCGTGCGTACCGCGATCACCTACGCGATCTCGCGCGGGGTCGTCGTGGTGGCTGCCGTGGGCAACGAGCGCGAGGACGGCAACCCGGTGGAGTACCCGGCTGCCTTCAGCATCCCGGGCCTCGTCGCGGTGGCCGCGACGACGTCGTCGGGGGTGTCGGCGACCTACTCCAACTCCGGGTCGCAGGTCATGCTCGCGGCTCCCGGGAGCTCGATCGTCAGTACCTATCCCGGCGGGTCGTACGTCGTGATGTCCGGGACGTCGATGGCCACGCCCTACGTGGCGGCGGCGGTCGCGCTGATCCGTTCGGTGGCGCCCACGCTGTCGCCGGCGCGGGTGGCGCAGGTCCTGGTGTCGGCGGCGCACGACCTGGAGGTGCCGGGCCGGGACGACGACACCGGCGCCGGCGAGGTCGACGTCGTGGCGGCGCTGTGCTCGGTGGGCCACTGCCCGGCGACCGTCAGCCCGAGCCCCAGCCCGAGCCCGACGGACTCGCCGAGCGGGTCGCCCAGCCCCTCGCCGAGCTCCACCGACGCGCCGGTCGCCCTGCGGGTGCGGACCGTGGCGACGACCTCCCCGGTGGTCTTCGGCGCGGCCGCCGTGGTGACGGCGGTGGTGAGCGACGTCGACGGGCCGGTGCCCGGGGCGACGGTCACCGTGTCGTCGGGCGACCGGTCGGTGCGCGGGCGGACGGACGCCGCGGGCACGGTCCGTCTCGCGGTGGGCCCGGCGCGGACCGCGACCTGGACGGTCGGTGCCAGTGCGACCGGTCACACGGCGGCGCACGCGCTCGTCGTCGTCCCGGTGGCGCCCCGGGTCGCGGTGCGCTGGCGCGGCAGCCGGGTCACGGTGACCGTCACCCCCGCCGCCGGGCAGCTCGTGACGGTGTGGACGGGCGGGAGCCGCGGGTGGGTGCGGGGTGCCCGGCACGGCGTCGTGGCGGGGGCCGGCGTCGTGGCGGGCACGGTGACCCTGGCCGTGCCCGCGGCCGACCGGGCGCGGATCACGGTGTCGGCGGCCACCGGGCTGGTCGCGGCGACGCTCGACCGGCCGTAGCGGGCGCAGGGGCCGACCGCACGCTGGATACCCTGACCGGGTGCCCGCCTCCCCGATGTCCCCCGCCTCCGCCACGTCCCCGGTCGTCGGCTTCGACCTCGACATGACCCTGGTCGACTCGGCCGCCGGGATCGCCGCGACGCTGCAGGCGGCCCTGGCCGAGCTCGGTCGAGGGGTCACGCGGGAGGAGATGTGGCCGCACGTGGGGGTCCCGCTGGAGGCCGCGCTGGCGGTGGTGGCCCCGGACGTCGACGCCGTTGCGGTCACCCGCCGTTACCGGGAGCTGTACGCCGAGCACGGCATCCCGCCGATCACGCTGCTGCCGGGGGCGCGGGAGGCGCTGGCCGCCGTCCACGCGCTCGGCGGCCGGGTCCTCGTCGTCTCGGCGAAGGCGGAGCCGGCCGTGCGGCGGGTGCTCGCCCACGTCGGGCTGGACCGGCCGCCGCACGCCCCCGACCTGGTCGCCGGCGGGCGCTTCGCCGGCGCCAAGGGTGAGCTGCTGCGCCGGGAGAGGGCGGACGTCTACGTCGGCGACCACCCCGGCGACATCGAGGCGGCGCGGGTCGGGGGCGCGGTGGCGGTGGGCGTGGCCACCGGACCGTTCACCTCGCCGCAGTTGCTGGCGGAGGGCGCGGACGTCGTCCTGGCGGACCTGCGGGGGCTGCCCGCCTGGCTCCACGACCGCTTCGGGGCCGAGCTGAGCGCGTGACTCGCTCGCCCGGTCCGAACCAGCGGGGCGGGATAGCCTGGACGGGTCGGGAGCAGGGGCTCCTGGTTGATCGATAGCGATGCGAGTCGAGGTCTGACGTGCCCACTGGCAAGGTGAAGTGGTTCGACGCCGACAAGGGATTCGGGTTCCTGGCGAACGACGACGGCGGCGAGGTGTTCGTGCACGCCTCCGCGCTGCCGTCGGGCACCGCGACCCTCAAGCAGGGCGCCCGGGTCGAGTTCGGGGTGGCCGAGGGCAAGCGCGGCCTCCAGGCGCTCTCCGTCCGGGTGCTCGATCCGCTCCCGTCGGTCGTCAAGGGCACCCGCAAGCCCGCCGAGGACATGATCGTCATCGTCGAGGACGTGATCAAGATCCTGGACGACCTCTCCAACGGGCTGCGCCGGGGTCGCTACCCGGACCGGGGGATGGCTCGCAAGGTCGCCACCGTGCTGCGCGCCGTCGCGGACGATCTCGAGGCCTGACGCCGGCCGCTCAGGGCCGGCCGCGCGCCGACTCCGACGCCGGTGACGTGCGCGCCCGGCGCACCAGCGGGGCCGCGGTGACCGCGGCCGCGGCCGTCGTCGCGGCCGCCGCAAGCCCGAGGCCCCACGGTCCGGACAGCGGCAGCGCCACCCCGACCCCGCCGCCCAGCACCCACGCCAGCTGCAGCACGGTCTCCGACCGGGCGAAGGCCGAGGTCCGCACCCGTTCGGGCACCTCGCGCTGGATCAGCGCGTCCAGGCAGAGCTTGCCCAGCGCCTGGGCGGTGCCGGCCACCAGCGCCACGGCGCCCACCGCCCAGGGGCCGTACCCGACGGCGGCCCAGGCGGCGGCCGCGGCGGTCACCACGAGCACGAGGACGACGGCGGTCTCCGGCCGGATCCGGCGCAGGGCGGCGCCCAGCGCGTTGCCGACCCCGCCCCCGACACCGGCCAGCACGACCACGAGGACGACGGATGCCGTGTCGGAGAAGCCGTGGAGCGGCTCGGTCCGCAGCCGGAACGCCAGGAACAGCGTCAGGAACCCGGTGAACGCCCGGACCGCCGTGTTGGCGCGCAGCCCGAGGACGACGGCCGGTCCGATGCTCCATCGCGGTCGTCGTGCGGTGGTGGTCCGCTCCGGGGCGTCCTCCGCCGGTGCGTCGCCCGCCTGTGCGTGGCCCGCCGACGCGTCGGCAGCCGTGGCGTCGGCCGTGCCGTCGGCAGCCGTGGCGTCGCTGCGGGGGCCGGACCCGCCCCGCGCCAGCCCGGCGATGATCGCGTCCCCCGGCCCGCCGGCGGCGCTCCGGCCCGCGGCGCTCCGGTCGCCCCGGTTCGGCGTGCTGGAGATCCGCGCGCCGACCTCCCCGGCGTCCGAATCGATCCGCGGGCTGAGCGCGAGGGCGAGCGCCGTCCCGGCCCCGAAGACGACGAAGGCCAGGCGCAGCGTCCAGGCGGGACCCGCCCACGCCGTCAGCCCGCCGCCCACCGCGCCGCCGAGCCCGAGGGCGGCGACGCCGGCGAGCGAGATCCGCGAGTTCGCCGCCACGAGCCCGAGCCCCGGCGGCACCACGCGGGGCAGTGCGGCGGCCCGGGTCACGATGTACGCCTTCTGGCACACCAGGAAGCCGAACGCCGCCGGGTACAGCTGGAACGCGGCGTCCGACCCGCCCGCCCCGCCGATCGCCCCCGCCATGACCCACGCCAGGAAGGCCCGCACGACCATGGTCGTCGCCAGCGCGTAGCGGCGGCCGCTGCGCACCCGGTCCAGGAGCGGGCCGATCACCGGCGCCATCAGGATGAACGGCACCATCGTGATGAGCAGCGAGGTGGCGACGCGCCCGCGCGCCTGCCCGGTCGGCACGGCGAAGAAGATCGTCGTGGCGAGCGCCGTCACGATGAGGGTGTCCGCGAACGAGGCCACCAGGTGGAGCTCGATCACGCGGCCGAGGCCCGACTCGCCCGCCCCGCGGGCGTGGGTGAGCCGGCGCAGGCCGCGCCAGGTGGCCCGGCCGCCGCGTCCGGTCCGCCGGGCCGCGCGGCCGGCGACCCGCCCGACCCCACGGACGGCGCCGCCGACCCGCGCTGCGCCACGGACGGCGCCGCCGACCCGCGCTGCGCCACGGACGGCGCCGCCGACCCGCGCTGCGCCGGGGCGGGCGTCGGCCCGCCCGGCACCGCCGGCCCGGCCGGCCGCCGTGCTCCCGCGGCCCGCGGGCACGGTCGGGTCGCGCCCGGACGACGGTCCGGGCGCGCCCTCGCGCTGATCGTGGGACATCGCTGCACATCCTGCCTCGCCGAGGCGCACCGGGGCAGCAGGGACGCCGCAGAGAAACCCGGTCGCGGCGTCGTGCGAGGCGGTGGGCGAGGCGTCGTACGAGGGGGTGTTCGGGGCGTGACGGCCGCGTGTCGCCCGGATGTGCGCCGGGGGGCCGCCGATGGGGGAGAATCGTCGGGTGCCAGCGACGCCCAGCTTCTCCGACGTGACCGAACGCCCCGCCGACGACGTGGACGCCGTCTGTGCGGCCGCCGTCACGGCCGCCGCGGCCGCCGCCGGTGAGGAGGCCGATCCGGGCGCCGTCGGCGAGCACCTGGCGGTCGTCGCCGAGGGTGTGCGCACCGCCACCCACTACTTCGCCTGCCGGTCCAAGGGGTACCGGGGGTGGCGCTGGGCGGTGACGGTCGCCCGGGCGCCCCGGGCCCGCCACGCCACGGTCAGCGAGGTGGTGCTGCTCCCCGGCCCGGACGCCGTGCTGGCGCCGGCCTGGGTGCCGTGGGCGGAGCGGATCGCCCCCGGTGACCTGGGGGCCGCCGACGCCCTGCCGTACCGGGAGGACGACCCCTACCTGGTGGAGGGCTACGCGGCCGTCGGCGAGGAGGTCGTCGACGAGGTCGCCACGTGGGAGCTGGGCCTCGGCCGGGCCCGCGTGCTCTCGCCCGAGGGCCGGGACGCCGCCGCCACGCGCTGGTACCTCGGCGACCGCGGCCCCACCGCGGACGAGGCCGTCAGCGCCGCCGCCCCCTGCTCCACCTGCGGCTACTGGCTGTCGCTGGCCGGCCCCCTCCGGCAGGTGTTCGGCGTCTGCGCCAACGAGTGGTCCCCCTCGGACGGGCGCGTCGTCAGCGTCGACCACGGCTGCGGCGCCCACAGCGAGACGGACGTCGAGCGGCTCGAGCCGCAGCCCCTCCCCAGCCCCGTCCTCGACGAGACGGGCCACGAGACCGTCGTCCTCCCGCCGCGCCGGACAGCCCCTGCCGAGGCTGTCGACGTGGAGGCTGCCGACGTGGAGGCTGCCGACGTGGAGGCTGCCGACGGCGAGGCTGCCGACGGCGAGGGCTCCGACCCGTCCACCCGGCCATGACCGACGACCCCTTCGCGACCGCCGAGGTACGCGAGCGGGTCCTCGCCGGGTGGTCCGCCGCGCCTGTCCGCTTCCGGGAGGACGCCAACGCGGAGGAGGACCACGCCCTCGGCAGCTACCGGGACCGCCTCGTCGTCGAGCTCGCCCAGAACGCCGCGGACGCCGCCGCGCTCGCCGGGGTCCCCGGGCGCCTGCTGCTGGCGCTGCGCAAGTTGGACGGCCGGGCCGTCCTCGTCGCCGCGAACACCGGCGCGCCCCTGACCGCGGACGGCGTGCTGGCGCTGGCCACGTTGCGCGCCTCGGCCAAGCGCGGCACCGACGAGGACGCCGTCGGGCGGTTCGGCGTCGGCTTCTCCGCCGTCCTGGCCGTGACGGACGAGCCCGCGGTGATCTCCCGCGCGGGCGGCGTCCGGTTCTCCGGCGCCGACACCCGGGCGCTGGTGGCCCAGGTCGCCGTCCACGCCCCCGGCCTGGCCGAGGAGGTGGCCCGGCGGGACGGCCACGTCCCGGTGCTGCGCCTGCCCTTCCCGGCGCAGGGCGTGCCGCCGGTCGGCTACGACACGGCCGTGCTGCTGCCGCTGCGGGACGCGGTCGCCGAGGAGGTGGTCACCCGGCTGCTCGCGGAGCTGGGCGACCCGCTGCTCCTGGCGCTGCCGGCCCTGACGGAGGTCGTCGTCGAGGTGCCGGGCCTGCCCGTGCGGCGCATCGCTGACGTCGCCGATCGCTGGCACGTGCTGCGCCGCCACGGCCGGCTCGACCCGGCCCTGCTCGCCGACCGGCCCACCGAGGAACGCCGCCGCACCGCCTGGACGGTCACCTGGGCGGTGCCGAGCGACGTCGTCCCGGCCGCCGCCGGCGTGCTGCCGGGCGCCGTCTTCGCGCCAACGGTCACCGACGAGCCGCTGCCGTGGCCCGCCCTGCTCATCGCGCCCTTCCCGCTCGACCCGGGCCGGCGGCACGTGGCCCCGGGGGCGGCCACCGGCGTCCTCGTCGCCGAGGCCGCGATCGCCTACGCGGACCTGCTGCGGGAACGGGCGCTGGCGGGGGCGCCGGTGTGGCCGCTGGTCCCGGTGGGGCTGGCCCGCGGCGCGCTGGACGGCGCGCTGCGCGAGGCGCTGCGCCCCCTCCTGCCCGGCACGCCGCTGCTGCGGGCCGCCGAGCAGCACTGGCCGCCGTCGGACGTCCAGCCGCTGCTGCGCCCGCGGGACGCGGTCGTCCTCGAGCCGCCGGCCGGCGCGGACCCGGTCGTCGTGGCTGGCCTGGCGCCGGTCGTGGCGGGGCTGGTGCTCGCGCCGCGCTCCGCGGCTGCCGTCCTGGACCTGCTCGGCGTGCGGCGCATCGCGCTCGCGGACGTCGTCGACCAGCTGCCGCCCGTGCCGGACCCGGCCGCCTGGCACCGGCTGTACGCGGCGCTCTCCGGCCTCGCCGCGGACCCGCTCGCCCGGGAGGCGCTCGGCTCGCTCCCGGTCCCGCTCGCCGACGGCCGGGTGGTGCGCGGCGTCCGCGGGCTGGGCCTGCCCGACGGCACCGGCGCCGGCATCGGTACCGGGGCGGGTTCCCCGGCCGGGCTCGGGGCGGCGCTGGCCACGCTGGGCGTGCGCGTCGTCCACCCGGACGCCGTGCACCCGCTGCTGGGCCAGCTTGGTGCCGTCCCGCTGGACGCGCGCGCCGCTCTGGAGCTGCCCGCCGTCCGGGCGGGCGTGCGGGCGGCCGCGGCCCACGACGACCTGGAGCTGGCCTCCGCCGTCCTCGAGGTGGTCGCCGCCGCGGTCGCCGCGGGCCGGCTCGCCCCGGGCGACCTGCCGTGGCTCGCCGACCTGCCCCTGCCGGACGCCGACGACGACGTCTCCCCGGCGGCCCTGCTGGCGCTGCCGGACTCGTTCGCGGCGCAGGTGCTCGACCCGGACGAGGTGGCGCTGGTCGCGGCCGACGCGGTCGAACGCTGGGGCCGCGACGTGCTCGCGGCGGTGGGGGCGCTGGAGGGTCCGGGGCTGCTGCGCCTGCCGGACGTCGCCCTGGTCGGCCCGACCGCCGACCTGGCGAGGGACGACGACGTCGAGGGCCCGGCGCCGCACGACCTGGACGGGTGGGAGGACTGGGCGGAGGAGTCCGCCCGGCTGGCCGCGGCCGCCGTGGGCCTGCCCGACGACGGCGACGACGGCCACGACGACGGCGAGGCGCCGGGCGCGGTGAACGGGCTGGAGATCGGGCTGCCCGAGCTGGTCGCCGTCCGGGACCTCGACGCCGTCCTGCCGGAGGCATGGCCGCAGCTGCTCGAGCGTCTCGCCGGCGACCCCGAGCTGCGGGCGGCCCTGCTGCGGCCGGCGCGCGTCGTCGTCCGCTGGATCGGTGGCGGCGGGGTGGCCGACGTCCCCTCGTACACCGCCTGGTGGCTGTCCCGCACGCTCGCCGGCGGCCCGTGGGCGGACCCCGAGGCGGATCCGTCGCTGGCCGCGCTCCTGCCCCCGCCGCCCGCGGTGCTCGCGGGCCTCGACCGGGACGTGCGGCGGGCGGCCGGCGGGGTCCGCTCGGCCGCGGACCTGGACGCCGCCGCCGTCGAGGCCGTGCTCGCCGGGATGGCCGACCCCGACGTCGACATGGACGCCGCGACCGCCGTCGTGCTGTGGCGCGAGCTGGCAGTGCTGGCCGAGTCGGTCCTGGCGGACGGCACCGAGGTCGCGCCGCCCGCCTGGGTGCGCGTGCTCGACGGGCTGACGACGCAGGTGGTCCGGGTGCGCGACGCGGTCGTCGTCGACGGTCCGGCGTGGCTGCAGCGCACCGACCTCGGCGGGGCGGTGGTCGCGCCGACCCCGCGGGCCGCCGCGTCGCTCGCCGACCTGCTCGACGTCCCGCTCGCCGGCGAACTGGCCCTGGGCAAGGTGGAGGAGACCGGCCAGGTCGCCCCGACCCCGCCGGCCGTCCGCGTCCTGCTGCCCGGCGTCCCGCCGACGTGGTGCGAGCACGAGGACCTCGTCGTGGACGGCATGGACGTCGACTGGTGGGTCGAGGGGCACGGCACCGACGCGACCGTGCACGCCTGCACGTCCGAAGGGCTTGCCCGCGGGCTGGCCTGGGCGGCCGGGGGCTGGCAGCGGCGCGGTGCCGTGGCCGACGTCCTGGCCGACCCCGAGGTGCTCGCGGCCGCCGTCGTCGACGAGGCCTTCAGCGCGTGAGGTCGCCGGGCCCGTCGCGTCCGTCGGGCTCCGGGCGCCGGGGCCGCACCCGGTCGTGGCGGCGCAGGTAGCGCAGGCCGAGCAGGCCGAGGGCGATGCCGGCGGGCGGGGTCCACAGCCACCAGCCGCGGCCGGTGTCGGCGAGCCAGGAGTGGGACAGCAGGGCGACGGCCCACAGCAGCGCCCACCCGGCGATCCCGGCGAGCACGGTGGCCCGGTCGTTCGTCGGGAGCGGGGCGGGATCGGGTCGGCGATCGGCTGATCGCAGGTACAGCCGCACGTCCCGCAGCGTAGCGGCGATGTGCTGGGATGGCGGGCATGACCGATGGTGGAGTGGCTGGTGGCGCCGGGTCCGGCGCGGGTCGTGGTGCGGGTCGTGGTGCGGGCCGGATCGCGGTGGTGACGGGCGCGAGCAGCGGCATCGGGGAGGCGACCGTGCGGGCGCTGGCCGCCGAGGGTTTCGAGATCGTTGCCGCCGCCCGGCGGCTGGACCGCTGCGAGGCGCTCGTCGCCGAGGTCGGCGGCCGCGCCCTCGCGCTCGACGTCACGGACGCCGCCTCCGTGGCGGCGTTCGCCGAGGCCGCCGGTGACGTCGACGTGGTGGTCCACAGCGCGGGCGGAGCGCTCGGCCTCGACCGGGTGGAGGACGCCGACGTCGACGGCTGGCGCTGGATGTACGAGGCGAACGTGCTCGGGACCGTCCGGGTGCACAACGCGCTGCTGCCGGGGATGCGCCGCCGGGGCCGGGGACACGTCGTCCTGCTGGGCTCGATCGCGGGCTTCGAGGTCTACCCGGGCGGTGGCGGGTACACGGCGGCGAAGCACGCCGTCAACGCGCTGGCCCGCACCCTGCGCCTGGAGCTCAACGGCGAGCCGATCCGGGTCACCGAGGTCGCGCCGGGGATGGTGGAGACGCCGTTCTCGCTGGTCCGGTTCGGTGGTGACGCCGAGCGGGCCGCCGCCGTCTACCGCGGGGTCACCCCGCTCACGGCCGACGACGTCGCGGAGGTGGTGGCCTTCGCCGTCACCCGCGCCCCGCACGTGGACCTCGACCAGATCGTCGTCCGGCCGATCGCCCAGGCGGCCGCCTACCAGGTCTCCCGGGACAACCCCGCCCTGCCGTGATCATGCACGCTCGAGGTGAGCGTGCACGATCACGGCAGGGCCGGTCGAGACGGCCGTCAGGGCCGGTCGAGGCTCGTCAGGGCAGGACGACGAACTCGACGCGCCGGTTGGTCGCCCGGTTCGCGGCCGAGGTGTTCGGCACCTTGGGGTGCTCCTCGCTCCAGCCGAACGACGAGAGCCGGCCGGCGTCGATCCCGTCCGCCACGAGCGTGCGACGCACGGTGTCGGCGCGGGCGGAGGACAGCGCCTTGTTGACGTCCCAGTCGCCCAGGTCGTCGGTGTAGCCCTCGATCCGGACGTTGACGCTGGGGTTCGCGGTGAGGATCTGCGCCGCGCGCTTCACCACGGCCGAGCCGGACGGGGTGAGCGTGGCGCTGCCCGTCTCGAACGAGACCTTGGGCAGGTCGACCAGCGCCTGCTGGGCCGGCGTCTGCGTCCCGTCACCCGAAGGCGACGGGGACGGCGAGGCGGCGGCCGACGGCGAGGCCGACGCCGACGGGGACTCCGACGGCGAGGCCGACGCCGCGGCTTCGGTCGGGCTCGCCGACGCCGTCCCGGCCGCCACCGCGAGCTGGTTCGTGACCTTGGCCGGGTCACCGGTCACCGCGGCGGCGGCGGTCTTCGCGGCCTCCAGCCGGCCGGCGTCCGGCACCGTGCCCGTGAGGGTCAACCGGCCCGCGGACAGGTCGACCGTCGCGGTGGTGGCCGGCCCGAGCGCGGCCACCAGGGAGCCGAGGGCGGGGAGCCCGGCGTCCGACGTCGATGCCGCCACGGTGAGCTGGTCGTCGACCGAACCGGCGCCGAAGGCCTGCTTCACCGTCTCGACGAGCGCCTGCCGCGCCGCCTCGGAGCCGACGGACCCGATCAGGGCCAGCCGCCCGTCCGCGAGCTGGGCCTTGACGGCCGGGGACGCCGCGGTGGCGACCGGACCGGGGACCTTGAGATCGGCGGACGCCACCCGCACGCCCTCGAGCCCGCGGACCGTCGCCAACGCCCGGTCGATGTCGGACGGCGAGGCCACCGTCCCGGTCAGCCGACCGTCGCGCCCGGTGAAGTCGACCGCCACGTCGCCGAACCCGGCCGCGCGGAGCGCGCCGAGCGAGCGGTCGCGCAGGTCGGACTCCATGTGGTGACGCAGCGGGACGAACTGGCCCACCCCGAGCGCGGCCAGACCGACCGCGCCGATGATCCAGGGGACGGCGCCGCGCCGGGCGCGCTCCCAGTAGTGGCCCTCCAGCGTGCTGGTCCGCGTGGTCGTCGTCGTGGTGGCCGGGCCCGCGGCGTCCTGCGGCGCCTCGGTCTGCTGCGTCATCGCTTGGTCCTGGAGACGTCCCGGCCGCCGACCAGCGACTCGGTCAGCTGGACGAAGCCCTCCTCGTTGCCGTCCGCCAGCAGGGCGGCCTGGCGGCTCCACGTCGGCAGGCTCGGGGCGAAGCGCAGGCCGGCCTTCTCCAGCGCCCCCTGCAGCGTGGCGGTGTCGGCGTCGGCGAGCTGCCGGAACGTGCCGATGCCCGCCTGGCGCAGGGCGGCCCCGATGCGCGGGCCGATCCCCTCGACGCGCTCCAGCTCGTCGGGCTCGGCGGGCGTCTCGACGACGTCCGCCGGTGCGACGACGGCGACCGGCTCGGGTGCTGCCTCGGCCACCGGCTCGGGTGCCGGCTGCGGCTGCGGCTCCGGCTCGGTGGCGGCGACCTCCGCGACGGGCTCGGGTGCCGGCTCCTCGATCTGGGTGAGGTCGATCGTGCCGGTGGCGGCGGGGGTCAGCCCGGCCTCGGCCTCCTCGGCGGCGGGCTCCTCCACCGGGGTGACGAGGGCCGCGACCTCCTCGGGCTCCTCGACGACGGGCTTCGCCTCGACGACGGGCTCTTCCACGACGGGCTCGACGACCGCGACGGGCTCGGGCTCGACGACCGCGACGGGCTCGACGACCGCGACGGGCTCGACGACCGCGACGGGCTCGTCGACCACGGGCTCCTCGACGACGACCGGTGCCGTCGCGGCGGAGAGCCGGTCGAGCTCGGCGTCCTTGGCGGCCAGGTCGGCGTCGCGGGCCTCCAGGCGGCCGGTCAGCTCGGCGATCTCGGCGTCCTTGGCGGCGACGAGGGCGTCGTGACGCGCGGCCAGTTCGGCGGCGTCGTCGGTGACCAGCCCGCTGAGGCGGCCGATCTCGATGTCCTTCTCCTTGAGGGCGACCGCGGTGCCGTCGAGCTCGGTCTGCTTGGCGGCGAGCGCCGCCTCATGCCGGGAGGTGACGCTCGTGACGGCATCCGACTGGCTGAAATGAACCTTCCGACGCCGCCACCAGAGCCAGCCCACGATGAGGCCGAGCACGAAAGCGAGGACAATTGTCAGAAGGGACTGGATGATGAACCAGGCCACGAGCTCCTCCACGGACGAACGGCACCTTGTCGTGCCTGTGCGTGCGAAGCATGCCAGGCGGGGCGGTCGCGCACGGTCGATCTGGAAAGTCTTGACTGTCCCGTCACGTGACCCCCACTTCCTCGTCCTGACGTGCGGTGACGGCCGGGGCCGGCGGCCGCGGAAAATCCCTGGACAATGGCCGGACGGGGCTGATCCGGTGACGCACCGCGATGCCCGTTTGGTGGGAATTCGCGGTGGTGGCGACGAGTGGTGGACGAAAGTCGTCCGTCATTCAGCCAGGAGCTACCGGGGGTGAGTGCCGGCGGGGGTGATCCGGTGACGAACCGCCCGGACGGCGTGGCGCCGTGTCACCACTCGTTACCCGACGTAGCATCGCGGCGTGTGGTCCTCCGGGGTACGTCACGAGTTGTCGTTCTGGCACGGTCACGACCGGCTGAGCGGCGACCTGCGGCTGCCCCCGACCGCCGGCCCGCACCCCGTCCTGCTGGTGGTCCAGGAGCCCGGGCGCGACCAGAGCGACTACTCTGCGTGGCTGGATGCCGTCGCCCGAGCCGGAATCGCGACCTTCACGTGGGATCGTGCCGGCCCGCGCGACGAGAGTCCCGGCGCCCGCCGTCCGGTCGCTCATCAGGCCCGTGAGGTGCTGTCGGCCGTCGAGCGCCTGGGTCGCCTGCCCGAGCTGGACGTCGCGGCCGTCGCCCTCGTCGGTTGGGGGGAGGGCGGTTGGGTCGCCGCCCAGGCGGCTACCTACAGTAATCGGATCGCCGCGGTGATCCTCGCCTGCACGCCGGCGGTCGTGCCCACGCAGGCCGACGGCCACGACCCGAGACCCACCCTCTCCGCGCTGACCGTCCCGGTGCTCGCGCTCTTCGGGGAGCAGGACCCCTGCGTGCCGCTCGAGGGGAGCGTGCGCGGCGTCCGGACCGCCCTGCGCGACGCGGGGCACCTGGACCACCGGGTCGCCGTGGTGCGCGGCGCCGACCACGGGTTGCGCGTGCGCGCCCCGCACGGGCTGGGCCCGATGGTCGACGGGCGGCACCGGTTCGGTGACTGGCCCGCCGGCCTGACCCGGCTCCTCGTCGAGTGGCTGGACCGCCGGCTGCGCCCCGACGGCGTCCCCAGCTACGCGCCTCCGCTCGAGCCCGCGCTCGTCGCCGCCACGTGCCCCGCACCCGGACCGGCCACGCCCGTCCCGGCGCCTGCGCCGCCGGACTCGGTGCCGGCCCGGACGGCGTCCGCGCTGGCCGCGCTGCCCGCGCCGGTGCCCGTCCGGCAGGTGCGCCGCCGGGTGGCCCACTGAGCCGGCGCCCACGGCGGGCGCAGGACGGCACGGGACGGCACGGGAATGAGAGCCCGGCCCGGATAGTTAGCGTGGCTAATGAATGCCACGACTCCTGCTCCTGCTCCTGACGCCTCCGCCGAGGCGCAGATCCCGCTCCTGGCGGCAGACCTTCGGGTGGCCCTGCTGCGGGCGGCGCGCCGGGTGCGGGTCGAGCGGTCCGACGAGGAGGTCTCGGCCGGTCAGTTCTCGGTCCTGGCGTTCCTCGACCGGGACGGTCCGGCCACCCCGAGCGCCATCGCCGCCTTCGAACGGGTGCGGCCGCCCTCCGTCACCCGGACGCTCGCCGCGCTCGAGGCGCTCGGCCTGGTCGAGCGCGCGTCCCATCCGGCGGACGGCCGCCAGGTCCTGGTGCGCCTGACCCCGGCCGGCCGGGCCGGGGTCGAGGCCACCCGCTCGCGGCGGGACGCCTGGCTGGCCCGCCGCCTCGACGAGCTGGACCCGGCGGAGCGCCAGGTCCTCGCCGCCGCCACCGACATCCTGAGGAGGATCTCCGACCGGTGAGCCCCACCTTCAGTGCCCTGCGACATCCCAACTACCGGCTGTGGGCCTCCGGCGCGATCGTCTCCAACACGGGGACCTGGATGCAGCGCGTCGCCCAGGACTGGCTGGTGCTCACGGTCCTCACGGCGAACTCCGGGGTCGCCGTCGGCATCACCACCGGGCTGCAGTTCGCGCCGATGCTCTTCCTCGCGCCGTTCGCCGGCGCCATGGCCGACCGGTGGAACCGCCGGCGCGTCCTCATCGGCACCCAGACGGCGTCCGGCGCCCTGGCGCTCGTGCTGGGGCTGCTCGTCGTCTCGGGCGCCGCGCAGCTGTGGCACGTCTACGTCCTGGCGGGGCTGCTCGGCGTCGTCGCGGCCTTCGACAGCCCGGCGCGGCAGGCGTTCGTCTCCGAGATGGTGCCCACCGAGGACCTGTCGAACGCGGTCGGCCTCAACAGCGCGTCCTTCCACGGTGGCCGGCTCATCGGCCCGGGGGTCGCCGGCCTGCTGATCCACTGGCTGGGCACCGGGCCCGTCTTCCTCATCAACGCGGCCAGCTTCGGTGCCGTCGTCCTGTCCCTGCTGCGGATGCGCGTGGCCGACCTGCAGCCGGCGCCGCGGTCGCCGCGCGGTCGTGGCGCCGTCCGGGCCGGGCTGACGTACGTGCGCGGCCGGCCGGACCTCGTGCTCATCCTCACCGTGGTCGGGATGGTGGGCACCTTCGGCCTGAACTTCCAGCTGACGACGGCGCTGATGGCCCGCACCGTCTTCCACAAGGGGTCCGGGGAGTACGGGCTGCTGGGCTCGGTGATGGCGATCGGGTCGCTCGCCGGGGCCCTGCTCGCGGCCCGGCGCACCCGGCCGAGCCTGCGGCTCGTGCTCGGCGCGACGTTCGCCTTCGGGGTGAGCAGCCTGCTCGCCGCGATCGCGCCCACGTACCTGTGGTTCGCCGTCGCGCTCGTGCCGGTGGGGCTCTCGTCGCTCACCCTGATGACGGCCGCCAACGCCACCGTGCAGCTGTCCACCGCGCCCGAGCTGCGAGGGCGTGTGATGGCGCTCTACATGGCGATCTTCATGGGGGGCACGCCGGCCGGCGCCCCACTCGTGGGCTGGGTGGGGGAGACCTTCGGGGCGCGCTGGACGATCGTCGTCGGTGGCGTGGTGTCAGTGCTGGTGGCGGGCGCGGCGGCCTGCTGGCAGCGGGTCCGCCCGACGTCGTCGTGGCCCGCGGCGGCGCCGCTGTCGGTGCAGCCGTCGGTGCAGCCGTCAGTGCAGCCGTCAGTGCACCCGTCAGTGCACCCGTCAGTGCACCCGTCAGTGCACCCGTCAGTGCAGCCAGGAGACGTCGCCGAGGAACTGGTACCCGACGAAGGCCACCAGGTCCAGCAGGGTGTGCGCGACGACGAGCGGCATCACCCGGCCCCGGCGCCGGAACCACTCGCCGAACACCAGGCCCATGACGGCGTTGCCGACGAACGGGCCGAAGCCCTGGTAGAGGTGGTAGCTGCCGCGCAGGACGGCGCTGACGGCGAGCGCCGCCCAGCGCGGCGTCCGGAGCTCCTCCAGCCGGGTCAGTAGGTAGCCGACGACGACGACCTCCTCCACGACGGCGTTCTTGACCGCCTGGAGGACGAGCACCGGCACGGTCCACCAATAGGCCGAGAACGCCGCCGGGACCACCTCCGCCGTGATCCCGAGCCGGCGGCCTGCCACGTAGAGGGCCAGCCCGGGCAGCCCGATGACGGCGGCGAGCCCGGCGCCGACGGCGAGGTCGCGCAGCGGGCGCCGGCCGTCCAGGCCCAGCCTGCGGGTCGCGCGGCGGCCGGGCTCCGTCAGCAGGAACAGCACCAGCGCGACCGGCACCAGCGTGAACCCGATGCCGACGAGCTGGTAGGTCAGGTCGAGGTAGGGCCGCGGCGTGGTGGGAGCGTTCAGGGTCGCGCGCTGCTGGGCCAGCGGCGGGCCCGCCGTCAGCTTGGCGACGAGGCTGATGACGGAGTAGACCGCGGACGCCCCCAGCGACAGCCCCAGCACGATGAGGATCTCGGCGAGGCCGCGCCCCCGCTCCACCCCGGGCTCGGGCTCGACCCCGGGCTCGGCGCCCGGCTCGGGCTCCGCCCCGGGAGCGGGCTCGGCGCCGGGCTCGGCGTCACGGTGGGCTGCGGCGGTCACGGCGTCATCTTCGCCCGCCGAGGCCCACCGCGCACCCACTCCACGCTGAAGTCCATGATCACGGCGAAGTCCATGATCACGGTGGAGCGGGAATCATGGGATGACTTGGCTGCTAGCCTGGCGCGCATGTCCGCCGTGCTGCCGGGAACGCCCGCCGACGACGGTTACCGGATGCCGGCCGAGTGGGAGCCGCATGACGGCTGCTACCTCGTCTGGCCGGAGCGGCCGGACAACTGGCGCGCCGGGGCCAAGCCGGCCCAGGCGGCCTGGGTGCGGCTCGCCGAGGCGATCGCGGGCGCCGAGCCGGTCACCGTCCTGGCGTCGGCGCGGCAGTGGCGCAACGCCCGCAACCGGCTGCCGGCGTCGGTCCGCGTCGTCGAGGCGACCACGGACGACGCCTGGGTGCGCGACAGCGGTCCGACGTTCGTCGTCGACGACCTCGGCGGACGGCGCGCCGTCGACTGGGCCTTCAACGCCTGGGGCGGGCTGCGGGGCGGCCTGTTCTTCCCCTGGGACAGCGACGACATCCTCGGGCACAAGATCGCCGAGCTGGAGGGTGCCGACTGCTACCAGCCGCCGCTGGTGATGGAGGGTGGCTCGTTCGACACGGACGGCGAGGGCACGCTGCTCGTGACGCAGGAGTGCCTGCTGCATCCCAACCGCAACCCCGAGCTGGACCGCGACGAGATCGAGCGGTACCTGTGCGACCACCTCGGGGTGCGCACCGTCGTGTGGCTGCCGCGCGGCGTCCACCTGGACGAGACGGACGGGCACGTCGACAACTTCGCCCGCTTCGTGGCGCCGGGGGTCGTCGTCCTCACCTGGACGCATGACCGCTCCGATCCCCAGTACGAGCGGTCCGCCGAGGCGCTGGAGATCCTCCGGGACGCCACGGACGCCCGGGGCCGCCGGTTGCGCGTCGCGCTCCTGCACCAGCCCGGCCCGCTGCGGGCGACGGCGGCGGAGGTCGCCGACCTGGACGTCGTCGAGGGGTCGCGGCCGCGGCTGCCGGGGGAGCGGCTCGCCGGGTCGTACGTGAACTGCTACCTGGGGAACGGCGTCGTCGTCGTCCCGGTCTTCGACGATCGGCACGACGCCGAGGCACTGGCCATCTACGCCGAACTCCTCCCCGACCGCACGGTCGTGCCGGTCCCCGGGCGGGAGATCCTGCTGGGGGGAGGAAACGTCCATTGCGTGACGCAACAGGTGCCGTCCGTCCGGCGCGATCCTGCTGCCGTCGCCGGGACGCTCGGTGACTGACCCCCATTCTGGGGGTTGCCCGCGACCGCTCCCGGGCCGCCGACCGGCGTGGATCGTGGTTCGCCGTGGGTCAACGTTGCAGCGTGTACCGCGCGGCGTGGACTCGGAGCGTATTGATACGAACGCGCCCAGTCACTATCACCTAAGGCAATTGTTGCGTAACTGCACGTAACATTGGGGCTATCGTGCATATATGCAGAGTCGCCAACCCGGCGGGGCACACTCGGAAACGATCCTCGCCAACGGCTTGGACGTCGCCGGTGCAGCCATCGACGACCTCTCCGTGAGCACCGTTGTCGAGCGACCCGCGGCCACTCCGGAGGTCGATCTCGTCGACTCCGCGATGAGCGCCTCGAGGGCCTTGCTCGCCATCGTCGTGCGATCACTCGCGCCCGTCCTGGAGGAGATCACGCCGGGACAGCTCCGCGCCCTGGTCATCCTCAGCTCGCAGGGAGCCCAGCGGGCGGGCGTGCTCGCCCAGATGCTCGGTGTCCACCCGTCCACCTTCACCCGCACGGTCGACCGCCTCGCCGCGGGCGGCTGGGTCACCCGCTCGGAGAACCCGGACAGCCGGCGCGAGGTGCTCGTCGAGCTCACCCCGCGCGGCGAGCGCGCGGTGTCCGCCGTCATGCGGGGCCGCCGCCGGGAGCTCGCCCAGGTGCTCGCCTCGCTGCCCCCGCAGGACCAGCGCCGGGTCGTCGAGGGTTTCGAGATCTTCGCGCAGGCGTACGGCCAGCCCTCCCTCAGCGAACTGGCCCGGCTCGGCGGCTGACGGGATACCTCGGCGACACATTCCTGGCCGAGAATGCGGCGTCCCCTGCTGACGGAGGCGCCATGCCCCGGACCGAGCCCGGTCCCTCCCCGGACGGTGTCGAGTGGGTCGCCGTCGCCCGCTCGCAGGACGTCACCGACCGCCCGGTCGAGGTCGTCGCCGACGACCGGCGGTACGTCGCCTTCCGTCCGGCGCCCGGGGCGCCCGCCGCCGTCGTCGCAGCCCGTTGCCCGCACCGGCTGGTCCGCCTCGCGCACGGCACGGTCGTGGACGGCGCGCTGCAGTGCCCGTACCACGGCTGGCGGTTCGACGACGGCGGCCGCTGCGTCATGGTGCCGTCCGCCGGGCCGGACGCCGCCGTCCCGCCGCGCGCCCACCTGCCCGTGCCGCGCGGGGTGCGCGAGCAGGACGGGTGGGTCTGGGTGGCTCCGGGCGTCGCGTCCCCGGCCGATGCCGGTCCGGCGGATCCCGACCCGGCGGAGCTGCTCACCAACACGCATCCCGCGCTGGCCGCGGGCTGGCACCCGCTGGTGCTGCTCGAGGAGCTGCCCGCGGACGGTGCCGCCGTCACCGCGCGCCTGCTCGGCCGCGACTGGACCGTCGCCCGGGCCGCCACGGACGGCGTCGACGGAAGCGGCGTGGACGGAAGCGGCGTGGACGGAAGCGGCGTCGAGGCGGGCAGCGAAGTGGGCGGTGACGCGGTCGTCGTCCGCGCCCTGACGCCGCCGGAGCCGTTCGCGGTCGCGCTGCGGTTCGGGCTGGTGTGGGTCGCGCCGCAGCGGCCCGCCACCGGGCTGCTGGACTGCCCGGACGACGCGGACGCCGGGTTCGTCGGTGCGTGGCTGCCGCCGGAGCGGTCGTCGTCCGCGGCGGGGGTGCTGGCCGAGAACTTCCTGGACGTGGCGCACTTCCCGTTCGTGCACGCCGGGACCTTCGGAGCGGCCGAGGAACACCTCGTGACGCCGTTCGACGTCGAGGTTGGCCGGCTGGAGCTGCGCAGCGTGCAGGAGCAGTGGTTCGACAACCCGGAGGACCCCGGCGTCGCCGCGGGCGTCCGCCCGCTGCGCCAGCGCCGCCGCGCGACGTACGCGTTCGCCGCGCCGTTCCAGCTGTCGTTGCGCCTGGAGGAGCTGGACGCCGGTGCGGTGAAGACCATCATCTTCGTCCTGCAGCCGGAGGACGACACCTCCACCCGGATCTACACCAAGATGGTGCTGCACGGGATCGGCGGGGTGGCGCGACCGGGCCCGGACGTCGTCGCGGCGGAGGTGGCGTTCGAGCAGGCGGTCCTCGGCGAGGACCTGCGCCTCCAGCGCGCGATGACCGTGGCCGGGCTGCCGCTGCGGCTGCGCGACGAGCTCCACGTGCGGTCCGACCGCAGCGGCGTCGCCCTGCGCCGCGTGCTGCGCCGACTGACCGGCCTGGACGTCTGACCGGACCTTCGACCCGCCACGAGATGGGACACCGCACCCCGATGGACCTGCTGCTCCGCAACGCGATGGTGATCGGCTCGGACACCCCGACGGACCTGGGCATCGACGGCGGCCGCATCGTC
>Ga0302323_100001149_pt1 | contig 21446 bp, 14 predicted proteins | sample Fen_T0_3_FD_201950 | JGI IMG/M metagenome (GOLD analysis project Ga0302323, IMG submission 201950) | Peat permafrost microbial communities from Stordalen Mire near Abisko, Sweden - Fen_T0_3 | ecosystem: Environmental > Terrestrial > Soil > Wetlands > Permafrost | place: Sweden: Abisko... | reverse complement strand
CTGCGGCGGCCTTCCTCCACCGCGAACGCTGGCTGGTTTTTTCGGTAGCCTTTATCTCAATTGTCGCCGCGGTTCTCGGCAGTTTGTATTTTGCCAGGCTGGTGGCGCGTCCCGTTGAACAGTTGCGAGCAGCCGTGCGGGGCTTAGCCGTCGGCGGATCGGCGGAACTGGCACTGCGCGCCGTGCCCCGCGAGTTGCTCGACTTGGGCACCGCCTTCCAAGAAATGGTGAAAACCATCTCCGACCGGCAGCGCGAACTCACCGCCGCCAACGTCACACTGCAAGAGGAGATAATGCGCCGTACTGACCGCGAAGCTTTGCTCGATGCGGTTATCTCCCACGTGCCGTTTGAACTTTGGGTCTTCGACGCTCAGGGCCGGTGCATGATTCAGAACCCCGCCGCGCAGCGCCGTACCGGGGACCTGCTCGGCCTCAAGCTCGACGAGGCCCCGCGCCAGGAAGGCACGACGTTTCCCCTTGCGGAAAACTTTTCGCGCGTTCTCAACGGGGCCGTTGTCGCTCGCGACTTGGTTGGCCAGAAAGACGGGCGGATCATCTTTTCCCATGCCGTGTTCGCACCGGTCCGCGCCAGGGACTCGATCACCGGTGTGGTCTGCGCCAGTATTGATGTCACCGAACAACGGCGTGCGGAAGAAGCTCTTCGCTCCAGCCAGCGACGCCTTAGTCTCCATTTGGAGAATACACCGCTGGGCGTGATTGACTGGACTCCGGACTTTCGTATCGCCGCGTGGAATCCCGCCGCAGAACTCATCTTCGGCTGGACGGCCGTCGATGCACTCGGCAAGCACGGGACGTTCATCATTCCCGAGCATGAGCGCGCCGAAGTCGCCGAGTCCTGGCAGACTTTGCTCAAAAGCCGGACTGGCACGCGCCACTCCAACCAAAACATCACCCGCGACGGACGCACCATCGAGTGCGAATGGTACAGCACGGCCGTGGCCGACGCAAATGGCCAAGTCGCCAGCGTTTCATCGCTCGTCCTTGACGTCACCGAGCGAACCAGTGCCGAGAAGCTATTTCGCGAATCCGAAGAGCGCTTTCAAAAGGCCTTCCGGCGCGCACCCATTCCCCAGGCGATCGTACGGGTAATCGACCACAGCATCGTCGACGTAAATGACCGTTGGGAACAAACGTTCGGCATCGACCGGCGCACCGCCGCGGGAAAGACCTCGCTCGAACTCGGTCTCTGGCCTGATGTCGACCTCCGCTCAAAAATTCTTCGCGAGGTCGACCAATCCGGAGAAATCCACGACCATGAGGTGCTCCTCAATCGCGCCGGCGGACAAAAAGGGTTTTTCCTGCTTTCCATCACTTTGGTTAAAATCGATGGCGACCCGACCATCCTCATGACGCAGGTCGACATCACCGAACGTCACCGGGCCGAAAACGAGGTCCGCGCGCTTAACGAAAACCTTGAGCGCCGCGTTGGAGAACGAACTTGTGAATTGGAACAAGCCAATGCCAAGCTGAAGGAACTCGACCGGCTCAAAAGCGAGTTTCTCGCCACGATGAGCCACGAACTGCGCACCCCGCTCAACTCAATCATCGGGTTCAGCGCGATCCTCAAACAGGGCATGGCTGGTGGCCTCAACCCCGAGCAGACCAAACAACTGGAGATGATCCACGGCTCCGCCCGCCACCTACTTGGTTTGATCAACGACCTGCTCGATGTCTCACGAGTCGAAGCAGGCCGGGTCGAACTTTTCCCTGAGCAGTTCGATCCCGCGGATGTCTTGCGCGACGTGGAGCGCACGCTTGCGCCGATAGTTTCGACCAAACACCTCGTCTACTCCACTGAGATTGCGGCCCCACTGCCGGCCCTTTTCACCGATCGCAAACGCCTCTTCCAGATCGTCCTTAACCTCGCCAACAACGCCGTAAAGTTCACTGAAAAAGGTTCCGTGCGCGTCGTCGCCACGGCTTCGGCCAACGACCAGCTTAAGATCGCCGTCCATGACTCCGGCATTGGCATCCGGCCGGAAAACCTGGGCCGGCTCTTTGAAGCATTCCGCCAAGTCGATGGTTCGGCCCGGCGGATTTACGAAGGTACCGGACTTGGCCTTTTCCTCGTGCGCAAGCTCCTGACCATGCTCGGAGGTACGGTCGAGGTCACCAGCGTTTATGCCCACGGCTCGGTCTTCAGTGTTACCCTTCCGTTGACCCTTCCCGCCAATTCCAACAATAGTAAACCGTCCTCCGTTTGGGAGAACAGCCCCGACCGCCGATGAAACCCTCCGTCCTTCTGATCGAAGACAACGAGACCAACCGCCACCTCGCCACTTTTCTCCTGGAGAAGATCGGTTGCGAGGTCAGCCACGCGCGTGATGGCGCCCGGGGTCTCGCCCTCGCGGAAAGCACCAATCCCGCCCTCATTGTGTTGGATATTCAAATGCCCGAGATGGACGGTTACGAAGTGGCCGCGCGCCTCCGCGCCCAACATGCAACTGCCAGCATCCCCATACTGGTGGTGACTTCGTATGCACAATCGGGGGACCGGCAGCGAGCGCTCGCGCTCGGAGTCGCCGACTACCTCGAGAAGCCGTTTGAGCCCGACGACTTTATCAACCGCGTCGCTCGTCTTTTGCCCGCCGGGCTGCCACCGCCATGAACATCCTCGTCGTCGAAGACAATGCCCAGAGCCTTTATCTGCTCGAGCAGTTTTTCACCGCCCGCGGCCACTCGGTCTGGTCCGCCACCAACGGGCGCGCAGGTCTCGATTTGCTTAACACCCGGGGCCTGCCGGATGCCGTGGTCTCCGACGCCCTGATGCCCTTCATGGATGGCTTCGAGCTTTGCACAATCATTCGAAAGGACCAACGTTTCATTGCCCTGCCTTTCATTCTTTACACCGCCACGTACACCGCCGATAGCGACGAACGTTTCGCGCTTTCGATCGGCGTGGATCGCTTCGTGGTCAAACCGATCGAACCAGACCAGTTGCTCTCCATCGTGGTGGAAGTGGTGGCCAGCGTGAAAGCCGGGGCCCCGCGGAGAGCCGTCAACACCCAGCTCGACCGCAGCCAGCTGCAGGAATATTCGCGCATGGTTCTGGTCAAACTCGAGGACAAGCTGCTCGAACTTTCCAAAACCAACACCGCCCTCTCCTCCTCCGAAGAATCGGTCCGCAGGCTGAACGAAAAACTGGTGGCCACCGTGCAAGGTCTAGAGGCCGAAATCGACGGGCACCAACGCGCGAACGAGCTCCTTCGCATGGCCCAAAAAGCCGGCGGCATTGGCTGCTGGGAATGCAACGCCGAAGGTGTGGTTCGCTGGACCGAAGAAGCCCGCGCGCTCCTTGGGTATCCTGGCACGAGCGACCCCTCCACGTTCGCCAGCTTAATTGGCGACATCGCACCCGACGACCGTGCCCGCGCCACTGAAACGCTCAGCACACTGTCCCATCCCACGGCAAAAACCATCAACCTGGAAGTACGTTTCCAAGGTCCGGGACAAGCTCAGGTCAAACACCTCCTGATCCGCGGCGCCCTATTTCAAGGCCAGGGCGCGCGTCCGGCGCGCTGGCTTGGAATCGTTCAAGACATCACCGCCCGCACCGACGCCGAAGCCAGACGTCAACGCCTCGAGCAACAACTCCACCGTTCACAAAAAATGGAAGCTCTCGGCAATCTTGCCGGCGGAATTGCCCACGATTTCAACAATATCCTCACAGCGATCCTTGGGCATTCGGATTTACTGCGCCTCGAGCTGGACCAGCTTCCCGCTGCGGCTCCGGCCCACGCGTCCGTCGCAGAAATCGCTAACGCCGGACACCGGGCTCGCGAGATCATCAAACAAATTCTTACCTTCAGCCGGCGCGAGTCCATCGAGCGACGTGCCGTGGTGTTTTCGAAGGTGGTGGAGGACGCCCTGCGCCTCGCGCGCTCCACCCTCAGCAAGAACAACAAAATACAGCTCTCGTTATCAACGGACCGCACGGTGATCGCGAACGAAAGCCAGATCCAGCAGGTCATGCTGAATCTTTGCACCAATGCCGCGCAGGCCATGGCACCCGCGGGCGGCACCATTACCATCACCTTGTCGGCCCTCGACATCGATGTGAGCAGCAGCGGTTCCCGGCCAGCGCTGCCGGCCGGGGCCTACGTTCGGCTCAATGTCGGCGACACGGGAGCCGGGATGCCTCCCTCAGTAATTGAACATATCTTCGAGCCTTTCTACACCACCAAAGCTCCCGGCGAAGGAACCGGACTCGGTCTCGCCGTTGTTCATGGCATCGTCCAGTCGCACGAAGGGATGATCGGCGTCGAAAGCGCGCCGGGCAAAGGCAGCACCTTTTCGCTCTATTTTCCCGCGGCACCGACCACCGCACATCCTCCCGCCAGTAAAGCCATTTCGACCACGACCGATGGCCAAAGCCAGCATGTGCTGGTGGTCGACGACGAACCCAGTGTGGCAAGAACCTGCGCGCAATTGCTCCAACAGATGAATTACCGCGCCACCGCCGTCACTGACCCGAATCAGGCGCGTGAACTTTTTGCGCAAAACCCGGGCGCCTTTGCTGCAGTGATCGTGGATTACCTCATGCCCCGCATCACCGGTCTCGACTTGGCGCGCAGCTTCTGGAGTACGCGTCCTGACCTGCCAGTCATCCTCGTCGCCGGATTCGGCGCGCAAATGGATGCCCCCCGAGCTCGCACCCAAGGCTTTGCCGCGTTCCTACCAAAACCTTTCACTACCGCTAGTCTTTCAACAGCGTTGTCCGGCGCCCTCCAGACAAAGTTCCCCGCCGGGGCGGGAATTACTGGGTCCCGGGGATAGTTTCCGCCGATCAAATTCTGATTCTAGAAATCGTACCGTGCGAAGCTCTGGAAACGAATTGAATAGGGAGCACAGGATCGAAACGGTTAAGAAACAAGCCGCACAAAAACCCGTTCACCCGCCATGCACCGTGATGATGACCGTACGGGCGTGGCCCTGCTTCCGGTGCTCCCAGAGGTAGATCCCCTGCCAAGTGCCAAGCAACAGCTTGCCGTTCGAAAACGGCACCGTCTCAGACGTCCGCGTGAGCGCCATCTTAATGTGGGCCGGCATGTCGTCCGGACCTTCAAGCGTATGTTCAAAATGCGCATCACTTTCTGGAACTAGACGCTCAAACCATGACTCGAGGTCTGCCCGGGCCGTCGGGTCAGCGTTTTCCATGATGATCAGGCTACAGCTGGTATGCTGGCAGAAGATCGTGGCCGTGCCGTCACTTAATCCGCATAGCTTCACTTCGCGCGCGACGAGTTCCGTGATCTCATGCAGCCCCTTGCCGGGCGGGCGGATGGAATGTGCTCTCTGATGAACTGCCATGTTAAAAACGAAAGCTACTGCAGTCCGCCCGTTCGCCAAGGCTGTTTCCGCGAAACCGCCCGTCCTCCCCTTCGTCGCCGGCTGCTCCACTCTATCCTAATGTTAGTCTGGATCCCGTTTTGCGCCCCTTTTCGGAGGTGTTACTTGTCAATCTTCAGAGGCATGTCCCCTATCGCGTCTGCCACCTCGCAAACTGGACAACGAATGCGAGACCCTGGTCCCTATCCCCCCTTTACTCACCTCAATCGCCCCGCAGTCATGACGAACCCCCATCCCCGATCTCTGGCGCTCCTCGCCCTGCTCGTTTTTACGGGCTGCGCGTCGCAATTTCCCGCGACGAACCACACGGCAAGAGTGGACAGCTGGATCGGGTCGTGGGTTTCTGCACAGCAGCTTACCGAACCAAACAACATGCCACCGGTCGTTTTTCTTCACGATGCGACCTTGCGGCAGATCGTGCAGCCGGCGATTTCCGGCCATAAGATCCGCATCACCCTATCGAATCTTTTTGGCCATGCGCCCCTTTCCATCGACGTAGCCTGCGTGGCCCGTTCCACCGACGGCGATGTTATCGAGCCCGGCAGCAGCCAGTACCTCACCTTCAATGGCAACCGCGCCGTGGTCATCCCAGCTGGGACGTCGCTGCTTTCCGACCCGCTCGATTTTGAAGTCACTGCATTAACGAACCTCGCCATCAGCGTCCACGTGCAATCGGCACCCGCCGAAGTAACCGGCCACCCGGGATCTCGAACGACGTCGTTCTTTTGCTCCGGCAACAGCGTCGCGGCCACGGCTCTGCCCGAGGCGACCAAGGTCGATCATTGGTATTTCCTGAGTCACGTCGACACGCAGGCCAACCAACCCGCATCGGCTATTGTAGTATTGGGTGACTCGATCACAGACGGTCGCGGCTCAACAACCAATCAGAATGATCGCTGGCCCAACCAGCTCTCGCGTCGCCTCCTCGCAAATCCCGCCTCCCGTTTAATCACGGTCCTCAATCAGGGAATCGGCGGCAACCGGCTTCTCGGTGACGGCCTGGGGCCAAGCGCACTCGCCCGGTTCGATCGCGACGTGCTCGCACAACCTGGAGTTCGCTGGCTCATCGTGCTTGAAGGCGTCAATGACCTCGGCACGGCCAAGCGTGAAGAAAATAAACCTTCGACGATCGCCCAAGACATAATCGGCGCGTATGAACAGATTATTCTGCGTGCCCATGCGCACCACATCCTGGTTTTAGGAGCAACGATTTTACCAGGTGGCGGTTCATTTTATTCGAATCCCGGATTCGAGGCGGATCGACAAACAGTCAACCAGTGGATTCGCACGAGCGGCATGTTCGACGGGGTTATCGACTTCGATCTGGCCACGCGTGATCCCAACGACCTGACCCACCTTACCTCGGCGGTGGACGGCGGCGATCATCTCCACCCCTCCGCAAACGGCTACAAAATCATGGCCGACGCGATTGATTTGAAACTGTTTTCAAATTGAAGCGTCCTCGTAGCCGCCTGCGATCCGCAAACTTCAATCAGCTCTCACCGAGGATTTCCTGACTATTCAAAATCATCCCTGATCAAGACATTCGCTGCGCCTGCGGCGCTGAACGACAAATCGAATTTATGCTCAAGACCTCATCGCTCTTCGATATAACCAACCGCGTGGTTGTTGTAACTGGCGCCACCGGCGTGCTCGCCGGTTCAGCGGCCAGGCACCTTGTCGCACAAGGCGCCCGCGTGGTTTTTCTGGCGCGCGACCCGGTCAAGCTTGACCGCGCGCTGGCCGAGGCCAAGGGACTGCCCGGAGAATGCGTGAGCTATCCCTGCAATGTTCTGGATCAGGCCGGATTGGAAAAGGTGCGCGACTCAGTGGTCGCACGCTACGGCCGTATCGACGCGTTGATCAATGCGGCGGGCGGAAATCAGCCCGGAGCCACCATTCCTCCCGACAAATCGGTTCTCGACCTCGACCTGGCGGCCTATCGTCAGGTGGTCGGGTTGAACCTGGACGGAACCGTCATACCGTCGCTTGTTTTCGCCAAAACATTCATTGCACAAAAGAGCGGCTGCATCGTCAATTTTTCGTCGATGGCGGCGACCCAGGCGATCACCCGCGTCCTCGGTTATTCGAATGCCAAAGCCGCGGTGGACAATTTCACAAAGTGGCTCGCGGTTGAACTCGCCCAAAAATCCGGTCCCGGCCTTCGCGTCAACGCGATCGCACCAGGCTTTTTTATCGCCGAACAAAACCGCCGCCTCCTCCTGAATGAGGACGGCACGCCGACGGCACGCGGCCAGGCGGTCCTGGCTAAAACTCCTTTCAAACGGTTCGGTGAAGCGGCGGAGCTGCACGGCGCCCTGCAATTCCTGATCAGCGACGCCGCGGCCTTCGTAACCGGTACGATTCTGCCGGTGGATGGAGGCTTCTCCTGTTTTTCCGGAGTATAATTTATGGCATCTCCCAAGGCACTTCCGTTGATGGAAGAATCTATGCGGTGGTTCGGCCCGGCCGACACGGTTTCACTCGCAGAAATCCGCCAGACCGGCGCTACCGCTGTTTTCACTTCGTTGCATGAGATTCCCTATGGCGAGGAATGGCCGCTTGCAGACATCGAGCAGCGGCGCGACCTGATCGCCGCCGCCGGACTTCGCTGGACCGCGGTGGAGTCCGTGCCGGTGCACGAGTCAATTAAAACCCGCACGGGCGATTTTGCCCGGTATATTGAAAATTATAAGACGACGCTGCGCCGCCTAGGTCAGGCAGGCATTGAGACGGTTATATACAATTTCATGCCGGTGCTCGACTGGGTTCGCACGGATTTACATTACCGATTGGAAGATGGTGCGGAAGCTCTGCTTTACGATCCCGTGAAGTTTGCCGCGTTCGATATCTTCGCGCTCCAACGAAAGGATGCTGCCACCAGTTTCACGCCCGCCACGCAAAAGGCAGCGGCCGAATACTGGGAGAAAATCGGCCCGGCCGGCCAGGCGGAGTTCACGCGACAGACGCTCGACCTGTTTCCCGGTGTAAAGCTCAACATGAGCATCGACGGCTTGCGCGCCTTGTTGGATGGATACAAAGCCATCGATACCCGGCAGCTGAAAGAACACCTTCGCCTGTTCCTTGAGGCCGTTGCTCCCGTCGCCGAGCAGTCAGGCGTGCGCCTCGCCATTCACCCTGATGATCCGCCGTTTTCAGTCCTCGGCCTGCCACGCATCGTTTCCACCGAGCAGGATCTCGCCGACATCATCGCCATGTCAGATTCGCCCGCCAACGGACTCTGTTATTGCACCGGATCGCTCGGTGCACGTTTGGATAACGACCCGCCCGCCATCGCCCGGCGCTTCGGAGCACGCATCCACGCCGTCCATCTGCGCAACGTCGCCTACAAAGCGGACAGCGTTTTTTATGAAGCGACGCACCTCGGCGGTTCCACCGACATGTATGCGGTGGTACACGCGCTCATCTCGGAACAGATGCGACGCTGCGAAACTAATCGTAAAGACCAAAGTATTCCGCTCCGTCCCGATCACGGACACAAAATCCTCGACGATTTCCGGCGCCCGGAACCGACCTGCCCCGGCTACTCGCTGATCGGACGTTTGAAAGGTCTTTCCGAACTGCGCGGCCTTCAATATGGCGTCGCGCGCTCACTGCAAAAATAAGGCAGATTCAGCAATGCCGTTGCCGATTTAAGGTAGGGACGACCCGCCGGGTCGTCGGCGAACGTCGCTCGTCTGCTGCTCAATTCGAACCGGACGGCCAAGGCTGGCCGTCCCTAACTCTCCCATCGCCTCCCGTTATTATACGTTTAGGGGAGAAATGGTATCAGCCCGACAAATAGCCGGGGCACCCGCTACCGACGCCGCTATCCGTCGCCAAGATTCCGCCGGAGGAGCGCCGCGAGGCCGGCTGGCCTTAGCACCGTCACGACCGCACCGCGCACCGAGATCAATCCAGATTCGCGAAAATGAGCCAGTGTCCGCGAGAGCGTCTCGGCCGTGGTACTAAGTTCGGCCGCGAGCACGCGCTTTGTCATGCCCAGTTTCAACACCACCGCAACTTCGGAGGGCGGCTGCGGGCAGCGTTTCACCAACCAATGCGCGAGACGCGTCTCGACATCTTTTAAGGTAAGATCGTCGAGCAAGCTTACCAGCACGCGCAAATGCTGGCTCATCGAGCCGAGCATACGCATGGCCAGATCGGGCCGCTTGGCGACCAGCGCGAGAAACCCAACTTTCGGCACCAGCAAAACCGAACTAGGTTCTATCGCTCTCGCGTTCGCCGGATAACCTGTCGTGGAAGCGAGCGATGCTTCGGCAAATGATTCCCCCGGGCGAAAAACATGAATGACCTGCTCCTTGCCGCTCCCACTTACGCGGTGAACGTTGATCGCGCCACTTTGCACGAGATAGAATCCTTCAGCCGCGCCTCCTTCGCGAAAGAGATAACCCTCTTTAGGCAGGACCCTGATGTGAACCAGCGCCGCGATTTCCGCCAGATCGGCTTCGGGCAGGCCGCTAAACAACTGGCCTCGCCGCAGGGTCATGGTTAGCGCAGCGCGCCGAAGCTCTTCATTGGCGAGTGATTTGGCCATGGGTATATTTGAAGCCGATTTTGATGATTGGCGACGCTAGAGCATTTCAAGAAAACCGTAGCCGTAGCCGCTGCCATTAAGCAGCGGTCATTGGAGGAGCGCGCAATCCCGCGTCTCTATTGACGCGGCTACGGCATCTTTTGAAATGCTCTTCTGGTATCGTCAGTTCGGATACATCAAGGTCACGTGAGGCCAGGCTAAATCACCAAGGCAGATTTTCTTCCAGTAATCCTTGGCTAGTACATGCGGTCAGTGCCCGGCTCGCCGCTGCATTTTTCGAGCGGAGCACAGAACAGCCAGTAATCCACCGAGCCAGGGAGCGCTAGCACCACCGCCGCCTCCTGAGCCGCTACTACTACCACTTGATGATGATGAAGACGAACTGCTTGAACTGCTACTCGACGAGCTCGATGAACTCGAACTGCTCGACGATGAACTAGAAGAGCTGGAGCTACTACTGCTCGAAGACGAAGAAGAGGAACTCGAGCTACTACTCGAAGACGAACTGGAGGAGCTGCTGGTCATCGAACCGGTGAAAGTGACAACCGAGTACGAGGGGATCGTGTAGGTAAATGCGTTATTGGTGACCGAAACATCAGCCTGAGCCTCCAACGTCTGCATAGCCGAAGTAATGACAGGCGAGACCGACGTAACCGCTGCGCTCTGCAGGTTGAACGTCTGATTGACGGCCAAAGTTGTGTTGTTGGCCGCAACGATGACCAAACGATCATCGGTCGGATTCTTAAATGCGGCGATGCCCAACGGGCCGGAATTAATGGGTACGTCAATGCGATGAGAACCTGGCCGCACAAAGCGGCTAAACTGCGCCATAACAAAGCCGCGACGCTCTGGCGCGGCGGCGTTGTTCAACAACCCATTGGAATCACCAATGCATTTCCACCAGATGTAAGCGCTCATGTTGCCAACCGTGAGGCAATCAATGATCTGCCGCGCTGTGGTGACCGCACCCGGGATGGTCTCGCTGTCGCTCAACCGGGTGAGCTGGCCGTTGGCATCTTTAACGGGATTGCCCGCTGTGTCCCTTACGACCTGATCGTTCTCCAGATACTCAGTCATCCAGATGGGCAGGTTTAGGCTGCGCGCAAGAGGATAGTCCGAGATCGTAGCGCCATAAAGGTGCCCGCCAATATAATCCACGTTCACCGCTGCCGTGGGATCGTTCAGCGTGGTATCAGATAGGGTATGGTCGGACTTTAACGACTCTGGCATCATCACCGGCACCGAGATTGACCCCGCATTGTCGCGGCAGAAAACGCGAAACTGTTCCGCCGTCCAAAGACAACCTTCGTAGGTAGCATCCCAATCGGGTTCGTTTTGAATCGAGACGACACCGACAGGAGCGCCGCTGGACGCCATCTGGCTCAAGAAGCTATTCAAGTAGGTGACATAATCGCCGTACTTCGCTGGCAGGAGCGAACCGTGGATAAGGCTGCCATTGTCCTTCAGTGTCGCCGGCGGCGTCCAAGGCGTCGCAAGGATTCTCACCCCGCGTGCATGGGCTCTTTGGCCATCTGTCACGTTATTCGCAAAGTCGCCGTCGGGGGGAATGCGCATGCGAAGCAGCGTGAGGCCGAACTGTGTCCCCGTCGTGCCGAAGAGCTGGTCCATCTGCGACTCCGGCAGCGGATCCTGCGGTGAGAGACCGTATTCACCGCTATTATACAGAAACGCCACGCCCGCACCAAAGCCGTCGATCTGCTGCTTTACGGAGGCCGCATTTACTATGCAATTTACCGGGGCTGGCTGGTTCGTCGTCACGCTGCCGTAGACGGCCAGCGAGAAATCGCGTGCACTGCCGCCATTGATCCAGCCGCGGCTCCGATAGGCGGCACCACCGGTATAAAGATCACTCCCCGTGCGATACCAGTTCATCGGGCTGGTGCCACTCATCCCAGCGATCTCAAATGCATACATGTGGCCGGCACCCAACGTGACCTGATCAGTCCCCGTGAAATCGAGTTCCAACAAACCCGTCGCTTGGGTGGTGTAGGTGATCGCTACACCGCTGCCACCGCCAAGCAGATTGTTGTTGGTCGAGTAAGGATTCGGGTTTGGTGCCGTGATTGCGCCCAGATCGTAGAGATTGACCGTGATCGTGGCTGAACTACTCGTGCCGGTGCCTTCACCCGCATAAAGATAAACCGTCTGGAGCGTATAATTATTGCCTGGCGCCAGCGTGAAAGTCTGCCCGAGCGAGGTCGTCGTGGCACCCGAAAAACTTTCACCCACGGTCGCCTGCGAAGCGGGCGTGCTTGTCGTGCTGACAAGCGGCGTGCCTGGCCAACTCGTGGCACCGACGCCGAGGTTCTGCTGGACCGTGATGCCACCGAAGGCAACAACCTGCAGTAATTGCAAGGCACCACCAAACAATAGGAGGCAAAGGATCTTTTTTGCGGGCATGGCTCTATTTTTCATCACGTTCATAAATTGATGTTATGGGGTCATAATATTCAAACCAATCCAGCTTCATCGCTCCACCATGGATAATCTTCCGGGTGAAACCAAACAAGGCAAACAACCTCTCTTTCCGATAAGCCTGCAGGGTCAATAATCCGAGCTGAGCGATATCTGTTAATGCCTTCCGTCTGATGCAGAGCGAGACAGCTCCTCCAGTCGATCGTCTTCTGAACGGCTTTGGACCTACGCTGTGTCTCGGAAGAATTGAAAGCGCCAATTTATTCACTAAAATCATTGACAAGTGAAATGCTAAACGGCCACATACGAAACTGTAAACAAACCCGGGGCTGCCTCTCCCATGCAAAAAGCATTCTTCTCCGTACACTTTTCCTCCGTCGTCAAGCTTTGCGCGCCCTCCTTAATTTTCCAGGAAGGGCGCCGGGGATACGGTTTTAAAGACATCCCGTTTTTTGGCGGCACCTACTGCGAAATCGCCAAAAACGGGCAGGAGGGAGGGCGGTAAATCGGCCCGAGGTATCCGACAAAAGGTGTGACGTGCATTTCAAAACCCTACGAAATTTACTCGTCGCTGTTCTTGGTTCGGTCTTTGCGGTCTGGCACGTCCAGGCACAGGCGGCTGAGAATGAAGGCTGGTCGCAAGACCTGCTCTCGCGACTGCTGACCGCGCCCGCTTCGCCAGGCCCCGGCAGCGCCCTAGCGACGCCGGGGCAGGGAATGGTAATGCATTCTTACCAGTTGAGAAACCTCAAACTAGGCGATCCCGGGCGGGCTACTCACGTCGTGTCGATCATGAAGCGGTTGCTGCCGGCTGACAGCTATGTCACGGAAGAAAGATCGGCGAATACGCTACATGTTTTCACCACCGAGGCGGCCCATGGTTCTGTAGTCGAGTTGCTCGTCTCGATGGATGCGGAAAGCGCGGGCAGCGACGAGACGACAGCGGCCATGCCGGAGAATGTGAGGAAAGCGGTTGAATCCCTCGCTTCGGCGCGGCCGGACTCCGATTCCCTGCTTAAGGCAATCCAGGAAACGCAGGAAGCGGGAGAAAAACGGATCGCAAGCTCATTAAACGAATTCAAGCAGACCAACCGAAGCGAGACGCTCCATTTGTTCACAATGCTCGGACTTGGGTTGCTGACCGCGTTCGCCATCGGTGGAGGAGTCGTCCTCTACTACATGATGCGGTCGCAAAAGCAGGTTCAGCAGGTTGTGACTTCCGCCCAGTCGGCTGCGCTGGTGCCTTCACAACAATATAGTTCGCTGATGCTGGCGAACGAGGATCAGAAGGCGCAGATGGACACGCTAGGCAAGGCGCTTGAGACAATCTGTATTCAATTTCAGGGTACGGAGCAACGGATGTCCAAAGACGTTGCGCTTGTGACAAAGAAACATGGCGAAGTTCAGGCCCTGATGGACCGCATCGAACAGCTGCGAAACGAAGTCAGTCTTTCGTCAGCGCAACAGTTTTTGGAAATCAACCGTGAAGCGGTCGAGGCAATCATCACGCAGGCCTCGGCCAGCCTCCATACGCAGATGGAAAAGGTGAACGCGCTTGCCCTCCAGGCCACGCAAAAACTAGACGACACGGCCAACCGGCTTGAAGTCCAGCAAGACCGCCTCCAACAGGTGACGGCCGAACTAGCCGTCACACAACAAAGCTGTGACCTCCTCGAAGACAAGCTGCACCAGGCAATCGAACGCGCTCGTCTCGCGGAACAGGAAGCCAACCAGCACAAGGAAATCGCCGCCGCAAAATCCGAGGCTCTGGCCAAACGCGAGGCGGCCCTGGCGGGCCTTTCCATGCTCATGCAGGAGCCCATGGACCAGATTTTGCAGAATGTGAATGATGGTTTGGCGTCCGGAGGCCCAGTCCTTGATGAGTCCGCTCAACCGATTAGCCAGGCCGAAACGCCCACCAAGGCCACGAACAGTGAGGAGGAGGCTCCACCTCCGCTGACCGCTCCCGATTCTACTGCTGAAGCAACCACGACCGCAACCACATGCCTGAAGAAAAACAACTTCAAGATACTTCCAGCAGCCTAACCACCGTGGAGGTTCAGGCTAAAGTTCAAAGGCTGCAATCACTCCAGAAGCTGATGCAGCAAGGAGGAGCAGTCCTCTCCGAGAGCATCGATTTCATGGTCAAGGCGAGAGAAGAAATTCATTCGCTCCAGCAGGAGCAGCAGCAGGTTCTTGCGATGCAAAGCGCCATGGAAGTGGTCCGAGATCGCCTGCAATCGGAAATATCGACGCTGCGAATTTCTCAGGAGGAGGCTGAGCTGAAATGCACAAATCTCGGATCGGAAGTTGCGCGTTTGCGCAGCCATGCAGAATCAAGCCAGGCCGAGGTCAAATCCCTCAGAGCGCAGCTCGCCAATGCAGCGGAAGAAATCAATTCTGGCCGCGAGCTTGTTGCAAAAACGAATGCGGAGCTGGAACGGAGTCAGAAACGCGCGAAGTCCAGCGTTGAGCACAGTGATGAGGTAGCCCGGCTAAAAGCGGAAACGAAAATTGTCCAGGCCTCGCTGGATAAGGCGGTCTCCGCCCACCGGAAGACAAAAGAGATGTTGGCGGAAGTCCAAGCCAAGGCCCTCAAAGCGGAAATTCTGGAAACAAAAGTCAGCGCGATGGAAGGACAGATCTCCAGCTTGCGGGCTACTCGCACCCGTTTAACTGAAGCGCTCAAAACATCTGATATTAAAGTCCGGCCCAAGGTAGACTCCAAAGCCCCCTTCACTTCCCATGAGTAGTCGTCATCGTTTTATTGCATCGTTAGTTCTATTTGGATTCTTCTGTTTTTTATGGGCGTCCGAATCACTCGCCGCCGGCATCCCAGCCAGCTTCGGAGCTATTCCTCCCCTTCAAGCGCGGAGAACATTCGAGCACAACGGGCACGTTTACGTCCTTGTTTTCAGCAATGCCACAGAGGAGGTGGACACCGAGGAGTATGTAATGGAGGGGGAAACTCCAGATCAATGGACCCAGATGATTTCTTATCAACGCATCCGCCTCGCTTCCGCAATCGGTGCAGATCAGTACGTCGCCTCACTTCAGCGTTACTTCGATCAAAATAGAAGTGCCGCACATTCCAAGGTCGTGCAGAACGGGAAAGCGGCCACTGTCTTCGGCGTACAGTATGACAAAACCAGCGACCGAGACCTCCAGTTGACCATTGCCTTAGCCTTTTTTCCGAACACCAAAGACCCAACCCTGCTCCATCTCATTCAGTTCACGTTGAAGCCGACCAACGTGGCGTCGGGTGAAATCGAAAACTTGATCCGAAGCTGGGAGGCCCGTTTCCAGTCAGAAGCCAGGAGCATCTCGAAGTAGCGCGTCACTTAGGGGAAAGGCCTTTATCGCGAGCTCGACTGTCGTGGTCGTGACTTTTCGCTGACACCACAAACTGCGTCGCGCCCACCTCGCGACCAGCGGTAGCAGGGCTGCAGGCTAGATTGTTGCAACGTTCTGCGCACGACTCGCGACCTAACAGGGTTCAACATACGCGCCACACGTTACTGCGAGGGTTGGCATCGATCCTTCATCGTAGCGAAACTACCGGAAAGCGCCAAGTCCGGAAAGGATCCATGGCTCTTTCCGCCTAGCGTTTTTTCCGCCACAATCCCTTGGGATGCGCAGCGCATCGCCGTGCGCCGGCTAAGATCTGCCTAACGTCCTTCTGCATTCCAATTTCGTATTTTTAAATTGACATTTACACTTGTTTTCGTCTTTCTTGCATTACAATTTTCTACCGGATCCAGGCTCAAACATATCGATCGATAGATTGTAAAGCCTCTCGTCCCGCCCAGAAGGCACTGCAAATTCAATACTATGACGCGTCTCGACATTCGCCTGCCCAAGAGGTTTCTCACCGAAATTGGTTTCCTGGAGGCTATGCGAAATGCGGCCAAGCTGCCGCTGGATCAGGATATCGTCATGATTATGAAGAAACTGGTGCCCGAGCTGGATCTATCTAAAAACCAAACCACTTCCTATGTCCCTCAGCGCTGGATCGGCTACTGGGTTGAAAAAGGCGTGCTCACGGTCTCGGACGGGCGATTTAAAGTAAACGTATCCTACAATGAGGCGTGGCTAATTCTCGTCCGCACAATCAGGTCACTCTATTATATAAACAGAAATGGGCCCCTTCCCTTCCTGACGACAGCCGCCAAACCATCGCATCTCCTGCTCCACGATGCGGAAGCCGAAGACCTCTTCATCGAATCTATGGAGCAAGGTGAAGCGATTCTGGTCTGGCAACCGTCGCAGGTGAACAACAACTGAGCTAAATTCTGCAGTGAAGAGCCGAGGATGCTGAAATTTCCAGGCCGGGCGGCAACCGCGTTTCACCCTTCTGCTTGGACGCGCAGCATGAGCCATTTGAACTTCTCCCGGAGCGGGGCCGGGAGAAGCATTAAAGAAACACGTCGGCAGCTTTCAAACGTTCACCGTCGTTATTCGCGGCGGGTGTACACACCCACGACGGCACCGGTAAAATGCAAACCGCCGCCGGCGGCGTTGGTCGTGATCGGTTTCAGATCGGCGTCGCCCAGGAGCACGCGCCATTCCTGGCCGGGTATCCTGTATTCGAAAACTCCCGACAGTTCATCGCCCTTGATGCGCAACTCAACCTGGTTGGGCTCGGCGACGGTTGTCTGGATTTTCACCGCCGGTTTGCCTCCGTCGGCCAGTTCAACAAAGAAAACAAGCCGATCGTCGGCTCGCCGCACACCGAAATAGTAGAAGTGCCCTTCACTCTGGAAGAGCGCCAAACCGGCAGAAACGTCTTTGAATGCGGACGGCGTGAGCGCTGTCGACACTTCGAATTTCGCGTGCTGCAGGCGGTGGCCGAAGAAAGAAGGATTGCCCTTGCCCTCAAGTGTGTCCTTGCGCGGCGTGAGGCTCAGGCTGCCTTTGGGATCAGTCAGGCTCCACCATTTTTCGTGCGGGTTGCGGAGCATCAGCCACAACGGCGCAAGCTGTTCCGCGCCGGAGTCAAAGTCATCGCGCCAGGTGAAATTTCCACTGAGAGGTACCGGGGCCGGACTGGCGACCGCAACCTTTGGCGCTGGCAATGTGTAGGGCACACGCTGGCCTTTCGGTAATATCAGCGGCCAGCCATCGTCAGTCCATTTGACCGGCAATAGAAACGTTTCGCGTCCAGTGGCCTGAAAGCCCTTGGCGAACGGCCGGCAGGCGAGAAACACCGCCCACCAGTTTCCGTCAGGGCCTTCAACGAGATTGGCATGGCCGGTTGCCGTCACCGCCTGCGACACATTGCCATCGAGGTCGCGCTGCGTCAGAATTGGATTATTCTCCCAAGGGGTGAACGGGCCAGTGGGTGACTTGCCACGCAAGATGACCTGTGAGTGGTTCACGCTCGTACCGCCCTCGGCGCAACAGATGTAATACCAGCCGTCCCGCTTGAAAAGATGCGGTCCTTCGATCCAGACCGGTTGCTTGCTCAAATCGACGCCACCGTTGACGACGATGGATCGTGGGCCGATGAGCTGCCGTTTCGCGACGTCAAACTCCTGGATCCAAATCGCGCGATGCCCTTGATAGAGCGGCTTGTTTTCCGGTGGGTTGCCGTTGTTCAGCATCCAAGCCCGGCCATTGTCATCGAAGAAGAGAGAAGGATCGATACCGTCGAAGCCCAACCATTGTGGGTCCGACCACGGTCCGGCAGGATTGGTCGCCGTGACGAGGAAGTTTCCGCCGCCATCCACCAGCGTGCAGACGAGGTAGAAAACGCCGTCGTGGTACGCGATCGCCGGCGCGAAGAGACCGCGGGTCACGCCCTGACCGGTAAAATCCAGCTGAGCCGGCCGGTCGATGACGTTACCGATCTGTGTCCAGTGCACCAGATCGCGGCTGTGAAAAATCGGGATGCCGGGGAAATAGGAAAACGTGGAATTGACCAGGTAAAAATCTTCACCCACCCGGCAAACTGCAGGATCGGGGTAAAAGCCCGTGAGGATCGGGTTGCGATAATTGCCGGCCGGAAGTGGGTCGGCAAAGATCGTGTCGTGACCGGTGTACTCAAACCAGTCGAAGCGCACGGGCGCGGAAGCTGCCGCAACGCCAGAGGCGGCGGAGCAGGCAAAGAGGGCTGCGGCCAGGAGATGTTTCATAGAAGGATAATAATTTCAGGTGGGAGCCAGATGGCGTGGTTGAAAATTCACCGGCAAACAGGCTGCCGCAATGATGCGGCTCAAGCGTCACCAAGCGTCGCTGCGAAAAGGTTCAGCCGGCAAACCGGCGCCATTGAAGAGCGTCGCGAGCGGGTTGGCCTGCCAGGCGTAGCGCACGGCGACCGGTGTCGGCACTTCCGGGGAGGACACGATGATGGTGTTGCCCTCCAGGCGGGCGTCGGCCCAGTGCCAGACTTTATCAGTACCGGCGATGGAGAATTCACCCAGCTTTTCGCCCTTCACGACGAGGCCACCATCTGTATTGGTAAAGTGGATGCGCAAAGCACCGGGAATGGTCTCGATTTTTGCGAAGGCCGGACCTGCGCAAATGACATCGTGTTGGTAGGTCTTCTTCAGGGCGACGAGCGCGAGGCGCTCGCCCACCGGTAGCTTGTTCGTGGGGTGAATATTATCGGCATCGCCGGTGTCGACCGTTACAGCGAGACCGGAGTTCGACACAGTGCGCGCCGTGATCGCCTGCGTTTCGCGGACTTCCGTCCACCCGTCTGTGCCCGGCTTCGCCTGGCGGGCGGTGAAGGCGGGCAGGCTCACGATATAGAAAGGGAAATCGCCCTGGCCGAAAATGCCGCGCCAGTCGCCAATCATCGCCGGCAGCAGGGTGCGATATTGTGCCGGTTTGAATTGGTTTGCTTCGCCTTGATACCAGATGGCCCCGGTGAGAGCGAGTGGTGCGAGCGGGCGGATCATGCCCTGGAAGAGCACGGACGGCATCGTCGGATAATTTTCAAAACCTAACGGCATCGGGTGTGGAGGACGGGCATCGACGCTGACCGCAGCTTTCCAATCGCCTTCTAGGGCAACGGACGTTTTGTCGCCGAGGACGATCTTCAGTCCTTCAACCGGACTCTGAAAGCCGCCGTCGGGTTTGGTCTTCAGCACGCGAAGGGTAATCTGGTTTTTCCCGGGGCGCAGCACTCCGGCGCCGATCGCGTAGGCGCGAGGATTCTCGACCCAAGAACTTGCCCCAACCCAGACTCCGTTGATGGTGACCGTTTCCATCTTCTCGATTATGCCGAGAAGGATTTTGGCAGTACCCGCTGGGAGCGGATCAGGCAGGACCACTTCCCTGCGAAACCAACATACTGCGGGCGTTGCCGGCAAACCGAGGTCGGCAAAACCGTTTTTGAGTGTGGTGGTTTTCCAACCAGAATCGTCGAATTTTTCGGCACTCCAGTTCTCTGTCTGGCCACGATCAAATTCGTCGTACCAATGGCTGATGTAATTGCCATATTCCTCGCCGCCGCGGGCCTTTAAACGGGCGATCTCAGTGATTGCGGGTACGAAATCAGGCAGCTTGCGCAGCGTATCGGGATTCATCCAGGTCTCGGCCGGTGTGCCACCAACCGCGTCTTGCACGAGGCCGATCGGCACGCCGGTTTCAGCCTGAAGCTTGCGTCCAAAATAGAAGGCCACCGCTGAGAAGCCGCCATTGGTCGTGAACGCTTCGGGTGTGCAACGCTGCCAGCTGCCGTGTGGTATGGCGGCGGGACCATAGGAAGATTTTTGGGCCACCCGGTAGAGTCGTAGCGCGGGGATGGTTGCGGTCTTGATGACCTCGGCACCATCGAGGGCGCGATCCAGGCCAAATTCCATGTTGGACTGGCCGCCACAGAGCCAGACGTCACCGACGAGCATGTCGGCAAGCTCAACATGCAGGGGACCGTCAATCGTCAACACGTACGGACCACCGGCGGGCGGCGGCGTGAACTCAGCCTGCCAGCGACCGTCAGCGGCGGCGACTGCCTTTGCAGTTTTCCCGGCGATTTCGATGCGGACTTCGGTCCCGGGCTTGGTCCAACCCCAGATGCGGTTTGGCTTGTTGCGCTGGAGCACCATGTGCTCACCGAAGACGGGGCTGACAAAGGGCAGCGTGGTGGTGTCGGCGCCGCGCAACCATGAACAAAGAAGGAAACCTAGAAACAGGGTATAAGACAGTTTTTTCATGGGAGATAAATTTTAAGCTCCGTCCTGGCCAAGCGTCGGAACCAGTCGGAAATGTTTGTAGTATTCGAGATCGTGGGCGGCGGGCTCGACGCCAGCGGGCAACGGGCGTTTCGAGAAAGTTTGAAAATAAAGCAGGGAGGCGTCGCGCCAGTGGCAGGCTTCGCTCTCCTGAATGCCAAGCAACGCGCTAACGTGGGCATAGCGCTCCGGGTCGATGAAACCTTCCAGCGAAGCCCAGGTTCGTTGCCAGGCGCGTACATCATCCACGCCGCGTTGGTAGGTAAGGCATAGTTCGTTCCACAGCGTGGCACCCGACTTCATCCGATAGTCCCACGGTACGTGGTGAAACCAGAGGAGCAAGTTCTCCGGGCAAGTGGCGAGGTCGTTATAACGCGCAGCGACGGCGGGCGCATAGAGGCCGGTGGCGTTTGTGCCGTTTACCGTCCGGTCAAAGCCCAGACCTTTCTCATCGGCCCGGTGGTAGTAAGTGGGATTCCAGTCTTCGCGCGGAAGACTATTCACCCACGGTCCAGGGCCGTAGTGATGCCCTTCGGCCATGAGGTGGTGCAGGCCAAGCGGCATGGAATAGCTCACGACGGTTTCACGGGATGCAAGAAGCATGGCTACGATCGGATCGACCACGCGCGGGTCGTTGCCAAAATTCATGCGTGTCCATTCGGAAGCGATCGTCGCGGAGTCGAGCGTGTTGTCCCAGGCGAGCCGGCCGAACGCATACCAGTTCGACGAGGCGAGTGGATGCCCGCACCAATTGCGATCGGAACCGGTATTTGCTATACCAGCCATAACCGACAACGCGTGACCGTCGGCCGAGCCATCCACGATGCGGCCCACGGTGGTACCCGGGCCGGCCATCTGGGTGTCCGTGTCGAGAACTTCCTCGTATAGCTTTCCGAGAAAGCAAA
>Ga0302323_100001148_pt1 | contig 21448 bp, 16 predicted proteins | sample Fen_T0_3_FD_201950 | JGI IMG/M metagenome (GOLD analysis project Ga0302323, IMG submission 201950) | Peat permafrost microbial communities from Stordalen Mire near Abisko, Sweden - Fen_T0_3 | ecosystem: Environmental > Terrestrial > Soil > Wetlands > Permafrost | place: Sweden: Abisko... | reverse complement strand
CCAGCGTGTGGCCGATGGGCTTCAGTCGTCCCGGCTTCAAGCCCACGCCGAAGCTCGCTGCCGTACTGTCAGCAGGCATTTGCCAAAACAAGTCTGGCGCGGGTTCGACCATCGCCAGTGTCTCGGCACCAGCCTGCACCAGCCACGATTTTTGGCCGGTGAACTTCAAACCGAAGCGCAGGTTGATCAGGTTGTTCTTGCTGTCCAGTGCCGCGTCGAAGCGCACCTGATCCAAGTCGTGTGCGAACGCGGTGCCTTCGTCGATCAAGGTGTACGCAACATCGGACAGTGCGCGGTCGAAGCGCGGGTTGTCGATTTGAACCTCACGCAGTAAGAAGCCCGCTAGCAAGCGCGCTGAACCGAGCTCCGCCTGGTACTTCTTTTTCAGCGGTTCGAGCCGCAATTCGACCTGAAAATCGACGTCTGGCAGCGGTTCGTTGGGCAGCCCGCGCGTGGCGTAGTCGAACAACCCGTCCACGTCGTGCGCGCGGTGACCACAGACCAAGCGCGCTGGCGCGCTGCCGACGGCCGAGCCGGCTGCGCAGGAGAGATCTTCCGAGTCACCGATGCGGTATACGCCCGCACGCAGCCTTCGCACCGACTGCCCCTTGGCGCGCGCGAAATCCAGCGCCCCCTCGAGTGAAGTCAAACCGAGTGACACCACTGACAGCGGCTCGGGAACTTTTCCCTCACCCAGCGGATCGAGCGCCACGACTGCTTCGAGCGGCGCGTCCCAAGCGACCAAGCCCTCCAGGCCCTTGAACTCTGACGGCAGGACGTCATGCAGTCTATACGGAAAGTTCGCCCAAGCCGCGACGGTTTCCACGGCGGTCTGAGGCTTCTTGAAGCGCGCTACTGCGATGAGCTCCGCCGGAGCTGCCACTGGAGCCAGATCCGCTGCATCCTCTTTAGCGATCGGTACTGCGCTCACCACAGGAGCTGCGCCTCCAGCCGGCGCAACGGGCGCGGCGGGCGCGCCGCAGCCGAGCAACGTTAGCGGCGCCGCCAGTAACAGCTTGCAGTACGAGACCCGCCGCGGCCAGACCAAGCTCGAGCGCTCCTTCGACATTGGAGCCACTCTACACGCGCCAGAGCGGGACACAAAACGGCAGAAACGCGCAGCGGACACGGCTTTTGCCGTGTCCGTCGCGCGTTCCTGAGCTAGCCCGAAACCGAGTTCAGTTCGTTTCTTCGAACTCCGCGTCGATCACGTCGCCCTTCTTCGGCTCTTCGCTGGCGCCGGCCGAAGGACCCGCGGCACCGGGACCGCCGCCGGGCGGAGCGCCAGCGCCTTCGTACATCTTGGAAGCCATGGCGTGCGCCTCCTTCTCGAGGCGCTCCAGCACGTCCGCCACCTTGTCGTCGTCTTGCTTCTCGACCGCGGCGCGACCTTCCTTGATCAAGGCTTCGATCGAGCCGACATCGACACCGCCGAGCTTGTCCTTGTTGTCGGCGATTTGCTTTTCGAGCTGATAACACATGTTATCGAGCTTGTTCCGGCGATCGATCTCTTCGCGGCGGCGCTTGTCTTCCGCTTCGTGCGCGGCCGCGTCCTTCACCATGCGCTCGATGTCGTCCTTGTTGATGCCGCTGGACGCGGTGATCGTGATGCGTTGATCCTTGCCCGTCGCCAAATCTTTGGCACCGACGGAAAGGATACCGTTGGCGTCGATGTCGAACGTGACCTCGACCTTCGGCACGCCGCGCGGCGCGGTCGGTAGACCTTCCAAGTGGAACTTGCCGAGCGTCCGGTTGTAGCGAGCTTCCGCGCGCTCGCCCTGCAAGACGTGGATCTCCACGGACGTTTGGCTGTCCGCCGCGGTCGAGTAGATTTCCTTCTTTTGCGTCGGGATCGTCGTATTGCGCGGGATCATCACGGTCATCACTCCACCTAGGGTTTCGACGCCTAGGGAGAGTGGTGTGACATCCAAGAGCACGACGTCCTGCACGTCACCGGAGAGTACGCCGCCCTGTACGGCCGCGCCGATTGCCACGACCTCGTCCGGATTGACGCCCTTGTGCGCTTCTTTTCCGAAAAACTTGGTAACGACTTCTTGCACGAGCGGAATGCGAGTCGAACCGCCGACCAGCACGACCTCGTTGATGTCGCTGACCTTCTTTTTCGCGTCATCGAGTGCGCGCTTGAGCGGCTCGAGGGTGCGATCGACGAGCGGGCGGATCATTTGCTCCAGTTTGGCGCGCGTCAGTTGCTTCTGCAGATGCTTGGGCCCGCTCGCATCCGCCGTGAGGAACGGCAGGTTGATGGTCGTCTCTTGCTTGTTCGAAAGCTCGATCTTGGCCTGCTCGGCAGCGTCCTTGAGGCGCTGAATGACCATCTTGTCGTTCGAGACGTCGATGCCGGTGTCTTTGCGGAACTCGGCGCTGAGCCAGTCCATCAGCATGTGATCGACATCATCCCCGCCGAGGTTGGTATCGCCGTTGGTCGCAATCACTTGCACCACGTTGTCGCCGACCTCCAGGATCGAAATGTCGAAGGTGCCGCCGCCGAAATCGTATACGGCGATGATCTCGTTGGCCTTCTTGTCCAGGCCGTAGGCAAGCGCCGCCGCGGTCGGCTCGTTGATAATGCGCTTCACGTCCAGACCGGCAATCCTGCCTGCGTCTTTGGTGGCCTGGCGTTGAGCGTCGTTGAAGTACGCGGGCACCGTGATCACGGCTTCGGTGACCTTCTCGCCGAGGTAGTCTTCAGCGGCCTTCTTCAGCTTCTGCAACACCTTCGCCGAAACCTCCGGCGGGGCCATCTGTTTGCCGCGGGCTTCGATCCAAGCGTCGCCATTCGGACCCTTGACCAGCTTGAAGGGGAAGCGCTTGGCCTCCTTTTCACTCTCTTCGAAGCGGCGGCCGATGAAGCGCTTGGCCGAGTAGACGGTATTTTCCGGGTTGGTCACTGCCTGACGCTTGGCGATCGTACCGACCAGGACCTCGCCCTTGTCATCCCAAGCGATGACGGAAGGCGTGAGGCGCGCTCCCTCTTCGTTCACGATGACTTTGGCTTCTTTGCCTTCCATGACGGCGACGACGCTGTTCGTCGTGCCAAGGTCGATGCCGATGATCTTACCCATGATGCTGGTTCTCCTCACGTCGCCCCCCATGCTGCGAGGGGACCTATTCATGCGATGTCGTGCGTTGCCACCGCCCACGGATCGGGCGTCAGCTCCGCGAAGTCGTCACGCGGCGGCAGAGCGCCAGAACAATCGAGCGCCCAAAGGCCGCGAACGCGAGCAACATAACCACCGACCCCGAGGGGTCAACCGGGCAAATCAGGGGCAGGCCAACAAAAAATCAGCGCCCGAACTGTGCCAAAACAGCGGCTGCGAGCTGTTTTTGGGTTGACACTAGCGACGCAAAAGCTACTTTCCGCGTCCCTGTTGGGGCGGTAGCTCAGCTGGGAGAGCGCTGCGTTCGCAATGCAGAGGTCAGGGGTTCGATCCCCCTCCGCTCCACCCTTCAGGCACTTGAACATAGCAAGACGCGCATCGAAACCAAGGCGCGATTGCGCCTTCCCAGCGAGTACGCGGCGCTCGCCGTAAGCGTGATCTCGGGCCACGGCATACCGCGTCAGAAGAAACACGGCGCGCGGCGCGCTCGACGGGAGAGCCGGACGCCGCGCTCGGTTTACCCTCCTTGGGCGAGCGCCGGTTCGACCCAAAGTGGGGCAGCGCGGTTGCCCGGTCCCAACCACGCTGATCGGATCCGGAGAGCGACCCAGTGCTCACACGGGGCACTCCGGACAGTGACACTGCGCGATGACGAACCCGACTGCCTGCCGGCTCGTCCGAGGCCGGGCCGCCGGAATCACGCGAACAGAACGGCGGCCCGCCATCGGCAGTGGTCACCCGCCGTCAGTCAGCAGTGGGTCACCAATGACCACACCCGGGGACGGGTTGGTGCGGGGACGGGTTGGTGCGGGGACGGGTTGGTGCGGGGACGGGGGTGCGGGGACGGGGGTGCGGGGACGGGGGTGCGGGGACGGGGGTGCGGGGGACATGCCCGGCACGCGTCCCCTGCCCGCTCGCCCCACCACTATGACGAGCGGAACGATTCCACTTCGGCGCTGCGGCCGCTGCGACCGATCAGGACCACGCCGTCGCCGGCCTGGATCAGCGTCGCGGGTGACGGACGGGTGATGGTGCTGCCGTCATTGCGATTGATGGCCACGATCAAGAACGCGCCGCCTGCCTGGCGTTCAATCTGTTCGATGCTTTGGTTCGCAAATTTACTGCCATCTGCGGCCGGCAGCACTTCGAGATCTAGACCCAGGCTGTGCAGGTTGCGTCCGAGATCGCGCATGCGTTCATTGTCGCGAATCAGCGCGGCCGTTTTGGGAAACAGAATCAACTCCGCGATCCGTTCGGCGCCGATGTGCGTGGGGAGCACGACTTGGTCGGCCCCGGCCTGCAGCAGTTTGCCTTCGGTAGTCGGGACTTCGCCACGGGCGATGATGTGCAGGGCCTTGTTCAGGCTGCGAGCGCTGAGCGTGATGAACACGTTGGCTGCGTCGTCCGGAAGCACCGTGGCCAGCACTCGGGCGCGGGATACACCGGCCTCGCGCAATACGCCTTCGTCCGTGGCCTCGCCTTGAAGGGCCAAATAGCCGAGCGCGCGCGCTTCGACGATCCGCGCTTCTGCGCGTTCTACGATCACGAAGCTCGTCTTGCCGTTCTTGAGCTCCTTCGCCAGCATATTGCCGATACGGCCGAAGCCGCACACGATAACGTGGGCCTTGAGTTGTTCCATCTCGTTCTTCATGCGCTTGATCCCCAGAAATCGTTGAAGCTCACTGAACGTGAGAAACTGCACCAGCGCGCCCGTCATGAAGATCATGCCGGTGCAGCCAAGTACGATCAGGCTCACCGTCAGAAAGTGTAGCCAGGGCGTGTCGATCGGGTGCACTTCGCCGTAGCCGACGCTGAAGATCGTGATCACCACCATGTAGAAGGCGTCACCGATCTTCCAACCGGCGCCCGCGTAGCCCGCCGTGCCCAGGCAGATCACCAGGGCGATCAGCGCAATGCCAACGACCAGATTGCTATTCGAGGAGCGCGGCGTGGGCATTGAGGGGTGGCGATCCGCAGACTACAGTAGGTCTTTGCAACAACGCGTGCCGGTCGAATAGTCGAAGTAGATCTCTGCGTGCGAGGAGACCTGTGCGTCGCAGCCTTTGCTGGTTGCGCGCGCATAAAATCCGCCCAAAAACATCTTATCTTCGACCCATTCGTCCAGGTTTCCCACCATGTCGTAGATCTTTTCCCCGGACCACTCACTCGCGCACTCGAGTGTTGCCCCGGTCAGGCGGAGCAGTGGATCTTCTCCTTCTTCGACCAGATTGAGCCGCGGATCCAAGAGCCCGAGCGAGGAGGAAGCGTGCAGCACGTGGCCTGGGTGGATCGCTCGGTGCACATTGCAGCGTCCAGCGCGAAAGGTATCGCCATACGGGAATTGTGTGCCCTTCTGCCCGCGACAAGCGGTCACCCATTCGTCCTTGCTGCACAGCCGCTTGTGCGCATTCTCACACGCCCGCTTGGCAAGGCCATACGACAGGTAAGCCTGAGGCATGGCTCCTGCCTCGGACACCGCGCGTGGGTAGAACGAGTTCTCGCGCTGAAAGCGCGAGAACTCGGGCAGTGGAAACGAGCGAGCGGCGGCCGCACCCAATGTGCTTTGCTCGCACAGCCAAGTGTCGCGCACGCTGGCTGCGAGTTTTGGGCTCGGAGGATAGAATGGAGAGAGAGGCTCGCCGGTCAGCGCGTCCACCGTTCTGATCTCCCATCGGTCGATGCAGAAGGAGTGAACCCGCGCCATCTCGGGACTGCAGCCGTGGGCCGCTGGGGGAGCGTGCGGGCTTTCTGCGCGCAACGTGCCGAAATCGAAGCAAGCGAACAGGAAACAAAGAACCGCCAGCCTCGGTCGCATCGGCTCGAAATACCAGCATTTTTGCCACGCCGTGACGAGCGCAATCGACCTCGAGCAGGAGAACTGGCCCGCGCGGCGCTGGACTTTCGCAATCTCGGCGGTTGCGGCCTCGCGCTGCAAGACTCATCGTCCCCGAGAGATGCCGAGTGACCACGACCTCCGGCGCCAGCAGCTGATCGAGCACATCCGCGCTTCGACCCAGATCCAAGATGCGCGAATTTTGGAAGCGTTCGCGTGCGTCCGGCGTCATGAGTTTTTGGCGGACGCCCAGCATGACATTGCCTACGAAGATCGCGCTGTACCGCTCGATGAGGGCCAGACGGTGAGCCAGCCGAGCATGATTGCGATCATGCTCGCCGAGCTGAAGTGCGAACCGACTCAGCGCGCGCTGGAGGTGGGGGCCGGCTCGGGCTACGCGGCCGCCGTGCTGGGGCAACTGGTCCGAGAGGTCTACGCCGTCGAACTGCGGCCAGTACTCGCCGCGCGGGCACGCGCCAACTTGGCGCGCAGCGGCGTGAGCAACGTGCACGTGGCCGAGGGTGACGGCAGCTTCGGCCTAGTCACGCACGCACCTTATGATCGAATCCTGGTCTCGGCCGCCCCGCACCAGGTCCCGAGCTCATTGCTGGCGCAGCTGTCCGTCGGCGGGCGGATCGCTATCCCGGTCGGCAACGAACACACCCAGACCCTACTCCTGGGTGAGAAAACCAGCACCGGCGAGCTTCTTTGGCAGCGTTCAGTGCCCTGTATCTTCGTGCCACTGGTGAGCGGTTGAGTACAAACTCAGGCCGAGCCGACCGTGCGCGTGTTGAAGGACATGGGGCTCGCGCCCACCCGTTGATAGGCACGCGCCCAGAGCTCGGCGGGCGGCGTGTCGAAAATGATCTCGGCGTCGACGTCGGTGGGCAGCCAGGCGCCGACCTTGATCTCGTTCTCGAGCTGCCAGGGCGCCCAGCCAGCATAACCCATCAGGGTGATTAGTCCGCGCGGCACCCGCGAGTTGGCGATCACCTCCAAGACCTTGCGTGAAGCGCTCGCCCAAATACCGGGCGCGACTTCCATTTGACCTTCGAGCTCGGGGGGCAGCGCGCCGCTCGGGTAGACCAACCAAACTTGCTCTGGCGAGACTGGACCACCCAAGCGTACCACGCCGGCCAAATCCGGCGGCGGGTGCTGCACGATGCTGGCCCGTACCAGTAGCTCCGATAACGACATCGATTGCTTGCCATTGAGCACCCAACCGAAGGCGCCATCGGGACCGTGTGCCGAGAGCAGCACCACTGAGCGCTCGAAGTTGGGATCCGACAGCGGAGGGGCGGAAAGCAGCAAGCCCGGAGCCAATACGGAGGTCATCCCGGATAACGCTAACGTGCCGGCCCGCGGTCGTCGATCGCACTGACCGTCTGCCCCTCCCCGGGGCGGGTCAGCGCCGCCAAAGGGAAGCTCCAGCCAGGCTGGCCCGGGGGCGATCCCAGCCCGAGGGCCGCAAAGGATGAACGCGAATCTGCCCCCCTTTTTTGACAGCTCCCCTGCCGAATTGCGCCAAATTGGGGCAGACGCGGAAAGCGCAAAAGGGGGTCCTCGAGGATGACCAGAGCGAATGCCGCGTGTCACCACCGTTGGCTTGCTGATAGAGTGGTCGCCGATCGATGCGCGTCACCTTTTATGGCGTTCGGGGTTCGGTTCCGTCACCCGGGCCGCAGACTGCTCGCTATGGCGGGAATACCTCCTGCGTCGAGGTGCGGCTTGCGGACGGTTCGGTGCTGGCACTCGATGCCGGGACCGGCCTGCGCCAGATGGGCAACAACCTTCTACGCGAGGGGCGCCCGTCACCGGTGCACTTGTTGCTCTCGCACACGCACTGGGACCACGTGCTTGGTTTGCCGTTCTTCGGTCCGCTCTGGGGCAAGGACAATCACATCTTCGTCTACCCGCTCGCCAACGATGCGCAGGAGCGCTTTCAGCGCAACATATTCGACGACATCCATTTTCCAGTCAGCGTCGATGACATCCCCGCACGCATGGAGTTCGTGAAGCCAGAGACACAAACCTGGCGTATCGGCTCAGCGACCGTGAGCCGCATCATGTTGAACCATCCGGGCGGCGCTCAGGGCTTCCGCATCGACGACGATGGCGGCACGTCGCTCGCCTACATCACCGACAACGAGCTACGGGCAGGAAAAGCCTTGGTTACCGTGGAGGAACTGGCGCGCTTTGCGGACGACGTGGACGTGCTGATTCACGACTCGCAATACTTGATGGCCGACATGCCCCATAAACACGGCTGGGGTCATTCGGTCGTCGATGACGTGCTCAACCTCGGTGTGCTGGCGGAACCGAAACGCTTGGTACTCTTCCACCACGATCCGGACCGCACGGACGACGCGCTCGACGCAATCGGTGAGCGTTCCCAGCATTGGATCCGCGAACACTCCAAGTGCACCGAAGTAATCGTGGCCAGCGAGAGCCTAACGCTCGAAGTCGACGGTAAGTAGCCGGCAGCTCCGGGTGTCTCGGCGCTGCTCCGCGACCGGCTGCGAAATCCGCACTATTGGCGGGCGCGAGTTCAGGGTAATTCTTCGCCATGGGAACTTTTCGAGCCTACTTTTCAACGACCATTTTGCTCACCCTCTCGGCCTGCGGCGGCGCACCCGCGGAACCGGCAACCCCTCCCCCACCGCCGCCTCCCGCGGCCGAGGCCGCGCCCAGCACGCCCGCAGCTGTCGCACCCGAAGCGCCCAAGCCTGCCGAAGCTGCTGCAGCGCCCGCGGCGCCACCCGCGCCGGAGCACGACGTCTGGAAAGACGGCATGACCAAGGACGAGGAGATCGCCTTCATGAAGAAGAACGTCGTGCCCGAGATGGGACCGGTGTTCAAAGGGTACAACGCCAAGCGCTACTCGGAGTTCGGTTGCAAAACCTGCCACGGTCCGAAGTTCAAAGAGCCGAAAGACTACCTGCCGAAGCTCACCTTCAAGGATGGCAAGCTTACGGCTTTCGCAGACAAACCCGAGATCTCCAAGTTCATGGCCGAGCAAGTCGTGCCGCACATGGCGACCGCCTTGGGCATGAAGCCGTTCGACATGACGACCCACACCGGCTTCGGCTGCAACGGCTGCCACACCGTGCAGACGAAGTGACGCGCATCTCGATCCCCACTGGGGTAAGCAGGTGGTGACGACTCGGAGGAGTGGCGCGATTGGCGCGTGCGACACTCCGCCGAATCCCGCCATAATCGGCACCCATACTCGAGCGTGAGCCACGGCGCCGCACACAAATCGATTGCCGAGTCTCTCGCCACCCGGCATGATTTTAGGATGTCCAACCGCCTGTCGAGGGACACCGAGGATGCAGCGAAGGTGCTGTCAGCGCTGCGCGACAAGTATCACCCGCGCGAAACGCTCCGAGAAAAGCTGAGTGCGGCTGAAGATCTGCGAGCCAAGCTGATCAACGTCACGACGGGCGTTCGGCATTGGAGCATCAAGGCTGCGGGAGAAGACACGCTGGTGACCCTCAGCCAAGCCGGCACGGTGCGCGTGCGCACCGATCCCGACACCGGCCAGATTCTCCTTTCGGTGGACGAGAGCACCTTTCACGCACCCGCGCTCGAGTACGATCCGGTCCTGCATGAGTGGGTGGGCAGCGAGTTCGACAGCGAAATCGTGCTGCCCCCCGGCGAGAAGCGACCTCGCAAGGCTGCGCTGGTCGCCCTGACCGAGCGCATCGTCAGCTTGCTGGAAAAGCCAAACCCAGGCTGACTCACAGTCACCTGTCGAACTTTCCAGTCCACTCGCCGAAGGCAAGTCGGGCGGCGTTGGCTCGGTAGTTGCATCGTGCGGCGAAGATGAAGGCTAAGCTGACGTTGGTATTCGCGCTGTCGACGATCGCTATCGCCGGCGTAGCGCACGCGCAAGACGCCCCGCCAGGGTACCCGCAGCAATATCTGGCGCATGTTAGCATTCACGCATTGCCGTCCACACAGCTCGAGGTGGTGCCCTTGGATGATTCGGGGGGGGCAGTCGCCAGCTGCACGGAGTATTGCGACTTCTGGGCGTTGCCCGGTCGCTACACCCTGTATGCTCGCGACCACAGCACTGGGGAGCGCAAGGATCTCTCGCTGCGCATCAAGCAATCGAGTCGCTTCGAATTTCAAGCCGGCGACGACAGTGCGCGCGAGGTCGGATTGGGGCTGGGGATCGGGGGCTCCGTATCAATCATCGCCGGCTTCGTCCTGATCGCGCCCGCGTTGTTAGCTTCGATGTGTGAGGGAAATTGCAGTACCGAAGGTCAACGGAACTCGGCCGCAGTGGGCCTGGGTTTCTTGCTCGCTGGCGCGATCACCGCACCCATCGGCTGGACCATGTTTGTTCACAATCGCACCCGCCTGAAGCGAATCGACGAAAGGTCGTATCAGGCGATCGAAACCACGAGCCAAGTTCGGCTGGGGGTCGTTAGTGTTGGCCTGAGCGGCCTCGGCCTCGGCGGCGTGGCCGTGTTCTGACGTCAAGCGGACGCTTCGTGGGCCAAAAGCCAACGCTTCCGCTCGAGACCGCCGCCGTAACCGGTGAGCGAAGCGTTGGCACCGATCACGCGGTGACAAGGGACGACGATCGCGATCGGGTTCGAGCCGTTCGCGAGTCCGACCGCTCGCACGGCCGCGGGACGTCCAATCTCTTTGGCGAGCGCGCCGTAGCTCACAGTCTGTCCGCTCGGGATCCGGCGCAACGCTGTCCAAACTTGGTTTTGAAAATCAGTGCCGCTGGTCGCAACGCGGAGCGTCGCGATCGCCTCGAGCCGGCCCTTGAAGTACGCGAGCAGCGCGCGCTTGGCAGCTGATTCTCCGTTGGCTTCGCGCATGGCCAGCGTGACATGGCGATAGTACCGACCCAAGAGCCGCTGCGTGCGCTCGCGCTGGTCTTCCCAATCGAGCGCATGCACCCAGCCGTGCTCGTCCGTGATCAGCAGCATGCGCCCCGTCGGTGTCTCGAAGCGTTCGGTCTGAAGTGTCTGGGTAGCCATTCGCTGCTCGTTCTCCTGCTGTCATTGTCGGTCCGTGCCGGCAATGCCGCTGGCGGAATACGGACATGACCGTCTCCTGATCGCAACGGTGGTCGATGTCCGAAAACCGCTAGAACGTGCAGGGTGGGCGTGGCACAACCCCGCATGGATCTCGATCACGACGCTTGCTACCGCGCGCTATCGCTGCGCGACTCGCGTTTCGACGGCCGCTTCTTCACGGGTGTCAAGACGACGGGCATCTATTGCCGCCCGGTCTGCCCCGCGCGCACCCCCCACTCCAAGAACGTAATTTTCCTTGCCACGGCCGCGGCCGCACAGGAAGCGGGCTTCCGCCCGTGCTTGCGCTGCCGCCCGGAAACCGCGCCGGACATGGGCGCCTGGCGCGGCACCTCGAACACCGTATCGCGTGCGCTTTCTCTGATCGAGCTCGGTGCGCTGGAGGACGGGAACGTCGAAGCGTTGGCCGAGCGACTCGGATTGGGCGAACGCCAGCTGCGCCGACTTTTTCGCCAGCACCTGGGCGCATCGCCGATCGGCGTCGCTCAGACACGCCGAATCTTGCTCGCCAAGCAATTGATCCACGAAACGCGCTTGCCGATGGCAGAGATCGCCTTCGCTTCGGGTTTCGGCAGTGTGCGCCGTTTCAACGAAGCGTTCCTGGCGCTGTTCGAGCGCGCGCCCGGCGCGCTCCGGCGATTGGGCGGTGAGGACGTGGCTGTCAAAGCCGAAGGCGAGTTTAGTCTGCTGTTGCCCTACCAGTCGCCTTATGAGTGGCCGGCCATGCTGGATTTTCTGCGCCAGCGCGCGATCACTGGCTTGGAAAATGTCACTGGCAATCGCTATTGCCGCACGGTCTTGCTGGACGGGAGCCAGGGCTCGATTTCGGTCGAGCCGGCCATCGGAAACGCACTCCGCGCCGGCATTCGCGTCTCGAAATTATCGATCGTGCCGAACATCATTGCGCGCTTACGACGCGTCTTCGATCTGGCAGCGGATCCGCTGGCGATCGCCGGGCACTTGTCCAAGGACCCAGTGCTGGCCCCGTTGGTCGCCCGACGCCCCGGCCTGCGCGTGCCGGGCGCGTGGGACGGGTTCGAGCTGGCGATCCGCGCCGTACTCGGACAACAGATCACGGTCGCGGCTGCAGTGCGCCTGGCCGCGCGCTTGGTCCGAAGCTTTGGTGAACCGCTGACTACACCTGCCTTTGCGCTGACTCATCTCTTCCCACGACCCGAAGTGCTGGCCAACGCGGACTTGACGACACTCGGCATGCCCAAAGCACGCGCTGCAACGTTGTCGGCCGTCGCGGCCGCATTGCTCGAAAGTCCCGAGATTTTCTCGTGCAGCGGCGGCTTAGAAGACGCCGTACAGCGGCTGCGCGCAATCCGCGGGGTCGGCGAATGGACCGCGCAGTACATCGCGCTCCGCCAGATGCGCGAGCCCGACGCCTTCCCCGCCTCCGATTTGGGCGTAATACGCGCACTTGCAGACGAACGCGGACTTCGCCCCAAAGCAGACGAAGTTTTGGCTCGCGCCGAACGCTGGCGCCCCTGGCGCGCGTATGCCGCACAGCACCTGTGGGCGGCCTAGTACTACTCGGTCGCTTTCGTCGCGAGATCGAGAGCTAGGGCGGCTCCGCGACGTGAGGCCTACGCTTAGCGCTTTGCCGTAGCCCGCGCAGGTGGCCCACCACCGCAGCTGCGATCAACGTCGAAGTGTGATGCCCTATCAATACCTGACGCGTGAGCATCAGGAGGGGCGCCGACGCTTCGATCGAAGTTTGCCCGCTGCGATCGCGCGACAGTAGATCGCGCTGCGTGAGCGGTGCACGCCGCCTAGAGCTGGCTGTAGTTCGACAGCGCATGTTTGTACACCATGCAGCAATCACTCGCCGTGCCTGAGCCGTCAAATCACGTAGTGCCGATTGAGGTGGAGCGCGGCGACTGACCTTGCGCCAACTCGGCGGATAGAAAACAAGACGTGGCATGCCTGGTTTCGAGACCGTCGTGGAACTCATGGATTGCCTGCTCGAGCAGGAGGGTTTCACTTTGAGAAAGTTGGCGTCGTGAATAAATGCATCCTCGCTTGGGCAATCTGGCTGCCACTGGTTGGTTGTAGCGGGGCGGCGAGCGACAATTCCAACGCAGTCGGCGGTGGCGGCAATGACGGCGCTAGCGGAAACTCGAGTTCGGGGGCCGGCGGAGCGTGCTCAGTGGCTGCCCTACCAGCCGACGTCCAGGCCATGCTTGCGAGCAAGTGCGCCGCTTGCCACGGTTCGGTGCCGATGAAAGGCGCGCCGTCGCTCGTCAGCTATGCGAACCTGATCGCACCCTCGAGCGATCCAGCCATGACCTACGCCGAACGGGCGCTGACACGCATTCAGAGTGCGACGATGCCGCCACCGCCCGGCACTCCAGCTACCGCGAGCGACATTGCATCGCTTCAGGACTTCATCTCGAAAGGCTATCCAAAGGGCAGCTGTGCAACCGGAGCGGGCGGAGCGCCGAGCATGGATCCGCTGCTTTCTATGCCCACCTGCACGAGCACCACCAGCTGGGCGGGTGGCAACCGGGAATCCGCCTCGATGAACCCGGGCATGGCCTGCGTGACGTGCCACCAGAAGAGCGGAGAAGCGCCCATCTTCAGCATCGCCGGTACCGTCTATCCAACGGGCCACGAACCAGATCTGTGCAACAGCAAAGTCGGGACCGACGGGGCTCGCATCGTGATCATCGGCGCAGACGGGAAAACGCTCACACTCACTCCGAACGCGGTAGGGAACTTCTCCTCCGAGATTCAAGTGAAGACGCCGTTCCAAGCAAAGGTGACGTTCCAAGGTAGGGAACGTCTGATGATCACGCCCCAAACCTCCGGTGACTGCAACGGTTGTCACAGCCAAAGCGGCGACAATTCGGCACCAGGTCGCGTCACTGTGCCCTGAACGCAGTGCAGTAACGCTGGTCACGAGCGAAACGAGCAAGAGCCCGAGAGGCACGAGCAGCAGCGCGACGAGAGCGCCCGCGACGCCGGCAGCGATCGAACGGGGGGGCGCACCAAACGCGCGACGCTACCCGAGAACGAAGCCAACAAGACAGCGGTCCAAACCGCAAAAACCAGCGCCGCCCACTGCGGCACCAACTCGAAGAACGCCAGCGCCACGACGCCCACCGTGGCCGCTGCGCCCACTGCGCCCAGGAGGCGGTCGACGGCCGACTTCGCCTGGTTCCGGCTCGTTTCATGCTCGAACCGCATGTTGGGAGTTGAATTTCGCAAGCATGGATCGGCGAAGCAACCGACTGGCACCCTCGGCCACGGTGTAGGTCGCTGCGATTGCAGCGGCCAACAAGGCGAAGCCTCGGAGGTCGAGTGAGGCAAGCGCCAAAACCCGACGCAAAGCGGGCACGACGATGGTGAGCAGCTGCAGACCAACGCCAAACGCGATCGACCCGTGAAGGGCCAGGTTTCGGGTCGGCCTCTGGAATAGCGAGCGCGACGGGTAGGCGGATACGAGCTTGGCGATGGACTCGTACAGAAAGATGACGGTTTGGACGGCGATCAAGGAATAGCCGAGCACCGGCAATATCACGAGCAGCGAGATCCCGAGAAGCCCTTTGAACAAGCCTGCAATCACGATGAAACGCGTGGAGGCCGGGTCCAAAAGAGCACTCTTTGCAGGTCGTGGCGGACGAGCCATGACTCCTGGATTCCGGTCGAGCGCCAGGGCCAGCGCCGGCGGGCCATCACCGAGGAAGTTGATCCACAAGAGCTGCACCGCCGTCAGCGGCAACAGCAGCATGCCCGACGGGTCGCGCAGCTTCATGGCGTAAGAACCCACCGCGCCGCTCACGATCAGCAACACCAGCGACACATTCGTCGAAAACGTGAAGCGGATGAAGCTCTGGATATTGTCGTAGATGCTACGGCCTTCTTCGATGGCTCCGACGATGGACGCAAAGTTGTCATCGAGCAGTACGACGTCGGCGACCTCGCGGGCGACGTCGCTTCCGCGTTGCCCCATCGCGATCCCCACGTCGGAACGCTTCAGCGCGGGGGCGTCGTTCACTCCGTCGCCGGTCATCGCCACGATTTCTCCGTCGGCGCGCAGTGCCTCCACCAAACGCAGCTTGTGCTCCGGGCTAACGCGAGCAAAGACGTTGCAGGCGCGCGCGGCGTTTTGCAGCTCGTCCGGGGACATCGGCTCGATGTCCTCGCCGGTCAACGCCGCGTCAGCGGCGATGCCCACTTCCCGAGCCACCGCTTTGGCCGTGCCGGGGTGATCACCGGTGATCATGAGCACTCGAATGCCCGCGCTGTGGGCCCTGGCGATGGCATCCGGAACCTCTTTGCGAGGCGGATCCCAAAGCAGCACCAAACCGATGAAGCGCAGGCCTTCTTCGGCTTGGCCGTCGGACGACGCGAGAGCCAGCACGCGATGACCACTGTCTGCGGCAGCCTCGGCCTCATTCTCCCATCGCGTACGTTCCTGGCTCGAAAGTGCGGAGCGCCCCAGAATGACCTCCGGCGCACCTTTGAGGAAGCTTCGCTGCTGTCCATCGAGCTCGACGGTCACGCGCATGAATTTCCACTCGCTATCGAACGGCCGACTTCCCACCCGGGGCTGCAAACGACGCAACTCGGCGACATCGGCGCCGCTCGCGCGGGCATGCTCGAGCAGCGCGAGCTCGAGCGGATCACCCGCGCCGCCGGCCGTATCCGCGTCGTTCGCCAGCACCATCGCAGATCGTGCGTAGTCTGGAAGTTCGGTCGAAAGCGCGCGGACGACCATGCAATTCTCGGTGAGGGTGCCGGTCTTGTCCGTCGCGATCACGGTCACGGAGCCGAGCGCCTCGACAGCCGCCAGGCGGCGCACGACGGCGTTTCGCCGCGCCATGCGCTGCACACCGAGGGCCAGAGTTAGCGTGACCACCGCGGGCATGCCTTCGGGGACTGCGGCCACCGCCAGCGCGACCGCGAACAGGATGACCTCCTTGAAACGCCCAAAACCCTCGATAGCAATGCCAGCAACGGCGAGCGCCAGAGCGAGCGCTCCGACCCCCCTGGCGATCTGCGCACCGAGCACGGCAAGCCGCTTCTCGAGCGGGGTCTTCTCGACTTTGATTTCGGTCAGCAGCTGCGCGAGCTTGCCCATGCTGCTCTTCGGGCCGGTGCGTGTAACGCGAATGTTGCCCTTGCCGCGAACCACCAGCGTGCCGCTGAAGGTTTCCTGAGCACGAATCTTGTCGACCGGGACCGACTCACCGGTCAGGAGTGACTCATCCACCATCATCCCAAGGGTCTCGACCAGAGTGCCATCCGCGGGAATGCGTTCGCCCACCTCGATGCGCACGAGATCTCCCGGCACCAAGACCTGACTTGGAAGGTGCTCCAGCTCGCCGTCTCGATACACCCAGGTGAGCGGCGCCGCCATCGCTCGGAGCTGCGCTATCGCCTGTTCGGAGCGCTTTTCTTGGTAGGTGCCGAGGCCCGCGTTCAAGAGCAGTACCGCGCCGATCGCAAGTGCCTCGATGGGGCCGCCGACGGCGCCCTCCAGAATCCAAGACCCGACGTCGAATGCCAACGCGAAGAGCAGCACATAGATCAGCGGATTCTGAAATTGGCGAACAAAGCGCAGCCAAAGTGCAGTCGGTTTGACCTCAGGCAACGCGTTCGGCCCCCGCTCCTGCAGCAGCCGCAGAGCCTCAGCCCGCGACAAGCCCTGGGCGGCCGCGGCATCGCCATCAACGTCCATGCTATCCCGAGCGGTTTTGTCAGTCATGCATCGAAGCAGCGAGCAAAGTGCAATGTACCGCCATGGCACGTTGCGCTCGGGCGGCCGACGGTACTGCGCAATTTACCGCAAGTGCACATTTAGTTCCGCTGAGTTCAGCTGGCACTCGTCGAGAAGCGGGCCGGTTGGGCGGCTCCTCCGCAGGTCGGCGTCCCCAACTCGCGCAAAGATTGCGCGTGAACGCAAAAGACGCGGTCGCAGGCACCACCAACCGCGAGACCTTCGATGTGAACCAAGGATCGACGTCGGCTTGCTTCTTGCGTGTGAGGGCGATTTGATGTCCGAAACTTCACCCGATTCGAACGGCGAGCTCCGCGGGCTCTGCCCCGCCGAAGTCATTCAACGTCGCGAGCAATGCGGCGCAAATGAACTTCCGACGCCCGGCGGCCACGGACTGTTGGTCGACATCCTCAACCTGCTCCGCGAGCCGATGTCCCTGCTTTTGCTCGTCTGCGGGGGGATCTATGCGGCAGTCGGAGACCGACAAGAAGCGTTCATGTTGTTGGGATTCGTGATCTTCATCATGGGCCTGACTTTGATTCAGGAGCGCAAGACGGGTCGCGCATTGGCCGCGCTGCGTGACTTGGCTAGCCCGCGCGCGCTGGTGATCCGCGGGGGTGAGCGGATTCGGATCGCGGGGCGAGAGCTGGTGCAAGACGACCTGATCGTGCTCGGAGAAGGCGATCGCGTACCGGCCGACGCTGCCATCTTGCAAGCGAGTAACGTCGCGGTCGACGAATCGCTCGTCAGCGGCGAGTCGATACCGGTGCGAAAGAGCGTCTGGGACGGCACGCTCGCGTTCGCCCGACCCGGCGGTGAAGATCTTCCCTTCCTCTACGCCGGTACGTTGATCGTCGGCGGCGCTGGCATCGCACGTGTCACTGCGACCGGGCCGCGAACGGAGATAGGCCGCATTGGCGCGGCGCTTCAGACGCAAGACAAGGCACAGGAGACTCCGCTGCAGGCAGAAGCGCGGCGGCTCGTGGTCAAGCTGGCGTGGGTCGGGGGTGCGCTCTCATTGATGGCAGCATTGGGCTACGGGCTCGCTAAACATGACGCGCTCGGCGGCCTGCTCGCAGGGCTGACCTTGGCGATGGCGATCCTCCCAAATGAGTTTCCAGTCGTCGTCGCGATGTTCCTGGCGTTGGGAGCGTGGCGCCTGTCGCGACGCAAGGTGCTTGCACGCCGGATCCCGGCCGTGGAATCACTCGGCGCTGTTACGGTGCTGTGTGTCGACAAGACCGGCACGCTCACCGCGAACAGAATGACCGTCAGCCGCATGACAGCCAACGGGCAGAGCTTCGACCTCGAGACGCTTCGCTCACTACCCCTCCCCGAGTCGATGCACGAGACGGTCGAGTACAGCATTCTGGCAAGCCGTCGGGATCCCTTCGATCCGATGGAGCGTGCGTTCAAGGCGCTGGGCGAAGGTCAGCTCGCGGGCACCGAGCACCTGCACGCAGATTGGGTCTTGGTGCGAGAATACCCGTTGACGCGCGAGCGGCTGGCTGTCGTTCAGATCTGGCGCGATCCGAGTCGCAGCGAGCTCGTGGTCGCCGGAAAGGGCGCTCCAGAAGCGATCGCCAAGCTCTGTAGCCTCGACGCGGCTGCGCGCCACGAATTGGAGGGGAACGTCCGCAACCTCGCGTCCGAGGGTTTGCGCGTACTAGCGGTGGCGCGCACCCAAATCGCGGAACCCGCGATCCCAGAAGATCCTGGCACCTTGCACTTCGACTTCGTCGGGCTCGTGGGACTCGAAGATCCACTACGGGCGGGCGTGCCTGCCGCTGTCGCAGAATGCCGAAGCGCTGGAATTCGGGTGGTCATGATCACGGGCGACTATCCCTCGACCGCGCAGGCCATCGCGCATCGAGCGGGCCTCGATGCGAGCCGCATCGTCACCGGACCCGAGCTCTCGACGCTGGGCGAACAGGAGCTCCGGCAGCGCGTGGCGGACACCAGCGTGTTCGCTCGGATGCTCCCGGAGCAGAAGCTCAGCCTCGTGCAGGCACTAGCGGCCAACGGCGAGATCGTTGCTATGACCGGTGACGGCGTCAACGATGCGCCTGCGCTGAAGGCCGCTCATGTTGGCATTGCCATGGGGGCCCGCGGCACGGACGTCGCGCGCGAGGCTGCCGCGGTCGTGCTGCTCGAAGACGACTTTGCGGCCCTCGTCCACGGCATCCGCACGGGTCGCCGCATCGTCGACAATCTGAAGAAGGCCCTGGCCTATATCCTTGCGGTGCACTTGCCGATCGTCGGGCTGACGCTGGTGCCAATCGCCATGGGTTGGCCGCTCGTGCTCATGCCGATCCACATCGCGTTCCTGCACCTCGTGATCGATCCCGCGTGCTCGGTGGTATTCGAGGCCCAACCGGAGGAGGCGGACGTGATGCAGCGGCCGCCGCGTGCGCCCCAGGCGGCGATGTTCGGTCGCCGAGTCATTGGCATCAGCGTCGCCCAGGGCGCCGCTGTCCTCGTTGCCGTGCTCGCGGTTTACGCCCTGGCACTTCAGCTTGGACGAGTGGAATCGGAGGCCCGCGCGCTCACGTTTGCGACCTTCCTGATCGCAAATCTCGGGCTCATCTTTACGAACCGCTCGTGGTCTCGACGCATCGCTTCCTCCTCGTTCAAAGACACGACGCTCTGGGCGGTTACGTTGGGAGCGCTGTTGTTTTTGGCACTCGTCATCTATGTACCGCCGCTCGCTCACCTGTTTCGCTTCGCGCCGCTCGGGCCGCTCGACGTCGCCCTGTGCTTCGGCGCGGGTGGTGTCAGCGTGGCGTGGTTCGAGATCGTCAAGCGGAGTGGCCGTGCTCGCCCGGCGGTTACACCTCCCGGCAATCCGGCGGCCGCCGTGACGAGTTGAGGGGCGCCCCGCGTATCGAACACGAACGTTGCCAAGCTGCCGGTACATTGCGGCTGCACGCGCCGTGGAACTTGCTGCGACGAGCCTCGCGGCTTGTCGCCGCGTACGTGTGGCGACATGCTCCGTCATGCGCTAACCGGAACCTGTCGCCACAGCCACGATTGGTCGTTCAGCTATCGGCCGTCGCCGTCGCCATCCGCGTCGGCTTTACTGGCGATTGCATGAAGCGCGGCTTGGGAGATGTTGACCGTAGCGGCTGGCTGATTCGCCGCGGGCGCCGCCTTGGCTGCCGGCGGGGGTTTGCGTTCGACTTGGACTTGTTGATTGGAAGCGGGTTGAATGCGCATTTTGTTCCTCCTTGGTAGAACAATTCAGTGAACGACCCCCGCCGAGGTTCCTGGAGTAAAGTTTGACATCGGCAACGCGCCGTGCGCGAAACGCCGCGATTGTGTGCGCTCCGGAAATCAGGCAGCTTTTCTGTCGAGTTTCGCGACGCCTCGATTAGGGCTCGACGAGCCAAAACTCGAGCGTGAAGTCGCACAAGAACGCAATTTCGGCGCTCCTGAAGTTTCGTTGTCGTACGGAGAACTACGTCCTCTACGACGAAGGGCGGAGTGGAAAACTCGGATAGCAAGCCGCTGTCGCCTTGGCGTACACCTGTGGCCAAGTACCGCGCTCCCCCCACCCGCGCCGGCTGCGGACATTGCCGTCCTTGCTCGCGCGAACTCGTCGCTTCGCCGGTCGAATGCGGCTTCTCCGACGATAGCGACGCCCGAGGGTCGAGCGCAGCAGTCCGAGCGTGTCGCCCGTCTGCAAAATTCGCGAGGCACCAGAAGCGCTCGCTGAGCCCAGCATCCGGCGCGCCGGCCAGGATCTTGCAGAGATTGAACGCAGATGCTCGCAACCCCAGCACGAGTCTTGGTGGTCGATGATAGCGAAGAAGCACTGCAGTTGCTTGCGCTGTTGATCGAGCGCCGCGGCCACCAAGTGCGCGTCGCTCACGACGTCGACGGAGCCCTGCGTGTGGCCAAAGAGTTCAAGCCCGACGTCGCCTTGCTCGACATCATGATTCGCCACGAATCCGGCTATTTCTTGGGGCGAGAAATACTCGAGATCCCCGGGCTGAAGAGCTGCCGCTTGATCGCAATGAGCGGATTCGAATTGGAACGGCATCGCCAGGTCAGTGAGGCGGTCGGCTTCCGCAGGCAACTCAGCAAACCAATCGACCCCGCCGTGCTATTCGAGGCCATCGAAGCTCGAGACAGCTGACCGCAGCCAAGCAGCCAAGCAGCCAAGCAGCGACGCACGAGGCGCGATGTCACAGTGCGACGCCGAGGAGAGTTGGCGAGCTGACTGCGCGGCGTTCCTTCAGCGAGCGGGCAATTTGGCCTCGCTGTTCATGTTCGGCTTCTGAGTCATCAAGATCGCCGAGACCGCCTCGGAGAGCCGGGAGGCGACGCCATGACCATGACGCTGAATCTCGGCGTGACCGGAGAGGAGCGCTCGTCGCCCTCTTGCCACCGAAAATCATGCTTTGTCCACGAAGTATGATTTCGGCGGCGAGGGGCGCCCGCACAGGCGCTGGGGTACCCGCGTGCCGTGGCGATTCGAAGGGCAAAGGCACGTGCCAGATTCTCTCTCCCCATCCGGAGAGCCGAGAGTTTTTTGATGGTCACCGACTCCGTCGCGAGCGTCTCAGCCTTCGGCGTCCAATTCCGACGCGCTTCGTGATTCCCGACCGGGGCGAGCCGAGCGCCAACGACGAGAGTGCCGCATTGCCAGAGCGGACTTAACGCCAAAACGCCGCACGACCCCGGGGGTGCCCGCGTAATTCAGGGG
>Ga0302323_100001147_pt1 | contig 21460 bp, 17 predicted proteins | sample Fen_T0_3_FD_201950 | JGI IMG/M metagenome (GOLD analysis project Ga0302323, IMG submission 201950) | Peat permafrost microbial communities from Stordalen Mire near Abisko, Sweden - Fen_T0_3 | ecosystem: Environmental > Terrestrial > Soil > Wetlands > Permafrost | place: Sweden: Abisko... | reverse complement strand
CTACGGCACTGTCATCACGTCGCTCATCGCGCTGGTGGTAGGTGTGCCGGTGAGCTTCGGGATCGCGCTCGTGATTACCGAGCTCGCCCCGCCTTGGTTGAAGCGGCCCATCGGTGTGGCCATCGAGCTCTTAGCCGCCATTCCCAGCATCATCTACGGCATGTGGGGCCTGTTCGTGTTTGCGCCGGTGTTTGCGGCGACGATACAGCCATGGCTGACCGATCACGCTGGCGCGTGGCCGATCGTGGGGCGCTTGGTCCAGGGCCCGCCCATGGGAATTGGCATGCTGACGGCAGGGCTGATCTTGGCCGTGATGATCGTTCCCTTCATGGCTGCGGTCATGCGCGACGTCTTCGAGACAGTGCCGGCCTCGCTGCGCGAATCGGCCTATGCGCTTGGCTGCACGACCTGGGAAGTGGTGTGGCGGGTCATCCTGCCTTACACGCGTGTGGGGGTCATCGGCGGCATCATGCTCGGCCTGGGGCGCGCACTGGGCGAGACCATGGCGGTGACCTTCGTCATCGGCAATGCCCACGACATTCACCTGTCGCTGTTCATGCCGGGTAACACGATTTCGTCGACGCTCGCCAACGAGTTCACCGAAGCGGTGACGCCTCTCTATACGTCGTCGCTGCTGGCGCTGGGATTGGTGCTCTTCGTGTTGACGTTGATCGTGCTCATCGCTGCCCGTGTGATGTTGATGAAGATGCGCGCGCGCGACGGAGAGCGAACATGATGCTCTACGCGCGTCGCCGGCTGGTGAATGGGGTGGGGCTGACCTTGTCGATCCTTGCCACTCTCTTTGGGGTGTTCTGGCTGGTGTGGCTGTTGTGGACGCTCTTTGGCAACGGACTGCACTGGCTTCGCCCGAGGTTGTTTCTGGAATCCACCCCACCACCTGGCGCAAATGGCGGGTTGGCCAATGCCATCGTCGGGAGCTTGATCCTGACCCTGGCGGGCGTCGGCCTGGGGGCGCCGGCCGGCATTCTGGCCGGGACCTACCTGGCTGAATTCGGCCGGACCTCTCGCCTTGGGGCCGTCGTTCGTTTCGTCAACGACATCCTCCTCAGCGCTCCGTCGATCATCATCGGCGTGTTCGTCTACGGGTTGATCGTGTTGCGTGCGGGACACTTCTCGGGGTGGGCGGGTGCCGTTGCGCTCGCCCTGATTGTCATGCCCATTGTCGTACGCACCACCGAAAACATGATGCGCTTGGTGCCGGACAGTCTGCGCGAGGCAGCCGCCGCGCTTGGGGCGCCAAGCTGGAAGGTCACCCTCGTCATCGTGTACCGCAGCGCCTTGCCCGGGATCATGACAGGCGTGTTGCTGGGGATGGCGCGCATTAGCGGCGAAACCGCACCATTGCTGTTCACGGCTCTCAACAATCAGTTCTGGAGCCTGGACATGAGCCGGCCGTTCCCCAATTTGCCGGCTGTCATCTTCCAGTTCGCCATGAGCCCCTACGAGGATTGGCAGCATCTGGCATGGGCTGGCGCACTGCTGATCACCGTCACCATTCTCGGAATCAATATCGTCGTCAGGATGCTCATGAAACGCAGCAAACCCTGAGGCAGTCCATGGAAACAAGACTCTCCGAACAACTCCCGCGCAAAGAATCTCATGTCCCGGCCGCCGCCGAAAACGCGCCTTACTCTGCGCCTCGCAAGGAAGCAGCCATGCCGCCTCCCAAGGTGGAAATTCGAGGCCTGAGCTTCTTTTACGGTAAGTACAAGGCGCTACACGACATCGACCTCGACATCCATGACCGCCAGATCACGGCTTTCATCGGTCCATCGGGTTGTGGCAAGTCCACGCTGCTGCGAACCTTGAACCGCATCTACGAGCTTTATCCAGGACAGCGCGCCAGCGGAAAGATCATGCTGGGTGGCCGCAACTTGCTAGAGCGGAAAGACAACGTCAACAAACTGCGCGCCAAGGTCGGCATGGTATTCCAGAAGCCGACGCCCTTTCCCATGTCGGTGCGCGACAACATCAGCTTCGGTGTTCAGCTGTACGAACGGCTCTCGCATTCCGACATGCAGGAGCGTGTGCAATGGGCCCTGGAGAAGGCCGCGCTATGGAACGAGGTGAAGGACAAGCTGCGCCAGGATGGAACGGCATTGTCGGGCGGGCAGCAGCAACGGCTTTGCATCGCGCGCGCCGTGGCCGTCAAGCCGGACGTCCTGCTGCTCGACGAGCCGGCTTCGGCGCTGGACCCCATCTCGACGCAGAAGATCGAACAGCTCATCACCGAGCTGAAGAGGGACTACACGATTGCTATCGTCACCCACAACATGCAGCAAGCGGCGCGAGTGTCGGACTACACGGCGTTCATGTACCTCGGCCGGCTGGTCGAATTCGGCGACACGAAGAAGCTGTTCATGAAGCCCGCCAAGCAGCAAACCGAAGAGTACATCACGGGGAGGTTTGGATGAGCCTGCGCGAGCATTCCAGTCAGGATTTCGAGGCAGAGCTCGAATCGGTGCGTCAGCGACTGTTCGAGATGGGGCGGCAGGTGGACCATGTCTTGGCCTCTTGTGGACGGGCATTGGTGAAGGGCGACGCCAATCTTTGTAGGAGGATTCTCATCGAGGACAAAGAGACGGACTCGATGGAATTGGGCATCGACCACCTGTGCCTCGAAATCCTCGCGCGCCGCCAGCCGGTGGCGGGCGACCTGCGCTTGTTGACGTCGGCTTTGAAACTGGTCATCGATCTCGAGCGGGTCGGCGATCTGGGTGTCAGCATCGCCGCGCGCGTGGTGGAGCTTGGTCATGAACCGCCACTCGTCCCTTCCCATGACCTACAGTTGATGTTGGCCACCGCCCGCGAGATGCTGGCAGAGGCGGTGGGAGCACTGGAGACCGAGGACAGCGGGCTTGCCCGCCACGCTATTGCCCAGGACGAGGTCGTCGATGCCTACTATGCGAAGATCTTCAACGACGTCTTGAGCCTCATGCGGGCGAATCCCGACAATGTCTTCCGCGCTACGCGGGTGCAATCCATCTCGAAATACATCGAACGGATCGGAGACCACGCCACGAATATTGCCGAGCGGGTGATCTTCATCCTGACTGCTGACGATATCCGCCACGCCGCGCGCATGCGTCGCGACGACTTCTCGTGATCCTCAGTTGCTCTCGCAGTAGCCGTAGCTGCAGGTGGCGGTTTGCACCGGACAGTCGCTGCTGCGCGTGCATGGCGTGCAGGCGGTAGAGCCGTTGGCCATCTTCTCGTAGTAGCACCCACAGGCCGACGCAGCGGTGAAGGGCGTCATCGGCCCGAGCTCGCGGTCACGCTTGACCCGCATGGCGCATGGGGAAACGACATGGTGCTGGGCCTCGAAGGCCACCAGGTCCAATTGGGCTGGCGCCGTCTTGGTGCCCGCCAGGTAGCCAATCACCTCGGCGGCGGCGCGCTTGATGGCGACACCGTTGCCATCGATTCGGGTCAGAAAATGCATCGGACCCCAAATGGCGTAGTGACCGTCGCGGACGTTCTGTTTCTCGTTCGAGTTGGCATCGCGATCGGGGTAGTAACCACAGCGTTGGCCCGTGTGCTGATAGGCCAGGATGTTGAGCAAGGCGCGGTTGTCCTGGGCCACATCGGCGGCCAAGATGCCCAAGGTCTTCTCGACGGGCATGGCGCCCACCAGTTTGTTCTGCAGGTCGCTGCTCCCGGTGGTGCCTGTTCCCCTCCATTTCACTGCGGGTACGCCGATGGCGGCAGCGATCATCTGTTGCGTGCCCGAAAGGGCATCGCGTTTGAAGATGGCCGTCTCGTCATCCCAGGGGGCAACGCCCGAATTGTTGCCGAAGCCGAAGATGTTGTAGGCCGCCTCGGCACTGATGGACATCTCGGGTGAGCCTTTGCGGGTCACGAAGGTCATGGCCTGCACCGGGCCGAGGAAGTCGGCCACGTTGGTGGGCAACCCACCGGGCAGGCTGAAGCAGGTAGAGGCGAACACGTCCGATACACCGATGTCGGCCACCACCGGGCTGACCTCGGATACGTCGCATTTCACTTCGGTGCCACTGCTGTCCCAGGTGGAGAAGACGGCCGTACCTTGCAGCAGCGTCGCGCTGAGAACCGCATCCACGCCCAAGCACGATCCTTGCCCCTGGTAGACGATGGTGATGGGTGCGGCCAGGCTGCCCAGATAGCGCGCCAACTGCATCAGAATCGGCTTGGCGGCTGTCGAGCCCGTGACGAAGACGGGGGAGGGCAGATCGGCACAATCGGCAGCCGCCGCCGGCCGGGTGTCGAGCCAGCCGATGGTTACCAGGGTGCAGAGGAAGACTCGCAAACAGCGCATGGATGGTCCTAGGGAAGAGGTCTGAGGGAGCCGTCATCCGCCATCAGCGTGAGTCGCTTGTTGTCGAAAGGAACGCAGATGGTGTCGGTGCAGTGGGAGATAATCTCGGATTCGTTGCTGGGCGCGCACGAGAAACAACCGGCCGGCCCGACACATGTATCCGCGGCGGCATCGACTGGCGCGCCTGCCTCGGCGAAGTTCGTGCCGGCGTCGCGAGGCTTCACACAAACGCTGTCCTGCACGTCGCAAACGGTTCCGGCAAAAGACTGGCAGTCCTTGTCGCGGGTGCACTGGGTGACACTCGTGTCGAGCAACAACGAACATGCCCCGGCAAGAAGCGCGCAACCAGCAGCTAGTGTGGCAATACCAAGGGGCAAGCCTCCCAGCCCCTTTTGCTTCGCGCGTATTGATTGTTTCATCAAAAACTCTGCTTCACGCTGAGCCCGCGGGGCGACAAGGACACGCTGTTATCGTGCGAACCACGGAAGGTAAGGGTCAAGGAGAGCGCAGCCAGGACCGCCGTCCCGGCGAGGAGCCCGTCTGTCACCCAGCCGGCCGTACGGACCTTGTGTTGCTGGTCTGCAAGTTGGTCCCGGGTCACCGGATAGGAGGCGCGTCGATTGCGAAGATCCTGATCCCAGCGATCGGCAAGCACGCCGCTTGTCAACGCCCCGGCCGCGCACAACCCCGTGGCGGCCCACGCCAGCCACGTCTCGGTCGCCATCCTGGCTGTCTTGGGCGTGCCTTGGGGGGCCGCCATCAGCAATTCGCCCGTCGGCGCCGACGACAGAGCTGAAGCGTAGGCGCGCTTCGTTCGCGCGGCACGCGGTTGGTTGAAGTCGACGCGCACCAGCTCACCGCTGGGAACCTCGACGAGTTTTGCTTCCGACGTGCCTTCCTTGCCCCGGATGGCCACGTGCCTGCGGCCCAAGTTGACCGTGATCGGCCCGTCCAGTGGTACCCAGCCCATGGGCTCGTCGTCGACCAGGATCTCGTAGCCGGGTGTTGCTGCCACCACCTCGATTCGTCCCACGCGCTGGCGTAGCTTGGCCATCTCGTCCTCGACACCTCGGCGGCGCTCGTCGGGAATGGCCTCCGCGCCATCTTTCATATAGCGGGCGAAGAAGTCCAGCGCCCTGGCGTAGTCGTGGCGTTCGGCCGCCACCTGCCCCAGGTTGTACAGGATGCGAAAATTCCTGGCCAGCTCGTAGGCGCGGCGGAACTCGACCGTTGCTCCATCCAGATCGTTTTCGTCGAAGAGGTCCAGCCCACGTTGAAAACAGCGGCGGGCCTGTGCCTCGATATCCGCGCTCAGCGTCTTAGCTGCGGGATCGGCCCAGGCCGGGCCGGCCGCCGAGATGGTGAAGATAACCAGGCAGCGAACGAGATAGGCACGATAGTCTCTCACCGTCGGTATGGATCCTCTCTGTCTAGGGTTCGGTTGGCACGGCGGGGGATGGGCTTCAGCTCGACGTCGAAAAAATCTCGCTCGCTCAAGCGCATGCCGGATTTGCTTCGCAGGATGGTGTTTCTCTGACGTGTCGCCTTGGCACCGCTCGGAACACGGGCCTTCAGGAACACAGGCTCCTCGTCCAGGGTTGGCGCAGGCCCAGGTGGTGCAGCCTCGGAGACCTCAGGAAGCTCAGGTAAGATGGGAGGCGACGGAATGGGAGGCGGCATGGGCACAGCAATGGGCGTTACCACCACGGGCACGTTGGCCGTTGCCTGCTGGAGCGTATGCACCTGTCCGCCGCGTCGAGAAAGACGGACCGCCTCGAAGCCCACGCTGAAGGCTGCCACCATCAGGACAGCAGCCAGCACTAGCCCGCCCCCAAGGCGGCGAGCGATCCTTCCCATCCTGCCGCGCATCGCCGGGTTCACACCGGTCACCTCCTTGCCCGAGGTTGCTATGGCCGATTTCGTCGTGCGGTCGAATACTGCCTCCATCTTTCCCGACGACCGGGAGCTTGGCGGGTATTCTCCGGTGGCAGAACGGCTGGCGGATTCGTGGGGCGCGGGGTCGCCTGACACTTGGCTTTCGCCCTGCAGCCCTTGCTGGATCATCGCCCGGGTCAGGGCCCGCGAGCTGCTGAACAGTCGCCCCATGAGATCGCCAAGCAAGCGCGATTGCACAGGGGCCGATCCAGTCATCAGCTCACTCACGTCCGAAAGGAAGTGGGAGGCGTTCGCGTAGCGCCCGCTCGCCTCGCTGGCCAGTGCGCGTGAGCAGATGGTCGCCAGGCCAGGCGGAAAGCCTCGGTTCTTGGGCAAGGGGGGTATGGGTTTGCGCGCGAGAAGGTGTTGGGTGATTTCCGACTCGCTCATTCCTTGCCAAAGGCGCTTGCCGACAACCAGCTCCCACAGCATCACGCCGACGGAAAAGAGATCGGCGCGCCGATCGACGGCCAGGCCCGCCACTTGCTCTGGGGCCATGTAGGCGATCCTCCCCTTCACGTCGCGCGAGGGTTGCATGGCGCGGGTACCGACGAATTGGGCGATGCCGAAGTCCACCACTTTGACCGCGCCTTCGTACGTGACGAAGACGTTTTGCGGGCTCACATCACGATGAACGATGCCCAGTGGTAGACCCGAGAGATCCTGCAGATCGTGGATGTATTCGAGCGCCGCCAACACATCGCAGATGATCTTGAGGGCTAGCGGCAGGCTTACGCCGCCTTCGACCGCGGCACCGTCGAAGAGGTGTTTGAGCGGCTGGCCGTTCAGATACTCGAGTGTCAGGTAATGGCGTTCGCCGTCCAGCCCCGATTCGTAGGCGTGAACCACGTTGGGATGGCTCATTTGCAGGGAGATACGTGCTTCATCCAGAAAGAGCGCTACGTGTTCTGGGTCTCGGGCCAACTCGGGCCAGAGTCGCTTGATGACCACCGGCTTGGCGGAACCACAGGCGGCCCACATCAGGGCAAGAAATACCTCGGACATCCCGCCGGTGGCGATGCGGCTTACCAAGCGGTAGCGTGGCACATCGCCAGCAGGATTTCCTTCTGACATCGTTGGAAGAGGTTGAGCCGTGGAAAACAAGGCCGCCACATTATGCAGGGGATGCTCGGAAAGGTTCGTGAAGGTTCGGTGACAAAGTTGGCGGTGCCAGTGTCAAGAGACAACGGGCACCGCCAATGTTCCTCAGTCGTTCGCCGTTACCATGTCGCCCGCCCGGGTCGGGTAGGCACGATTGCCCATGATGCCGCGCCAGAGGGCGTGGTTGAAGCGGGGCGTGTCCAGCGCATCTTCGCGGTCGAAGTTCTGACCGCGCATCACGTGCTCCCAGTAGGCTGCGCCGTGACCGCGCCGCCCGGTCATGGCCATCGAGGGCGAATGCGCGAGCGTGTTCATGGCCGTGGCGGCAGGCACCGGGAGTGCCGTCGAGCGCAAGATCTCCGGGACCTTGGCTACGTAGGTGAAGGCCCAAGGGGGAAGGCTTTCGTCGAAGACATCCGCCATGGGTGCGGCCAGCGCATCGTTGAGTCCGAGCGGTTCCAACCCAAGGACCTCCTCGATGGTCTTCACCATCGAGACGGTATTGTAGGGAGTGGAGACCACGCTCCCCTGCTTGACGTAGGGGCCAAGCACCAGCGCGATACTACGATGGGCGCTGACGTGGTCGGGGCCGTCCTGGGCATCGTCCTCGACGACGAAAATCAGCGTGTCGTCGCGGTAGCGGCTATGCGCAATCTTCTCGACCAACTGCCCAACAGCGTAGTCATTGTCTGCCATCTGACGCTCCGGGGTGTTGACGTCATCAATGGCCGCGGAGAAAGAGCCGAAGTGATCGTGCGGAAAGCGAACCAGCTCCAGAGCCGGAAGATTGCCGTTGGCCGCGAACTGGTCGAACTCGCGCTCCCACTCCTTGAAACGCCAGAAGTCAGGGTACTTGTTGTCGTAACCCCGGAAGTAAAGATCGGACGTCGTTTGCAGTGCCGCCTTGGCCGGATAGAACTGGCGCGTACCGGCGGCGAATGGATGTCGTTCCAGCGGAATGAAGATGGGGCTGGCGGCAGGGACCGACGAACGCGTGAGATCGCCGAAGCAGCCATAGTTACGGATGGCCAGTCCCTTGCGCAGAGCCGCGTCCCAAAGATACGAGGCGCTGGCGGCTTCACCGTCGGCAGGATCGCCGGATGCGACGTCAGCGGTGCCGGGAAGTAAATCGGGATCCGCTGGCGTTACGGGGTCCAAGAGCAGACGATCGGCCAGCGTCGCAAGACCGACGTTGATGTTGCGGTTGGTTCCTTCCCAATCGTAGTTCAAGCCGCGCCCAGCGTAGTTGACCGGCTGGGTCTTCTCGACCGAGTCGGTGGTTCGCGCCGACATCGTCCAGTTCCAGCCCACGCCGCTGGTTTCGCCCGTGTCCTGGAAGGCATCCAGGGTAACGAATTGATTGGCCAGTCCGTGATGATTGGGCGTGTTGGCCTCGGGGAAAAGGGTCAACAGCGGATCGCCGTTGCCGCGTGGCAAGTCGCCCAGGACCTGGTCGTAGGTGCGATTCTCTTTGACGACGTAGACGACGTGCTTGATGCGTGAACGCAGGAAGGCCATCAGATGCCGGTGCTCGGACGCTGTTTCCTCGTTGGGGAAGTGGTTATTTACTGCCACCTGTCGAGTCAGTCGCCCAAGCGTTGCGCCGCCGGGAACGGGTGCGCTGACCAAACCAGCCTTCTCGAGCTGCCATACATAGGCGTTGCCATTCCAGCACGAGTCGTAGCGCGTGTTGCTGGCCACATCCAGGCAACCGGCGCCAGCAAGGCCTTTGCCGTTCACGGCGAAGAAACGTCGGCCATCGCCACTTAGGGTGACTGATTCGGGATACCAGCCGGTGGGAATCAGTCCCACGACACGGCTGGATCGATTTGCATCGCCGCCATCATCATCTTGATCACGTCCGCGGTCATTTCCCTGTGCAAGCTGGACCACTGCAATGGCGTTGATGCCACCGTTGGTAACGAAGAGGGTTTGCCCGTCCGGCGCCAGCGCCAGGCTGTTGGGATTGGCACCTTTGAAGCCGCGCGGGTTGCGCAGCACGGTTTCGGGCGCTGTGACTTGGAACTCCTCGACCACGCGATCCCGTCGGGTGTCCACCACCGAAATCGTATCCGCGCCGCCGTTGGCAACGTAGAGCTTTGCTCCGTCGTGCGACAACAACATCTTGTTCGGCTGCGCTCCGACAGTGATGCGTCCGTGCACCGTCGCAGTCGCGACGTCGACGACCACCACCTCGCGGTCGCGCTGGCTCGAGACGTAGGCCTTTGCTCTCTTGCCTTGGCCTTTCACCTCGATCCAATAAGGATAGGCGCCTCCCGCCTTTCCCGACTGGGCCCCATCGATCTTGCCCGGCCGCAACTCGACCTCGCTGACAGCCCGGGTTACCAAATTCACGATGCTGACCGAGTCGTTTTCGTAGTTGGCCACCACAGCATGTCGGCCGTCGCCGTCGACCCCCACGCCGGCCGCCGTGGCCGGAACCGCAAGACCGAGCCCGGCGCTGTGACCAAGTGCAATGGCGGGCGTGACCTCCGCAAACATCGTTCGAGATGAGGCCCCGCTGCGTTGGAAGACGTGCAGATTGTCGTCGACACCGCCGCTGACATAGAAGGCGTCGCCGCTAGGATGCCATGCCATGCCAACGAAGCTATTGGGGATCATTAGAACCTGTCGCTTCACCGGCGGCGTGACACTGATGTCGTAGACGAAGACGTACTCGTTCGAAAGCTCGGGCACGAAATTGCCGGTGTCGTCCGGGGTCGTGGTGGCATTGTAGCCGCTGGTCAGCACCAACAGCAGCTTGCCATCGGGACTGGACGCCGTCGTTACTGCGTGGTCGGCCACGAAATCGGGCAGGGCCGACAGGTCCGGATTCAGGGTTTGAAAGCGAGCGCCAGGCACCGCTTCGGGCGTGATGCGCGCGCCGGTGGGCAGCAGCGTGCCTTCCACCAGCGGTCGCGGATCGATGCCCTCCCTTTGCGATGCTCTTTGCACAGCGCCGAGCGTCGGCGTGGCGGGGTCCCCGCTGGACGGTGGTGACGCCTTGCTATCGCAGGCGGCGCCAGCGACGGAAGAACCAAGCAGAAGGATCGAAACACGATGATCGATGCGCATGGCTTTTCTCCCTCGATGATTGTTCCGGGTCAGAAAGAGGCGCCCACACCGCCGAGGACCAACGTGCCGGTGCGCAGCTGGTCGACCTTTTGTCCGCTGATGCCTGCTTCCATCATGAACGACCAGCGGCTGATGGTGTAAGCAAGCATGGGCCCCGCGTTGAACTCGAAGACCGGATTGGCGTGCTGGGCTCGATGCGGGTCGCTGGAACCCAACGATTTGCGCAAGCGATTGTCCAGCCCCACGTGAAATCCTCGTTTCAAATCCTGCATGCCGACAAGGCGGATCTCGCCTTCGCGATCGTCGCCTTCACCGTCTTGGGCGTAGACCAGATTGGCAAGCACCAACGTGGCACCGAAGTGCCGGCTGACCATCGCTGACCACTCCAGCATCCCTTCTTCGTTGGCGAAGCGGTCTTGTCGGTAAAGAAAACCCACGCCGGCATTCACACCATGATGGCGTTGATCGAGCACCAGGAGGCGCGCGCCGCCCTGCGCGCGGGCGCTGACCTTGCCCGGTTGGGGCGTGGTTCCGAATCCCGCCAGCAGACTGAAGCGCGGTACCAGCCACACTTCGGCTGTGCTGCTGAACACTGGCGTATCGGTAGCACCGTTGTACCCTGCCCACCCCGTTCCCACCGCCGATGTGGCCTGATCCATTTCGGCGGTGATCGATCCGGGAAGGAAGTGCGGGGCTTGGGCCTGTGCCAGGTCGTCCACGGCTTCCCGTGAGACATCCATTTTCGGCAGTTCCTCGGCCGTTGCCGTGGTCAGGCCGATCGCCACGAGCGCGGCCGAGACCGTGAGAAATCGACGGTGGTAGCGTCCTGCAAAGAGTGAATTGAGGTGCATTGCGTCTCCCTTTCCGGGCACGAGCGCCCGCATGATGTCGCTTGCGCCATCGCTTTACGCCCAGCCGGTGAGCCAGACCACGACAGTTCTCCTTACAAACGGTGACGACTTCACGACATCTCGGAGACGGGCTGCGAACAGTGCGCCGACGCCTCGTGGTGGTGGGATGACCGTCGGAGCGGGCGGCCGCGAGCTAGGGTTGGTCCCCCCTGCCCGCACAAGCCAGCAGATGGGGCGGCAGGTCGAGGGGCGGAGTGCCTCGGCGATGGCACTGCCTTTGGGCCTGTTGCCCGCGACGGTTGGTACAGCCGAGGCGACGATTTGGCGCTGCATACGCCTGTCCATGCCCAGCGCCAGCAAGCTGGGTCCGTTCGAATACTCTGGCCGCCTCACCCGCGGACCTCCTGGGCGCGATTCGAAGTCCGTCGAGTCGTAGTGGGGTGCCCTCTCGGGCGCCCTCGTCACCCCTTTTGTCTGGAGGTCTATCGTGAGTGAAAACGAAACACCAACGTCAACACCTGAACAAACGTCGGAGCGGCCCAAGAAGAGCGACCGTGGCGCTCTGATCTTCGTTATTGCCATGGTGCTGGGGCTCTTTGCCCTGGTCGCCCTGAACATGAAGTAAGGCACCGGCGCGAGCGCCTTCCCTGCCGGAGGGCGCCGCGCGCGGCATCTGCCGCCGCCGAAAATCCGAAAGGCGTGCTCCAGCCGCCACGCAGCCTCGCTGCGCTTACTGCGGGACCACGGCGTGAGCTCCAGGAATGAATTCCGACCAGGCGACGTGATACACTGCCTTCATGGCGATGTGGTCCAGGAAACTGGTTGCGAGCAAAATCGTTCGTGCCATCGGTGGCTTGTGTGCGCTGGGCACGATCAACCTGTGGGTGCGTCCCGCACGGGCGGCTCTTGGCGACGACGTCGCCGCCGTCGAGCAGGACCGGATTCACATGCAGGCGAGCGTGAAGATGTCCCGCCGTCCGAGCTACGATATTCACGAGCTCGCCACGTCTACAGGGACGGTCGTCCGTGAGTTCGTAGGGGGGGACGGTAAGGTTTTCGCGGTGTCCTGGTCGGGCGGCTGGCGGCCGAACTTGCGCGACATCATGGGGGCGCACTACGACCGCTACATCGCCAACACCCGCGGTCATCTGCGCGCCCGCGGTCCGGTGCGGATCGAGCTGCCTGGCATGGTCGTCTTCATGGGCGGCTACTTGCGCACGTTCTTCGGACACGTGTATCTGACGGAGCAATTGCCACAGGGTTTCTCGGTCGAAGGAATGGAGTAGCCCATGCGTCGGCTTTCCATGGCGACAGCTGTGGTCTTGCTGTGCGGCTGCAGCGGGGGCAGTGGCTCGCAGGGCGGGCGCGGCGGAACCGTCGGGAGCAGCGGCGGTAGCAGCCAGGCGAGCGGCGGCAGCGCGCAGGCGAGCGGCGGCAGCGCGCAGGCGAGCGGCGGCAGCGCGCAGGCAAGCGGCGGCAGTACGCAGGCGAGCGGCGGCAGCACGCAAGCAAACGGCGGTAGCACCCAGGTAAGCGGTGGCAGCACGCAAGCGAGCGGCGGCGCAATTGGTGGCAAAGGCGGGACCTTGCAGGGAAGCGGCGGTGCGGCGGGCAGCTCTTCTGGCGGCCGCTTGGGCACAGGGGGGACCACGTCCTCGGTTGGTGGGGCAGGCGGAAGCGCAGCTGGCGGCACGCAGGGCACGGGCGGGTCCGGTGGCGGTCTGTCGACCAGCGACCCCAACGTCGTGGCCATCATCGTGGACCAAGGCGCGGCCAGGACAGCCTACGTCAACGGGGCCTTTGCCAGCGTGACCTTGTGCGAGCCGGGCACCAGCAATTGCCAAACCATCGATCACCTCCTCATCGATACTGGCTCGGTCGGTGTGCGTGTGCTCGAGTCGGCCGTGACCTTGAAGCTGCCCGCAACGGCCGGCTCGACGGGCAAGAGCCTGGCGGAGTGCACGCCGTTCATCAGTGGCACTTCGTGGGGGCCGGTGCGCACCGCGGACGTGAAGATCGGTGGCGAGAGCGCCAGCAACCTACGCGTGCAGCTCATCGGCGAGTCCACCTACGCGCTGCCTTCGAGTTGTTCGGGTACTCCCATCAACGATGTCGACACCCTCGGCTCCAAGGGCATTTTGGGCATTGGCCTCTACATCGAGGACTGCGGCACAGCCTGTACTAGACAGGCGAGCAATCCTGGCGTGTATTACGAGTGTGCATCGACGGGGAGCTGCACCGTCGCCTCTGTTCCGCTGGCCAGTCAGCTGACCAATCCCATTGCGAGCTTTCCCGTTGATAACAATGGCTCGTTCATTCAGTTGCCAAGTATCCCGACGGCTGGAACGCCCTCCGTCTCTGGCTTTCTGGTGTTCGGCATTGGCACGAGAGCGAACAACGGGCTCGGAAGCGCCAAGGTCATCCCATCCGATCAGTCTGGCTTCGTGACGACCAATTTCCCGGCGGAAGGTACGACCTACAAGAGCTTCCTCGACAGCGGTTCGAACGGCATCTTCTTTCTCAACTCGTCGCTAAGCAAGCTTGCCCTCTGTAGCGGAAACCTGGGCAGCTTCTACTGTCCGTCGACCAATACGGCCTTCACGGCCAGCATCCCTAGCAAGGACGGCAGTGCCGCTCCGATTAGCTTCAGCGTCGCCAATGCCGCGAAGTTGTCGGCAGCGAACAACGCCTTCAGCAATCTCGCGGGGCCCATGCCCGGTTACCCCACGGATCCCACCATGCCTGGTTTCGACTGGGGACTGTCGTTCTACTTCGGTCGATCGGTCTTCACTGCCATCGAGACGCGCAGCACGCCAGACGGCACTGGTCCGTACTTCGCGTTTTAGTAACGATCCAGCGTGACCACGACGTCTCGGTCGACGTGTCAGGTCGATAGGTTTCACACGAAGGTTGGGAAGCTGACTCCCATTCGACACATGCCATCTCCATCCTAGCTGTCCGTGGATGAACCACGGCAACCATCAAGAAGTGCTCCGGTGTGGCCATGAGCCGTCTGGCCCAGGCATTGTACGAAGCCACCCCGGCCCCAGGCGCGCATTGCGTGCCTCCGACGGCCGAGCGGCTACGTGAAGCGCTGGGTATGATTCATGAGGGAGATCTTCAGCGTCTGCCCTTCGTCGATGACGACACCACCGCTGGCAGCGAAACCGAATTGCAGGCCTCGGTCGCGGGCAACCAGCACACGGTAGACTTGCCGCGGGTCGTGGCAGAGTCCGATTTCTTTGCCAACATCGTTCGCCGCGCATCCGCTGGCGACACAGCAACCCGAGCGGTGAACGCACTCGCCCGCTTTCTCGAAGAGAATCGCGACGGTGTCTGGGACAACAGCTGGGTGCGTTTCCCGCGCCAACTACTAGGGCGCGCGGCGGCCGATACATTGATCGACGACCTGTACGCAGACAAGTCGAACCCGTCGAGCCCATTGCGTAGCGACCGTAAGAGCTTCCTGACCGAGGAGCGGGGAATTGAATACGTTCGCGTGCCCATCAGCTATCTGCTGAAGCTGGCCTTGGTGGATGCAGTTGCGTCTTTGCGCGAGGCGCCCGAAGCAGTTCGCAAGACCGGCCGGCGATTGTGCGGGCATTTCCTCAGCGACAACACGTCGCCGGAAACCTGCTCGTTCAACGTGGTGTCCCTTCTGCCCTCGGCGGGAGGTGGCCGGATCCTTGCGCGAGAGGCTGCGCGCCGATTCCTTCTCACGCAGCTGTTGCTTGCCTACGCCAACCGACGCTACGAGCTCGATGCCACGGGGCAAAAGGCAAACGCTTGCCATGCTCCGACACCGCCGGTGCGTCAGCGCGAGCTCAACGAGCTGATCTCGGATTCCTTCTACCGCGAAATCTTCATGAACCCGTGCCTCTCGGGCTGGGACCGCGGTGAGGACAAACGCGCCTACATGGGGTTATGTCACGAGGTCCTTTCGCGCAGCCAACTCAATGGCGTGAAGAAGCTGCGTGACGCCGGCATCATCTACAACAACCTGGTGGTGATGCCAAATACCTCCAACACCAGTTTGGCCAACAATGGCGTCCACGTCAGTCTGGGCAGCAAGCGATTGACGGCGCTCGTGGCAACGCGGAGCGAGCGTTTTGGACCGCGCGAAGAGAAGCACTTCGGCGATTTGGCCATCAAGATCATGGAGCATTTTCTGCCGCTTTTCGTCGGGACCTACAGCGCCGCCCCTCACCGCCTGGGCTTTCGCGATTTTCATCCGGAAACCGCATTGGGTTTTCTGCCGCACGAGCTCGACTTCACCCACCTTCGCATGCTGTGGCGCCGCTGGAAGGGGAAGGCATCGCTGCGCGCCTTCGGTATGACCCTGACGCCCTGTGGTCCGGCGTGGATCGACAGGTCGCTGAGCGCGATCTTCGGTTTGCACGGGGATTACGTTCCCGATTTCCGTCTGATCGATTACCTGGTCTTCCTGATGAGCACGCACACCAGTCCTTCCCTCAACGGTGTGTTGGGCAACTCGGAGAGGCTCAAGCGCGACTTGGCCAGTCTGGGCGTCTTCGACGAGCGCATGTCGCTGTATCTTCTGGTGAAGCTGCGCGAACAAGCCGTGATGGGATTCTCGGGTTTCGAAGGACGCCAATACAGCCTGTTCGAGCGATTCGGCGCCGACATGGCGCCGGCGGTCGGCCTACAGAATCTCTTGTGTGCCTTGGCCTACCGGCTGATGGCGTCGGGTAAGATTACCCACGCCGAGATTCCCGACGGCCCAACCATCGAAAGCGAGAGACGGCAGGTGGTGTTTGATTGTGCCATCGGGCTGCCCACGTTCTTCGTGCACCACGATACGCCCAATCGACTACTGAGGGCCATCCTGTCGCGAACCGAGGGAATTCGATCCAGCCGGCGCTACCCGGGATACTGGCGTGTTGCGACCGATGAATACCGTCGGGGCTTGCTGCGCTACATTTGTGACAACGCTCCTGATTTGGTCGAGGCCCTCGACATGGAACAACACTTGGCCGACCTCACGGGCCGAATCAACGATCCAAAAGGCCGGTCTGCCAATCGTCTTACGCGCGGAATCCTGGCCGAGGTGGGCGCGCGCGACCCAATGAAGGTCGAAGCGCGCACCTTCAATCTCGCAGCCGAGAGCTACTACCGCGGTCCGCTCCGCAAGGCGCAGCTGAGCGAGTCGCTGGAGCTCCTGCGGGAAGAATTTACGGAACCCATGCTTCGCCTGTGGGCCGCGCAAGGAGCGGGGGCACTCTCGGTTGCCGATCCCAATACCTTCCTGACGGCAATCCAGAACGACGTGATCGAGGACCGCATGAACACCGAGGAAATCCTGCAGCTCATCGGGCTGGTCCTTGTCGTCACCCTTCACGCGGAATCGGCCGATGCTTGAGGCCGAGGAACGGCACCAGTACGTCGAACGCCAGTCCGGCTACGTTCGCGACGAGCAGCTGTTCTGGGATGGCGCCATTCGCTTTCTCTACTCGTCGGTGCGCGAGCAAGCGCCTTCGCTCTTCACCGCCTTGACCAGCAGACGGATGTCATCGCTGCTTGGCTTCCTGAACTACGATTCCTTCGTGACCCGCCGCCTCGTCGGCGGCCGTCGCTTCGTCACGTCCTGTGGCATCGAGATGGGCGAATGTGTCGATGGCGGCGCTGGGCTCGATACGCTAGCCAAAATATTCGAAAGACAGATTCGCTACTGGGAGTGCCGACCCATGCCCGACGATTCTTCCATCGTCGTATCGCCCGCCGACGCACGGGTGGTGTGTGGCTCGCTATCGCGCGCTTCTCTCCTGCGAATCAAGGGCAAGTTCTTCGATTTGGACGAGCTGCTAGGGAAGGGTCGCAACCACCGACAACGCTTCGCCGAAGGCGACTGGGCCGTCTTTCGTCTTACGCCCGAGAAGTACCACTACAACCACGCACCCGTCGCCGGCGTGGTTGCCGATTTCTACGAATTGTCCGGAGCCAACCATTCGTGCAACCCCAGTGCGATGGTCGAGGTAGTCACGCCGTTATCCAAGAACCAGCGCTGCGTGACAGTGATCGACACCGATGTCCCCCACGGGAGTCGTGTTGGGCTGGTTGCCATGATAGAGGTGGGCGCCCTGATGATTGGTGGCATCGTCCAGTGCTACAGCGACGAGCGCTACGAGCGCCCCCGTCCTGTCGAGCCCGGTCTGTTTCTTCGCCGAGGCGCACCCAAGAGTCGCTATCGCCCGGGCGGTAGCACCGACGTCTTGCTGTTCGAAAAGGGGCGCATCCGCTTCCGCGAGGATCTCGTGCGCAACCAGCAGCGGACAGACGTGGCCAGCCGATTCTCGACGGGATTCGGCTATCCCTTGGCCGAGACCGACGTATGCGTGCGTTCCGCTGTTGCCGAGCGTATGCGATGATGGTCGCCGTCGCGTTCTGGACGGTCCTGGTCGTTGGTCTGTTCGGCATCGTGCGCTGGGGGGTGCGCGTGTTGCCCCGCGAGAATATGCAAATTCTGGCTACGATGCCGCGGTGGCGTGGCCAGGATGGTACCTGGGAAGGCGTCAACCTGACCTGGTATGGCGTGCTGCAAGCGCTCGCGGTGGTGACCAGTGTCGGCCTGTCTCTCGTGCTCGGCTGCGCCGCCGATGTGCCGGTCTTCTATGGCGTTGCCTTGACCGGGTTGCTCTTGCTTTGTTGCATGCCCGCTGCGCGGCTGGTGGCGCGTTTGGTGGAACGCAAGAAGGGCACGTTCACGGTGGGTGGCGCGGTTTTCGTGGGCGTTCTGCTGGCACCTTGGTTAGCGTCACTGCTAGACCGATTCGACGGGAGCAGGCACGGGCTCGTTGCAATCAGCGCCCTGGCCGTTTGTTATCCCGTGGGTGAGGGCATCGGACGGCTGGCATGCATCAGCTTCGGATGCTGCTACGGCAAGCGCCTCGACCAATGTGGTGCGAGGTTGCAGAACCTATTTGTCCGCATCCCCCCCGCCATCGTCGTCGGGCCCACGCGCAAGGCCGCCTATGCCGGAGGTTGTGAAGGCGTTCCTTTGCTACCCGTGCCTGCCTTGGGCGCGTTCATTCTTTCTGGAGCTGGACTTTTGGGCATAGCGCTCTTTCTGGCGGGCAACTTTCGCAGCGCCGGAATGGTCGCGCTGACAATTGCCTTCGCTTGGCGCTTCGTGAGCGAGTTTTTGCGCGCGGACTATCGTGGTCGCAGCGCCATCAGCCTCTACCAATGGATGGCTCTCTTGTCTTGGGCTTATGGGGTTGCTGCGTTTTCTCTCCTTCCGGCCACGCGCGATTTTCCCTTCGTCGCCCGCGGACTGCGAGCTCTGTGGACGCCGATGGCATTGTCGTCGCTCGGTGCGCTCGGCGTCGCAACGTTCATCTATCTTGGGGTCAGCCGCGTCACCGGAGCCAAGGTGACGCTCAGGGTTCACTCGGAACACAAGCTCGAGTGGAACCGGTCTGTCGACGTGGATACGCCACTGGCCGGCGAGGCGAGTTGTCGCAGTTATGTAACGGCGGCGAGCGAAGACTCGCGCTACCATGCGTCCGTCACATCGATCGCAAGACACCCTTAGACTAGTCGATTTCGCTGCGCCGGGCTTGGCCGTGGGATGAGGTGAGGGACTGAGGAGCCCGGCGCGGGACCACCTGGGAAAGGCACCTCTCCTGGGCCCAGGTGGTCCCTATTTTTTTGTCCGCTGCCTTGATCGTGTAAGCAAAGCCGTCACACGTCTGTCACTGGAATGGAACTGGCCGAGGTCAATATTGCGCTCGCCCAATGGTAGCCGACTCCGCATTCAAGAGCCGCGTCCTCATCGTCGAAGATGAGGCCGACCTCAGCAGCTCGCTCGCGTACGCCTTGCGCGCGAATGGCTACGATGCAGAGATTGCTGACCGCGGTGAATCGGCTTTGCGCGCCTTGGAGGTCTTCCGCCCCGATCTGGTCCTGCTGGACCTCATGCTGCCGGACATGTCTGGCTTGGAAGTCTGCCGCCGCCTGCGCAGCGTGACCAGCGGCAAGCAGCCCGCCGTTATCATCGTCTCGGCTCGCGTGCAAGAGATCGACCGCGTCGTCGGCTTCGAGATCGGCGCAGATGACTACGTAGCCAAACCATTCAGCGTCCGCGAGCTGATGCTGCGGATTGAGGCCCGACTGAAGGCACGCCGAGTACTCGACCAAGTCCAGCCGACCACGGCCGAGCTGCCCGTTGCCAAGCCTTCCGCGCTGCTGACGCTGGGCAATCTCAAGGTGGACGAGTCATCACACCGGGTGTTCGTCGATGACAAAGAAGTTCATGTCAGTGCGCTCGAGATGCGTGTGTTGGTCTACCTGTTTCACTCCCCGGGAAGGATGCGCACGCGTCGCGAGCTGCTGACCGAAGTTTGGGGCTATCACCCTGAAGTATCCAGTCGCACCGTGGACACCCATATCAAACGCATTCGCGACAAGTTGGGCAATGCCGCCGATTTGCTCCAGACAGTTCGCGGTGTCGGGTTTCGTCTGGCTGATCCGCAGTCGACCAGCGACGGCAAGGACTGAGGAACGCCATGGCGGCTAAGCTCGATGCGTGGCGTGCCGGCGAAATGTCTCCGTTACAGACGGTCTATGCCAGGGCCACGTCGTCGTTGCATCTGTTGCAATCCCGTAACCCACTTGTTGCGGAGTCTTGGCTTCCATCCCTCGGGCAGATCGCTATGTTCTGCGCGCCCCTTGGCGGCGTCCGAGAGACTCCCGATTTGGTCATCAACGATAGAGGAGGACATCCTAATGATATCTAGTCAATCCTACGGCATCGCGGGCGGGCTTGCTCTTGCCCTGCTTGGTGCTGCTCCGGCGGTGGCCCAAACCACCAGCGTGGCCTGCAGCGATACCTCGGTGCTGCCCAACCCCGTCTACCTTGCGGGCAGCAGCGCCTTCGAGCCGATGCTGAAGAACTTCGCCGTGCAGATCAAGGCCAAGCAGAACATCTCGGTCATCTACAACCCTATCTCCTCCTGCCTTGGCGTCTCCGATATCGCTGACTCGACCCAGGTGCTCTCCGGGACGGCCAACTACTACACGGTGGATCCGACCGATGCGACGAAGGTGGTGATCAACCCGTGCACCTTGGCCGGGGGAACCAAGCCGACGATCGGTGTCTCGGATGTCGGCTACGATTCGTGCTTGGGCGTCGCTCGGCCCGCCACCATCGGCGAGTGGCACGGTCCCGTCCAGTCGATGTTGCTCATCGTCCCCGAACGCAACGTCACCACCACGGCCATGTCGTGGCAACAGGCAGCGGCCATCTGGGGCTGTGGCGTGAATGGCAAACAGACGCCCTTCATCGACGAGTCCGCGATTCAACAGCGCAGCTCGACCTCGGGAACCCAGATCCTGGTGGCTCGCGCACTTGGCGTGCCCGAGACGGCGTTCAAGGGAAAGGCCAATTCCAGCGGTGGCGCTCTCGTCACCTCGCTGCTTGCCGTTCCCGACCCACAAACCGCCATTGGCTTCTTGGCCGCTGACGCCTACGCGCCGTTGCGCGGGTCGCTCAATGCAGTTGCGTTCCAGGGTAAGGGACAGCTCAAGGCCTACTACGCCGACTCCGACGCCAATTCCGTGGACAAGAAGAACGTGCGCGACGGCCACTACGTCATCCAGGGCCCGCTGCACTTCTTTGCCCCTTTGACGGCTGGACAGCCATCCACCGTTGCGCAACAGATCCTCGACTGGATCACTGGTGCCAAGCCGATCGATCCCACCGGCGACCCCGGCAACACCAACTACGTCACCACCGTGGCTACCGCGGGCGACGTCCCCCAATGCGCCATGAAAGTCCAAATCGACAAAGACGGCGGACTGTTTTCACCATTCACGCCCACAGTCTCGTGTGGCTGCTTCTTCGAAAAGGCCGTGAGCCTGGTATCGGCGGCCCCTGCGGGCTGCGTTGCGTGCACCTCGGATGCCGGGTGCACAGGTGGTAAGCGGTGCCAGACCGGATACTGCGAGTAGGTCAATCGGAGGACACGACAATGAACGCTATCAAGATTTCGACACTAATTCTCGGATTGGCGCTGACCAGCGCTATCGGCTGCGGCAGCGACAATACCAGCGGTGGAACCGGCGGCGCCGTGATCATTGGCGGTACGGGGGGCGCTGGCGGTTCCGCGCTTGCGGATGCCTCTTCAGGCGCTGGCGGTGCCACGGGCCAAGATGCGTCGGGGGC
>Ga0302323_100001146_pt1 | contig 21465 bp, 18 predicted proteins | sample Fen_T0_3_FD_201950 | JGI IMG/M metagenome (GOLD analysis project Ga0302323, IMG submission 201950) | Peat permafrost microbial communities from Stordalen Mire near Abisko, Sweden - Fen_T0_3 | ecosystem: Environmental > Terrestrial > Soil > Wetlands > Permafrost | place: Sweden: Abisko... | reverse complement strand
GCCGACGGCTTCCTGCTGACTCCCGACCAGGGGCCGGTCTTCTTCGACACCGCCGGCGACGACCTCGAGAGCTGGGTCAGGCTCGCCCGTGAGGCCGCGCTGCTCCAGCGCGAGCTCGTGCCCCACCACGACGCGCTGCTGGCCACCGGGATGACGGAGCTGACGCCGGGGGACGCGCGCGACTATCTCGCCGCCCGCGTCGAGCAGTACTCCGTGCTGGGCGCGGACGACCCGCGGCACCTCGCCCCCGAGGTCGCTGACCGGCTGCGCGCCCACCTGCCCGTCGTACGCCGGTGGTCCGAGGAGGCGGCTGCTCTCGGCCTCCCGCTCACCCTCAACCACAACGACCTGCACGACCGGAACGTCTTCGACGTGGACGGGCGGCTGCGGTTCTTCGACTTCGGCGACTCGCTGCTGACCGAGCCCCTCGGCGTCCTCCTGATCCCGCTCAACATCCTCGGCGCGACGCTCGAGGCCGCGGGCGACGACGCGCGGCTGTGGCGCGTGGCTGACGCGGCACTCGAGGTGTGGAGCGACCTGGTGCCGGTCGCGGAGCTCCGGGCGGTGCTGCCGGCGGCCCTCCAGCTCGGACGGCTGGGACGCGTCGAGTCATGGGTGCGATGCCAGCCGTCGCTGCTGGACGACGAGCTCTCCGAGTGGGGCCCGGCGGCGGCGACCTGGCTCGGGACGCTCGACGCCGACCCGCCGGTCGGCTAGCAGTAGGCGTGCGGGTGGACACCTGCGTAGCTGAGCGGGCCGGCGACCACCGTCAACGCCGCGCTGCCGACGAACTCGCACGAGCGCGGGGCACTGGCGTCGAAGAATCCTCGGTCGTGTGCGGCACTGATCCCGAACACGAACCAGACGATCACCATGAGCATGACGAACGTCTTCATGGGACCCCTTTCGTTGCGCGCCGTCCCGTTCGGCGTGGCAGGGATTCTAGGCCGTCGACCCTGCTCGCCGCGGGATTCTGGTGGTTCCCGTCACCGTGAGCTTTCCGAGCTGGACGGCCGCCCAGGCGATCGCGATCCCGGCCACGTCGTCGACCGCGAAATGCCACCCGAGATAGACCGTGGCGAGCACGGTCCCGACCAGGAACGCGAACACGACCCACGACAGGATGCGTAGCCCGTAGTAGCGGGCCATCAGCCAGATCAGACAGGTCAGGGCGCAGTGCAGGCTCGCGAACGCCGAGATCTGGGCGAAGGCGTCGTGGGCCTGCGGATGGGCGAGCAGGTGCGCGCGCTGCTCGAGGTACTTGTCCTGGGTGGTCTGGATCGACGTCCGCGTCAGCCCCGCGAACTCCTGCGGCGCGGCGTGGAACGGGCCGAGCGAGGGGATCAGGTAGTACGAGCCCACACCGAGGATCCAGGCCCACATCGCGGAGACGACGAAGACGTAGGCCTGGCGGACGGTCGGGGTGAACGCGAGCGCGGACACCAGGGCGAACGTGACCAGCCACGAGAACGACTCGTAGAGGTCTGTCAGCAGGCGCGCGGCGAGGTCCTGCCCGAGCAGCTCGTGGAGCAGGACCGCCGGGCTGTGCCCGAAGAAGAGCCAGCGGTCCCAGCGCAGGAGCATCTGGTCGTGGGGGCCGAGGAGGACGTCCCAGCTCTTGAGGTTGCGGTAACAGAGGTAGACCACGAGGTACGCGACGAGTCCCAGCAGGGTCATCAGGAGGCGGTAGGGCGTCCATCGGGTGCGCACGGTCGACCACAGCGTGGCGCCCTGCCGGCGTCCGCGTAGCCACCGCACCACGACGTCGATCACCAGGAACACGAGCAGCATCTCGGCCGTGTCGAGCAGCTTGGTACGGAAGAGCTTGCCGTGGGGGTCCTTGATCGGGATGTCGATCAGGTGTGAACGAGCCAGGGTGATGGCGGCGAACACGACGACGAGAGCCAGCACGCGCAGCTTCCAGGCCCACCCGGAGCCACGCTCCGCGGGCTCGACAGGTAGCTCCGTGCGAGTCCCTGCTGCCGTCATCCCGCTCTCGCCTCCCCGCGATCCGGCGCCTTCACCCGGGCCGCCGTGGGGCTCATTCAACCGGGTGACCGGTCGTCCGCCGAAATGACAGCGCAGGCCGGGGGTCGAAAGACAGGTGGACCAGGGTCCTTCGCTCTCTGATTCCGGAGCCAGGTACGAGAGGGTGGAGTCATGACAGAGACACCCACGCGTGAGATCGGGGTCACCGAGCTCGTCCTGCGTGACGGACACCAGAGCTTGATGGCGACGCGGATGGCACTGGAGGACATGGTCGACGCCTGCGCCGACATCGACGCCGCCGGCTACTGGTCGGTCGAGTGCTGGGGTGGAGCGACGTACGACGCGTGCATCCGGTTCCTCAACGAGGACCCGTGGGAGCGGCTACGGACCTTCCGCGAGCTGATGCCCAACAGCAAGCTCCAGATGCTGCTACGCGGACAGAACCTCCTGGGCTACCGCCACTACGAGGACGGGGTGGTCAACCGCTTCGTGGAGAAGTCGGCCGAGAACGGGATGGATGTCTACCGCGTCTTCGACGCCCTCAACGACGTCCGCAACGTCCGCGAGGCGATCGCCGCCGTACGCCGCGTGGAGAAGCACGCGCAGGGCACCATCTGCTACACCGAGAGCCCGCTGCACACCGTCGAGGGCTATGTGCAGATGGCCCGCGACCTGATGGACCTCGGCTGCGACTCGCTGTGCATCAAGGACATGGCCGCGCTGCTCAAGCCGCAGCCCGCCTACGACATCGTCAAGGCGATCAAGGACGACCTCGGGGCCGAGACCCGGATCCACGTCCACTGCCACGCCACGACCGGCGTGACCCTGGTCAGCCTGATGAAGGCCATCGAGGCCGGCGCCGACGTCGTGGACACGTCGATCTCCTCCCTCTCGCTGGGTCCCGGACACAACCCGACCGAGTCGCTCGTCGAGATGCTGCGGGGCACGCCGTACAGCACGAACCTCGACGACGAGAGGCTGCTCCGGATCAAGGACCACTTCGCGAAGATCCGCCCGCGCTACACCCAGTTCATGTCCGCCATCACCGGCGTGGAGACCGAGATCTTCAAGAGCCAGATCCCCGGCGGCATGATCTCCAACATGGAGAGCCAGCTCCGGCAGCAGGGCGCCGGCGACCGGCTCCGGGATGTGCTCCTCGAGGTGCCCAAGGTGCGCGCCGTGGCCGGCTACCCACCGCTGGTGACGCCGTCCAGCCAGATCGTCGGCACCCAGGCCGTGTTCAACGTGCTGATGGGCCCCTACAAGGTGCTGACGGCGGAGTTCGCCGACCTGATGCTGGGCTACTACGGCGCCACGCTGGGCGAGCGCGACCCCGAGATCGTCGAGGCGTCGCGGGTGCAGGCCGGCAAGGAACCCATCGACGTGCGACCGGCGGACCTGATCCCGCCCGAATGGGACCGGCTGGTCTCCGAGGCCACGGCGCTCGAGGGGTGTGACGGCACGGACGAGGACGTCCTGACCTACGCGATGTTCCCCGGTGTCGCCCCCGGCTTCTTCACCGAGCGGCCCGATGGCCCGAAGAACGTCGGCAAGGACCCGGTGGAGGTCGCGGCGGACGAGCTGGCCAAGTCCTCCGGTGGCCCGGTGAGGGGCCCCATCCACTATGCGGTCGACCTGGGTGGCCGTAAGCACTCGGTCACCGTCGAGAGAGCATGAGGACGTCGTGAGCAAGCACAAGGTCAAACACCACGCGCTGTCGATGGAGGAGCGCACCGCCGAGCTGAACGAGCGGCGCGCGGAGATCGAGAAGGGCGGCGGTGAGGCCCGGCAGGAGAAGCAGCACGCCCAGGGCAAGCTGACCGCGCGCGAACGGCTGCTCTCCCTGCTCGACCCCGGCACGTTCGAGGAGACCGGGATGTTCGCCCGGCACCAGTCGACCTACTTCGGGCTCGACTCCGCCGACTACCCCGCCGACGGCGTGGTGACCGGTGAGGGTGCCGTCCTCGGCCGGCCCGTCCACGTCGCGAGCCAGGACTTCACGGTCGCCGGGGGCAGCGCCGGAGAGATCCACTCGAACAAGGTCGCCGCGATGCTGCGCGCCAGCCTGGCGACCGGCACGCCGTTCGTCTTCATCAACGACTCCGGCGGCGCGCGGGTCCAGGAGGGCATCGGGTCGCTCGCCGGCTACGGGCGGGTGTTCTACAACAACGTCCTGCTCTCCGGTGTCGTGCCGCAGATCTCGATCATCGCGGGACCGTGTGCCGGTGGCGCGGCGTACTCCCCGGCGCTCACGGACTTCATCATCCAGACCCGCCAGGCGCACATGTTCATCACCGGCCCCAGCGTGATCGCCCAGGTGACCGGGGAGCAGGTGACCTCCGACGACCTGGGTGGCGCGGACGCCCACATGGCGTTGTCCGGCGTGACGCACTTCGTCGCCGACGACGACGAGCAGGCGATCCTGATCGCCAAGAAGCTGCTCACGTTCCTGCCGCAGAACAACTCCGAGGACCCGCCGATCGTCGATCCCGACTACGTCGTCGAGCCCGACCCCGAGCTGCCCGCCGTGATGCCGGCGTCGGACAAGAAGGGGTACGACGTGCGCGAGGTGATCCTGCGCCTCGTCGACCATCAGGACTTCCTCGAGGTGCAGGCCGGGTACGCCGGGAACATCGTGGTCGGCTTCGGCCGGATCACCGGCCGTACGGTCGGGATCGTCGCCAACCAGCCGCTCGTGCTCTCCGGGGTGCTCGACATCAACGCCTCAGACAAGGGTTCGTCGTTCGTCCGCTTCTGCAACGCGTTCAACATCCCGCTGGTGACGCTGGTCGACGTCCCGGGCTTCCTGCCGGGCGTCGCCCAGGAGCACAACGGCATCATCCGGCACGGGGCGAAGCTGCTCTACGCCTACTCCGCGGCCACGGTCCCCAAGATCACCGTGGTGCTCCGGAAGGCCTACGGGGGCGCCTACGTCGCGATGTGCTCGAAGGACCTGGGTGCCGACAAGGTGCTCGCCTGGCCCACGGCCGAGATCGCGGTGATGGGCGCCGAGGGCGCGGCGGAGATCGTCTTCCGCCGGGAGATCGCCGCCGCCGAGGACCCCGTGGCGCGCCGCGCCGAGCTGGTCGAGGAGTACCGCTCCACCTTCTCCACGCCGTACGTCGCCGCGGCACGCGGGCTCGTGGACGACATCATCGACCCGGCTCGGACCCGCGAGCACGTGTCCCGGGCGCTGGAGCTGCAGATCACCAAGCGCACCATCCGGCCGGCCAAGAAGCACGGGCTGGGCCCGACGTGAGCAAGAAGAAGAAAGCCGAGGTCCCCGTCGAGCAGACGGTGGCCGACCTGCTCGAGACTGTCCGTGCGCTCACGGAGCGGGTCACGCAGCTGGAGGCGTCGCTGCAGGAGCAGGAGGCGGCCGGCATCCCCGAGGAGGTCGTGATCGCGATCTCGGCGGCGGTGGCGGCGTTCCTCGGGCACCGGGCGAAGGTCAAGCAGTTGCACTACCGCACCGGCGCTGCCTACGCGCAGCAGGGACGGGCGGTTGTCCAGGGACGCCACGACACTCACACCCCGAGGTAGCAGACGATGCAGCTCAAAGTCACAGTCAACGGCGTCGAGTACGAGGTCGAGGTCGAGGTCGAGGAGGAGCCCCAGCCGACGCTCGGGGCGATCTTCATGACCGGCGGCAGCTTCGCGCCCACCCACGTGCAGACGGTCGGGCCCTCGACGAACGGCGTGCAGGCGCCGCTGTCCGGCACGGTCGCCCGCGTGCTGGTCGAGGAGGGCCAGGGCATCGAGGAGGGCGACGTCGTCGTCGTGCTCGAGGCGATGAAGATGGAGACCGAGATCACTGCACCGCGCAGCGGCACCATCTCGGCCGTCCTGGTGTCCGCGGGTGACGCTGTCACCGGGGGGCAGACGCTCGTAGAGGTCGACTGACCGCGGCGGTTACGCTCTCGCTCTCACGAGGTGACCCTCGCGGGGCGGTAGCTCAGTCGGTCAGAGCAGAGGACTCATAATCCTTCGGTCCTGGGTTCAAGTCCCAGTCGCCCCACTACCTGCGGAAACGCAGGGGAACGCAGGGATTGGATCCCGCACAGCGGTTGCACAGAGGAGGTCGACCGAGCGGCGGCCAACCGATGAGCCGGAAGGGGTGGGGACTCCACCCCGACCCCGGGGGCACACGGACACCGAGCCGTTATAGCGGGGCCGGTCCTGCGTGCGGTTCGATCCTGGCTTTCTACGCCCGTAGTACCGAGGGGACCGTCAGCAATCTCAACGGCCGACCAGGTCCGGGAGTTCAGGCGAGCCACCGGTCGTTCGCGCTAGGTGGTGAGCAGGGAGCGACGCGCGGAATGCGCCCTGCCATCGCCCCCGATTAGGCAGGGCGCATCTTCTCCCACAACTCCGGGGCACCCCATGCGGGGCGCTCGGTTGCTAGGCAACGTACGCCCTTTCCTAGGCAGGGGGGAAGGGCGCGAGACGCGCCCAGGGCACGGCGATGCCCGCCGATGCATCGGGGCAGTCGACGGGCATCTGGCAGAGCCCCGTGACATGCGACAGAGCTCTACACGTTGGACATTAGGAGTGTGCGCCGTTGGTGGACTCATCGATTCCGATGACCTGTCGGACGTGACGCGCCCGCCGTCTGGGGGGTACAACGGCGGGGCGCGAAACTCCCCACTGCTGAGGTGAGGAGACAGTCAGCCTACGACGAGCTAGGACTCCCGGGGGCATGGCGAAGCACGCCGGGAGTCTCGGGCCACCTCCTGGCAAGGGAACGCCCGGCCGGCCACGGGGGGGCCGGCAGGGCGCCCTGAGGCGCCCGGGAGGCGGCATCACCCGCACGCAGGCCCCGGACTACACCGGCTCGTCATCACCCGTGGTCATCAGGGCGGAAGCAATGAGTCCGGGGTCCGTGCGAACCGATACATGACTGCGCCCCGCGACGATGGGGGATCAGTCGCGGGGCGCTACCCCCGGGGGAGGTTCAGCTTTCGGTTTAGCCCGGGTGCGACGCGCCCCCGTCGCTGTCCCCCCGCCGCAGCGGGGGCGCGCCATCCCGGACTACCAAGCGCCCCGTCTGACTGCGTAAGCCCCGTGGGCAGGGCGCTGATGCCACGCAAAGTACGCCGCATTCCCGGGTGGGTGAAGAAAAAAGTGTCCATGAGCCGAGACCGGAGTCCGCATGGCAGACCGCACGCGGGCAACCGTGGCGAAGCCCGCCGGAGCATGGGGTCACCGGCGGGCTTCACGACGAGCCTAGGTCGGGTTAGCTCCTGACCTCCAGAAGCTCCATTACTGCGGCCGAATCACTGAGCGCACCTATGACCGAGCGGATGTGCTTCGCGGTCAGGAACTCGTCTGGGTGGGCGTTGCCGCCGAGCCACAGGTGAGCCCCGGGGCGCTCGAGGTGCCCCGCTCCGTCACGCCAGAAAGCCGCGGCCGACAGGATGACAAAGTCGCCGCTCTTCCGGTCGCCGAAGTAGGCGCAGTGGAATCGGCCCTCGGCCCCGTCGGTGTTGTGGAGGATGTCGTACGCGTGGCCGGGCTCCTCCTGGCACCAAGGAGGGCAAGGGACGGCGATCGGAGCAGAGGCCTGGGGAGTTAGGGTCGTGGCGGTCATGGGCTGTCCTCTCTAAGCCCCTCAACAGAGGGGGATTGTGGTTGAGAGGGATACGTACCCCCGCGTGAATCATCAGATAGCACAAGGGTTCTGAGGTTCAGTCCTCATGATCCTTTCGTCGTGGGTTCGAGCCCCACCCGCCCCACCCCGGGGCTGTGAGGCGTGAGCCTCGGAAAGCGCGAAGAGCTGGCGTGGATGGAGATCGCCGACAACGGCTCCCGGACGGTTGTTGTCCTCGCGGCTCGTCCGGGCCGGGAGTCGATGAGCGCCAAGCGCATCCGCATCCCCGAGTCGGAGTTCACGGACGACGAGGGCCGGATCGCGCTCTCCATCACAGCAGCCTGCATCCCGTGCGGTGGCCGCTGGTCCGTTGACCTCGCCGCGGTGGTGCACGGAGAGCCCCAGACTCTCGTGCGGGACACGTCAGACTTCCCGGGTGTGTCATTCGACGTGCGGCGGCATAAGGGCGGACAGCACCAGGGACACGGCCCCGCCGGCCTAGGTGGAAGGCGACGAACATGGCCGCCACTCGCGCAGTCCTGTCCGTGATGGCGACGCCCGCCAGGTCTCATCCCGGATGAACTGTTGGCAGGGCTCGGACACGGGCCGCACAGGGGGCTTTGGCCTCTGGAGAACGGGCCGCGCCACGACGAGACTCGCGGTATGGCCACGCATGCGAGCCTGCGTCACGACAGGCGGGGATGGCCGGAATCCCGCGTCGGCCGGCGAGCGATCGCGTTCGCGGGGTTGAGCGTCATAGGCATCGTCCTGCTCGTGCTGTCGTTCGCGCTCGGGGTCGTGGAACCAGCCGACAGCTACACCGACAGCTGGGCACAGCTCGTGTGGGGCGCGGGCGTCTGGGTATGCGCGGTCGCCGCTTTCGTCGCCGGCCTCATCGCGATGATCCGTCACCATGAGCGATCCTGGATGGTCGTGCTTGCCACTGCGCTCGGCCTGCTTCCCCTTGCCTTGCTGATTTCGGAGATCGCACTGGGGAAGTTCTGACCTCGCGCGCGAGCCGCCACGAAGGAGGGATTGGCTGACCATGGCGTACGCCGGGACCAGTTCACCGCCTGACACGATCGGTGCCGACCTGAACCGCACGGCACGCACGACCGGGCTGCTCTATCCCGCCTTCTTCGTCACCGGGATCTCCGGCTCCGTGCTGGTCCGTGGCCAGCCTTTCGCCGCTGCTGACGCCCAGGGCACTCTGCCCAACCTGATGGAGCACGGGGCTCTGGCTCGGGCCGGCATCGTCCTGGAGCTGAGCATCGGGTTGACCCAGGTCCTGACCGCGGTGTGGTTCTACCGCCTGTTCCGGGGCGTCGATACTCCGGCGGCCGGCCACCGTGCAGTTGTTGTACGTCCTGAGCGGCCATCTGTGGGGAGTCGCGGGCGTGTTCTTCGACCTGAGGCTGACCCCGATGGGCTGGCTCGTGGTTCGCTCTCGGTGGCTGCCGCCGGAGCTGGGGTGGACCCTGGTCGCGGGCGGCGTGGGCTACGTGGTCAGCACCTTCGTCGGCTACGCGTTCCCGAACGCCGACCTCGCCACCCTGCTGCTGACGGTCCCCGCGACCATCGGCGAGATCTGGATCACGGGGTACCTGGTCATCGTCGGTATCCGCGACCACTCGCGTCCGGACGAGCCCTGTTCAACGCCGCCGGACGCCGTTGAACAACGCAGATTGACTGGAGGTGTGTGAACGATGTCATCGACGAAGTCGTATCCACCGCGCACTCAAGGCGTCTCTCGGTCAGGCACCAGCGTGCGTCAGCACAGGGCTGCCGCCACGACTGCGGGGATCCTCTACATCATCGGAACGGTGTCCGGCATCCTGAGCAAGGCTGTCACGTACTTCCCGGTGCATAACGCGGACGACCCACTCGCCTACGCCGCGGACCACCCCGGCACAGTCGCGACCGGGGCGCTGCTCGTGCTTGTCATGGGCCTGTCGCTGACGTTGGTCCCGGTGGTGCTCTTTCCGGTGTTGCGGCGGGTGGACGAGGTGCTGGCGACCGGCTACCTGATCATCCGGGGGGCCGTTGAGGGGGCCACCTACGTCATCGTCGCGATCGCATGGCTGCTGCTCGTGCCACTGGCCGACACCCTGTCGTCAGGACCGGGCACGGCCTCCCCAGCTGGCGTGCGGCTGGGCACCCTCGTGATCGACTCCGATGGCGCCAGCGTCATCATGTCGCTGGTGTTCTGCCTCGGCGGCGCCCTGTTCTACATCCTGCTCTTCCGGTCTCGCATCGTCCCCCGCTGGATCGCGACCTGGGGCCTCATCGGGATCCCGCTCTACGCTGCCGCCTACCTGCTCGCGATGTACGGAGCTGTCGGCATCAACTCCCCCGAGGTGAACCTCCTCTGCCTACCCCTGGCCGTCCAGGAGATGGTGCTGGCGCTCTGGATGATCGCGCGCGGCTTCCGTCCGGCGGCGGGCTCGAACACGCCCGAGTTCTCACGAGGCCACCCAGAGGGTTCTGAGATTCAGTCCTCCTAGTCCTTTCGTCGTGGGTTCGAGCCCCACTCGGGGGCTGTGGGGCGCCATGGCCCGTCCGCACCGCCGCGTAGGGGCTGAGCCCGTCAACGGGGATCGAGCAGGACACAGCCCGGACTGGACGCGCCCGCCGCCCGGACTCAGGCCCCCGCCGAGCGGCTGGGCGCTAGGCCTCGGTGCCATACGGCCGAGGCCCTCGATGCGAACGTATGCCGAGAGCCCGCATGACTCGCACACCAAATTCGGTGAAACCTCCCCCGTCGCTCCAGCCGGCCAGCGTGGCACAGTGCGGCGCATGTGGAGTGATCGGAGCCCGGCGGTGTGCCCCTGCGGGAGCGGCACGCCGTACGGCGGGTGCTGTGGCCGGCTGCACCGGGGCGCGGCTGCCGACACGGCCGAGCAGCTCATGCGCTCCCGCTATGCGGCGTTCGTGGTGGGCGACGACTCGTACCTGTTCCGTACCTGGCACCCGCGCACGCGTCCCGACGACCTGACGCTCCCGTCGGACCGCGCCTGGACCGGCCTGGACGTGCTGGCGACCGAGGCCGGGGGACCGGGTGACAGCGACGGGCTGGTGGAGTTCGAGGCGCACTACGTCGCCGGCGATCGCCCGGGTGTGCAGCACGAGGTGAGCCGGTTCGAGCGGCGTCGCGGCGTGTGGGTCTACGTCGACGCCCAGCCCTGACCTCGGCGCGGATGTTCCTCGACCGAACGCCCTGAAGGCCACCTGCGAGCGGGACCTTCGACTCATCCGGCCCGCCCCGCCCCCACCTAGCGTGGGAACGAGTGGAGGGCGGTTCCGATGGCCGAGTTCATGCGCAACACCGACGCGTTCGCGCTCGGGATGGAGGAGGACGCCCGACTGCGGTCGACGGTCGTCACGATCGTGATGCTCGACCGCTCACCTGACTGGGACGTGCTCGTCGACCGGCTCGAACGAGTGGCCCGGTTGATGCCGATGTTCCGGCAGCGCGTCGTACCCACGATGCCGCCCGCGCCGCCCCGCTGGGTGTACGACCCCGACTTCGACCTCCGCTACCACCTGCGGCGGGTCATCGCCCCGCATCCCGGCACGCTCGAGACGGTGCTGGAGATGGCGCGTCGCGCCGAGATGAGCGAGTTCGACCACGCCCGGCCGATGTGGACGGCGACCCTCGTGGAGGAGCTCGAGGACGGCGGTGCGGCGCTCGTGGTGATGATGCACCACTCGCTCGCCGACGGCATCGGGGGCATGCAGATCGCCGCCCTCGTCTTCGACTTCCAGCAGGAGCCCGCCGACCTCGGCCCGTTGCCGCTCGTCCCCGATTCGCCCGCGCCCGGCCGCTTCGACGCCGTACGCCATGCGGTGGAGTACGACGCGTCCCTGGTACGACGGCTGGCCCGGACCGCCACCGTCGGAGGCGCGAAGCTCGTCGTCGGCGGAGTCCGTGCCCCGCGCGCCACCCTGCGCTCGGTCTGGGAGACCTCGGCCTCGGTGTACCGCACTGTGCGGCCCATCAACGAGACCGCGTCGCCGATCATGCAGGAGCGTCGCCTGATCCGTGAGCTCGCCGTCCACGACGTGCCGATGTCTGCCCTCAAGGCTGCCGGCGGCCGCGCCGATGGCACCCTGAACGACGCCTTCCTGGCCGGCGTGACCGCCGGGCTGCGCCGCTACCACGAGGAGCACGGCGCCCTGGTGGACGAGCTCATGGTGACCATGCCGATCAGCATCCGGGTCCCCGGCGACGCCGAGGGCGGGAACCGGATCACCCTGATGCGGATCCCTCTCCCGGTCGGCCTGGCCGACCCCGTCGAGCGGATCCGAGAGATCCACGAGCGAGCAGGCGCCGCGCGTCACGAACCGTCGCTGAAGCTGACCCAGGACATCGCCGGCGGTCTCAACCTGCTGCCGCGGTGGTACATCGGCGCGATCCTGCGCCACGTCGACTTCCTGGCGAGCAACGTCCCCGGCATGCCCGTGCCGGTGTGGCTCGGCGGCGCCGCCGTGACCATGCAGTACGCGTTCGGCCCGACCATCGGGGCCGGCGTCAACATCACCCTCATCACCTACCAGGACACCTGTGCCCTCGGTATCAACGCCGACAGCGGCGCGATCCCCGACCTCCCCCTCTTCCGTGAGTGCCTCGTCGCCGGCTTCGACGAGGTCCTGGCGCTCGGCCGGGAGACCACCGCAGCCACCCCGCCCGCGACCCGCCGACCGCCGCGCACCACGCGCCCTGCTCGGCCGCGGACTCCGACCCCCTGAGGGAGGAGTCACCATGACCGACACCCGGACCGCACCGGCGCCACCGTCGACCCCGATCGAGCTCCCCGTCGACCGGCTGCGCGCCATCGACGCCCTGGTCGACCGTTCAGCGGCTGCCGCCGAGGCGTTCCGCACGCTGAACCAGGAGCAGGTGGACGCCATCGTCGCCACCATGGTGCGCGCCGGTATCCGCGCCGCGGGCGAGCTCGCGGCCCTGGCGATCGAGGAGACCGGTTTCGGCGTCTTCGAGGACAAGGTCGTCAAGAACTACACCGCCACCGAGTTCCTCTCCGACTACCTGCGCGACAAGCGCTCGGTCGGTGTGGTCGAGGAGGACGTCGAGCACGACATCGTGCGGGTCGCCGAGCCCATCGGCGTCGTCCTGGCCATCACCCCGGTCACCAACCCGACGTCGACAGTGCTCTACAAGGCGATCGTCGCCGCCAAGACCCGCAACGCGATCGTGTTCCGGCCGTCGCCGTACGCCATCCGCTCCTGCCGGCGCAGCGTCGAGATCCTTCGCGAGGCCGCCGAGGCTGCCGGCATGCCGCCGGGCGCACTGCAGGTGATCCCGGACGACGAGCACGAGGTCACCCACTACCTCTTCAAGCACCCGCAGGTGGACTTCATCTGGGTGACCGGCGGCCCGAAGATCGTGGCCCTGGCCAACGCCGCCGGCAAGCCCGGCCTCTGCGTCGGCCCGGGCAACGCCCCGATCTACGTCCACCGCAGCGCCGACCTGGCCGGGGCCGTCGTCGACATCCTGATCTCCAAGACCTTCGACGCCTCCGTGATCTGCCCCGCCGAGCAGACCTGCATCGTCGACACCGAGGTGTACGACGAGATGTTGGCCGAGTTCCAGCGGATGGGGGCGCACCTGCTGACCGCCCAGCAGGCCGACGCCTTGACGGCGTTCGCCTTCGGCTGCGGCGACCGGGTCAACATGGCCGCGCTCGGTCAGCAGGCCCCCGAGCTCGCCGCGCGGTCCGGCTTCACGGTGCCGGCCGAGACCAAGATCCTGCTGGCCCCGCTCCCGTCCGATCTCGACGAGCTGGACAAGCACCCGCTGGTGCAGGAGAAGCTGATGCCGGTGCTCGGCCTCGTCCGCTCCGACAGCGTCGACCACGCCATCGCAGCGGCGGTGCTCGTCACCGAGCACGGTGGGCTCGGCCACACGTCGTCCGTCTACGCGCGCGACCCCGCGGTCGTGGACGCCTACGCCCTGGCGGTACGGACCGGTCGCATCCTCGTCAACGCGCCGACGGCGGTCGGCGCGCTCGGCGGTATCTACAACAACCTCACTCCGACCTTCTCGCTCGGCTGCGGCACCTGGGGCGGCTCGACCACGACGGAGAACGTGAACTACCTCCAGCTGCTCAACATCAAGACCGTCTCCCAACGCCGTACGCCGCCGCAGTGGTTCCGCGTACCGTCCACGACGTTCTTCAACGCCGGCTCCCTCGACAACCTGCGCGACGTCGACTGTGAGGTCGTGGTCGTCGTCACCGACGCGATGACGGACGCGCGCGGCGTCGTCGACGACGTGCGCGCCAAGCTGAAGACGCGTCATGTGCACGTCTTCGCGGAGGTGGAGCCGGAGCCCGACGAGGCGGTCATCCGGCGGGGCGTCGCCCTGCTCGACCGCACCCGCCCCGACACGGTGATCGCCCTCGGCGGTGGCTCGGTGCTCGACGCCGCCAAGGCGATGCGGCTCTTCCACGAGCACCCCGAGCAGACCCTCGACGAGCTGACCCTGCCTTTCCTCGACCCACGCAAACGGATGGCCGACTTCCCGCAGAACCCGCACACCGTGCGCCTGGTGGCGATCCCGACCACGTCCGGCACCGGTTCGGAGGTGTCACCGGCAGCCGTGGTGACCGTGGGTGAGCGGAAGGAGACCCTGGTCGACTACTCCCTGGTGCCCGACATGGCGATCGTCGACCCGATGCTCACCCTGTCGATGCCCGAGTCGGTGACCGTCGACAGCGGTGTCGACGCCCTCACCCACGCGCTCGAGGCAGTGGTGTCGATCTTCGCCTCGCCCTATACCGACGCGTTCTGCGTACAGGCGGCGCGGCTGATCTTCGACGCCCTCCCGCGGGTGTACGACGACCCGGCCGACCTCCCGGCCCGCACCGACATGGCCAACGCCGCCACCCTCGCGGGCCTGGCGTTCTCCAACGCGTTCGTCGGCACCAACCACGCCCTCGCGCACGCGACCGGTGCCCGGTTCGGTCTGGCCCACGGCCGCGCGAACGGGATCTTCCTGCCCCACCTGCTGCGCTACAACGCCGGGCTGCCCAGCAAGTTCATGCCGGCCCCGGGCTACTCGGCGTACGTCGCGCCGGACAAGTACGCCCAGCTCGGCCGGGTGATCTTCGGTGGTCGGACTGCCGACGAAAGCCGGCGCCGGCTGTTCCGGGGCGTCGAGGACCTGCTGGACCGGCTCGGGATGCCGCGGACGCTGCGCGACGCCGGCGTGCCCGAGGACGCGTTCCTCGCCGCGCTGCCCGATCTGGCGATGACGGCGTTCCAGGACCTCAGCAACCGCACCAACCCGCGGATGCCGCTGGTCAGCGAGATCACCGACCTGCTGAAGGTCGGCTACTACGGAGAGGTGAGCGACGATGCCGACTGACCACGCCCGCGAGACGATCGAGATCAAGGCCCCCTTCAGCGAGGTGCTCGACACCATCCGCGACATCGAGAGCCAGGCCGTCTGGATCCCGGAGATCCTCGAGGCCGAGCTGCTCGAGGTCTACGAGGACGACGACCTCCCGGCCACCGCGCGGTTCAAGGCGTCGGCGACGGTCGGTACCGACAGCTACACGCTCTCCTACGAGCACGCCGAGGACGGCATGAGCTGGACGATGGTCGAGGGCCACATGCAGACCGGCCAGGAGGGGCGCTACCAGCTCCGCGAGCTCGGCCGCGACCTGACGTCGGTGACCTACGACCTGACGATCCACCACAACCTGCCCCTGCCCGGCTTCATCCGGAACCGCGTCATCAAGGGACTGGTGAACAGCACCCTCACCGGTCTCAAGGAGCACCTCGAGGCGTGACCCCGACGTGGTGGACGGCCGAGGCTAGGCCTCGCCGGCGATCAGGAACGACGAGCCGTTCTTCACCAGCTGCAGGGTGACGTGGTCGCTCGACGTGGTGCCGCCGCGCTTCACGTAGTCGACGTCGTACGAGACCGTCATCGCGGCCGGATCCGCCTGGATGTTGCTCGGCGTCGCGCTCTCCACGTCCTTCCAGAAGCCGTGGTACCCGCCGTACTTCCCGCTCGCCTGCTGGAAGGCCGGTGTGAGCATGGCGTAGGTGGCGTGGTCGTCCTGGGTGACCGTCGCGAGGTATGTCGAGATGAAGTCCTCCATCGCGGCGGCCCGGTCCTTCGTCCCGGACGAGCTCGAGCTCGTCGGCGAGCCGGGCGAGGAGGACGTCCCGCGACCCGCCTGGTCGTTGCCGCCCCCGCCGCTCGTCAGTGCCAGGAAGCCCAGGACGCCCACGGCGACCAGCAGGATCACGGCCGCGGCCCAGGGCCAGACGGGCCGTCGCCGGCGCCTCGGCACCTCAGCGGAGACCGGGGTGGCCGTGAGCGCAGGGTCTGCCACGACCGGGGGGACGCCGACCGGCTCGGACCGGGTGGGCTCCAGCACCCGGGTGCCGTCCGGGTCCACGGCTGCGGCAGGAGCCGGGTGGATCGTCACGTCGCGTCCCTGGTCGAGGAAGTCACGGACCTGTGTCATCGACCAGCGGTCGGCGGGGTTGCGGGTCATCGTGTGCTCGAGCACGGGTGCGAGCCAGCCGGCGTGGTCCAACCGGGGCGGCTCCTCGTGCACGATCCGGTAGAGGCCGCCCATCAGGTTCTCGCTCACGTCGTACGGCGTCTGGCCGGCGAGCGCGTGGTAGAGCGTGGCCCCGAGCGACCAGACGTCGGAGGCCTCGTGGGCAGTCGCCCCGGAGGCCACCTCCGGCGAGAGGTACGCGGGGGAGCCGGTGACGAGGCCGGTCTGCGTCAGCGAGGCGTCGGCCTCAGCGCGGGCGATGCCGAAGTCGGTCAGCTTCACCGATCCATCGGGCGTGACCAGCATGTTGGAGGGCTTGACGTCGCGATGGATGATGCCTGCCGCATGGGCCGCGGCGAGCGCGTCGGCCGCCTGCCGGATGAGCGGGGCCGCCTCGTCGGGGGTGAGGGCACCGTCGCGCTTGATCAGCGCGCTGAGAGTGACGCCCTCGACGTACTCCATGACGAGCCAGGTCTCGTCGCCCTCGGTGACGAGGTCGTAGACCGCGACCACATGGGGATGGTTGAGCCGTGCGGCGAGGCGGGCCTCTCGCTCGGCGCGCTGGAGGTCGGGCAGCGTGGCGCCGGGCATCATGCCGATCCGCTTCAACGCGACCTCGCGCCCGAGCACCGTGTCGCGACCGAGCCAGACCGCGCCCATGCCACCGCGCCCGATCTCCCGACCGCGCTCGTACCTGCCAGCGATCAACGTCCGTCCTTCCGGCCTCGGCCTCCGGCCGCACGCCAGCGTAGGCGCTGGCCCTTGTCAGGCCCAACGCACGCGGGGGAGGTTGGCCTCATGCCCACGTGGGACCACGTCGACGCCCTGGCCGAGCGGCTGCCCGAGGCCGAGCGCGGCCTGGCCCACGAGGGCTCGCCCGCCTGGTACGCCGGCCGGCACGTGTTCGCACGCTACCGGGAGGACGACGGACACCCGATCGTGCAGCTGTGGAGCGGCGACATGGATCTCGGACGTCAGCTCGCGCCGCGCCGCGACACGTTCGTGCGGATCGACACCTTCGACTTCCGCGTCTCGGTCTGGGCGCTGCTCGACCGGCTGGACCCTCGTGAGCTGGCCGAGTTCCTCTTCGACTCCTACGCCGTCCGCGGCGGCGTGCGTCGTGCCGGGAGGGTGGACGAGGTGGCCTTCTTCGCCCCGCTCCGAGGCTCCCACCGCCCGAACCCGGTGGAGCCCTGACGGACTGATGCGGCAGGCTGGCCCCGACACTCCCGAGAACGAGAGGCCGAGCGTGAGCATCGACCCGACCTTGCTGGACGACCTGGAGTGGCGCGGTCTCATCGCCCACTCCACGGATCTCGCCGCGCTGCGCGAGGCCCTCACGTCGAGGAGCGTCCGGTTCTACGTCGGCTTCGACCCGACCGCGCCGAGCCTCCACATGGGCAACCTGCTGCAGCTGACCACCGCGCGCCGGCTGCAGGACGCCGGCCACACGCCGTACCTCCTGGTCGGCGGCGCGACCGGCATGATCGGCGACCCCAAGGACTCGGGGGAGCGCATGCTCAACTCCCTCGACACGGTGAAGGACTGGAGCGAGCGCGTACGCCGCCAGGTCCGGCCGTTCGTGAGCTTCGACGGCGCCAACGCGGCGACGATGGTCAACAACTACGACTGGACCGCCAGCCTGTCGACCATCGACTTCCTGCGCGACATCGGCAAGCACTTCCCGGTCAACCGGATGCTCGGCCGCGACACCGTCAAGCGGAGGCTCGAGTCGGGCATCAGCTACACCGAGTTCAGCTACGTGCTCCTGCAGTCGATGGACTTCCTCAACCTCTACCGCGATCACGGGATCACGCTCCAGCACGGCGGTGAGGATCAGTGGGGCAACATCACCGGCGGCGTGGAGCTGATCCGCCGCGCCGACGGCGGCAAGGCCCATGCCTTCGTGACGCCCCTGGTGACCAAGCCCGACGGGACGAAGTACGGCAAGACCGAGGGCGACGCGCTCTGGCTCGACCCGGAGCTGATGTCGCCGTACACGTTCCACCAGTGGTGGCTCAACGTCGACGACTCGCAGGTGAGCCAGATGCTGCGGCTGTTCACGTTCCTGCCGCGCGCCGAGATCGAGGCGATCGAGGCCGAGGGCGCCGAGAAGCCGTGGCTGCGCACGGGACAGAAGCGGCTGGCCGACGAGATCACGACTCTCGTGCACGGCGCCGAGGAGACGGAGCAGGCCAAGTCCGCTGCGGCTGCCCTCTTCGGCGGCGGCGACCTCCACGCCCTGAGCACCAGCACCCTCGAGGCCGCGCTGCGTGAGGCCGGGGCCGCGTCGGTCCCCGAGCTCCGGCCGGTGGTCGACCTGCTGGTGGAGACCGGGCTGGTGAAGAGCCGAGGCGAGGCCCGGCGCACGATCAGTGAGGGCGGGGCGTACCTCAACAACATCCGGGTCGAGGACCCCGAGGCCGAGCCGCAGCCGAGCGACCTGATCGGGGGCTCGTGGCTGGTCCTGCGCCGAGGCAAGAAGAGCTTCGCGGGCGTCGAGGTCGGCTGAGATGGTGGCCGGGTCGGCCCCTGGTGAGGGGGGACGCTGGCTCGGAGGTCTCCGCGACGAGGCGCGCCGCCGTGTCCCACCGGCCGTCTGGACGTATGTCGAGTGCGGTGCACGGGAGGGCCTCACGACGGCCGAAGCCAACGCCGCGTGGGAAGCGGTGCGGTTCCGCCCCCGCGTGCTCCGCGGGGTGGCCGAGGCCCACCTGCGCACGACCTTGCTCGGTGAGCCCTTCGCGTCACCGATCGCGGTGGCACCGAGCGCGATGCAGCGCGCGGTCCATCCGCAGGGCGAGCGCGCCATGGCGTCCGGCACGGCCGCGGTCGGTTGTCTGCACGTGGTGTCCTCCAACGCCGGTACGCCGTTCGCCGAGCTCGGTGGCGGCCCGTGGTGGCTGCAGGCGTACCTGCCGCCGGATCGCGAGGCGATGCTGCCCGTGCTCGAGGAGGCCGTCGCCCAGGGTGCCCGTGCCGTCGTACTCACCGCGGACACACCGTTCCCCGGGACCAAGTACGCCGTCGACGACGCCGACTGGACCGGGATCGACCTCACCTGGTGGCGGGCGAACTTCGCCGAGCCCGAGTCTCCCGACCCGTGGAAGGGTGCCCTCTCACCCGACGACGTGGCCTGGCTACGGGACCGGTCCGGTGTCCCGGTCGTGGTCAAGGGTGTGCTCCGTGGCGACGATGCGGTCCGCTGCCTCGACGCGGGCGCCGCTGCGATCTACGTGTCCAACCACGGGGGTCGCCAGCTGGACCGCAGCGTGAGCACCGCTCAGGCCCTGGCCGAGGTGGTGGCGGCCGTGCCGCAGGCGGAGGTGTACGTCGACGGGGGCATCCGCAGCGGACTGGATGCGATGGCGGCGCTCGCTCTCGGTGCCCGCGCGGTGTTCGTAGGCCGCCCCGCGCTCCACGCCCTGGCCGTGGACGGTGCCCGCGGTGTCGAGCGGCTCCTGGGCGACCTGTCCGACGAGCTCCGCGAGGCCCTCGTGCTGGCCGGCTGCGCCACGCCCGCCGACACGCGCGACCTGCTGGCCGAGTGAGTCCCACAGGCCGCTGACCTGGGGTTTCTCTGCTGTGGCCCGGCTCACTCGACCCCGATTTGCGTCGCCGTGGAGGACCCCATACTGTTCTCACCTGTCGCCAGGGTGCGGCGGGAAGCAAGACCGCGAGGTCGGGCTTCCGGCCCCGAGGCGGCCACCCAGCTCTCAATGAAGCCCTTCACCGGGTGGAGTTGTTGCGCGTCTGATTTTTGAGAACTCAACAGTGTGTTTGTCGATGAATTGGTTTGTATGATCCCGTCTTCATGGCTGGGTGGCCCTTTTTTGGGGTTGTTTGGTTGTGGTGGTGGTTTCTTTTTGAGTTGACGAACGATGATTCTGGCGATAGCTAGTTTTTCGTTTTTTGGCTTGGAGATTGCTTTTTTGTTCGGAAATGTTTTTGGTTTTCGATGGAGAGTTTGATCCTGGCTCAGGACGAACGCTGGCGGCGTGCTTAACACATGCAAGTCGAGCGGAAAGGCTCCTTCGGGGGTACTCGAGCGGCGAACGGGTGAGTAACACGTGAGTAATCTGCCCTCCACTTCGGGATAACTGCCTGAAAGGGTGGCTAATACCGGGTATTCTCCTTGCACCGCATGGTGTGGGGTGGGAAGTTTTTTCGGTGGGGGATGTGCTCGCGGCCTATCAGCTTGTTGGTGGGGTAATGGCCTACCAAGGCTTTGACGGGTAGCCGGCCTGAGAGGGTGACCGGCCACACTGGGACTGAGACACGGCCCAGACTCCTACGGGAGGCAGCAGTGGGGAATATTGGACAATGGGCGGAAGCCTGATCCAGCAACGCCGCGTGAGGGATGACGGCCTTCGGGTTGTAAACCTCTTTCAGCACAGACGAAGCGCCTGTGAAGGTGGTGACGGTATGTGCAGAAGAAGCACCGGCCAACTACGTGCCAGCAGCCGCGGTAATACGTAGGGTGCGAGCGTTGTCCGGAATTATTGGGCGTAAAGGGCTCGTAGGCGGTTTGTCGCGTCGGGAGTGAAATCCACTGGCTTAACTGGTGGCTTGCTTTCGATACGGGCAGACTGGAGGTATGCAGGGGAGAACGGAATTCCTGGTGTAGCGGTGAAATGCGCAGATATCAGGAGGAACACCGGTGGCGAAGGCGGTTCTCTGGGCATGTCCTGACGCTGAGGAGCGAAAGTGTGGGGAGCGAACAGGATTAGATACCCTGGTAGTCCACACCGTAAACGTTGGGCGCTAGGTGTGGGATCCATTCCACGGGTTCCGTGCCGCAGCTAACGCATTAAGCGCCCCGCCTGGGGAGTACGGCCGCAAGGCTAAAACTCAAAGGAATTGACGGGGGCCCGCACAAGCGGCGGAGCATGCGGATTAATTCGATGCAACGCGAAGAACCTTACCTGGGTTTGACATACGCCGGAAAGCTCTAGAGATAGAGCCCCTTTTAGTCGGTGTACAGGTGGTGCATGGCTGTCGTCAGCTCGTGTCGTGAGATGTTGGGTTAAGTCCCGCAACGAGCGCAACCCTCGTCCCATGTTGCCAGCAGCACCCTTCGGGGTGGCTGGGGACTCATGGGAGACTGCCGGGGTCAACTCGGAGGAAGGTGGGGATGACGTCAAGTCATCATGCCCCTTATGTCCAGGGCTTCACGCATGCTACAATGGCCGGTACAAAGGGCTGCGATCCCGTGAGGGGGAGCGAATCCCAAAAAGCCGGTCTCAGTTCGGATTGGGGTCTGCAACTCGACCCCATGAAGTCGGAGTCGCTAGTAATCGCAGATCAGCAACGCTGCGGTGAATACGTTCCCGGGCCTTGTACACA
>Ga0302323_100001143_pt1 | contig 21498 bp, 14 predicted proteins | sample Fen_T0_3_FD_201950 | JGI IMG/M metagenome (GOLD analysis project Ga0302323, IMG submission 201950) | Peat permafrost microbial communities from Stordalen Mire near Abisko, Sweden - Fen_T0_3 | ecosystem: Environmental > Terrestrial > Soil > Wetlands > Permafrost | place: Sweden: Abisko... | reverse complement strand
CATAGGGATACAGTGAGCCTCCGTATACACCATTCGATTCCCAACACAGACGAAGGGTATCACAGACAGGTGTTTTGCTCTTTCTGTTTAATTTTATGGTGAGATCCACTAATTTATTCAGGGGAAAGACTATATATTTTGCATTTCTTTCAAGGTCGAAGAGTGCCATTTTATGAATTGTGACAGCATATTCTGAAACACCCACAAAACAAAAATTGTAGTTATATGCACCTTTGATTTTTTTCAATGTATATGTAAAACAACCTAAACTGTCAGTAGAGAATTGTCCGGTTTCGATTGGTTCCGATTTATCATTGCCGCTTACTATTCCCTGAACAATTATATTTTTCCAGGGAATTCCGGTTTTTGTTCTTTCATCAAGAACTTTACCCTTCATTTTCAGATTTCCTTCAGTATTAAGGCATCCCATAAGCACTCCCGATGCTAATGCAAAGAGGATAAAGAATGTAATATTAAAATCCGTTTTTCGCATCTTGACCTGTGGCCTGAAAAACATAATAAATTTACCAATTTTATCTCGAATTACTTTATTAAGCTTCGTATCTGAATTTCTATTTCATCCGCTTTTATTTGAGTTTCCTTTAATGGTAATCCTAAGCGAGAACAGACTGGCAAGCTTTATCATATTATGTATTTAGTAATGAATGGATTTTATTTTGTTTTCTGGACTATATTTCTGAGCTCCTTAAAAGTTGAAAATGGAACATTTTTAATGAAAGGGTTTGCCAGCCATGCTGGAATTAACCCTCCGGGTTCAACATGCATTTGGTAGATTACTTCAGTCTTGTGCGCATCAATTGAGGTTAAGAGCCAATAGCCATTTGTCTTGACCATTCTTACTATTCCTTTCCTGGGTTGAACATAATCAGGTACTCCTGTAACATTTACTCTTTCTTGTTCACTGTTAATTTCTATATATTGAAAGTGATATACCATATCCCGGTTTTCAAACGGAAGGGGTAAAGACGTTTCGATATAATAGTACTGATCATGGTCTTCCGTTTTAAGTAATTTTACTTCTTTGCAATTAGCAACCCAATTATTAATGCTATCTGTATTTTTCAGAACTTCAAGTATATCTTCAATTTTACAGCTTACCTGCATTTCAGCTTTAAATGCTTTATATTTAGAACCAGATTCGGTTTTAGTATATACTTTAATTCCGGCTTCCTCTTTAACAAGGTTCCAGTTCTCCTGAGCAGATGCTGTAAAAGTTAAGAGACATACTATAATTGTGATCCAGATTAATTTTTGTTGAAGTGTTCCAATATTTGTCATAGGTGTGTTACTCTTCCTCAGATTATCTCATATTACGGCCTGAGCTTTTATTTCAAAGTAATTACCTCTGGTAATGTTTCTCTTTGAATTCTCTCAGGGATGAATTTTGGCATTTGAATCGTCAGTGTCAGTACTGTTTGATACATATCCCTGGGGAGCCTCGCAGGCTTCGAAGGGTTTGATCAAATTACCGAAACCATCGCCATCTTCATCTTTGAAGAAAGTAGAAACAGGACAATTACCTGCCTTTAGAGCTTGATCCAAAGCCCGGAGTAAAGACATATCACCTTTTATGTCATATGCAATTTCCCAGATCATTACTCCTCCCAGATTCTTTTTTGCTAATTCAACTTTTTTTACTATTGTAGGAATTCCATTATAATATTTCATACCAGAAGAGTCCACGTAGCCAAATGACGGATTTTGATCAACTATTTCTTTGAATGAGATATAGCGGGCAGGTGGAGTAAAATCAAATCCATAGAATGGTACCCCTAAAATAATTTTCTGAGCAGGGATTTTTCTCACTTCGGTCCAGAATTTTATTGCTTCTTCAGCGTAGGAGTAAGGCGAATGAGGACCAACATCTCCTGGTCTCCAAACACCAGTTTTATCATAAACCATTACATTTATAAAATCATAAGCATCAAGAGCTTCCTTGCTTATTGCACTATCGACTTCAACTGCCCCGAGCGCTGATGAAATCCCTTTACCTGTGGCATGCAGAGCATTCCTGAGCCCTGTTACAAAAGGATTATATAATTTACCTATGGTTGGCAGCAAGTTACCTTCAATATCAACATCTACTCCATCGAGATTATTATCTTCCACATATTTAATTATTTTGTTTATGAACGATGACCTGTTTTTTGGCTGCAACAGGGATTTCCATAGATTTTGATCAGGGCTGCCTCCTCCTGCCAGTGAAATGAAAACCTTAAGACCAGCATCATGACCTTTTTTTACTATCGGCTTTACATCAGCATTGTCGCTGCAAATTAAATTTCCATCCATATCCGGATTGCCAAAGGCCAGATTCAGATAAGTAAGTTTGTTGAGTTCAAAATCATCTATCAGATTAAAACTTTCTGCAGAAAGATACCCGACAACCTTAAAGGATGTATCCTGGGTATAAATATCAGGTCCGTAATGAGATGTTTTAGTTGAACAGGAAATGAGTAGCAAAGTACTTAGGTACATGAATAAATGCGGACGACTTAAGAGTAATTTCATAATGCTGTTTTTTATTATTGGAATTAAATTTCCGACAGGTTCAATATCCCAAAGATACAAACTGAAACTATTCCCTGCTTAATTTAATCATATTTTTAAACAACGGGGTTTTGGCTCTTTTTATTTATATTTGATCCTGTACAGGAATTTGTCACGAAAAGTTCCAATAAATGCGATTCAATCAGGGATCATTATTATCTGAATTCATTTTAGCATAAAAAAACCAAGAGATGAATGATAAATTAACTATTCTATTCAGAATTCCTCAATTGAAACTCTTTAAACAACCAGTCAGACTGAGGATTATGATTTTACACTCAGATGAATATCTTTTTCTGAGATCAATCCTGCCGTTTATGTTCATTTTTTTGTTTGGATCGGGTTCATTGAAATGTCACGCACAGGGAAATGCCAGTCAGAAGGCTGCTGGGAAAGTGATAAATGAACAGGAATTGGCAAAAAGAGCTCCAACCTACACTATTTCTCTGTCAGGAAGTGTTAACCAGCCAATTACCGGATGGGGATGTTTCCCGGGTTTTATCGATTGGGGAGCCAGCATCGGCAATAATAAAAAATTACAGGATGAAATATACCGTGATCTGGGGATGACAGTTGTAAGAGTTAAAATTTATCCTCACTATGATAATCCCGATGGCACCCTGAACACTTTTGAAATTGACCGCAATATCGCACATCAGATAGGAACATTCCGAAGCTATGGAATTACAAAATGGATTATCACAACATGGTCTCCGCCAATGTTCATGAAAACATTTAATGATACATTAGGGATAGTAAATGGTCAGCCAAACCATCTTAAACCCGAATTCGAAGACGCCTATGTAAAGTTTTATACAAAGGTGCTGGTTTATCTTCGTGATGTAAAAAAACTTGGTACACCCCTTTATGCTACTATCCAGAACGAACCTGATTATGCAGCAATATGGGATGGATGCCCCTATGAACCGGAACAATGGAGGCGGGTAACGAAAAAACTTCGAAAGGCTCTCGATGAGGCAAATCTGACAATGGTCAAGATTCATGGGCCTGATCATAATCATTATACAATCGCTAAATATTTTGGAAAAGATCTTTCAGAATTGAAATCTGATCCTGAATTGCTAAGAGCCGTCGATGGGATTGCTTTTCATTCGTACGATGAGGGAACACAATCGGGAGGCAGCACAGCGGTTGAGGCAAGGGATCTAATCCTGAAATTCAAGAATAATTTGAAAAAGGGGAATGAGATCTGGCAAACAGAAAACTGCACTGTCAAGCCGGAGGATCTTACAATCTCAGCTATACGTCAGTTAAGATCCATGATGCGCGACATTGGATATCTGGAGGCAAACTGCTACATATACTGGCTTGGGGCAACAGAAAATAAAAACTATTCTGGTGAAGAACTTATCTTTAATAACACAGAAACAAAACTCTACTATGTATTCCGGAAACTCTGGAATACCGCAATCCCTGGGAAGTTTTACGTTAAAACTTTTACAGCCAGCAATGATCCCGAACTAGCCTCTTTCGGACCTGATCCGATGGATATGCTTGCATTTACCGGTACGGGCAAAACAGTTATTCTTCTGACCAACATGACAGATAAAGCCAGGAATATGACAATAAAAGGACTCCCGGGGAATAAATTATCAGAATTCCGTACCTCTGACTCTGAAGATATGATTTCAGTGGGAGAAAAGGCTATAACCAAAGGAGAGTCGACTGTATATTTACCCAGCCATTCAGTCCTTCTTCTTGAAACAAATGGAGGTATGTAAACTTTCCTCTCCGGGACTGCCATTCCCGAGAACTAAATTTCAGTAATATTCGTAACTTTTGAGAATGGAAGACGGTACGGAACACCTGTTACACAGAGCTCTCCCAATATTATGACAGGTCATTACTCAAGGAATATCAGATTTATCAACGACAAATAAATCCTGGTAGGAAGAGACGCTGACTAAACACTTACATCATCTTTTCCGGATTAAGGTGTTATATCCTGGTGAAGAAGCTTTCCATCTTTGACAGTGCCAGTAATTATGGCATTGTTGAGGCATTACGGTATTGATTTATGAGTCATTTGACACATTTTGATGCATTACTTGCAAAATTTTAATCAAAAAATGAATTTGAAAATGGAAAAATAGTAATATTTTTACATTTCAGTTAATCGCGAAAGTTATCGTGTAAGTAAATAAATAAATTATTATATTATGAAAAAGATTGTTGTGGCAGGTGCAGGGGGTTTTATTGCCGGACACCTTGTTAAAGAGCTGATTAAAAAAGGTCACAGTGTAAGAGCAGTGGACATTAAGCCTCTGAATGAATGGTATCAGGTTTCAAATGAAGCTGATAACCTGGTTTTAGATCTGCGCCTCAGGGAAAACTGTTACAATGCTGTGAATGGTTATAATGAGATCTTTAACCTTGCTGCTGATATGGGAGGTATGGGTTTTATTGAAAACAATAAAGCTGCCTGCATGATCAGTGTTCTCATTAATACTCACCTTCTTTTAGCAGCACGTGATTGTGGAATTGACCGGTTCTTTTATGCCTCATCTGCCTGCGTTTACAATGGCGAAAAACAAACTGATACCAATAGCCCCGGGTTGAAAGAAGCGGATGCTTATCCGGCCCTTGCAGAAGACGGATACGGATGGGAAAAACTATTCAGTGAGCGTATGTGCCGTCATTTCAGGGAAGATTTTGGCATAACCACGAGAGTTGCAAGATTTCATAATGTCTATGGCCCTCATGGCACCTTTGATGGTGGCAGGGAAAAGGCTCCGGCTGCAATTTGCCGCAAGATAATTGATGCTTCAATCACAGGAGAAAAAGATATTATAATCTGGGGCGATGGTCATCAGACCAGGAGCTTCATGTATATAGATGATTGCATAAAAGGTATTCAGGATATTATGTACAGTGACATCTTAGAACCTCTCAATCTTGGAAGCAGCGAAATGGTATCTATTAACCAGCTTGTTGATATTGTAGAAGATATTGCAGGTTTTAAGCTTAAAAGGAAATATGACCTCGACGCTCCAAAAGGGGTTCGTGGACGAAATAGCGAAAACACTTTAATAAAACAGTACCTTAAATGGGAACCCTCTATTCCTTTGAAAGATGGAATGAAAAAAACTTATGACTGGATAAAAGAAGAGATATTAGATGACTCGAAAAGCAAAAAGCAGATAAGTAAATATAATAAATAATCCATGACGGATAATGAAAGCCAAAAAGGTAATGGTAAGTGGTTGTTACGACCTTCTTCATGGAGGGCATATTGCTTTTTTCAAAACAGCTTCAGCTTACGGTGATTTGTATGTAATAATCGGGAGGGATGGGAATCTTCTTTTACTTAAAGGGAAGAAACCTGTTTTCTCTGAAAAAGAACGGTTGTACGTTGTTAGGTCAATAAGATATGTCTATGAAGCATGTCTGGCTTCAGGTACTGGTATGCTCGATTTTGAACCGGAACTTAAAAGGATAAAGCCCGATATCTTTGTAGTTAACCATGAGGGTCATTCAAATGATAAAGAGAATCTTTGTAAAAAGCTGGGAGTAGAATATGTTGTACTTAAACGAATCCCGGAACCCGGATTACCTGCGCGATCAAGTTCAGAAACAAAAAGGGAAATGAGGTTCCCCTACAGGTTATGCCTGGCTGGAGGTTGGATTGATCAGCCATGGGTCTCTAAGATTTATCCGGGATCAGTTGTAGTGGCACAGATCTGGCCTACAATGGATTTTAACGGCAGATCAGGGCTTGCTACCAGTTCCCGTGATTTTGGAATTAAAATATGGGGTGACAGGTATCCGGATGGGAATCCTCTGGAAAATGCTAAAATTCTGTTTGGTGCAGAGAACCCTCCGGGGACTCAATATGTTGCCGGCTCACAGGACCATTTAGGATTACTTCTTCCAGGTATTAACGAGCTAAAATACAATGGGGAGTACTGGCCTTATAAAATCCAGTCTTCAGTTGACAAAGATACATGTGACTGGCTTTCAGACGTTATTCATCTAGTGCCTCTTAAACCACGACCAGACGGATATGATCCCTTGAAAGAGCTGCATCTGGAAAAACCATTCATCAGGGATCTCGGTGATGCTGGCGAAAGATGCTGGGAAAGCATTTTAAAGAAAGATATTTCAGGTTTAGGAAAAGCAATGTCCGATACTCTGATATCCTGGAAAAAAATATTGCCATTGACTGTCCCTGACGATATAATGAAAGATATGGAAACAAATTATTTCACAAACTATCCCGGGGCTATTACTTCCGGTTGCGGTGGCGGTTATGTGATAGTGGTTTCTGAAAAGGAAGTGCCGGGAGCTGTCAAAATAAGGATAAGGTATTAATGTGTTTAAGTTATTCGGCAGTCAGATAGCTGTTCCTCTGCATGACGACGGGTATGAAGGTTAATGTTAAAAATAAAAAATAAAATGGTTAACGTCAGACAATTGGATATCGCAAAGAAACTCAATATATCAAGAGTGACGGTTTCAAAAGCATTGCGTGATCATCCCGACATATCCCCGGCAATGAAGAAAAAAATTATTGCGATTGCCAGGCAAATGGGATATGTTCCAAACCAAATAGCCCGTCAGTTAAACTCACGACGAACATTTACCATAGGAATTGTTATTCCGGACCTCGAAAACAGTTTTTTTTCATATATCGCCGACAGTATGATCGATTATGCCACAGAGCATAATTATCACGTTATTCTTACCGTTTCCAGGGAAAAATCTGACATCGAAAGGAAAAACATCGAGAATCTTATTGGAATGAGGGTTGATGGATTACTTGTCTGCCTCTCACAGGAAACTACAGACAGTCAGGTATTCAAAACAGTTAAAAAAATGAAGATCCCGCTGGTATTTTTTGACAGGGCTTTTGAGAATATGAAGTTTTCCAGAGTTATCTTCAATGATAATCTGGGAGCTACAAATTCATTAAACCTTATCTTACAGGAAGGATATAGCAAAATAGCAAATTTTGCAGGGTATTCAAATACAAATATCGGAAGGGAACGAACGGAAGGATATATAGAAACTCTTTCGAAAAACAAGATCCCGATAAGGAAAGAATGGACCCTGGAAAGTGGCTTTGAATTGAAAGATGGTTATGAATCCTTTAAAAAACTGAATAGGTCCGGTGACTTGCCTGAAGTCATTTTTACAGTTAACGACAGGGTTGCCCTGGGTGCTTATAAAGCTGCAAAGGAAGCTGGTCTGAGGATCCCGGAAGATATTGGAATATTTGGATTTGGATTCAATGAAATCACCGACTTCTTTGATCCTCAATTAACAGTTATTAATCAGGATCCCAGGAAAATGGGATTTCAGGCAATTAAACTCCTTATCAGCGAGATTGAGAAAGAAACAAAACCTGGTCAAAGTATAATATATATTGAAGAAGAATTTCTCTGGAAAAATTCAGTTAAACGGAAAGTGAAAAAGTAAAAAATCAAGATGACAAACCTATTTTAAACTAGTATAAACCGTTAAATAACCAATATGAAACCAGTTCATCTGTTACAATATTCAATTCTGACTATCCTGATTGCAGGAAGCTTAACCGGGTGTACTCCTAGACCAGGAAATCACATCACTAAACAGATAAATGTGAACCTGTCAAAATCACTTTTGAAAGTTGACGGCTTTGGAGTAAATATCACTCCTGCTCAATGGCGGAATGGAAAACTGAAACCTGTCCTTGATATGCTGACAGATGATCTTGGTTCGACACTTTTCAGGTTTGACTGTGTTGGTCTGGCCAATTGGCTCGATCCGGCAAAAAGACAAGCCAACGGGACCTGGGCGGAAGCATACCTCGACAGTGTTTATCGATCAAAGGTATTTTCTAACGCATGGGAAACATTCCGTTATTTGAACAAAAAAGGTATTGAACCCTTTTTCAATGTAAGCGGTCGTATTAATCCCGGTTTGGGAAAGACGGGCGAGTGGAATACACTGGTTGATTTTGACGGCTACTCTGAAATGGTGGTAAGCATGTTGAAATGGGCCAGGGAAAAAGAAGGACTTAAATTCAGCTTACTTGCTCCTTTTAACGAGACCGATCTGGGCTATCCCGAAGGACCAAAAATCAATGGAGTCGATATGCTTACTGCTACCCGGGCTATTATAAAGAAGCTTGACGCCAATGGCTTAAAAGATATTAATTTAATAGCTATTGACGACTCACACTGGAGATTGGATGAGCTGGAGGCTGTGCTTTCCGATTCCAGTTATGTCAGCCGGATTCACGCTTTTGGTACACATGATTACGGAGATGGTGATTTTAGTGATATGTCCGATTCCAACGAATCAGGGTTTACGGGGAAAATTAAGCACAGCGCATTCAGGAATGCTTCAGCCTGGATGACCGAATATGGTGATCTTGATCAGACATTTGAAATCGAGTATGAGTTTGCATGGCGTTCCACACGAAGGTTGATGAAAAGTTTAAGCAATGGATTTAGTGCTAATGTTGCCTGGGATGCTTTTGATAATTTTCATGCACACGATACAATCTGGGCAGAATACGGACTACTTAAGACTGATACAGTTAACTGGACTTACGCCCCCAGAAAGCGCTATTATGCAGCCAAACAGGTTTACAAATTCGTATTACCCGGCTGGAAAATGGTTGAAACCACAGCGCCAAAGCCAACAAAATTTGATGTTTACAAACAATGGCACGACCCATTCCGCAATATCAATATACTGGCTTTTGTTTCACCTGACGGTAATGATTATACAGTACTAATCATGAATGCCATTGAATCGGATGTTGATATGTCGATAAACCTGAATGATATTGGCACTTCTTCGCTTTCAAAAACATTACATCATTTCGTTACTGACAAAACCGACAACTGTTCTGAGAAAAAAGACCCATCAATCAATAATCATACAATCCGGCTATTGCTTCCTAAGAATAGTATTTCGACCATCACTACTCTTAAATGACATAATATTAATAATATACGACGATAAACAGAAATATTTACGTCTGAAATATATCACCTAAATTGGGTTGATCCACGTATGAAACGCATTCATAAAAAATAAAACTTAATCAGTTACATAATGAAGAAGTATATTATTATACAGACACTGTCATGTCTATTGCTTCTTATCAATTGCAAACCAGATCATTCGCAGCCTGCCAGGCAGGTCTTAATAATTTTGAATTCCAGTGGTTCTGAATATATTAAGAGCGAACACTACCTGATGCCGTATATGTCTCATTTCGGTATCCCTTTTGATACACTTGATCTGGCGAAAGCTGATATGCCTGACAATATAGACAAATACCTTGTTATTATTCTGGGCCATGCCAATGTAACAAATTCAGATAGACGTCTTGAAAGACACTTGTTTAAAAGCTTGTCGAAATCGGTTAAAGAAGGAGCAGGAGTTGTTAGTTTCGATCCTGCGGTATTTACAGAATTTAAAGGGAAATCAGCTAAGCCATTTGATGCAGACACATTGGTATTCAATAAACCGGATCATTATATCACAGCATTACATGATGCTGGAGAAAAACTCAAAATGTTCGAAAATCTTCACTTGACTAATTACGAAACATCATCCGCCGAAATATTGGTAAGCGCTGATGGAAAACCGTTTATTTGGTCCTCAGAATTAGGAAAGGGCCGCATTGTGCAGTGGTCATCACAGGATTGGATGCAGATAAGGATTCTGGGACCATTGGGTGGTTTAGACGATTGTTTATGGCGTTCAATTGTTTGGGCTGCCAGGAAACCGTTCGTGATGCGCGGACTTCCTCCTATTGTTACTATGCGCGTTGATGATGTAGCCGGCAGGGGAGAGCTATGGCATAAAGATCCCCTTTACTGGGTTAATACCAGTAATAAATTTGGACTTAAGCCCTGGTTGGGATTATTTATTTATAACCTCAATCCCCGGGCAATAGTTGAATTAAGAAAATATATTCAGGATGGCAATGCCACTGCTTCACCTCATGCTTTCGGAAGGCCGCCGAGACATGGTTGGATAACTTTGAATAAGGAAGAAAATTGGCAAACCAGGAAACACGATTTGTATGCAGGTTTTTATTATTACCCCGATGCCCTGCCATTTCGTGAAACAGACTATGATGAATTCATTTATTATGATCATCAGCATAACCGGCCATGGAGTGATTTTGAAGCAAAGCGTGGTTTGGACGCTGTCGACAGCTGGTATGAAGCACATAAACCGCTGCCTAAATCAACCTATTTTCTTCCGCATTGGTATGAAACAGGAAGTAATGTAATTGACCGTGTTTCAAAAAAATGGGGTATGCAATTTATTGCCCAGCTAAAGGATGCTGATATGCCATGGAACGATACTGTGCCATGGGTTAAGCAGGGGCCTTTCCGGCTTTATGAAAAACCCGGCCCCAGTACTGCGAATCCTTCACCTGAATTCAGGGGTACTAATCCATTATATTACGCCGATTTTACGAGGATTAAAGGATGCAATTTCTTTAATTGTTTTACGGAAATCAGGGATGTTGCAGGTTATGAATGGGCTCCTGATAATGATGTGGAAGCTACTGTTGACCGTGGTTTGCAGGAGTTGAAAAGAGCGTTAAACAGTATGAGTATGGCAGTTTTGTTTACACATGAGACTGACTACATATATCGTATCAAACCTGAGAACTGGGAGCGCGAAATCCGGTTAGTAACTGAAGGATTAAAAAACTATAATCCGGTATATCTGACTACTGACGATGCTTTAAAGATTGTAAGGACAACGAAAACCTCCTTTATTAGCGGTGTGACTTATGATAAAGATCGAAACCAGCTCATTGTCACCTTAAAAGGCATATCGGATATTGCTTCATCATTGTGGGTATTTACTGAAAAAAATGGAAACATTATTCAGAAACTTATAATAACTCCCGCATTTGAGGGAACCACTGATATAACTACAAAAATCAACTAGCAATTCCTTAGGTTTCATCACACTGTTTTGCTGTATTACATTACCCGAATCCCTGCATTATTGAAAAAATCATATTTTTATAATGAAAAGAATAATTTTTATCGCACTGCTTTGTACTACAATGTTATTGTATGGTCAGGAAAAAAAGATTGAACAGACAGAACCTTACACAAATGACTGGGAGTCATTGCAAAAACATAAAACACCCGAATGGTTTTTGAATGCCAAGTTTGGAATTTACTGTCACTGGGGTATTTATTCAGTGCCGGCTTTCGGATCTGAGTGGTATCCGCACGATATGTACAAATCAGGCTCCAAAGAGAACAAGTATCATCTTGAGAAGTACGGATCCTTATTGAAGTTTGGCTACAAGGATTTCATTCCGCAGTTCACTGGTGAGAAATTCGATGCGGACGCATGGGCATCGCTTTTTGCCAGGGCCGGAGCCCGCTTTGCGGGTCCGGTAACTGAGCACGCTGATGGCTTCGCAATGTGGGACAGCAAATTGACAAAATGGAATGCTGCAAAAATGGGACCTAAAAGGGATATAGTTGGTGAACTTGCGAAAGCTATCCGTAAACAAAATCTCAAGTTTATTGCGACTTTTCATCACCAGTGGCTATGGGGCTGGTACCCGACCTGGGACAAAACCACCGATGCTTCTGATCCTGACTTTAACGGGTTGGATGGTATCTATGGACCCGTTGTCCCTTCAGCTGATGCTTTTGATACTCATGGATATAACCATCCCGATCCGATGCCAACTATCGAATTCAGCCGGTACTGGGTGAACAAGATCAAAGAGGTTATTGACAATTATCAGCCCGATCTGATATGGTTCGACGACAGGTCTGAAATTATCGATGAGCAGTGCAGAAAGGACTTACTTGCTTATTATTACAATAAAGCTTTTGCATGGAAACGTGACGTCACAATTACTTACAAAAGTGAAAATTTTGCTGCAGGTTCCGGAGTTGTGGATCTGGAGCGCGGACGCATGGCGGGCCTGACAACGTTTCCATGGCTTAATGATGATTCAATGGATTGGAATTCATGGGGTTACGTCACTGATACCGATTATAAAACAGCCGAAAGATTAGTTCATGAGCTGGTAGACATTGTAAGCAAGAACGGCTGCCTTCTGTTAAATATCGGTCCGCGGCCTGATGGCACTATCCCCGAAGAAGTACAGGAACGTATTCTGGAAATAGGTGACTGGCTTAAACTAAATGGAGAAGCAATATATGAAACAAGACCCTTCGATGTGTTCGGTGAAGGCCCGACAGTTGTGCAGGAAGGTTTTTACACAGAATCAAAAAGTACTGAATTCAAAGCTGAAGATATCCGCTTCACAAAGAAAGGAGATAAGCTCTATGCTATCTTCCTGGGCTGGCCTGGAAAGGAAATCACAGTAAAGTCGTTTCCAAAGGGTAAAAAGCTATGGTTAGGAAATATCAGTAAAATAACATTACTTGGTTATCCAAAACCATTGAAATGGACACAGAATGAGAATGGATTAACCGTTCAGCTGCCAGAGACAGCTCCCTGTAAATATGCCTTCACATTAAAAATCTGGGGTAAATAATTGTAAAAAATAAGTCAGTCCTGAACTTCTTTACCAGAACACAATATACAGTGCAATCAGAATAAGCATTATGCCTGTCGCTCCAATATTAAACACCCAATCGGTTTTGAATAGATCCTTTTTCAATTCAATTGCTCCAGGATGATTTTTCTTTGATTCGAGAAGTGAAACAACAATTATAACTGCACTGATAATTAAAAACACAACACCTATCCTGTCAAGAAAAGGCAACAAAGGGAAGATATATTTTAAGAGAGCAGAAACAGGAATACTGATAGCAGCGGCAATCAGCACTGAATTTGATGTGGCACGCTTCCAGAATAATCCGTAGAAGAACAATGCGAATATAGCAGGACTTATAAAACCGGTATATTCCTGAATGAATTGAAATGCCTGATCAAGGTTTTTAAGTGCCGGGGCAATTATGACAGCAATAAGAATAGCAGCGAAACTACTGATCCTGCCTGTGAGTACCATATTTTTCTCGGTGGCTTCTCTCTTAATATACTTTTTATAGATATCAAAAGTAAATATTGTTGCTGTAGCGTTAATCATTGAACTCAATGCAGATACAATGGCGCCTGCCAGAGCTGCCAGTGCAATGCCTTTTATACCTGCAGGAATAAAGGAATTTACCAGCCAGGGGTATGCCTGATCGGCTTTCGTGATATCGGCTCTTAATACAAATGCTGCAATACCCGGTAAAACAACAATAAATGGCATCAGTATTTTCAGATATCCGGCAAAAATAAGTCCCCGCTGAGCCTCTTTCATGCTTTTTGCAGCCAGAGCCCTCTGGGTAATATACTGGCTGCAACCCCAATAGCTCATGCCTGTAATCCAGAGTCCGGTGAGTATTACCCGTATACCGGGCAGATTCGTAAATTCAGGATTATTCTTTGCCAGTATAAGATGAAATTTATCAGGAGCCTGTTTCATCATATCTGCAAAACCTGCCAAAGGGCCATGACCCCCTGAAATAGCAGATAAAGCAAGTATCGTAGTGATAAATCCGCCAATAATAAGAACAGATACCTGGATTACATCTGTCCAGGCGACTGCAGTAAGTCCTCCATATATGGTATACATTGCCGAGATAATTGCCAGTCCGTAAATTGCATATTCTAATGAAATGCCGAATACGGTTTTAAGCGCTAACCCACCTAAATAGAGAACAGAAGTCAGGTTTACAAATACATAAAGTGCCAGCCAAAATACAGCTAAACTTGTTCTCACCCTGCTGTCATATCGCTGTTCGAGAAATTGCGGCATTGTATATATTCTTTTACTGATAAATACAGGCAGGAACCATTTAGCAATTATAATCAACATGATTGCAGATATCCATTCATAAGAAGCTATTGCGATACCACTTTTAAACCCGGAACCCGACATACCGATAAATTGTTCTGCCGAAATATTGGAAGCGATAAGAGTTGTCCCGATTGCCCACCATGTTAAAGAATGTTTGGCCAGAAAATAGTCATCGCTGTCTTTTACTTGTCCTTTCTTTGTGCGCGAAACCCAAAGTCCCACAAGAACAAGTATTGCCATATAGACGATAAATATTATATAATCTATGGTTGAAAAATTTACAATAGATGTATTCATATAAATTAGTCGAAATTTATGGTGGTATTAATCATTGTTGCATTATTCTGAATTGAGATAATAAAGTTTCAAGGTAAAATAATAATCTGATTCTCCCAGTCTCTTATTCGTTAATTTACCTTCATTCTATTAGCTTTGTATATCATGTTTAGTAATTAGACATTACTCTAAAGTACATATGAATCTCAAAGAAAATTTATTATCAGTTTATCACAGAAAAGGTTATGAAAAGGTACCAACCGGTTTTATTCTATGCCCATCATTGGAAAACGAATTTAAACACCGGTATCCGGAAGCCAAAAGTTATCAGGATCATTTTAACTTCCCTTACCGTATTGTGGTCGACCCGGGTTTTTCATGGAATTTTGAAAACCTGGATATGTTACCCGATCGCAATACCATCAATTGGCATCAGTATTATCCTGAAGGTTTTCAATACGAGGTTAAATTCGATGGATGGGGAATAGCCCATGAAAGCAGTCCGAATTCAATGCATATGACCAAAATGCATCATCCATTGAAAGACATGTCTTCACTGGTCGAATTTAGAGCTTATCCATGGCCTGATTACACTAAAGTTGATTTTACTCCAATCGAAGATAAAATAAAGGAAGTACAAAAGCGTGGTCTTGCTGTATTCATCTGGTTTGAGTGTACTATCTGGGAGACTGCCTGGTATTTGCGTGGCATGGAAAATCTGATGGTAGATATGCTTATGGAAGACGAAAAAGCGACCTACCTGCTTGATCTGATTACTGAAAAAGCGTGCTACCGGGCGAAAATATTCGCAAAAGCTGGCGCTGATATAATTGGAATGGGTGATGACATCGGGACACAGGAAACAATTATGTTTCCCGAAGAGATGTACAGGCATTGGCTCAAACCCAGATTAAAAAAGGTAATAGATGCAGTGAAAACCGAGAATCCTGATATTTTGATCAGTTATCATTCCTGTGGTTATATAGAACCTTTCATAAACGATCTGATTGAAATAGGAGTCGATATTTTAAATCCTGTTCAACCTGAATGTATGGATTTTAAAGAGATCCATCAGAAATATGGCGACCGGATTTCCTTTAATGGTACTATAGGGACACAAAAACTGATGCCATATGGTACTCCGGAGGAAGTACAGGCGGAAGTCTTCCGAAATCTGGATATTGCCGGCAAAAAAGGAGGGCTCTTTTGTTGTCCGACCCATTTACTGGAACCGGAAGTTCCCTGGGAGAATATTGAAGCTTACATAAAGGCTTGTCACGACTACATGATTTAAAAAATACCAAAATCGGTTAATTCACCGACGCCATATTATGAAAATATTTATTAGACTAGCTGTAATACTCTGTTTGTTAACAGGTTGTAAACAATCAAAACTGAACAATTATTTTATCGACGGGGTATCTGATCCTGTTATTCTTCTAAATGGGGAATGGAAAGTTAATACTAATCCAGTTGAAAATTTCTGGCTTCAGGATTCATTAGACTCAAACTGGAAACCCATTCAGGTGCCGGGAGAATGTACTATGCAGGCGTTCTTTATTAAACACGATAAGCCTTTCGCATATAAAAAGCAAATTGTTATTCCGGCGGATTACAAAGACAAAAAAATTGTATTGCAATTCGATGGGGTATATAGTTATGCAAGGATATGGGTAAACGGTAATTTTGTGCGAGATCATTCCGGAGGGTTTACCATCTGGCAATGCGACATTACACCATTTGTAAAGCCCGGAGAAAAAGCTATGCTGACTGTTGAAGTTACCGACAGATCAAACGAAATATCCTATGCTAGCGGTTATGCAAAGCACCTCATAGGGGGAATATTGCGCAATGCTTATTTATTGGCCTTGCCTGATGCCTATCCTGAAGATGTAAAAATTACTACTGCTTTCGATTCAGTTTATTTAAATGCCGATCTATCAGTAGAAGGGCATATTAAGCCCGGTGTAAAAAATGCTGAAATAAGTTTGGCTCTGTATAATAAGGAAAATAAAAATGTCAAGTTGAAGATAAATAGAATTTCTGTTGAAGATTCTGTTTTTCATCTGGTTAATAAATTACCCAACACTTTAAAATGGGATGCAGAGCATCCTAATTTGTACACTTTATATATTTCCTATACTGAAAACAAAAAGCTGGTATGGGAAAAAGCTTTTAATTTTGGTTTCAGGGAAGTTAAGATAGTTGATAATCAATTGTGGATAAATGGTAAAATAGTAAAGCTGCGGGGCGCCTGTCGCCACGATATTCATCCATTACTGGGAAGAGTGGCAACACCGGAATATGATCTTAAAGATGTTTTACTTGCAAAGGAATCAAATATCAATTTTATCCGGACTTCGCATTATCCACCTACTCAAAATTTTTTGAACCTGTGCGACAAATATGGAGTTTATGTGGAATCGGAGTCTGCGGTTTGTTTCGTAAATTCATGGAGGTCTGATGGCTATGGCTCAGGGGCTACTCAGGATTCTGTTGAATTCCAGGGACAGTACCTGTCACAAATAAAGGAAATGGTAACGAATTCAATAAACCATCCTTCGATCATTATATGGTCAATGGGTAACGAAAGTCTTTATGGAAAGAATATCCGGTTATCGAGAGAGCTTGCTCAAAAATTAGATTCAACCCGCCCGATAATGTTCAGCTATTCCGGAACAGCTCCTCATGGTGTAAAGGTAACGGATATATATAGCGCACATTACCCCAACATGAAAGGTGTGGTAAATTTATATGGTGACAGCACTGAAAATTTTGATTTCAAGTCAATGCCAGTTTTATTTGACGAATGGGCTCATGTTTCATGTTATAATATTCCTACCGCAAAAGAAGATCCGAATGTAAGAGATTTTTGGGGAGTTGGACTGGATACCATGTGGATGAAGGTATTTGAAGCGAAGGGAGGTCTCGGTGGAGCAATCTGGGGAATGATAGATGAAACCTTCATGTTACCCGACAGTTGTAATGGTGCTAAACCAGGCAGTACTGTCGGATACGGAGAATGGGGGATCATAGATACCTGGAGAAGGAAAAAACCCGAGTTCTGGAATGTCAAAAAAGCATATTCTCCGGTACGTTTAACAAACACCCTGATTGATAATTACACCAATGGCAAAACTGTGTCCATACCTCTATATAATCGCTTCGATCATACCAATATCAGCGAACTAACTATTAAGCTAAATTATAAAAATGGTCAAAATAAGATATATGCACCCGATATAAAACCTCATTCGAAGGGAATTCTGTCTTTCAAAATCGATAATTGGTTTGAAGGGGAAGATGCAGAACTGTCGTTTATTGATTCCTATGGAAATCTTATAGATAAGTATTCCTTGAGAAGATCTTCCCCCAAACAAGAATCAGAAGGGATAAATAATTCAGATTTAGCAGTTAAGGAAGATGTCAGGAATTTTAATGTAAGCTTTAAAAATGGAAATTGTGTAATTTTTGATAAAGGTACCGGCTTAATAAGCTGCTTTTCAGATTCGAATGACACTACTGAAATAGTTGGCCCCTTTATTAATTTAAGGACATTAGGTAAACCGGGAAAGAACCCGTATGCTGAGATAAATAAATATTGCAATACCTGGAAATTGAAGAGATTTCAGCATAAACAAATCGATGGGCAGTTATTGGTTACTGCCGAGGGTCAATACGATAAAAAAAATTCTGCTCAATTTGAATTTCGATTCAATTCGAATGGAGCGATAGCAATTACTTATCAAATTGATAATGTTCCACAGGAATTTATCCGGGAAATGGGTGTAAAATTTGAATTAGCGGATAAATACGACTCTTTAGACTGGGATAGAAAATCTTATTGGGATTATTATCCGGACGATCATTTATCAAGACCCATAGGTAATGTTCCTCTCTATTCACAAATTCAGAATATTTACAGAAGTGTTCCCGGGAAAGAGTGGAATGAGAATACAAAAAGCTTCTTTTACGATAGCCCGGAGAGCGAGATCAATAACAGATCACTCACCAATATTGCCAGATCCACGAAAGAAAATGTATATAGGTACAGTTTAAAAAAGAGTGGGGTGGAAGCAATTTCGGTTCAAGGAGATGGAAATGTCAGCTGCAGGCTGGAAAAACAAAATAATAAATTATCCTTATACATTAATAATAAAATGGATTATCCTGATTTAAATTGGGGAAACCACATGAATAACATTAAGTTGGGTAAAACATATTCTGATACGATAAAGCTTATAATCAATAATCCGCCAATGTTATCACATAAGAGTCAAAAATGAATCACAGAGAACGTTTTTTTGCAACCATTCATAACCTTTCTGTTGATCATCCGGCATCCTGGTTGGGCCTGCCGGTTCCTTCAGCGGAACAGGCATTGATGAAATATTTTCGTGTTAGCAATATCGATCAGCTCCGGAATGTTATCGATGATGATATTTATCCAATTGAAGTCCCGTACAATTACCCACCGTCAAACCATGTTGCGTGTGCATTGAAATTTGCTAAGGTAAGTCATTTAGACACTCCCGACGAAAGAACACTCACAGCTCCAGGTTTTTTTGAAGATTACTCGGATGCTGCTGACGTCGAAAAATTTGACTGGCCGGATCCTGCCTTGTATCTCGACTGTAAAGAATCTGCCAGACGTGTCTCAGCAGCTCCAGCCGATCGTATAAAGATGGGGATACTCTGGAGCGCACACTTTCAGGATGCCTGTGCTGCTTTCGGGATGGAGCAGGCGCTAAGGGTAATGCTTAGTAATCCTGATATGTTTCGTGCTGTAATTGACCGGATTACAAATTTCTATCTTAAGACAAACGAAATATTTTATGAATCGACCAAAGGTATGCTTGATGCTGTACTGATCGGGAATGATTTTGGAAGTCAGACAGGTTTAATGGTTGATCCTTACAGCTTGCGAGAATATGTTTTCCCGGGGACAAAAAAGCTAATCGATCAGGCTAAGAGTTATGGACTTACCGTGATGCACCATTCATGTGGTTCTGTATTTCCGATTATTCAGGATTTGATAGATATGGGAGCCGATATTATTCATCCGATTCAAGCGCTTGCAAGTGAAATGGATGCACCAAACCTTAAGAAACATTTTAAAGGGAAAGTTGCCTTTTGTGGTGGAGTAGATGCACAAAATCTGCTCGTAAATAATTCACCGGAGAAAGTTGCAGCAAAGGTCATGGAGCTGAAGGAGCTGTTTCCAACCGGACTTATAATTTCTCCAAGTCATGAGGCTATTTTGCCTGATATTCCTCCGGCTAATATCCATGCATTGTTCAGCGAGATAAAAAATTAATAATGTGCAAAAGAGTCCTTGAAATAGTTGAATAATTTCTGATGTTCATTTTGTTATCATCGGGTTCCGGTTCGGGAGGATAATCCATCAATTCACTATTGCTTAATTTCTTTAAAATCAGAAAAAAATCAAATTAATGATTACAGCAAATCCCATAATTGGAACCGGTCTTCATGCAATTGGAGGTGTCTCAGCATCAAGTTGTTATTTGCCAAGTACACAAACCAGGAAATGGTCATGGGGTACTTTCTGGCTTGTTCAGGCATTGTTTGCCTGGGTAATTCTGCCACTCGTAGTAGGTTGGTTGACTGTACCCAATTTTTTTACTATTCTGGCAGAAGCACCGTCGAAACCCTTTTGGATGGCTTTTATTTTGGGCGCAGTCTACGGTTTTGGAGGTATGTCATTTGGTAAAGCCATAAATCATATCGGGTATTCATTAACCTATACAATGGCTATTGGTATTTCAGCTGTATTAGGTACAATATTACCATTGATTGTATTTGGCGGAATAGATAACTTTTTCTCAAAACCCGGTGGTGGGATTGTTCTGATTGGAATGATACTTTCTTTAGTTGGTGTCATCATTTGCGGGTGGGCCGGTTTTAAAAAGGAAAAGGATCTGGATTCAGCGGCATTAGGGAAAGCAGGATTTAATATGACGGTTGGTCTACTCCTCACTATTGTAGCTGGTGTGCTTTCCGGAGTTTTTAATCTTTCGCTGGAATATGGTCAGCCCATTGCGGACATTGCTGCACAGCATGGTGCCGGAAACTTTCAGGGCAATGCCAAAATGATTATTTCCACATCAGGATGTTTTGTTGTAAACTTCATCTGGTTTATAATAGCGGGTATAAGGAAAGGCACTTTAAAAGAGTTCATCCCCAGGTTGGGTCTGACAGGCAAAGAAATATTCCGGAACTGGGTATGGTCAGCCCTGGCAGGAACACTATGGTGTCTGCAATTTTTCTTTTACGGTTTAGGACATGTAAAAATGGGCAATTTTAAGTTTGCCAGCTGGGTGCTCCACATGTCAATGCTTATTTTTTTCAGCTATATAGTTGGATTAATTATGAAAGAGTGGAAGAGTGTTAAGCACAAGACCTATATCGTTTTAATTATAGGCCTGATAATACTTATTGCCTCCTTTTGCATAACAAGTTATGGAAGCTATATCGGAGAACAAATGATCAATAACGGACATTGAAACAATATTTCCAAAGTATTCCATACCATACAAGCATAACAGGACGATTCCATTCACTGAGTTCAAAAGGTGTTGAAATTATTACATAAACATAAGAACGTAATTGGGTATTTTGCAAAAGACTGACAAAGGTTGAATTGATCGCCGCAATTAAAAATGCTCAAATTATGATTTAAAGTATTCAAATATTTTAATATATTGGTAAGTAATAAGAATAGAAAAATATTCTATAAATATTAATAAAATATACATTATGACTCAGCATTATTTGAACTGCTTCAAGGTTTCCAGGGC
>Ga0302323_100001141_pt1 | contig 21510 bp, 19 predicted proteins | sample Fen_T0_3_FD_201950 | JGI IMG/M metagenome (GOLD analysis project Ga0302323, IMG submission 201950) | Peat permafrost microbial communities from Stordalen Mire near Abisko, Sweden - Fen_T0_3 | ecosystem: Environmental > Terrestrial > Soil > Wetlands > Permafrost | place: Sweden: Abisko... | reverse complement strand
GAGATCTTCGCGCGGGTTCGTGCGACCAACGAGAATCGGATCGCGAGCGCGCATGATAGGTCCGAAGAACGGATGGCGTACCAAACTGTCCTTTACGATGAACGTGACCGGCATCGTCGGCGCGATCAGACCCGGCAACGCGAACGTCTCGAACGTGCTCATGTGATTGCCGACGAAGACCACCGGTCGCGGCCCTTGCCGCAGGTGATCGAGGCCGGAGATATGGCAGCGTGCGCCGCAGCCTTCCAGCTCGCGCAGGCTGCGTAGCGAGCTACGTACCCACGCCGCCGTGTCGTACTCTCCGCGCAGGGCCTCGGCGCGGCTGCTCAGCACCAAGCGCGCCAACAGGTAGGTGAAGTACCAGCGCGTCCCGAGGGCGAGCCGGTCGCCGAGGAAACGGTGCGTGTCCTCCGGCGTGTCGTAGGCATCGCCGGAGGTCAGCTGCTCCATCACCTACTGCGCACCACCGGCCTGTGAGGCAGGCGGTCCACCCGCCTGCCCTGCGCCGAACGACTGCAGAGCGAGATAGTTGGGTCCGAAGCGCTTGATGTTGTCGAGCTGCTTGTCGTACTGGTCGCAATGGCGCTCTTCGTCGGCGATCAGGGCTTCGAAAAGCTGCTTCGACGCAGCATCGGACTGGGCGCTGCATTCCACCGCAAACGCGTTGTAGTCGCGCACGCTCCCGTCCTCCATCTCCATACCCCTCGCCAGCATGGCAGCCGGGTCGGTGATCTTCTGGACCGGTCCGGAGGTCACCATCACCACCTCGCCCTTCAGAAAGAGGATGCGCTCTGCCAAGCGCTCAACGTGCAGCATCTCCTCGATCGCCGTGCGCTTGAACAACAAAGCCAGCGGGGCGAAGCCCTGGTCGTCGAGATGGAAATGAAAGTACATGTACTGGTGAACGGCCGCGAGCTCGTCGGCCACGGCTTTGTTCAGAAGCTCAATGCTCTTGCGACGGTCCATCGTGTCACCTCCGCAGCGGCCCCGTCTCGGACGCGCCGCTGGGCGCGAGTCTAGCGAGACATCGCCGCGCGCGTCAAACGCGATCGTTGACTCTGTCAGCGCCGGGGGTTAGCTTGAACGAATCGTGAACGACCCGCGCCGCAGTCTGCGCACATGGCTGGTCAGCGGAACCCTGCCCACGCCCGAGCAACCCGGGGAGGCAGAGGGCCTTCTGCCGGCCGTCGAGCAGCAGGGGCTGGCCGCGCTCCTGGCTGACGACGCGGTAGAGGCACGGGGCGCCGTACCCCCATCACCCGCGTGGCCTGCAGCGGCACAGGAGCGTCTTCGCCGAGCAGCACGCGAGTGCCTCGTCCGCGCCGTGCGCCAGCTCGACCTCGCTGCGCGCGCTCAGGGCCTTCTGTTGCAGCGTGGGCTGCGCTCCCTGCCGCTGAAGGGCGCGGCCGTCGCCGAGACGCTCTACGACTCTCCGGCGCATCGTCCGATGAGCGACGTCGATCTGCTCGCTATCGACGACTCCGACGCTAGCCTGCACGTCTTGCAGGATCACGGGTTCGCGCTGGCCTCGGCCGCCGAGCACGCCTGGGCCTTGCTCGACCCAGCCACGGGCAGTGCCCTCGAGCTGCACCGCTCGGTGACTTCGTGCCCCAGCCTCTTCCCGATGGACAAAGAGGCGCTCTGGCAGCGGCGCGACGTTCGGCAAGGCCAGGTCCCTTGCGCGCCGTCTCCGGCAGACCAGCTCCTCCTGCTCTCGCTGCATGCCGGCTTTCAGCATGGTCTTGTCCTCACGCTTGGGCAATGGATGGACTTCCGCAGACTCACCGAGCGCTACCCGACGAGCGTCGCTTCCGCGCGGTCATTGGCGCGCGGGAGCCTGGCAACGCGCTGCATGGCCGCAGCTCTGCTGGCCGCGGAGATCGCGATCGACTCGCCGCTCAGCGCTGACCAGCGCGCGTGGGCCGAAGGAACCCTGCCACGAGCCGTGCGCAGACACCTCGCTGCCTGCAGAACACAGCCGTTGCGACTCGTCGCGCCCGAGTCCCCGGCGCTCGCGCGAATGCGTTGGCGCCTCGCCGCCGGCCAGCGCCCTCGGCTCATCTGGGCCACGGTGTTTCCGAGAGAGCGCGACGCGGCTCTCGGACCGCTCGCCCGAGCCACAGGCGCAGCGCGGCGCGCCTGGCGTCTCGCGACCACGTGGTTCAGGTGACGCACCAGCGCGACGCGCCGGCCTCTCCGCTCGCCCTAGCGCCCGCGTCGGACCAGAGCGTGCGGAATCTCGGAGCGTTTCAACAAGCGTGTGGCGCCAAAATCGCCGGGTAGGCGCGCACCCATGACGTGCAGCGCACGGTAGGCCACATAGAGGAAGTTCTCGCGAAAGTTCACGCCCTTGAGGTCGTCCTGCATGCGGCGCAGCATCTCGAGCTGTCCGTCAAGGTAGGGCACCGCGCTGGCAGTTGCCGCGGCCGGGGCCTGCGCCTTGCGCGCCGGCGCCGCTGGACGGGCCGGTTTGTACAGCGACGCCAGACGCTCGACCTCAGCCAGCGCCGCGTTCGCCTTGGGCACGGCCCGCTCCTCCTTCGCCAGGAGCACCGGCACGCGCCGAATGTTGGCCTCGTCGATCTTGGCGTGGGCCATGACCCAGCCGAGGTTCTCAATCGCCAAGTGAGCGGTCACATTCTCGGCCAGGTTCTGCGCAAAGGGTTTGATCGCGGTCTCGTATGACTCACGCACGCCGTTGAAGCGGTTCACGACGAAGTGAACGACAAAGGTGTCGACGGCCTGCGAAATGCGCGTGACCACCGGGTGCTCGCCCAGCGCGTGCTGCAGGTCGAGAATGAATGCATCGAGGTTGTGCACCGGCGAGTCGTAGGGGTCTTCGACGCGATCCAGCAGGCTGTTGATGAGCTGCGGGCTGATCCCTGGTAGTTCCTCATAGACCGGCGAGCCCTCGCCAAACACGATCCGTAGCTTGCGGAACAGGATCGCCTTGACGATGTCGCTGGCCGCCAGCGTTGCCGCGGACTGAAAGGGCGTGAACACGAGAATCCCGCTGTTCGAGTACGGGAGAAAGTCCGTCACCGCTGGATCGAGACCCGCCTTGAGGTCCAGCACCACGTACGACGCGTCCAGTCCGTTGATGGCATCGATCAAGGTCTCACGCCGCGTGGCATCGAAGTTGGTGACGTCCTCGATGAGATGCATTGGCGCCGCGATGAAGCCGAAGTTGCGGTACTCACCGCGCGCATCGAGGCGGCTGTCGAGCGCAGTCACGCAGTCACCGAGCGCCAGGCCTCTCTTGAAGAAGTGGTACAGGTCCCGCTTGACTGCGACGTCCAGACAATTGCGGACAGACGACGTGCCCATGTCGAGATCGACCAGGATCGTGCGCCCGTGGCGCGAGAGCGCCAGCGCCAGATTGAGCGCTACGGTCGTCTTGCCCACGCCCCCCTTCCCGGACGAGATGGGGATGATGCGCTTGACAGCGCTCATGTCCCAGGCTCCGGCACTGTCGCAGGCACTCGCAGTGCCATGGCGCGCAGCCCATCGCGGACGCCTGGCCTCAGCCCGGCCGCGACGGCGTGCGTCACTGGTCCGCCGCCGCGCATGGCCGCGTCGTAGACATCGGTGATGAAACGCGCCTCCGGCCCGTAGAGCTCGGTGCTGCGTGGCCGCTCGCCGCGCCCCAGCAGCCCCGTGACGTCGCGCAGCTCTGCCAGCCACCAGTTCGCGAGCCGCCCGCGTGTCAGCGCCGTCGTTCTGCCGCGCGTTGGCGCAACGACGTACGCTTGGGCGTCTTCGTTCGTGACCTCAAGCAGAGGCTCGCGCGATGCGGACGTGCCGATGACGGCCGTCGACGGACCGAGGCGCAGCTCGATTCTGACGTCCCTGTCCCGTAGCGCCCCGACAGCTGCGTTGAGACGGCGCACTGCCTCCGCGGCCCGCTCTGCTGCGGAACGACCGCCTGCATAGGACAGCACGAAGACCGGCCCCAGCGCCGTGCTGACCGCGGCGCGCACGCGTCCCCCGTCAGAGAGAGGCTCGGCCACGAAGCGCAACGCAATGGGATCGATCGCCGGGCTGATCGTCAGCGTGGTCAGCGCCGGATTCGGATAGCCGCGCACATGCAGCTCCAGGGGTTCCTCGCCGACAGGTGCCTGGGACGGGACCATGAGCTCGATGTGGCCGTCGCTGGCCGCAAAGACGAGGGCGGGCGTGCCGCCAATCAAAGCCGTATGCTCTGCTGGCGTGCCGCGCAGGCCGCGACCGCGTACCGTGATCACGTCGCCCATCGCCGCCGAGCGAGGCTCGACTGACGTCACCACCGGCAAGCGTCCCAAGACCAGCGACGTTGGATCCGATCTGTCTGGGCCCGATGCGACGACCACCTGCACCGTGGTGCCCTGGGGCGACTCCAAGGGCGGGACCCGCACCCGCAGGTACGCGGGCGCGACGTCCCGAACCTCGCCGGCCTTGCCGTCGAACAAGACTTGCACGCCGCCGGTCGCCCATCCAGAGCCTGCGATCAGCAACTCCTCGCCTGGGCTGGCCACGTCGGGAGAGACTCCGTCGATTTTCGGTACCATGCGGACTTGGATGGCCACCGACGTCGAACGCTTCCGGCCCACGCGCACCTGCAACTGCACGTCCCGGCGCTCGCCCGGCGCGAGATGGAGGTCAGGCACCTTGGCCTCGATACGGCCCGAGTTTCCGGCCGCGATCTGCGCCGGCGTGCCGTCGAGCAGGACGACCGTGTCTGCAGCAGTGCCCAAGCGCTCGCCTGTCACCACCAGTGTGTCGCCAACGCGCGCCTGTCGCGGCTCGACCGAGGCCACACTGGGACGTCCGACCAGCACCAACCACGCGTACGCCACGCCGACAGCGACGACCAGCCCGACGACAGCCAAGAGCGGCCGAAGCCACGTTGGCGAGCCGCCTCCAGACGGGCGCGGCCGCGAGGAACGAACGCCGGCCTTCGCGGTTGCTCCCGACCCCAATCCCGACGGACGCATGCGAGGCGCGCCGGTCACGCCCGGCCCTCTGTCGCTCACGGCACGGGGCGCGGCAGGCCCACGTGCGGCCGTCGCCGGCCTCGCGCTCGGCGGCGGCGCAGCGCCAGCTGACGGCCTGGTTGGAACGGCCTGCTCTCTGGGAGCCGCGCCTTGCGCTGGCGCCGCAGCAACGGGCGCTGACGCGGCCGCGGTTGCTGGCACTGGGCCAGGTACTGGCGGCGCGTCGACCGGCAGCACGGGCGGCAACGCCGCGGTGGGAGGCACCTCGGCTACTGCCGCCTCTGCTGCGACGAAGAACTCGCCCGAGCCGGGCACGGGCGCGCTCGGTGCGCCGTCCTGGACGAAGAACACCGCAGAGGGCACCTCGGCCTGAACCGGGACCGGGATTGGCTTGGCGCCGCCAATATCCGAGCCTACGAAGAACGCGTCGCTGAGCTCCTCGGGTAGAACTGGCGTGGCCGCCGCAGGATCGCCTACAAAAAGATCTCGGTCCTCAACTACCTGTCGCGGCGTGGGTTCCGTAGCGTCTGCCGCGTCGGACACAAAGAAATCATCGGCCGGCGGGACCGCTGGCGGCGGTGCCGGAACCGGTGCAGACGGTGGGGCAGCGGTTGCCGTCGTGCGCGACACCACGAGCCGGCACTTGAATGCGACGCTGTCCGCGTCCCCAGGCGGCCCGAGCCACAGGACATCACCGTCGCGCAGCTCGTGCTCGGCCGTCACGCGCGCATCGTTGATAAAGACCCCACGCACGCTCCCCTGGTCCACGACAAAGGTCCCTGCGGCGCGACGATGGAGCGCCACGTGACGAGCGCTGACGCCCGGAAGCGGGACCAGGACGTTGCATGTGGGGTCTGAGCCGATCGTTCCGCGACCGACGCCCTCTGGTAGCAGGAAGGAACGCCCCGCAAGCGGTCCCCCTTGGATCGTGAGCGACGACCGCTGCGGATCAGCCATTCACACGCCCCTCTTGGCCGCGGCATGCCGCGCGCCGACTCGGCTCTCGGTAGCAACGGATTCTAGGCTCCTGGTGCGGAGACGGTCAAGTCGTTGGCCGGAGAGCACATCGCCGACCCGCGCGAGCCCTTGTCAGCGGTCCGCGCTAGTCCAGCCCGACGCGCCGCAGCAGCTCTGAGTAGCGGGGATGAGACCTGAGGTCAGCGACGAGCGGATCGACTTTCAGCCACACCAACCAGTGGTCCCGCTCCTCGCAGGCCTGATCGAGATACTCGAAGGCGCGCTCCTGCTCGCCGAGGGCCGAGTAGATCGCCGCCAGCCGGTAGGTCGATACGCTGGCGCTGGTCCTTGCCGCCTCGAGAGCCGCGAGCATCTCGCGCGCCGATGCCACTTCGCCGGCCATCGCCAGATAGCGCGCCAACACCGTCTGCATGAGAAGGTTGCCCTGCGTCAGCTCGCAGGCGCGTCTCTGCGCGGAGATGGCGGCCACGTACTGACGCCGATGCGCGTGGGCCAGGCCCAGTGCCCAATGGCCGATCGCAAAGTCGGGCTCCAGCTCGAGCGTACGGCGGTGCTGCTCGATCTGATCGTCTGACCGCGCCGACAGGTAGAACTGGAAACCGAGCGCGGTGTTGACGGTCAGAGACAGGGGATCGATCGCGCGCGCGGCCATGACCTCGGCCAGGGCCTCCCGCAGCTGTCCGCGCATACCGAGAAACAGCGCGAACCAAAGATGTGTCGCCGCGGAGCGAGGGTCCAGCTCCACGGCCAGGCGCAGCTGCCGCTCTGCGGCGCCCCAATCCCAGGCCTCGAAGAGCTGCGCGTAGGCCAGTGCGACGTGCGCCTCAGCCGCATCCGGATCGCACTCCAGGGCACGGCGCGCAGCCTCGCTCGCCCGCATCCACGCCTCTCGCGGCGGAAGCTCACCGAGCAGACCGAGCACGATGTGCGTGTCGGCAAGGCCGACCTGTGACGGCGCATAGCCGGGATCCAGCGCAGATGCCTCTGAAAAGGCCTCTCGCGCCTTGAGCAGCCACGGGGCCGTGAGCTTGTTCCAGAAGTAGCGGCCGCGCAGAAATGCCTGGTAAGCCTGCGGGTTGAGCGTCACGGTGCGCGAGAGACGGGCCGTGCTGTCGCGATCGACGTGCAGCAGCAAAGCGCGCATCACCGGCTCGGCGATCGCATCCTGCACTGCGAGCAGGTCCGTGGCATCCGGCTCGAACTGACCGGCCCAGAGCGTCGCACCGTCAGATGCGCGCACCAGCTGCGCCGTAGCCCTCAGTCTGGTGCCAACGCGCTGCAGACTCCCATCCAGCACGACGTCGACGCTCAGCTCGCGCGCAACGGTCGGCAGGTCGCGCTCACGTCCCGCGTAGCGCAGCACTGCGGCGGTCGGCCGCACGAGCAATTGCCCGAGCGCTCCCACACGCGTGATGAGAGCGTCGGCCATGCCAACGCCGAGGAACTCTTCCCCAGGATCGAGGTTGAGCCCGCGCCAGGGCAGCACTGCCAGCGAGCGTGCGGCCTGCGCCGCACGGCGTTCGACCGGCGCAACGAAACGGTAGCCACGGCGCGGCAGGGTCTCGACGTAGTCCCGTCCGTCCGGCTGATGCCCAAGGACCCGGCGCAGCGCGGAGATCTGCACGCTCAGGTTGGCCTCTTCCACGAAGGTCGCGGGCCAGACCCGTTCCATCAACTCGGTCTTGCTCACGAGGTTGCCGGCCTGTTCGACAAGCGCCGCGAGCACGTCGACGGCTTTCGGGGTCAGTGCGATTGGTTCCGCGTCGCGCGCTACCATGCGCCGGAACGGATCCAGCGTGAACGGCCCAAAACGGTACAGCGTGGCCGCGGTTTCCATCCTCTACGCGCTCCCCCGACAGAGGCCCGTCACGCGCCAGAGCGCGCGGGGCTATCCTCCGTGGCCGTTTCCAAGCGCGAAATCCCAGGTCTTCAGTGCCGACAGGGCGTCGTGGTCGGTCGTATCCGTCTGCAGTGGCGTGACGGAGACGAATCCGCTATGGACTGCATCGATGTCGGTCAGGCCCCGCTGGCCGCGTGCGGGCACCTGCCCGCCCTCCCAGCCGCCGGGCGTGAGCAAGGCGTCCGCACTTTCGAGAAACGCTTCATCAGAGGAGCGCCGCCCTTGCACGGTCACGACCGCACGACTCGGCGCACCGGTTGGGACGTTCACATTGAGCAGCGTGCGCTCCGGCAGGCCTTTTTCCAGTACCAGCCGCACCAGTCGAGCGCCGATCCGCGCCGCTGGCCCAAAGTCCGCCTCGCCGCGAGTCGCCAGCGAGATGGCAATCGAAGGGATGCCACAGAAGACGCCTTCGCGGGCCCCGCCGACCGTGCCTGAGTAGAAGACGTCTTCGGCGAGGTTGGCCCCGCGATTGATGCCTGCTACTACCACATCGGGTCGCCGGCCCAGCAGCCGAGCAACCGCGATATTGACGCAGTCCGCTGGGGTGCCATCCACGGCGTAGACACGGGCCTCGATCTCGCGCGCCTCAACGGTGCGCGTGAGCGTCAGCGATTGCGCGCACGCGCTGACCTCGCGGTCCGGCGCCACCACGCACACGTCGCCGATCGCCGTCAGCGCTGCTGCCAGTGCGCGGATGCCGGGCGCGTGAACACCGTCGTCGTTCGTCACCAACAGCAGAGGGGCGCTCATGTAAGTGTGTCGGTCACCTGGATTGCCAAGAGAAAAAGAGCCCATGGCCGGAGCCAAGGGCCTGACCTAGCGAGGGGTTTGGTCGGGATGAGAGGATTTGAACCTCCGACCACCTGCACCCCAAGCAGGTGCGCTACCAGGCTGCGCTACATCCCGACTTACCTTCAGTTCGGCGTTGTATCACTCCTGTTCAGGACAGTCAATATGTCGCGCAGACCTTGCCGCACCTCCTGTAGCGCGGCGACCACGCGGGCGTCGCCATTGCTGTTGGGAGCAGCTGCCGGTTGCGGGGTCGGTCCGCGGCCCGCGATCTCGGATTCGATGCGCTTCTTGGCGCCCGCGATCGTGAAGCCCTCTTCGTAGAGCAGCTGTTTGATCCTGAGGACGGTCTCGATGTCGCGGCGACGATAGATGCGCTGGCCCGAGCTGTTCTTGGCAGGGGCGAGCATCGGAAACTCCGACTCCCAGTAGCGCAGCACGTACGGCTGCGTGTCGGTGAGCTCACACACCTCGCCGATCTTGAAGAACAGCTTGTTGGGGATCTTTTTCTCGTCCATCACGTCGGCGATCAGGTCTCTGATTCAGCGCTCAAGAGGTCGAGCCAAAAAGCTTTGATGGTTTGAATACGACCGACCGTCGCGGGCGGATGAGCATCTCTTCCCCAGTCTGCGGATTTCGGCCGCGGCGCTCACGCTTCTCACGCACGGCAAAGGTGCCAAAGCCGGTGATCTGGACCTTCTCGCGGTGAGACAGACGTGCCTTGATCGAGTCGAAGATCGTTTCGACCAGACGCGCCGCTTCGCGGTTTGAGAGACCGCCGTGGCATTCGTAGACGATGCGGGCGATGTCCGCCTTGGTCATCGGGTCGGCTCTGACGACGCCCTCTCCGAAAAAGCCAGTTTCAATCGCTGGTTACACAACTAACTTCAACCATTATATGAAACCCCATCCTGCTGTCAAGGGTTATGCGCCCAGCCCGGTCGTGGTGGCTGCGGGGCCCGGCCGCACTGAGGACAGGGCTAGTGCTTACGTGTCTTGACTTTAAGAACGATCGGGCTGCCAGCGAAACCGAACTCCTTCCGGATGCGGTTCTCGATGTATCGCCGGTAGGAGTCCTGAAGGTCTGTCTGACGATTGAGCGCCAGCACGAACGTCGGCGGCGCTGTGCCGACCTGCGTGCCGTAAAGCAGCCGGACGCTCGCGCCCGAGCGACCGGTACGAGGTGGCTGGGCCTCGAAGGCCTCGGCCAGGAGTCGGTTGAGACGGCCAGTCGTCACCCGCGTCATTCGGGCCGCCTGGACTGCGTCCACGGCGTCTAGCAGTGCGTTCATGCCGTCGCCGGTCAAGGCCGAGACAAAGACGAGCGGCGCATGCGCGAGGAACTTCTCCCGCTCGCGTAGGGCTGCCTCAAATCCCGCACGCTTCTTGGGCGAAGCGAATTCGCCGTCCCACTTGTTCACCGCCAGGACGATGCCTTTGCGGGCCGCCTCCACCCGGCCGACGACCTGCATGTCCATATCCCGAATTCCCTCGCCGGCGTCGAGCACGGCCACGCCGACGTCGCAGCGCCGGATCGCCTGATGCGACTGCAGGACGCCCACACTGTCCACCCCATGCGACAGCGCGCCGCGACGGCGAAGGCCCGCTGTGTCGACGAAGAGGTACTGCTTGTCGCCCCGCCGGAGGAGGCTGTCGACGGCATCGCGCGTCGTGCCAGGCACGGCGCTGACAACGGAGCGTTCCTGCCCTAGCAACCGGTTCATCAGCGAGGACTTGCCGACGTTGGGGCAGCCGACGAGCGCGAGGCGCAGCGGTTGCGTAGTGGGCTCAGGCGGCTCCACCTGCGGCAGCATGTCAAAGGCCAAGTCCAAGAGCTCGCCCACGCCCAGTCCGTGCTCGGCAGACAGCGCGAGCACGTGGTCGAACCCGAGACGGGTGAATTCAGTCGAAGCGGGCCCGGAACCCTCGCTCTTGTTGACAGCGACGATGACGCGCTTGGCGCGGCGTCTGAGGCCGCGAGCGATCTCGCTATCCGTTGGCAACAGGCCCGCGCGCCCGTCCACGACGAGCACTGTCAGATCAGCCTCGCCGATCGCCTGGTGCGCCTGATCCGAGGCCGCGCGTGAGAGCGGATCAGTCTCGGCGAACAGGAGCCCGCCAGTGTCGATCAACTCGTAGGCAGCGCCGCGCCAATCGCACTGCGCATAGTTCCGGTCGCGAGTCGACCCGGGCTGACTGTCGATGATCGCCTTGCGCTGACCGCATAGGCGGTTGAAGAGTGTGGATTTGCCCACGTTGGGCCGTCCGACCAGAGCGATCTTCGGAATGGGAGTCACGCCTCTTGTCCTCTCTCGATCGGCGACCTGCCGAGCGGTCTCGCCGTTGACACGGCTTTCATACTAGTCCTATAATACGAACCACTTAGCAGGAGGTCCATCCCCGATGATCAAGGTGGACATCATCAACGAGGTGTCGCGAGCCGCTGACATCACGAAGGTCAAGGCCGAGGTGGCGGTCGAGGCCTTGCTCGACGCGATGAAGGCTTCGTTGATGAAGGGCGAGCGAATCGAGCTGCGCGGTTTCGGCGTCTTCCAGGTCAAACCTCGGAAGCGGGGCATCGGCCGCAATCCGCGCACTGGCACGGAGGTCCGCATCCCACCGGGCCGCACGATCCGCTTCAAACCTGGCAAGGACCTGCAGAACCTCGTGCGTGTCGTCGTGGAAGAGCCGCCAGCCCAACCTCCGGCCTAGCGGACGCGCCCTCTCGCACCTCGGCGCGACCGCAACCCCAGCTGCCACCACCTCAGAGTGCCCAGGTCCATCCAGGAACGTCTCAGTCGTTTCTTCCGGCTGGTGGTGCTGCATCCCACCCGAGGGCCACGCTTCAGCATAATCCTTGGCCTGCTTACGGCCGGATCGGTCTACCTGACAGGCGGCCCGCTCCTGCTTGTTGCCGTGCTCGCGATCGTGCTGAGCCATGAGATGGGCCACTACCTCGCCTGTCGCTACCACGGCGTTGACAGCACATGGCCGTTTCTCTTGCCTGCGCCGATGCTCAATCCGATCGCTGGCACGCTGGGTGCCGTCATGGTCATCCGCAGCCCGTTTCCAAGCAGGCGCGCTCTCTTTGACATCGGGGTGGCTGGCCCATTGGCCGGGATGGCCGTTTGTCTGCCTGTCCTCTGGCTGGCGCTGCATGAGCAGGCGCTTGTCGCAGCAACGGGTGACCCGAACGTCCTGCGTCTTGGCCTGCCGCTTGCCTTCCGGCTCCTCGCTACGTGGGTCCCGACTGCCGCACCCCCGGCAGGCATGGAACCGGCCCTCGGCCCATTCGGAGCTGCGGCCTGGTTTGGCTTGCTCCTCACCGGACTCAATCTCATACCGATCGGCCAGCTCGACGGTGGTCACCTGCTCTATGCCCTACTTCCCCGCCAGGCGCTGCGCATCTCGCGCGCGCTCTGGTGGCTCTCTCTCGGCCTGATCTGGTTCGCACCGAGCTGGATTCTGTGGACGGTGCTGATGCGCCTCTTGGCCCGGCGCCACCCGGCGACCCTGGATGACGCGAGTCCTATCGGCCGCGCGCGCGTGGCCGTGGCGATCGTCGCGCTTCTGGTCTTCGCACTCTCGTTCAATCCAACGCCCCTAGCCGACGCCTGGCCAACGCTCATCGCCGACCTTCAGAACCTGCTCGCTCTGGCCGCGCACGCCTTCACATCACGCTAGCCGGATCGACGTCCACGATCACGCCTGGCCAACGCACCGCGCCGTAGCGCTGCGTCAGCACGGCACGGGCCGCTCGCCGCATCGCGCCGCGCTGCCCTTTCATCAGGATTTGCTGACGGAACTCGCCGTGCAGCCGAGCGAGTGGCGCCGCCGCCGGGCCCAGCACGCGATAGTGGCCGCCCGCCTCGGCGCGCAGGTCGCTGGCGATGGCCCGCGCTTCTGTGGCCGCGTGCGCCGCTTGGCTCGAGCGCACGACGATGTTCACGAGCGCAGCAAACGGCGGATAGCCCATGGTCCGACGGTACTCGCTCTCACGCTCGAAGTAAGCGCCAAAGTCCTGCTCGCAGGCGTGGATGAGGGCGTAGTGCTCCGGCAGATGGCTCTGCAACACGACAGTGCCCTTGACCGTTCCGCGACCGGCGCGGCCCGCCACCTGAGTGAGCAGCTGGAAGGTCCTCTCCGCAGCGCGGAAGTCCGGTAGGCCCAGGCCGACGTCCGCGTCAATCACGCCCACCAGCGTCACGTTTGGAAAGTCGTGGCCTTTGGCGATCATCTGCGTACCAACCAGGATGTCGATTTCGCGCGACTCGAACGCTCGCAAGACTCGCGCGATCGCGCCGCGCTTTCTTGTCAGGTCGCGGTCGAGCCGTGCCACGCGCGCATTGGGCAGAGCCTCCTGCAAACGCTCGATCACGCGCTCTGTCCCGTGGCCGGTCAGGCGCAGGTACTCGCCGCCGCACCCGGCGCAGCGCTGTGGGGTCTCGCGCTCATGCCCACAGTAGTGACACTCGACCAGACGTCCCCGCTCGTGCACGGTGAGCGAGACTGAGCAGTTTGGACACACCGCCTGCGCACCGCACTCGCGGCAGAGCAGACACTGGGCGTACCCACGGCGGTTGAGCAGCAGTAGCGTTTGCTCGCCGCGAGCAAGCCGGCCCTCGATCGCTGTCAGCAGCGGCGCGCTGAGAATCGGATCCTGTCCCGCGCGCAACGTCTCGCGCCGGTCGACGACCTCGATCTCCGGCAGTCCCTGTGAGCCGACGCGCTCAGGCAGCGTAAGCAGCGTGTACTTGCCCTGACGCGCATTCTGAAAGGACTCGACTGACGGAGTGGCCGAGCCCAGCACGACCACGGCGCCCTCGATCCGGCCGCGCATCACGGCCACGTCGCGCGCCTGGTAGCGCGGCGCCTCTTCTTGTTTGTAGCTGGCCTCGTGCTCCTCATCCACGACGATCAGGCCCAGGTTCTCGATGGGCGCGAAGACCGCTGAGCGCGCGCCAATCACGACGCGCGCGGTGCCCTCACGCACCCGCCACCACTGGTCGTGGCGCTCGCCTGCCGACAACTCGCTGTGGAGCACCGCCACCGCCGGGCCGAAGCGCGCCGCGGCCGCTCGCACCAGAAAGGGTGTCAAGGCAATCTCCGGCACCAGGATCAGCGCTCCGCGCCCAGCCTTCAAGGCCTGCTCGATCGCCAGAAAATACACTTCCGTCTTGCCACTGCCTGTGATCCCGTGAAGCAAGAAGGCGGAGAAGCCCTGAGCGCTCAGGCTGTCCGCGAGGTGGCGGACGGCCTCGACCTGTGCGGCGAGCGGGACAGGACGCGCGGCCGCCTCGCCTTCCATCCCCTGCGGCGCTCGTTCGACACGCCGCTCGTCGACTTGCACGCCGCCCGCAGTCTGGAGCGCAGCCACCGCTGTGCGAAGCGAAGGCCGATCTCGCACCAACTCGGCGAGCGGCAGCTCTCCCCCGGCGGCATCGAGCCGGCGCAGCACCTCAGCCTGCGCTGGTCCTTTGCCCTCTCTTGCCGGAGAGACCAGACGCACCACTTTGACCGCGCGGAACGTGCCTGTTCGTAAGTCTTGGTCGAGCGTCACAATGCCGCCGCGACGCAGCCGCGACAGCGCCGCGCTCGGGTCGCGGCCTAGTCTTCGCGCAAGCGTAGACACTGGCAGGGGACCGCGAGTGAGTAGCGCCACCACGGGGTCGGTGCTCCTGGAATCCTCTGTCGTCAGGCGCGCAACCGCGCGGCTGGTGCGGACCCCTTGCGGGGGCATCACCAGGCGCAGGCACTCGCCCACCGGCGCGAGGTAATAGTCTGCCAGCCATAGGGCCAGATCGATCGCCGGCGGCGGTATGAGCGGCACCTCATCCACGACCTGCACGATGTCGGCCAGCTCGCCGCGCGGCGGAACCGCCCCGGGGCCCAACGCGACCCCGACCACACGCCGGCGTGCGAACGGAACCTCAACGCGGGCGCCGCGTTCAGGCAACGGAAGCTCGACTGGCACACGGTAGGAGAAGGGTGTCAGCAACGGCAGCGGCAGAGCCACGGAGACGATTCGCCCTTCCATGGCCCTTACTCTACTGTCAGGATCGTCTGGGCGAGGTCCAAAAGATCATCGCGCCAACAGATCGCGTATGACCTTCATGTCTTCCCAGACGTCTTTCTTGGCGCTGGCGTTGCGCAGGAGATAGGCCGGGTGATAGGTCGGCATGACCTTGATGCCGTGGTACTCCCCCAAACGGCCGCGCAGCTTCGATATCGGCTCGGCCGTCTTCAGCAGCCACTGGCCGGCGAACTTGCCCAAGGCAACGAGCGCGATCGGAGCGATGGCCTCGATCTGCTGTTCCAAGAAGCCCTGGCAGCTCAAGATCTCGTCCGGCTCTGGGTTGCGGTTCTGTGGCGGCCGGCACTTGATGACATTGGCGATGAACACGTCCTCGCGCTTGAACCCGATGGCCTCGATGATGCGCGTGAGGAGCTGACCAGCCTTCCCGACAAAGGCCAGGCCCTGCTCGTCTTCATCTGCGCCCGGCGCCTCGCCCACGAACATCAGGCGCGCCTGTGGGTTGCCCTGGCCGAAGACGATGTTGCGGCGGCCGGCTGACAGCTTGCACCGCTGACAGTCGCCGATTACCGCCCTGATCTGCTCAAGACCGGCCTGTCCGTCCTGGCTACGGACCACTTCCTTGCGGCCCTTAGGCGTGCTCTCCGGCAGGCTGTCGCGCCGGATCCCGAGCGGGGCGAGCTCGGCAAAGAAGCGCACGCGCTCGGCGAGCTCCTCACGCAAGTTCGGGGCATCGCTCATTTTGCGGAGTCCCCGGCTGATCGCTTGAGCAAACTGGCAACGCGATCCCAGATCCGGTCGGCCAGCGCGCGCTTGGTGCAGCACGGCACCTCGCTCGCAGCCCCGTCTGCGCCAATCAGGAGTGCCGCATTCGTTTCGCCCTCAAATCCAGCACCCGGTTGCGAGACGTCGTTGGCCACGATCAGATCGAGGTGCTTCTCGGCGAGTTTGCGCCGCGCCTGCACGTCGAGGTCGTGTGTCTCCGCGGCAAACCCGACCAACACACGCGAGCCCTTTTTCTCGCCGAGACGTTTCAAGATGTCGGGGTTCTCGACAAGGTCCAGCCGATTCGGCGCGGCGGTTTTCTTGAGCTTCTGATCCGACACATGGGCCGGTCGATGGTCGCTGACCGCCGCCGCCATGACCACCACCGCAGCCGCGTCAGCGCGCGTCTCGACCTCGCGAGCCATTTCTTCGGCCGTGGTGACACACACGCGTTCGACGCCGGACGGCGCGTCGAGCGCCGTCGGTCCGGAGATGAGCACGACCCGCGCACCGCGGTCCCTGGCCGCCTCGGCCACGCTGTAGCCCATCCGTCCGCTGGATCGGTTCGAGATGAAGCGCACGGGGTCGATCGGCTCACGCGTGGGCCCCGCTGTCACCAGCACGCTTAGGCCGGCGAGATCACGCCTGGCACCCAGGCGGGCCTCGACGGCTGCGACGATCTCTGCCACTTCGGCCAGGCGTCCTTCGCCAATTGCGCCGCACGCCAGGTAGCCGGCGCCCGGCTCAACAACGGCCACACCCCTTGCGCGCAGAGTCTCGATGTTGGCCTTCACTGCCGGATGACGCCACATGGCCACGTTCATGGCTGGAGCCACGACCACGGGCGCCTGTGTCGCCAGATAGAGCGTGCTCAGCGCATCGTCGGCAATGCCCTGCGCGAACTTGCCGATGATGTTGGCAGTGGCCGGAGCCACGAGCAACAGATCGGCCTCGGTCGCCCAGTGCACGTGCGGCATCTCGGCGCCGCCATCCCGCTGGAAGGGGTCCAGATACACCGGTTGCCGCGAGAGTGCCTCGAAGGTCAGCGGCCCGATGAAACGCGTCGCATGCGTGGTCATGACCACGCGCACATCCAGCCCCAAGCCCTGGAGCAGCCGCAGCACCTCGCAGGCCTTGTACGCGGCCACACAGCCCGTGACGCCGAGCAGGACAACGGCCATAACCGCCTCCCGCCTACTCGGCGGGTTGGGACTCGCTCTCTTCGCTCTTCACTTCCCAGCTCACGGCGCCGGCTATGACCTCCTGTATCGCCACGCGTGTGGCCTTGCGAACTCGCGTCTCAACGCGCGGCTTGGCGCCGTTTTGTAGCTGCTGGGCACGCTGGGCCGCAACAGCAATGAAGCGGAACTTGCTGTCCACCGTTCTCGGAACGATCAGATCCTTGACCACTCTCTTCCTCCCGTCGTCAATCCAGGAAACTCCGCGCGGCGAACGCGACTGCCTCATCCTGCGCTGCGGTCCGGCGCCGCGCCACACGCACGATACTCGCGAGCTCTTCGACGCACGCGTCCAACTCGTCGTTGATCAGCGCGTACTCGTACTCTGCCAGGCGCGCCACTTCGCCACGCGCGGCCTGTAAGCGCTTCTCGACCAGGGCCTCCGAAAGCCCACCGCGACCCCGTAGCCGGGCCTCGAGCGCTGCGCGCGAGGGCGGAAGCAGGAATACCGTCACGGCCTCTGGCATGCGCTCCCGCACCTGTGCCGCACCCTGCACGTCGACATCGAGCAGGAGATCGACGCCGTCCAGCGCCGCCCGCTCGTACTCCTCGCGTGCCGTTCCGTATAGCTCGCCGTGCACGTTGGCCCATTCCAGGAAGCCATCTGTTTCGACCAGGCTGTCGAAATGCCGACGGTCCACGAAACGATACTCGACGCCGTCGCGCTCGCCAGGCCGCGCGGCGCGCGTCGTGTGCGATACGGAGAAACGCAGGCCCGAGACCGCGCCGACTACCTTACGCAGCACTGTGCTCTTGCCAGTCCCCGACGGCGCGGAAACGACGTAGAGGGCCGGGCGCCTACTCAATGTTCTGTACCTGCTCGCGAAAACGCTCGATCTCGCCCTTCAGCTCGATGACTTCGTGCACCACGCTGGCCGCGGCCGCCTTCGAGCCGATCGTGTTGGCCTCGCGCATCATCTCCTGAGCCAGGAAATCAAGCGCTTTGCCGCATGTCCCGCCCGCGCCCAGGTACTGCTGTGCCTGGGCCACGTGACCGCGCAGCCGCTCGAGCTCCTCATGGACGTCGGCGCGCTCCACTAACCGGGCGATCTCCTGGTAGAGGCGTGTCTCGTCCAGCGCCAGTGTCTCGCGCAGCTCGCGTGCACGCAGCGCCAGATCCTCGCGCCTCAGCTCTCGGCTCGTTTGGGCGAGACCGAAGATCCGGTCCCCGGCCGCCGCTACAGTCGCCAGGTGCCCGTTCACGACACTGGCGAGGCGTTGGCCTTCGGCCCCGCGCATCTCGTCGAGGCCGTCCAGGGCCTGGTCGACCAGAGCGAGCCAGGCCTCACGTGTGGTCGCGTCCGGGGCCTGCGCTTCGTCTCCGAACTCAAACAGCCCGGGTACCTGTATGAGACTGCTCAGGCTCAGATCGTCACGCAGCTTGTGCTCTTTAGCCAAGCCGCGCAACCTCTCGACCAGAGACGTCACCAGTCCTCGTGACACCGTCACGGCACCCGACCTCTCGTCGGGCTCAGCGCGCACGACCGCCTCCACACGCCCGCGTCGGACGCGAGACTGAATCCGCTCTCTGAACGCGCTCTCGATCGGCAACAGCGCCCGTGGGACGCGCAAGCTGAGGTCGAGGAAGCGGTGGTTCAGGCTGCGCATCATCACCGAGCCGCGCAGGGGCCCGGCCTCGGAGCTGGCCAATCCCAAGCCTGTCATGGAGAGGATCATAGCGTCGGGTCCTCGGTCCTGAACTGCAGCGCGTGCAGGTGTGCGTAGAGCCCGTTCGAGTCGCGCAGCAGCTCCTCATGCGTGCCGACCTGTCGCACCTCGCCGCCGTCGAGCACGACGATGCGGTTGGCGTTGCGCACCGTGGCCAACCGGTGCGCGACGACGAGGGTCGTTCGTCCGCGCATCAGGTTCGCCAAGGCCAGCTGCACCAACTGCTCCGACTGCGCGTCCAGCGAAGACGTCGCCTCGTCAAGGATCAGGATCGGCGGGTCCTTGAGGATCGCCCGGGCGATGGCGATGCGCTGCCTTTGACCGCCGGAGAGTCGACTGCCGCGCTCGCCGATCACGGTGTCGTAGCGGCGCGGCAAGTCCAGAATGAAGTCGTGCGCAAAGGCCGCGCGGGCCGCGTTCTCGACCAGCGTCACGTCCACGCCCGCGAGCCCGTAGGCGATGTTGGCCCGCACTGTGTCGTTGAAGAGCACAGTCTCCTGCGTCACCAGCCCGATCTGTCCACGGAGGCTCGCGAGAGTGACCGCGCGAATGTCCACCCCGTCGACCAGGATCGCGCCCTCTGTCACGTCGTAGAAGCGCGGCAGCAGGTTCAGGAGGGTCGTCTTGCCTGCGCCGCTCGTTCCGACGATGGCCAGAACTTCTCCCGAGCGCGCGCTGAACCCGATACGGCGCAGCACGTTGCGCGGCGCGGCCGCATAGCGAAAGCCCACGTCGCGGTACTCGATCGTGCCGCGCATCAGCGCCAGAGGCTTGGCGTCCGGCGCCTCGTGAATCTCCTCGTGCACGTCGAGCACGTCGAACACGCGCGCACCGGCCGCTAGCGCTCCCTGAAGCGTCGCGTTGATACGCGAGAGGCGCTTGATCGGCATGTACATCATGAACAGCGTTGCCAGGAACGAGGTGAATGCACCAGGACTGAGTCGGCCTTCTCGAATCTGGTGGCTCCCGTAGAGCAGGCCGGCCACCAGCGCCACACCGCCCACGGCCTCCATGAGCGGCGGCAGGATCGCTGTGGTTCGCGTGATGCGCATGTTGACGTGGAACAGGCGCGCGGAAGCCCGCCTGAAGCGCTCGCTCTCGAAGCGCTCCATGGCAAAGGCCTTGACGATGCCGAAGCCGGAGAGAGTCTCGTGCAGAATGTCGGAGATCGAACGCCAGCGCGATAGCGAGGTCTCGCTCGAGGCGCGCAGCCGTCGTCCCAGACGCACCAGCGGATAAAAGGCCAGCGGCATGCCGACCAGGGACAGAAGCGCCAGGCGCCAGTCGTGATAGAAGAGCACACCCATGAGCCCGAAGACGCTGAAGCCCTCTCGCAGGAGGTCACCGGCCGTGTCCGACACCGCGGTCTGTATGCGCTCGATGTCCGTCGTGACGTGGCTCATCAACGAGCCGGTGGAGCGGCGGCCGACGAAGCGAAACGACTGACGCAGGATGTGCTCGTAGAGGGCGTTGCGCAGGTCCTTCACCGTGTGGTGGCCGACGGTCGCCACGAGCGTCGTCGAGAGGTACGAACACACGCCCTTGACTATGTAGAGCGCGACGATGGCCAGCCCCACGAGCAGAACCTTGCTACGTTGGCTGACGACCTGCTGCACGAGCACGTCGTCAAAGATCGGCTTGACCATGTAGGCCAAGAGGCCGCTCGCAGCCCCGTACCCTGCCGACGCCAGCCAGGCCATGACCAGTGGGACCCGGTGGTGGCGCGTGAAGCCGAACAGGCGCCGCGCCTCGCGTAGCCCCTGCCGTAGATCGCGTCGCCAGGAGGCCAGGCGACGGCCGATGTCCCACGGCCGGCTGCGGCTGCGCGCGATGCTCGAGTTGCTCGTCAGCGGGAGAGAGATCAAGTTCGCCTGTGCTTCAGCGTTGTGGCATCCATGCGATTCCGCGCGCGCCGATGCGCCGATCGAACGGCATGCCCCGCTAGTCGATAAAACGGTACTTCAGCAGACACCATAGGGCCGGGAATCCGTCCCTCCAGCTGATCTTCTTGCCCTCGTCGTAGTCGCGCCCCTCGTAGGTGATCGGTACTTCGTACACACGTGCGCCGCGCTTGAACAGCTTGCCCGTGATCTCCGGCTCGATGCCGAAGCGATCGCTCCTGAGCGGGATCTGTTTGAGAACGTCCGCGCGGACCGCCTTGTAGCAGGTCTCCATGTCTGTCATGGTCGTGTTGTAGAGCACGTTGGTGACCAAGTTCAGGAACAAGTTCGCCAGGTAGTGCGTGAAGAGAAAGCAGCGGTGACGGCCGATAAAGCGACTACCGAAGACCGCATCGGCCTTGCCACGCACGATCAGGTCCAACAGCTCGGGGTACTCCTCTGGGCTGTACTCGAGGTCGGCATCCTGGATCACGATCACGTCGCCCTTGGCCTCGGCGATGCCGCGCCGCACTGCCGCGCCCTTGCCGCGATTGCGATCCTGAGAGAAGACGCGCACCCCGTGCTGCTGCGCCAGACGCGCCAGGATCTCACCGCTCCCGTCAGTGGAGGCGTCGTCCACGGCGACGATCTCCTTGCGAACAGGTACGGCCAGTACGCGCGCCACGATTTCAGCGAGCGTCTCGCGCTCGTTGAACACCGGCATCACGACACTCACCAGCGGATCTGGCAGCGGGGTCGAACGTTGCTTGCTCATCGTCGGCAGGTCCCTCTCACTGGCAGCTCAGCGATCTCAGCTACGATTTGAAGATGTCGCGTCCGGCGAAGACCACTGGCTGCCGCATGAACGTGTGACCCGTCTGTGCCAGGCTGGCTCCGACCGGCCGGCCGACATCGCCCGCTCTCACGACGCCGATGCGCACGAACCAGTCGCCCCCCTGCGCGCGATGCAGATGCACACGCCGAGACAAGTGTTTATTTTACCATAGGTTGCGCCACATTCCAGCGGAGACGGCCTTTCTCCAGCCGGGCCAAGCTCACGCCGCCCAGGCCCGCCTCGCCAGACGCTATCGCCCTCCGCCGGGACCGGTCGCACCGTCTGTGCATGGCGCTGCTCGGTGCATTCAGCCTGCCACATGTCCGGCCGCTGCGCTCCAGAGCGAATCGTTGGTATCATCCCGCACGCGAGGGCGTGCGCGACGGACTCGGCCGCAGCGAGAGCGCCCGCAGGGAGCCCGCATGCGCATCGGACTCGACATCAGGC
>Ga0302323_100001139_pt1 | contig 21522 bp, 14 predicted proteins | sample Fen_T0_3_FD_201950 | JGI IMG/M metagenome (GOLD analysis project Ga0302323, IMG submission 201950) | Peat permafrost microbial communities from Stordalen Mire near Abisko, Sweden - Fen_T0_3 | ecosystem: Environmental > Terrestrial > Soil > Wetlands > Permafrost | place: Sweden: Abisko... | reverse complement strand
CCAGGACGTGTCTCCGCGCTGGTGAGAAAAGGTCAGCCCGCGCGCAGGGACAGCGCCTGTGGCCAGGGCATGAAACATGAACGCATCGTCCGCATCAACCGAGTAAGCCAGCGAGATTTCCACGCGCCCACTCTACCTTTTTCCGCCACGTGGCTGGTAGTGTGCGCTGACTATGAGTCTCGGGACACCGCCTTCGACTGCGCGACCGCGCATCGACGTCGTCGATTGGCTGCGCGGGGCGGCGGTGGTGCTAATGATCATGGCGCACGGGATGGACGCATGGCTTTTGCCCGCGGCCAAGACCGGCGCCATCTACGCGGTCATCAAGGTGGGCAGCGGCATTCCCGCCCGGCTGTTCCTATTTCTGGTCGGTGTGTCGGCTGCGATCCAATTCGAGGCGGGTCTGGCCAAGGGGCTGGACAGCGGCACCATGCGCGGCCGCCTGGCCAAGCGCGGCTTGCAGGTCCTCGCCCTGGCCTATCTCTTTCGCCTGCAGGAATGGCTGCTCTCGCATTTCTACGGCGGCTGGGAGGCGCTGGTTCGCATCGACATCCTGAATGCCATCGGCATGTCCATGGTTCTGGTCGCGCTGGTCGCGGCCCCGCGCAAGGGACGTCGGCAGATCGGACTCTCTCTGGCGCTGGCCGCGCTCTTTCTGGCCTTGGGCACCGTGGTGGGGCCGGCGCACTTTCCCGCCTGGCTGCCCCGCCCGCTGACCTCGTACATCGGCGGCCAGCGCCCCATGTCCTGGTTTCCCCTTTTTCCCTGGGGCGCCTGGGCCTTCACCGGCGTCGCCGTGGGCCACTTGTGGGTCCTGGCCAGTCGCGATGCTCGCATGCAAAAGCGCGCCTTCGCCCTTACCTTCGCGGCCGGCGCAGCGATGACCGCCACGGTGGTCATCATGCGCGCGATTGATCCCACCGTCATTCGCTATCCCTCGGAACTCATCATGCAGATGGGGCCCGGAATCTTCTTTCACCGGCTCGGGCTCATGGGCCTGCTCGCCGGGGCGGGCTTTGTGTGGTGCCAGTTTCTGCGAGGGCGCTTCTCGGTGCTGCGTCAGCTCGGCCGCACGTCCCTGCTCATTTACTGGGTGCACATCGAATTCTGCTACGGCAGCCTGGTCTACGCCCTGCGTGCCCGCTTCGGCATACCCGGCGCCGCGGCTCTGGTCGCCCTTCTCACCTTGGCCATGCTGGAGCTATCGCTGGTCAAGACGCGCTACAGCCGCCAAGTTGTCGATTGGTTGCGCGCGCGCTTTCGTTCCACACGCCTGGCGTGATACGACAGCAATTCACCAGCGAGACAACTTGGATCGACGTTCTTGATGACGCAGTTTTTCCCCGCCATCCGCCGCAGAAGTACTCTCTGCTTCGCAGTCCCCGCCGCACTCGCGGCCCTGCTCGTGCTGGGGCCAGCGACGGCCAGCAGCGCGGCCGCGGTGCAGAGCAAGCCCGCCGCCAAGAAACCGGCCAAGAAGCCGGCCAAGACCAACGGCAAGAAGGACACCAAGAAGGATCTCAAGAAGGATTCAAAGAAGGACACCAAAAAGAACGGCAAGAAGGCCGCCAAGTCCAGCCCGCCCAAGCACCACCACTCGGAGAAGCACGTGGTGGCCATGAAGGGCAACCAGCCCAATGTCCAATCCATGGGCGCCCTGGTCATCGATCTCGACACCGGGCATGAACTGTTCGCGCGCCGGGCTGATAACCCGCGCGCCATCGCCTCGATTTCCAAGCTCGCTGCCCTCCTGACCGTGATGGACCACAACCTCGACCTGGACGGGCTGACGACCATCAAGAAGCTCGATGTGGACGTGGCCCGCGGGGGAGCAAAATCGCGCCTGCTCGAAGGCATGACCCTTTCCAACCGCGATCTCTTGCACGCGGCCCTGCTCGGCTCGGACAACCGCGCAGTGTCCGCCCTTGGCCGTGCCGTGGGCCTTGGCACCGCCCAGTTCACGGTGGCCATGAATCGCAAGGTGGCTTCGCTCGGTCTGCGCTTCACGCGCTTCCGCGAGCCCACCGGTCTGTCCGCCGACAACCAGTCCACCCCGCGCGAAACGCTCCAGCTGCTCAAGGCCGCCATGGCCCACCCCGTGCTGGGCCCCATCGTGAAGCGGCCCGAATACGACGCCCATCCCGTATCCAAGCCTGCCATCCACTACAACAGCACGCACAAGCCCGCCGCGCGCGGCAACGTGCAGGTGCTGGGCGGCAAGACCGGCTACAACGATAGCGCGCGCTACTGCCTGGTCCTGGCCGCCCGCATCGACGGCCACAATTACGGCATGGCCTTGCTAGGCACCGAGGGCGACCTGACCCGCTTCGGGGATGTGGCGCGCGTGGCGGACTGGATCATCATCCACAAGCCTAAGCGCGGCCCATCCACCGCGCCGCAAGGCCCGCCCTCGCCCGAGAGCATCCTAGGCCCGCCCACCCCCGACGGCGGCACGCACGACAACGCCGGTCTCTAGAGCCCAACTACGGCGCGCCGGCAGGTGCACGCAGGAGCTTGGCGACTTCGGCTAGGCCCGTCGTGTTGGGGTCGTGGACTTCGCTCAGGTACACCATGGCGAGGTCGGCGCGGCCGCGATCGATTTCCTTGCGCGCGAAGTTCACCAGGCTGGCGTCGGACTGCGGGAACATGCGCAGGGCCAGCCACAGCATGGCCTCCGCGCACGAGCGGCACTCTGACTTGTCCAGAACCTCGATCAGCGCTGCCATCTTCTGCGCATCAAAGCCAGGCTTGGCGATGACCGATTCCCAGGTCTCGCAAGTTCCCGCCGGGATCCTGCCCGCCGCCTCTTCCCGTTCGCCCACCGTGCGCAAAAGCCCCGCCGGTCCCTTGATGCTGCGAGAATCCACATCGCCAGCACGCACGTAACTGGACGCGGCCTCGTGGAAGCGCTTCTGCGCGCGGTAGGTTTCACCCAGCTTGAGGTGGGCGTAGATGGCCCGTGGCTGGACCGCGGCCGCGCGCTCCCACAAGGCCAGCGAATCGTTCCAGGCCGGCACGAGCTGCATGGTGGCCCACAGCTCGAGGCCAAGCACCAAGGTCACGCCAACCGCGGCAAACGCACGCGCGCGCGGCCAGGCCAGCAGCTTGGCCATGGGCCAGGCCAGGGCGCCCAAGGCCAGCAGCGCGTACCGGTCGGCGAATCGATAGTACAGCGGGGTGATGTTGGCCACCGGCAGCAGGCAACCGATGAAAGCAACCACCGCGAATTTCGCGCCCGCGGGCAGGCGGCGCCACGAACCCACCAGGGCCAGCAACGCCAGCGCCAAGGCCAGCCCGGCGAAGACCTGGCCCTGAACCAGGGCGGGATAGACCGGCGACAGATTCACCGGCGCGATCACGCGGCCGGCGTACACGCCGAGGGTCCCGAGCACATCGAGCACGAAGGGCAGCGGCCGGGCCGACGGGATCATCTGGTTGTGCTTCCAGATGAAAGGCACGGGCAGCGCGAACACCAATGCGATAATGGCGAAGGGCAGACAGCGGCGCAGCGCCGGGCGCAGCGGAACCTCGCGCGCGAAGGAGAGCCAAGCGAAAAGCACAATGGGCAGCACCACCGACGAGGTCTTGGCCAGGCAAGCCAGCACTGCCAACACGCAGGCGGCGACGGTCGAGCGCGTGGTGCGCGCCTCCTGATCGGCAACCAGCAAGGTCGCGAACAGCAGCAAGAGCGCCAGCACGTCCTTGCGCCCAACCACCCACGCCACCGATTCCACGGCCAGCGGATGCAGACCCACCAGCAGAATCGCCATCAGCGCTGGCAGCACGCCCACGCTCCGGCGCAAAAGAAAGTAGCCCAGCGCCAGGGCCAGCGCGAACAGTCCCAGATTCAGGGCATGAAAACCGGTCGCCGAGCCTGGCCACAACAGCCGATCGGGCAAGTACGACAGCAGGTGTAGCGGATGGTAGGCCTGGAACTGGACCCGCGTCAGGGCAGCCGCCACATAGGCCGACACCGGCCCCTGGAACAAGGGATTGCCGGTGATGAAACGGTCATCGTCCCAGTTGGTGAACCCCGCGCCAAGGGCCGGGAAATAGGCCACCAGCACCGCGGCAACGATGGCCACCACAGCGTGACGATCCCATTTCCGATCCCTCTTGGCCTGTTTCGCGTCCGCACGCGCCGCTACCGACGCCGCCTCGGCGGCTTGCGAGCGATCCCTGGCTTCGCCTTTGCGGGCTTCGCCTTTGCGCTGGCGATCTCTCCTCATGGTGGCCAGAATACACGCCGGTCCTAAAGCAAGTGAGCAAAGCTTCATGCCGGGTGGAACTAACCCCCTACTAGCATGACGACCCGATGGCCCAGAGAGACTGGCCGCGCCTTGAGCCTGACAACTTAGTTGCCTCTTACGCCAACCCTATTGGCCCTAGCCCGAATAAACCTAAGAGATATCAAATCCTTTCTACTGTTTCCTTCGGCCTACATCTTGCTGTAAGGTACCTCCGAGATACCACAGCAACACAACAGCACGTTGGCTGCTCTACGAGGAGGACTTCCATGATTGGTAATTCAAAGCGCAGCATTCGCCTATTGAGCTGGCGAACCCTCCGCTGGGCGATCGCACTTCCGACCTTGCCGCTCGTCTGGTGGGCCTGCACATCGCACCCGCTCACTCAGCCCTTGCCGGCACCGGAACAGCAAACCGATATCTACATTTCGGTGTCACCCACGCGCTTGCTCGACCTGGTGTTTGCCATCGACAACTCACCGTCCATGGCGCCCAAGGTTACCAAGCTGAACGCGCAGTTCCCCAAACTGATCGCGGCACTCCAGGATCCGAATAGCAACAACGACCTGCCCGACCTACGCGTCGCCATCATCGACAGCGATCTTGGCACCGGTGGCGCGTGGACCAGCGGCTCGTGTGGTCCCAATGCCTCGAACGGCAATAGCAGCTACGGTGACCAAGGGAAATTCCGCATGATCAACAGCGTCAACGGCAGCACGCCCTGCGGCGTGACCAGCCCGGATGCGCTCTGGCTGGAATACACCAAGGGCAAGCCTGTGAACTTCACGGGCGACATCAATACTGTGTTCGCGTGTTTGGCCGGAAATCTGGGCACCTTGGGCTGCGGCGAAGAGCACCAGTTGCAATCCGTCGAGTTTGCCCTGGTGGCCGGCGGCCTCGGCAACGAAGCCCAGCACTTGATGTTGCGCGGAAATGCCTACCTGGGCTTGGTTTTCTTGACCGACGAGGACGACTGCTCCGCCGCCATGAACGACGGGATGTTTGGCGACAAGACCGAGCTTCGTAATGAGTCGGCGAGCTTGCGTTGCTCCACGCGTGCGCACGCGTGCAACGGTAGCAACCTTACCGGCGCTCCTCCCGCTCCAGGTTATCCAACCACGACGGCCTTCACCGCCCCCTTCAAATCATGCAAGGCGCGCGAGGATGCTTGCCCCAATGAGACCGATGGCACAGGAAAGACCGATACCTCGGGGCCAACGGACTGCAGTCCGCTCAAGAGCATCAGTCACCTCGCCGCCGAAATCAAAGGCCTCAAGGAAGACCCCGACAACCAAATCTTGGTGGCAGGTATCTTCGGCTGGCCACTCAGCGATGCAGACATGGAGACCGCGCAGTACAAGATCGACATGATCCCCAACCCGAACTCGGCCGACACGGCCCATGCCACGGTGTTTGACTACTGGCCGGTTTGCTACGACCCGCAACACAAGCCAGCCAACCCGAATACCTTCGACCCAGCCGCGGCTGGCGTCGGTGCCACTGGCGGCCTGCGCATGTCGGCCTTCGTCGATGAGTTTGGCAAGAACGGCCTGAAGTTCAGCATCTGCCAGACCGACTTCACAAGTTCGATGAAGACCATCGGCGACACCATCGCCAAGAAGCTGCAGAACCTGTGCGTGAACTACAAGCTCTGGAAGGATCCTGATCCAGCGAGCAGTAATTTCGGAAATCCCAGCTGCCGAGTGGCCTACCGAACGCCCCTGCCCGATCCCAAAGACTCGACCAAGGTCATCTGGGATGAGAACCCCAAAGGGCTACCGATGTGCGCGGCAGGAACCACCGCTGCCAACGTTCAGGCGGATTGCTGGATGCTCACCCCCGACAAGGTGAAGTGCCCAGATGCATACGACGGGCAGTTGATCAACGTTCTCCGGCCCAAGGATGAGATTCTCAACAATCCCCTTCCCGCGGGCACCAAGGTCGGCATGCAGTGCCGCACCTGCACTGACTTCAAGACCCCAAATACCGCAACCGGCGTGTTGGAAGATCTGCCTGGTTGCCAGTAACACCATCCTGACCTAGGAAGTCCTGGCAAGGCCCACCTCCTTCGGGAAGTGGGCCTTTTGCTATTTCAGACTCCGCTGCGTTTGGACCTCGCCGACCGCTCCGCGCACGGGGCCGAGATTGGCCTCGGCCAGGCGCAGGGTTTCGCAATTGTACGGAACGCCCGTGCAGAAGGCGTTGCGGTCGCAGCGGGGTCCCAGGCCCGCGGCGCGCACATGCAGGCGTTCGCGGGCGCGCAAGAGCACCAGGTGCGCGGCCTCGAGGTCGCGCGCGGCCAGCAGGCATTCGGCATAGGCGAGACGCACCACGGTCTCGCACTCGCCCATGCCGCCCAGCGACTCCAGCGCGCAGTAGTAGGCCTCGTGTGCGGCCACCGAAGCGTCGTGAACCTTGCCCCGGCCAAGCCGCGCCCGCGCCAGGAGAGCCAAGGCCAAGGCCCGCTCGGCCGGCGCTGTGGCAAGGCTGGCCGCGGCCCGCTCGGCTTGCGCAGCGGCCTCCTCGAAGCGGCCCAGGGACAGCATGATCTCGGCCAGGTAGCAGGTGGCCAGGCCTTGCTCGCGCGATTCCGCCCGCGCGCCCAGGGTGGCCACCGCCTGGCGGGCCAGGCGCTCGGCCTCCACGCTCTCGCCCCGCCAGCCCAGTACACGCGAAAGATCCCGCCGCCCGATGGCCGCGATCTCGGGCAAGCCTAGGCGATCGGCGTTGGCCACCACCTCGCGCAGCAACTCGACCGCGCGCCCAGTATCGCCCAGATCCGCGTACGAGGAAGCGATGCTGGAACGAACCGCGCAGGCATTGCGTTGGTCCCCCGCCTGCTCAAACAGGACCCACGCGGTTTCCAGTTCTTCCAGGCACCGAGTGGTTTCGCCCCGGGCAGCGGCGCGGGCGGCGCGCGCCTTGTGCACCAGTCCCCACGCCTGCGGTTCGATATCCAAGAAATACCCGGCCAGGCGCGCGGCCTCTTCGAGCAGGGCGTCAGCGGCGGCCAGATGGCCGGCGCTGATCAAGTGGGTTGCGCCCTCGCTAAGGCAAACCAGGAAAGCATCGCGCGCTTCCAGTTGCGGCTCCACCGCGCGGATGTTGGCGATAAGCGCGCCCAGCTCTTTCACCTTGCCCTGGCTGCCCAGGGCCACGATGGTCTGGCCCGCGGCCCGAAACCACATGGAAGAGCCCGGCACCAGCAAGGCCAGCGCGGCCACGCCCGCCGATTCCGCGCGCCCAAGTTCGCCCCGCCAGCGCTGAGCCTCGGCCTGGACCAAGGAAAGCGCACCGCGGATCTCGCCCGCCTGCGCGTCCATTACACCTTGTACTCCCTGCGCGCGTTGCGCATCGGTGCCCAGCGCGGCCAGGCCAAGACCCGCGCGCGCAATGGCCCCGTCCAGATCGTTGGCCTTGAAAGCCTGCTCGGCGGCGCGCCGGTACCAAAAAGCAGCGCTGCGCGCATCGCCGCCCCGGCGAAAGTGCTCGGCCAGGACGAAGGGCTCGGGGGCGCTGTGTTCGAGCAGCCACTTGGCCGCCAACCGATGCCCAAGCGAGCGATCTTCGTCGGTCAGCATGGCGTAGGCCGCTTCGCGAATCAGGGCATGGGCGAAGGTGAATGCCGGACTGCCGTCCGAGGCGATGGACGAAGCCGCCAGATTGACCAGCTCGCGATCACTCAGGTGTTCAAGGGCTTCGCCGACGCCCGAGCGTTCCCCGCCGAGAAGCGCGGCCACACCATCGCGCGAAAAGGTTTCGCCGAACACCGAAGCCGCACGCAGCACGCGCCTGCCTTCAGGCCCCTCGGCCTCCAGCCGCGCCTGCACAATGCCCAAGATCGGCTCAGGGATTTCGCCCGAACGGCCGGCGTGCGCGGCGCGGATGAGTTCTTCAAGAAAGAAGGGATTGCCATCGCCACGGCGGACGATCTGCACGACCAGCTCGTCGCTGGCAACCGCGCCCAGCGCCTCGCGCACCAGGCGCTCGCTGGCCCGGCGGGACAGCGGCGGCAACTGGATCACGTGCACCTGGCGCTCGGCCCACAGGTTGGGAAACACGGTTTGCAGATCGGGCCGTGCCAGCGCCAGCACCATGAAGGGCAGATCGCGCAAGCTTCGGATCGCAGCGTCCAGCAGATCCACGGTGCCGGCGTCGCCCCATTGCATGTCTTCGAGCACGACAAGCACCGGATTCACTTCGCACTCCGCGCGCATCCAATCCTCGAACGCGCGCCGGGTGGCGTCGGCCATGAGCACGGGGTTTTGGCGCGCGCCACGCAGGGATTCATGATCGGTTTCGGGAAAGCTGACGCCCGCCACTTCGCCGATGAACGCCGTCACGCCCGCCCTGTTTCCGGCGGGCAGGTGGTTGCCTACGCAATCCACCAGCTTGCGCCGCCGCTCGTCGGCGCTGTCGTTCTCGGCGATGCCCGCCAGCCGGCGAACCGCCCGTCCCAGCAAAGCGTACGGCGAACCCGCAGCCAGCGAGTCGCCAGCGCCAAACAGAACCAGCGCCGGCTCGGGTCTGGCCCGCAACCAAGCCATGAATTCCTGGAGCAACCGCGATTTGCCGATCCCCGCGGGCCCGGACACCAGCACGGCCTTGGCCTGGCGTTCAAGCGCCGAATCGGTGAGCAGCCCGGCCAAAAAAGACAGTTCCTGTCCGCGGCCAAGAAACGTCGCGGGCCGGCCGAGCAGGCTGCGCTTGATATCCAGGGTTTCACGCGGGGCCAGCAAGTACTCGCCGGTGTCGTCGTGAAGTAGCTCGAAGCGCGCGCCCAGTAGCGGGATGAGCCCTTCCTCGACGCGCACCCGGCCGGCCCCGGTGCTTCGCAGCAGATCCGCGGCTTCTTCGATCACGCTGCCCACGGCGGATCGGCGCGACAGGCGGGCGATGCCCAAGGCCACCACCACCGCGGCGTCAGGCAGATGCTGGTGCACCAGCAGCGCGCAACGAGCAGCCAGCACGGCCTGATCCGAGGCCACCCTGCCCTCGGGCAAGGTCACCACCATTTTCCCGCCGGGCAGCAGAAACGTCTTGGCGGTAAAGCGCAGGGCGAGCCGTGCCTCCAGCTCGGCCAGCGTCGGTGCCCGGCCCGGCGAGGCCAGGACCGGCGTGATGCGGTCGGCCCCTGGCGACGGCGCCTCGCCGGAATGGATGGGGCCCGCGGTGGCCATGACGATGCAGCTCACCCGCTGCTCGACCACGGTGAGCTGGGTTTCCTGCAAGCTGGCGTTGGAACCGTCGGAGAGATCGCCCAGGGCGGCCAGCGTGCGCATGACCTGCGCGGCGGTGGGCCGGCGTTCGGGATTCTTGGCCAGCATGCGCGCGATCAAATCGCCCACCACGCGCGGCACCTCGGGCACGATCTCGGACAGATGCGGCGGATCCTCGAGCATGAGCTTGGCCAAAAGCACGCCAGGCTCGTGGCCGCGGAAGGTGGGTTTACCGGTTAAACATTCGTGTGCCACGCAGCCGAGTGAGAACACGTCGGCGCGACCGTCCACCGTGCCGCTGCCATCGATGGTTTCCGGCGCCAGATAGCCCGGTGTTCCCACCAGATTCCCCGTGCGCGTGAGCCGTCGCCCGGCGGCATTGGCCAGTCTGGCGATTCCAAAATCGAGCACTTTGAGCTGGTCGATCCTGCGATCGAGAAGAAACAAGTTATGCGGCTTGATGTCGCGATGGATGACCTCGTGGGCGTGGGCATAGGCCAGGGCCTCGGCCGCCTGCTTGAGCAGGAGCACGGTATCGACGAGATTGGGTGTCTCGCGTTCCAGGCGGCGGGCCAGATCTTCGCCCTCCAGCCATTCCATGACCAGGTAACGATCCCCTCCGACCGTGCCGTGGGCCAGGTAGCGCACGATGGACGGATGCTGGAGCGCGGACAGGATCTTCGCCTCCTGCACGAAGCGCTCGCCCTCGCGATCTTCATCCGTGCGCAGCAGCTTGACGCAGACTTGCAAGTGCGAAACCACGTCGCGCGCGCGATACACCTCGCCCATGCCACCGGACGCAACCACGTCTTGCAGCCTGAAACGGCCGGCAATCAACCCGGTTCGATTTTGTCCTCGGCCGTCCCGCCGACGGGCGCCCATTCCTAATATTATGCACCCGATCCGCGGCTTCGCTAGCGGACGGGTGTCAAGCGGACGAAGCTACGCGCCCGCGGCTTTGAGCACTTCGCGGGCGATGACCAGCTTTTGGATCTCGGTCGTGCCCTCGCCAATCTGGGCCAGCTTCACGTCGCGCAAGTAGCGCTCGACCGGAAATTCCCGGGTGTAACCATAGCCGCCGTGGATCTGCACCGCCGAGTCGCAAGCGTGCACAGCCGCCTGCGAGGCGTAATACTTCGCCACCGAAGATTCGCGCGTGCTGCGCTGGCCACTGTCCTGCATGAGGGCCGCCCGCCAAACCAGCAGCCGAGCGGCATCCAGCTCGGTCGCCATGTCGGCCAGCATGATGCGGATGGCCTGGAATTCGGAGATGGGCTTGCCGAACTGCACCCGCTGCGTGGCATAGGTGCGGGCGGCCTCGAAGGCGGCGCGGCCGATGCCGATGGCCCAGGCGCCGATGCCGATGCGTCCTCGATCGAGCACCTTGCCAGTGTCGAAAAATCCGCTGTCGAGCTGGCCCAAGCGCTGGGCATCGGGCACCACCACCTCCTCGATGACCACGTCGGCCGTGTCTGAGGCCCACAGCCCCATTTTCTCGACCAAGCGGCCGGGCCGCAGACCCGGCATCCCCTTTTCTAGGATGAACGCGGTCAGGCCCTTCTGCTTGCGCGCTGGCGTGGTCGAAGCAAGCACGACATAGACCTCGGCCACCGAGCCCTGCGTGATGAAGCACTTGCCGCCGTTCACGACCCACTCGGCGCCACTTGGGCCCTCGCGCCGGATAGCCCGTGTACGCGCCGCCCCCGCGTCCGACCCCGAATCAGGCTCGGTCAGGCACCAAGCCCCCAGCGATTTGCCGCTGGCCAGGCGAGGCAGGTACTTGAGCCGTTGCTCCTCGTTGCCAGCCAAGTAGATGTGGTCCATGCACAAGAGGTTGTGCGAGGCCACGGTCAGGCCCACGGACGCGTCGGCGCGCGCGATCTCTTCGACTGCAACGGAAAGATCCAGCATGCCCATGCCCGTGCCGCCGTAGCGTTCGGGGATCTGGATGCCCAGCACGCCCAGCCCGGCCAGCGGCGCGATGATCTCGTGCGGGAAATGGCCTTGCTCGTTCCAGCCCGCAGCCTTGGGGATGATCTCCCGGGCGCAGAAGTCGCGCACGGATTTCTGAAGCATCTTTTGTTCCTGGCTCAGCTCGAAATTCATCGTTCGCTTCCGGTTCTATTACCTGTGAAATGCCACTTTGAATTGCACAGCCACGATCTTGTCTGCTTTTTCAGCCAGTGCGACCTTGATCGCGTAGGGGGTACCGTGGGGCAGGTAGACCAGTGACTCGGCGGCCAGCGGCAAGGTCTCGCCCGCAACCTTGAGACTGCCCGTGCCCGAGACAAAATACAGCACCTCGGTGGCCGAGGGGTCGCCCTTGCTTTGCAGTTCGGCGCCATCGGCCAGTTCCAACTGCGCCAGCGACATGGCTTGGCCAGGGCCGGCGCCAATGAGGCTCTTGGCGTTGCCCAATCCGCGCGGCAACGCGACCGCCTTGACCTCGGATGCGGCGGCCACCACCACCTTGCTGATCAATTCGGGCGTCACCTTGGCCGCGGCTGGATCGCGAATCACCTCGAATTCGGCGCGGCCGCGCGCGTCCGTCGGATCGCGGTACACACGCTCGGGACCGGGTGGCGAGAACACTTGCAGGAAGACCGCGGTCGATTGCCGGCCCATGTTCTCAATCACGTGCGGATAGCCGGCGGGAATGAAAACCCCCGAGCCCTCTTCCAGCTTGGCCGGCGCGGCGCCCTCCGGGCCCAGCAGCCGCGCGTGTCCCTTGACCAGGTAGAGAATTTTTGCACTGTGGGCATGCCGATGCATGGCCACGCGGCTGGCGGGACCGACGTTGAGCAGGGTCACGGAAAGCCCCTCCGCCTTCACGTTGGTCTCGTCGGCCAGGACCTTGACCGTAAACGGAACATCGCGCTTGGGACCGGCCTTGGCTTTGTTCGTGGACGGAGCACCGAGCGCGCGCTCGGGAACATCCGCCGCGTTGACCAGGAACTGGCTGCTTTGCGCCTTGAAGGAGAACGGCAGCACCACGCTGGCACCAGCCTCGATGCCGTCGATCGTCCAGGCCAACGCGGCCTTCTCGATGCAGCTCGCGAGCGCGGGATTGGAAGTCTTGTCGGTCTTCTTCACCTTGGCGGCCGTGACCTTGCCGGCCTTGCCCACGTCCACCGTGACCTCGACCATCCCGGCGGCATCCAGGCGGTCGGCAAGTACCTTCTCGAAGCAACGGTGTACGTCGACGCCGTGCTTGTGCAGGGCATTCTCAATGGCTTGCGCGGCCTGTTGCGCCTCGCCGGGTTTCGCCTTGGGCTGCGCGGAAACCGTTGCCGCCGCACCCATGGCGCAACAAAGCGCTCCCGCCGACACAGCCAGGGATGTTGTCCACCTACGGGTTGGTTTTCTCACGGCTCTTTCGTAGATCGCCTGTGCAAGAAAGTCCCGTAGTTTTCGCATGGACCGCGCTTGGCGCCGTCTTTGAACGCAGTGAGCCTTCCCAAGTCACGGTGGCTTCAGAGGGTGCGCAAATGTGCCGATGGATCGCCCTAGCATGCGTCGAGCGTTGCAATGGGTTGGGCTGTCCGTGGTGCTCCTGGGCACCCACGAAGCCGCGGCCAGTATCGAACTGCTCAAGACACAATCGGGATCGCTGGTGCACTGGTCGCGCGCCGAGATCACCGTCGGACTCGCGCCCTCCAGTTCCAGCCGGACCGTCCCCCAGATGGACGTGGTGCTGGCCATCCAGCTCGCAACGGAAACTTGGAACTCGGTTCGCGCTGGCCAGCCTCGCCTAGACTTCTCCGCCGAACCCGACACGGAAGTGAGCATCAGATTCTGCAAGAGCAAATGGCGCGGCGAAACCATCGATCTGGGAAAGACGCAGTTCACCGCTAGCTCGCACGATGGCTCGGTCACGGCAGCGAGGATCGATATCAACGAATGCGATCACACCTTCACCGCGCCTGACGAAGGCGCCGCGAGCCACTTCGATTTGCGGGCGGTCATGACCCACGAACTCGGCCACGTGCTCGGGCTTGGCCACAGCGACAACACTGCCGCCATCATGCACCCAAACGGGCGTGGCGCGGAGGTTCGCAAACCTCACACCGACGACAAGACCGCCCTGGCGCTCATCTACTTCGGCCGGGCGCCCACGGCCGCCGAACCAGCGAGCGCCAGTGCCCAAATGCTCGCCAATTCTCGCATTGACACGCCTCGCCCCAGCGCCGGGAATGGTCCATCCCCAGGCCGCCAACCAACCCCTGACTCGCCGACCAGCGCGGGCGACGCCGCGCCCGCGAATCCGGTGTCCGTGCTCAGCCTGACAGCCAGCAGTGGCCGGCAGGTCTTGGTCTACACCTGCGAGCCCACCCTGCTGCCCCCGATGGGCGCGGCACCTGTCCAGGACATCAAACGCCCCGCAAGCCACCGCGCGCGAACGAGTGTTCGCTAGAAGGTCTAAGACTCGCTGTCCGTTGGCGTTCCGCCAGCAGTTTCGACCTGGGCGGAAACCACGAGCTGTGGTGCCGGTGCGGGCGGCGTGTCCACAACCATGGGCGCAACCGGCGCGACTGCCGCGGCATCCGTGATTTCTGGAACAGTCGGCTCATCCCAACCGCCTCGACGTGGACCGGACCAATTCCGATCATCGCGCCCACGGACATTGCCACCGGCTGGGGCTGGACGGCCACCACCGCCACCACCCTCGGGCCGCCTGGGACCGAAGCCGCGTCCGCCACCGCCCGGTGGGCGCGAACCGCCTGGCCGTGCGCCACCATCGGATGGACGGGGCCCAAAGGGCGGACGACCATCGCCGCGCGGACCCGGGCCTCCACCTGGGCCACCCGCCGCACCTTGCGGACGCTGGCCAAAGGGTGGGCGGTCCCCCATGGGCGGCCGTGGACCGCGGTTGTCCGAGCGCGGATCCCGCGGCGGGCGACGATCACCCGGCGGGCGACGATCACCCGGCGGGCGACGATCACGATCAACCGCTGCCTTGCGAGCCGCGTTGGCGTCTTCGGCGTAGACGCGACCACTCTCCGTCGGGCGGGATAGCATCCAGCCAGCGCCAGCGCGCGGCGTGTCCCCGCGGCCCTCACGGCTGTCACCGTCGCCCCTGCTCGGACGGTCGAGACTGAACTTTCCGCGCGAGCCTGGCCCGTTCGCTCCGCCCGAACCATGCGCGCCGCCAGCCCCACCCGGGGCGCCCCCGCCTTTGGAACCGCCCGATCCGCGATTGCCACCCGGGCCTCCGCGGTCGCGCCCACCTTGACCACGACGACCGCCGTCGCGCGAATCAGAGGAATTCTGCTGCGGCCGCGGCATCAGATCGACAACGTAGAAAAACTCACCCCGCTTCTGCGCGCCAGCCGGTGCGGTTTCGCCTTGGATCACGCGTACCAGGCGAACCTGGGCCACGCGCCTGCCCACCACATCGAGCGCCTCCATCAATCGGCTGAGCCTGTCGCCTTCCAGTTGGAGAGCGGCGCCCACGGCTTCCGCCTCGGGCCCCGTACCCAGATCAATCGGCGCCGCTGGCTCGGCTGGCGCTTCTGGCGCGCCTGCGCTGACGCTGGCTTCGGCGCTGGCTTCGGTGGGCGCGGTCTCGTCGCTTGGCGCGGAGGCATCCGACGTTCCCTCTGAAGCACCGGTTTCGACCGCGGCGGATTCCGTCGCAGCCTCCCCTTCGGCTGCAATGGGCTCCTCGACAACAGCAGGCGCTGGTGGGGCTTCCTCGGCCACAGGCGTGGGAAGCTGCGGGTGCTCGGCCCGGTAGGCCCGTTGGGCCTCAGCCGCCCGCTGCAGCAGAATTCCGGAAAACTCGGTGATTGTCTTCATGGCTTACGCCCTTCCTAGCGTGTGAATCAGGGCAGGTTCATCAGTCGAATGCAGCGCCTTTCGTAGTTGTTTTGGGCGCTCTCGTCAATGGCAAGGTGGCTTGCGTTGGTGCGAACGAGCAAAAACGAGCCCCCTGCCTAGTAGCCGAGGCGGGCAAACTAGCACGAAAAACGGCCAATCCCGTGGTTGAGAAGGGAAAAAGCCGACACGACGCGCACCACGCACCCAAAGTCCCATCGCGGCAAGTGATCGGCAGCATCACGGCAACTTTTTTGGTGAAATTGACATCAACGGCTCAAGTACAGGCGCGCGGCTGCCGAAAATGAGCTGGCTAGGATTGGGATCCTGCGTTTACGCCACACCTGGCGTTCGCGGCTCCCTTGATTACGGAGGAAGAGATGCACCGATTCGAGACATCGCCAGAACTGGCGACCGGAAACGCGGACATTGATAATCAAGTTCAAACCCTTTTCGCGATGGCCAATGAAATCCTTTTTTCGGCCGAACTCGCGCAAAGCCACGAGCAATTCCGCCGGGCCGTCACCTTTCTGGTTTCGTATCTCGAATACCATTTGGCCGCCGAGGAGCTAGCCATGCTTGAACGCGGCTACGGCAGCCGGCGATTCCACACTGCCTTTCACGACCACATTCGCCGCGAAGCCAGAACCATCGCAGCCAGTCTGTCGCGCAAGGGAACCATCGAGGAAGCCCGCTCCGCCCTCTTCTTCATGCTGGAAGACTGGGTCGAGTACCACGTGCGCACCACCGACCGACAGCTCGCATCGTTCCTGTTCGAACAAGCCGCCACGAATGGAGCCATGGGACTACCAGGCATCCGGCCGCTCAAAGCCTCGGGAAGCATCTCCGCCGACTTCGACGAACAGATTCTCTCCCGCGTGGCCGGCCTGGCGTAGCAGGCGTTCGCTGTCTTGTGACTTCAGCGGGACTTGATTCGCGTCATTTGCGAAGGCGCGCCGGCAGAGGGAAACGAGCCTTCAAGTTGTGCGCTGATCCCCACTCAAGGGAACGTGTCATCTGAACCCGAAGCGCGCTATCTTGTCGGGGTGAGTGCCGCCATGCACACCGCAAAAGAAGCCGTCCGCCGCCTCCTCGATGACCTGCCCGACAACGCCTCGCTGGAGGACATCCAGTATCACATCTACGTCCGCGAGAAGATCGAACGCGGCCTACGCGATGTTGAAGGTGGCCGCGTGGTCGATCAGGACGAGGCCAAGCGACGGATGGCCAAGTGGCTCGGCGAGTAGGGTGGACCGAAGCCGCGCTTGAGGATCTGAGCGCGACCGCAGAGTACATCGCCCGGGACAGCGCCCGATACGCAAAAACCTTCGCACGCGAGGCCTTCGCCGCGTCCGACACGCTGGCAGAGTTCGCGAACCGTGGCCGAGTGGTCCCCGAATTCGGCGACCAGTCTATCCGCGAACTCTTCCTCGGCAGCCACCGGATGATCTACCAAGTCACCAACGAAAGGGTCTTCATCATTGGCTTGGTCTACGGCGCCCGCGATCTTGCGGCCATGTGGCGCCGGGCGAAACGTACGGGCGAGCATGAGCCCTGACGAGGTCGAGCCACAGACCGTGGCTCTTTGGACAGCCGAGATCGACCGACGAGCACGCGAGGTAGCGGATGGAAAGGTGGTCTTGGTCGATGCGGATGACGTCCACGCCGAGGCCGCCAGGCGTCTTCACGCGCGGGCCGTCGGTGAAGGTTCGCTAAGCCCCTGATGCCCGCGCCGAAACGCTAGCCGCGTTGTCGTGGTAGGCTTGTCGCAAGCCCATGGTCACGGTTCAAGTCCAACTGCCCGGAACTCGCTCAGGCGAGAACTGGCCGATGGCTGACCATGCCGTTGTTAACGCCTCCCCGCTGATCTGTCTGAGTCGCGCCGGCCTGGTGGATCTGCTTCGGTGACGCTAGGCTGTCCTGGGCCCAAGCACCGTCGAGAATCGGGCGATGGTTTTCGGTCAGTACGCGGTACTATGCCGCAGTGGAGCAGTCAGCGCCGCCTTCCCCCAATCCTGGTTTCGCTATCGTTCGCACGCTGATCTCCATCGCCGCTGTCGGATTCCTCGGGTACGCTGTCGGTCGCTTCGCCTACTACCATTTCGCCTTCAGCGACCGGCTGGCGCGGCTGATGACCCTTATCTAGCGTCATGTCACTTGCAATCCGGGCTTTCCGCGAATTCACCCGAGATGTGCCGCTGGCTTTGTGGCTGTGGTCCGCCCTCTGCGTCGCCCTTGTCGTCGAAACGATGGTGATCGTCCTCGCGCTTCGTCGGGGCTCGGACACAAGCGAGGGGACTGCCGGCCGCCACGGGGTCAAGCGAGGGAGGACCCTTCTGTTTCTGTTCACGTCGGGTTTCGTTGCGATCGGATTTCCGCTGCTGGCGCGCACGTCTCTTGTGCGGTCCTGGGCCCGCATTCAGGGCTCGCTTGCCCTGGCAACCGGCGCAGAGAGGGCGGCCGAGTATTCGACCGCAATGTCGGCCCTGATCAATACGTGCTCCCTGGTGCCCATCCTGGCGTTGTTGGTTGAGCTGTTTGCTTGCTTCGGAATCGGCCTGGCCTTGGGGGATCTCTGGTCTATGAAACAACAGGTCTCGCCAGGCGAAGGCAGGCCGCCCATGCCTCGACGGTGGGATGGTGGGGAACTTGCCGTTGTGCTCGTGTTGTTCCTGCTTCTGTCCATCGGGCCGGTCGTCATCGGAGGACTCCGGCAGACAATCGCAATCAACCGTGGGTTTGAGGCTTTGGGACACAGCCCACCGGCAGCCAAGCTTCACGTGATGGACACCATGCTTGCGGATGCCCAGGCGCAGCTCGACAGCAGCTCGCGATGGGCGTTGGCCGGTACCCTTCTGGCGATGGGCATCGCCTTCACCCTTCTGTGTTCGCGCTCGCGCAGGTGGCCCCCGCCTTCTGCTGATCAAGAGATGCGGGCCTGGCAGAGGACACTGCTCTTCGTTTTGGCCTGCGCGCTAGCGGGGGTGGGGCTTTGGGCTTGGTCCGCGCCACTCAAGGCAGAGGCGGACATGCCATTCCCGCTGCCAGCCTCCGTTCCCGCTGTCCGATTGCCGAAGGATCTGCCACCGACCGCCGACTTCGTCGGACCTGACGAGATCGACACGGGCCCCCTGGTAGAGATCAGGCGGCAGGGCACGACCGTGGATGGGCTGTCTCTCGGCTACGACGAAATGGTGCGCCAGCTGCGCAGCTCGACGGGGTGGCAGCTTCGCGACGGGGAAACTCCCATTCAGGTGAAGGCCGATAGCCTCGCGATTGTGATGGACCCCGAGGCTCCGATGAAACAGCTTGACCTCGTTCTCACGGCGGCCCGCGAAGCACGCCACCTCCGCGCAGTCTTTGTTTCGCCTCGCATGGAGACCCTGGACCGCCCCGTGCTTGGCAGGATTGAACACCAGCAGCCCACGGCCGCCGTCGCGTGGTTGACCAACACGCCCAAGGTCGCTCTCGGCGCCAATAGCCCCACGAGCACGATGGACACCGGCGACTATGCCGGCTACCGGGACTTCGTCCACGAGCTCGTCAAACGTCGCCACGCTGGCCAGCGGGTCATGGTCGAACCGCGGCATGGCGGTCCCATGCAATGAACTTGTGTAAGGCATAACGCGCCATTCGATTACACAAACCATCTTGTGCTATCCGTGCATTACACAAGCATTGCGAGCGCGACGCAGGTGCGGGACAGACCTGAGCAAACCGCGAACGGACCGAGAAATGCGGCGATGACGCCATCCAGGAATTGTGACCCCATCGGGACTTGAACCCGAGATTACGCCGTGAGAGGGCGCCGTCCTAACCACTAGACCATGGGGCCGTTGCGAAGGTGCAACCTTTGGAAGCTAGTTCGGGGATAAGGATTCGAACCTTAATAGCCAGATCCAGAGTCTGGCGTCCTACCATTAGACGATCCCCGAATACATTTTCGGCGGGCTGTCCCCGCCGCGGATGACATTTGTAGCAACGTGCGCGGTGCTGTCAAGGACTGCGTGCATTCCGCCGAAAAATGGCTATCTTGCCCGAACTTCGAATCAGTGTAGTTTAGGCGAAGACAGTCGGTCGCGAGGCCGCGCGGTGAGGACTATGGATCTCAGTTTCTGGGCAGCAACGGACATCGGGCGCAAGCGCACGCACAACGAGGACAACTTCCTCGTGGACCAGAAGCTATCCCTATTCGTGGTGGCGGACGGCATGGGCGGCCACGCCTCTGGCGAGGTCGCGTCACAGATGGCGGTAAGCGAATTTCGCGCCGCGGTCGATAGCCGGCGCGACATCATCGACGCCTATGCGCGGCACGACACGGGCGTGACCACGCACGACGTGCTGGGCGCGCTTGAATACGCGGTGCAGACCGCCGGTTTTGCCATCTTCGAACGGGGCCAGAAAGAGCCCGAGAAGCGCGGCATGGGCACCACGATTTCGGCCTTCCTGCTCATCGGCGAGCGCGGCTTTATCGCCCACGTCGGTGACAGCCGGGTCTACATGGTGCGCGGTGGGCAAACGGTGCAACTCACCGAGGATCACTCGCTCATCAACGAGCTGATCCGCCACGGCAAGGTCACGCGAGAGACGCTGGCGAAGTCGCCCTACGCCTCGTACAAAAACGCGGTCACGCGCGCTCTCGGCGTTTACGAGACGGTGCAGGTCGATACCATCGACCTGGAAGTCCTGCCCGGTGACCAGTTTCTGCTTTGCTCCGACGGCCTGCACTCGTACCTCGACGAGAAGGAAATCTCGCGCCAGTTGTCCGAGGAAAGCATCACGGCTATCCCGGGCAAGCTGATCGACCACGCCAACACGGGTGGTGGGCACGACAACATCACAGCCGTGGTTCTGCGCGTCCACGCCGACGCCACCGCAACTTCCGACGCGCGCTCGCAAGAGCTGAACCGTAAGGTCGAGGTACTCAAACAGATGCCGCTGTTCAGGCATCTGACGTACAAGGAAATCCTACGCGTCCTCGCCCTCACCGAGGTGAAGGACTACAAACCTGGCGACGAGATCATCACCGAAGACGAGCCAGGCAGCGAGCTGTTCATCATCCTTTCCGGCAAGGTCCGGCTCCACAAAGAGGGCGCGCTGGTCACCTACCTTGGCCAAGGTGCTCACCTGGGCGAGATGGCGCTCGTCGATAATGGCCCACGCTCGGTCAGCGCCACGGCCGAGGAAGTTTCGCGCGTGCTGGTGCTGCGCCGCCGGGATTTCAACGACCTCATCCGCAATTTCCCGCGCATGTCGGTCAAGCTCTTGTGGAGCTTCGTCCAGGTGCTCGGCCAACGCTTGCGCAAGACCAATGCTGACCTGGCGGGCGCCCGCAACGAAGCGGCCACTGACGTCAGCGACCAGGTCTTGTTCGACGAATAATGGGAACCCTGGGAGGGTTCCCAACCCCTCCCGCGCTCTGGCTTCGCCGGGCAAATCCCGGCTCCGCCTACGCGGCCAGCTAGCCGAGCGGCGGCTACAGCCGCGCCAGCGCCGATTCTACCTTGGCTAGAGTGGCTTCAAGCTCGGCCAGGCGTGCGCGATCCTTGTCGAGCACGGCAGCAGGTGCCTTCTCGATGAATTGCGGGTTGGTGAGCTTCTTGGCCAGATGGTCGCGATCCTTGCTCAGGGCTGCGCGATCTTTTTCGAGCTTGGCTCGCTCGGCGACCGTGTCGGCGGCCTTGACCTCCGCCACCAGCATGACCTCGACGTCGCCCGCCATGGCCGTCATCACCGAGCCCTCGGGCGCATCGCCCGTTCGGCGCACCACCAGTTCACCCAAGCGGGCCTGTTCAGACACCAGGCTGCGATAGCCGTCGAGAATGGTCTTCTTGTAGTCGTCGGTGACGTTGAGAATGACCTTGGGCCTGGCTTTGGACGGCACATTGTTCTCGGTGCGCAGCGAACGCACCACCGTGACCACCTTTTGCACCAGGGCCATCGACGCCTCGGTGGCGTCGTCCAGGTAGCGCGGATCAGAGATGGGATAGAGCGTGATCATGATGCTCTGGGGAGCGCCCTGGGGCTTGGGCAGTTTTTGCCAAAGCTCCTCGGTGATAAAGGGCATGAAGGGATGAAGCAGGCGCATGGCCGCGTCCAACGCGGTGACCAGCGTGCCCTGGATCTTCCAGCGCTCGGCGGCCCGTGCCGGATCTTGTAGCCGCACCTTGGCCAGTTCGATATACCAATCGCAAATTTCGTCCCAGATGAAGTGATAGACCGCCTGCGCGGCCTCGGCA
>Ga0302323_100001138_pt1 | contig 21524 bp, 16 predicted proteins | sample Fen_T0_3_FD_201950 | JGI IMG/M metagenome (GOLD analysis project Ga0302323, IMG submission 201950) | Peat permafrost microbial communities from Stordalen Mire near Abisko, Sweden - Fen_T0_3 | ecosystem: Environmental > Terrestrial > Soil > Wetlands > Permafrost | place: Sweden: Abisko... | reverse complement strand
AACATCACCTACACCCTCACCGCCACCGGGGTTCCTGCCAACGGCCTGTCGAGTTCGTTCGTCTACACGGTCACGCAGGCCAACGCCAAGTCGTCCACCGGCCCCGGAGGCAAGTGGAACGCGCCCACCTGCTGGTCGACGCGCAAGGACGGCTCCTGCCAATGATGCAATGGACTCGCGGCAGCTTCATGCTCGAGGCGCTGATCGCCATCCTCATTGTCGCGCTCGGCGTGCTCAGCACGGTCGGCCTCTACGCGCGCTCGGTGCAGCACGCCGACGACGCCAAGTTCCGTGGTGAGGCTGCTCTGCTCGCCTCCAGCCTGATCGGCCAGATGTGGCTGTCGGACGCGCACCCGGAAGCACTGTCCGTCAATTTCGACAGCGGCAGCGCCGGTCCCGGGTACGCCGAATTCGCGGCAATGGTTGCGCAGCGGCTGCCCAATTCCGTCGCGCCCACGGTTACGGTTTCCGCGGGTCCCAATGTATCGAGCTCGCGCGTGGACATCCTGATTCAGTGGAAACATCCGGGCGACAACCTCGATCCCACGCTTCGCAAGTTCGCGGCCAACGCAACGATCGGGACGAACAAGCCATGAATGCGTCGCGCCACACACTGCCGCTCATCCCCGGCGCGCGCGGTCGCCCGCGAGGGGTTGGGCTGGTCGAGACCATGGTCGGCGTCCTGATCGGCATGATCGTCATCCTGTTTGTCTGCAACATCCTGGCGGCGGCCGATGGCTATCGCCGCACGACGGTCGGCGCGTCCGACGCCCAGATCAACGGCCTCGTCGCCCAGCTGATTGCGGGCCGCGACGCCGGCAACGGAGGCGCCGGCATCACCTTGTCCAACGACGACCTCATCAACTGCACGCGCAACGACGGCGGGGCGGATGTCCGGACGATGCCCGTGACGCAGCTCGACGCCGCGGTCCGGCCCATTCCGCTCCTGATCGCCGACAGCGGCAACACCTGGACGTCGGACAGCTTTATCTCGATGTGGGCCGGCGCCGCGCACGTCACGTGGCCCGTCGACTTGATCGCCACGTCGCTCCCGGGCGAAGCGATCACGGTGCGGAGCCCTAACGGATTCACCGTTCCGCCGCCGGCAGCCGGCGCCGGCGCCCATTGGGCCGTGGTCATGGCCAATGACTCCTCCGGGACCTGCAAGATGGTACGGCTCACGGCCGCCACCGATGCGGACGCACAGGGCCGGGTCACCGTCACCCAGGATCCGCTCACGGCAACCACAGCGACCTATCTCGTCAACCCACCGTCGCGGCTGCTCAACCTCGGGCCGACGGGCATGGCCGCGCGCGTCCGGTACGACGTCTCCGCGGGCGTGATGCGCACGACCGACCTTCTTGTCGCCCCTCCGACGGCGCCGACGCCGGTTCCCTTCGCGCAGAACATCACACTGATGAAGGTGCAGTACGGCATCGATTCCCATGCCAACGGCTTCGTCGACTGCTGGACCGCCGCAGACAACAACAACACCTGCGGCGATGGCAAGGACTACAGTGCCAACAGCGTACGCGCGATGCCGCTGGCAGATCTGAATCGCATTCTCGCCGTACGCATCGGCGTCGTCGTGCGCAGCGACGAGCCCGATCTGCGGTTGCTAACCGACCCCACCAACACCCAACTCCAGCAAGAGTCCGCAGGCATCCTGAAGGCAACGCGCCCGCAGCCTTACTTATTCAACTGCTCGACCGACACCGACGCTGCCTGCCAGAGCCGCGTCAAGGTGCCCATCGGCAACGGCGGTGGTGCGGCCACCTGCGGCAACAACGTCATCTGCGACTACTGGCGCTATCGCGCCTACGAGACCGTCATTCCCCTTCGCAACGCAATCTATGCCGCGACTCTGCCGACGCTGCCATGACCCGACGCCATCCACTGTATCCGTCGCATCGCCAGCGCGGCGTGGCGTTGTTCGTCGCGCTGATCGCGATGGTGCTCTTGAGTATCGCTGGTATTGCGCTCGTTCGGTCCGTCGACACGAGCAGCGGCGTCGCCGGCAACATCGCATTCCGCGTGGGGGCAATCGGCCCCGTCAACGAAGCCATCGAGAGCGCCGTCGACAAGTTGTTCCGCTCCAAGATCATCATGACCAACCAGCATGACATCGCGAATGGCTATTACGCGCTGTTGCAGCCCGGCGAAAAGCCCAACGGGATCCCGGCGGCGCTGGCCGGCGACTACGCGACGATGAGCGCCAACTATTCCGGTGCCGGATTGCCGGCCGCCGTGGTCGACAGCAATACCAAGATGGAGGTGCGCGCAATAATCGAACGGATGTGCAAGGACCCCGGAACTGCGGGCCCTTGGCCGCTTTCGCTTGCCCTCTGCGACACGCTGCCGCCCAAGGTCTCGCAGGCGGGCACCGACAACAAGCCCGCAAACAAGTCGCTCACCCTGCCCGCCATCCCTAACTATCGCGTGACGGTACGTGTCGACTTGCCCAACGCCGGTGCCGTTTCCATCGCGCAGGCAATCCTGCGCTAGCCGCAATACGTGAGCCGCACGGAGTCCACCATGCGAACTTCGAACCGTCCGCGTAGCGCGCTTTCCCGGGCACTGACCACCGTCCTCACGCTGACGCTGGTCGTTGCTCAGAACTTGCAGCCGGTGTACGCGGCGCTGACGGCACTCGCGGACGTTCCCATCGCCGCCAAGGTTGCCGCCAAGCCCAACATCTTCTACACACTGGACGATTCCGGGAGCATGCAATACAACTACATCCCCGACTACGTGGCGAGCGCCGTCACCAACGTCGCGGTGACCAAGATCACGCGCGTCGGCACGTTGGCCACCGTCCAGGTTGCCGCCACGGCGGCGCTATTCGTCGGGCAATACATCAACATCATGGGTGCCGACCAGCCCGAGTACAACGGCCAGTTTGTCATCAATACGATCCCGACCGGAACCACGTTCACCATCGTTGTCCCGTCCACGCCGATTACGCTGGCCACCGGCACCATCACGTATTCGGTCGGGTCGGCGTACTGCCGCGGCGGCAACAACGCGGCCGCCTGCAGCGTCACGCTCCAGGGCAACAACACGTTCTCGTCACCGCCGTTCTTCACCTCCGACTTCAACCGAATGATGTACAACCCGCTGGTCAACTACACGCCGCCACTCAATGACACCGGCTTGCCCGTGACGATCGGCGGCGTGACCGACGCCAATGGCAACATGGGCACCACCAACGCGTTGTATGGCAACGTGCAGCGCGACGTGTTCCTCGCGATGTTCGCATCCGCGACCAAGGACGACCTGCGCACGCGCGTCAGCGTGCCGCTCTATTGCAACACCGACTGGCCCGTCACGGCCGGCGTCAATCTCGCAATCACCGATGTAGGCAACGTCCAGGGCCAGTACGCCGCCGGCACCGGCGCGTACTGCCGGATCAACGGCACGGCGTACGACGCGTCGGCGGTGTCGAGCGCGCCGGCAGTCGGCGGCGACTACAACTATCCGTACCAGTCGTCGAGCGGCGCCACGGGCGCCCAATACTTCTACATGACGATGAGCAACAAGACGATCTATTGCGACACGACGTCGCCCTACTACCCGCGCGGTGCAGTGATTGGCAGCTGCAATGCCGGCGCGCCGATCGCCGCCGGCGCGCCCACGGTGCAGACATGCAATCAACAGGCGAAGACCTGCGACCCGGTCGTGGCAAGTCGTGTCTACACTACCGCCGCGCCGCTAAACTGCAAGACCGACAACCCGGCGCTCTTCTGTGCGCCCAATATCGGCGGCTCGGACGGCAATTCGCCAGGCATCGGCGAGCTGCCGGAATGCCAGGCCTGCACCTGCAACGCCACTTACCAGCCGGTCGGCGGTACCTGCAGTTCCTCGGGTGCCGCGTGCACCGGCCCTTACGGCGCCCCGGGCGGCGATCTCGCCGAGTGTCCGAACATCGCCAACGGGACGATCACGTCCTGCACGGGTGGCAACCCCGTCTACAATCAAGTAACGGCGACGTGCACCGCGCTGATGTTCGACCCGGCCACCAACACCACGTTCGTGCCGCATACCTCGATGTTCGCCGATGCCAACGCCAACGGTGTCGTCTGCCGTCACAACAACATGACCTACGCGGTCATGACTGCCACCCCCGGCAGTCTGTTCTCGTATCCGCGCACCGGTCAGCTGCTTGACGTCTACGCGGCCAACAAGTCGGGCGCAACCGTGAACGGTTATGCGTTCAACCAGAAGGGCAACTTCAACCAGGCAATCACCAGCGGCTGCCCGACCGTCGGCACCACCATCCTCATTCCGCGTCACTACTACACGGTGGACTCGGTGCAATTCTGCGACAACCGTGTCAACGCCGCGGATGACATGTGGCGCGGCTTTGGCACAGGCGTATGCAATCCGGCAGTCGCAGGGCCGATCCCCGGCAAGAACGATCTCGCCAAGTACCGGAACGTCAAGTACGGCCACTTCCACCGCCGCGACCTGTACGCCGCGGCCACGACGGTCACCGGCATCGCGGTGCCGGCCTACACGCCCAGCACCAATGACGACGCAGGTCGGTCGTGGCTACCGGGTTCGCCTACGCCCTCCAATTCCGAACAGGTCAACTACGCCAACTGGTACGCGATGTACGCCACCCGGCTCAACGCGGCCAAGACAACCACTTCCAGAGCCTTCGCCAACCTGACCAACGCCGATGCTGCGGGTGACTTTCGCGTCGGCTTTCAGAACCTGGGCGAGGAAATGTCACCGTTTGGCGGCAGCACGGCGCTTGTCTACGTCCCCGCGGCGGACTGGACGGCCGCGCAGCGCTTGTCCTGGTACACGGCGCTATTCGGCATCAAGGTCAATAATTTCAAGACGCCGACAATCGACGCGATGATTCGCATCGGCACGCTGGTGGAAACCGGGGCGCAGACGGGCCTCGACGCGGCCATCAATCCGATCCCCGGGGCCGTCGATCCCATCCCCAAGGACGCCAATCTTAAGCCGATCACCTGCACCAAGAACTATCACGTGCTGTTCACCGACGGCACTACCAACCAGGCGGCGCTGCCGGGGGCCGTTGGCGATCGCGACGCCACGCTGCCGGTGCTGCCACCGGTGTCGGCACCGGGAGATGGTGGGCCCGACCAGGTTGTTCCCACGCTCAAGCTGGGCGGCGCCTGGCCCAGGCCCTTTGTCCAGGGCACGCCGGCGATAGCCAATACGCTGTCGGATGTCGCAACCTATTATTGGGCGCGCGACCTGCGGCCGGCGTTCACCAAAAAGGACGTGCCGAGCTGGTCGGGCAAGGGCACCTGCACGGCGAGCAACGGCGCGGTATCGCTTCCGTGCGACAACGATTGGGAGCGCGACGTCGCGTGGTGGCCGCACGTGAGCTTTTCAGCCATTTCCTTCGGCACCGAGGGCGTGCTCGACGCGGGCAGCCAGTCCGCCCAGAACGCGACTATGGCCGCGCTCTTCAACGGCACATTGTCATGGCCCGACCTCACGCAACCCAACCATCCGACGCAACCGCTGGGCAACGGTGCCGGCGCCGTGGCGGTGGACGATTTATGGCATGCGACAGTCAATTCGCGCGGCCGGTTCGTGGCCGCCAAGAATCCGACCGAGGTGGCTCAGGGGCTTGGCAGCATCCTTGCGGGCGTCCAGAACGAGCAGAAGTCGCGTTCCGGGGCGGCCTACGATGGAGAGACCCTCAACGCCACGAACAACGTCATCTACAAGCCAACCGTCGAGCCCGGCTGGGCCGGGGACCTGATCAAGATTCAGGTCGACACGACGCAAGGCGCCGAAGTGACGACGTGGTGGCAGGCGTCGGCAGTGCTTGCAGCGCAAATCGTGCCCGCGTCAATCGGCGACGAACCGTGGATGCTTGAATCCAAGCGCCGCCTGGTGACGCTGGCCAACTCGGCCAGCGGCGGCGGCAACACAGCAGGACCGGGTGTCCCGTTTGCGTACGGCAGCCTGTCCGGGGCGCCCACCGGCCCGGCGATGCTGGCGTCGCTGGCTTCGACCGCGTTGCAGCAAAAGAAGATCATCGCCTACCTGCGTGGCGGGTCCACCTACAACGTCGGCGCCCCGCCGGTGGGCACCGTCACCATCGAAGGCACGGGCGTCGGCCAGTTCCGCAAGCGCTTCGGCGCGATCGGTGACATCACCAACGCCCAGCCGGTTGTGGTCAGCCCGGATACGCTGTCCTATGTCGACGCGACCGACCCGGGATACACGAGCTTCGTCGCCACCAAGGCCTCGCGCGGCACGTTCATCGTCGCGCCTGCCAACGACGGCATCGTCCACGTGATCGACGCCGGGCCGGTGCGTCCTGTCTCGGCCGGCGGTGGCAAGGAGCTCTTCGGGTTCATTCCCAAGGCGGTTTTTCGCGGCACCGCGGGAAACATCGCCACCGAGGACACGACGGCCATCCTGTCGCTCACCTACCAGGACGGCGGCGCGCCGATCTACCACCACCACTTCTTCGTCGACGCGTCGCCGCGCGTGGCCGACGTCGATTTCGGCAACGGCACCGGACTCTGGCACACGATCGCCGTCGGCGGCATGGGCAAAGGCGGCAACAGTTACTATGCGATAGACGTCACCGACCCCTTCACCGTCACCGACGAGGCGACCGCCGCGGCGAAGGTATTGTGGGAATGGACCGATGCCGACATCAGGTACACCTACGGCCGGCCAGTGATCGTCAAGGTCCGCGAAACCGGCTATCCGACCGGGCGCTGGGTGGTGATCGTCACTGCTAGCTACAACAACGTCAGCGGCCGCGGCAAGGTGTTCTTCCTCGACGCCAAGACCGGAGTGTTGCTGTCGACGATCACGACGAGCGCGGGCACGGCCGCCGATCCCAGCGGCCTCGCGCAGACCCGCGCGTTCGTGAAGCACGAAGCCAACCAGACCGCAGAGCAGATCTACGGCGGCGACCTGCTGGGCAATTTCTGGCGCATCGACGTTTCGACGGCGGACTCGTACAAGACCGCGCCAGCGGTGCTGTTTGCACAGCTGACCGACCCATCGGGCGTCGTGCAGCCGGTGACCACCGCGCCGCAGATCGAGATCGACCTGAACAGCGGTATCGACCGCTACGTGTTCATCGGCACCGGCAGGCTGCTCGACGCCTCCGACCTGACCGCACCTTCGCCCGAGCAGCAGCAAACGATGTACGCGATCCGCGACGGCACGCTATCGGCCATCCAGACCACCAGCCTGCCGATCCAGCCGCGCGTCGTGATGACGCCGATCAACGCCGATGGCGTCAGCGCCATCGTCGGTGGCGCGCCGAATGGCTGGTACCACGACCTGCCCAACACGGCGAGCGATTCCGAACGGATCGTCGTCGACGTCATTGCAAACGTAAACGCGGCAGCCTACATCGGCACGCAGGTGACGAAGGATCCCTGCGTCCTTGCCCTGCCGGCGAGCTTCTACGTGCACGACTACATAACCGGCGAATCACTGCTGCAGAGCGGCTACGACGGGCCGGTTATCGCGAGCCAGTTGCTCTCGACAGGCGGTGTCGGCATTCAGCTCACCGGTTTCGTGCAGGTCGATGGCAGCCAGACAATGGGCGGCATCATCACGGCGGAAAGCGGCGGCAATAGCACGGTTTTCAACATCAGAAATGTCGTTACCGGCCCGGGTGCCCGCATGTCCTGGCGCCTGCTGACCGGTGAATAAACACCCACGATAGCGCGGCAGGTCGACCCTGCGATCGCCCAACCCTGCGTTGCGCGCGACTGGCGCCTTCTGGCGACATCACGCTCTGATCGTGGCGACGAGCGCAACACGATGACTGGCGCCATCGACAACCTGCGTCCATTTGGCGCCGCGAACGCAGCGGCGTCGCCGCTTGTCTGGGCCGTGCTGCTGTCCGTTGCGCTGCATTGCGCCATGGTAGTCCTGACCCAGGCGTCGCCGGGCGGCGGGATCCACAGTAACGTCGATCGTTCCGATCCGCTCAGCGCCACGCTCAGTGTGTTTGTGGCCGAGGGTTCGGCCGCCGACACGGTGCTCACGCGCGCCGGAACTGCGCGCGAACCTTCCGTCGCATCGCCCGCGTCACCTCCGCGCGCCGAGACGCAAGCCTCGTCGCCGGCCGCGCCAATGCGCTTTGGCAATGGCGCGCCCGGCGGCATCCTCGTGCAGCCGCATACGCTGGAGGACCGCAATCGCCTGGGCGACCTCCTCAGTCGGCAGACTTCGGAATTTCCGGTGGAGGTCGACCTGCCCGTGCGGCTGCGCGACCCTATCGCGGTGCGCTATCCCGCCGCGGCACTCGCGGCGGGCCGGCAAGGATCCGTCGCGGTCTGGATCGTCGTCAACAGCCACGGGGAAGCCGACGAAGTCCAGGTGGTCGACGGCCCGGAGGATTTCGCCGCCGCCGTATTGGAAGCATTGCGCGACATCTACTTTCTCCCGGCGCAAAACAACCGGCGGCTGATTGCGTATCCGGTGTCCCTCGAGTTCAGTTTCCGGCTTTCTGGCGTAGCTGGGCCAGAAACGTCCGCTGGCAGCGACCGCATCCGCCGCTGAACGCGGCATGCCGAATCACACGCTTTCCGCGATTGCGTGCTGCGGCTCAGGCCGGAAATTCGGCCAGGCGCGCCAGGTACCGCGCGACGAGATCGACCTCGAGGTTGACGGCAGCGCTCGGTCTGAGACAGTGCAACGTCGTCACTTCCAGCGTGTGCGGAATCAGGTTGACCGCGAAACGCGCACCTTCGACGCCGTTGACGGTGAGGCTCACTCCGTCCACCGCGATCGACCCCTTGGGCGCGATGAACCGTGCCAATTCGGCAGGCGCTTCGATCTCCAGGAACCAGCTGCCGTAGGCATCACCTTCGATGGCCGTGAAGCGTGTGACCGTTCCTACGCCGTCGACATGTCCGGTCGTCAGGTGCCCACCCAACCGGTCGGCGAGACGCAGCGCGAGCTCGAGGTTCACGTCGCCCGGACAATCGAGGCCGGTCGTGCAGCGAAGCGTTTCTGCCGAGACGTCAAATTCTAACGATGCGACGTGCATCGCGACCACCGTGAGACAGCAGCCGCTGACGCACACGCTGTCGCCGATCGCAACACCTTCAGACTCTCCCAAGCCCGTGGCAATTGCCAGCCGCACGCCATCGCCGTGATGGGCCACGCTCGCTATCCGCCCGACGGCCAGGACGATTCCGGTAAACATCAGGCGACTCCAGCATTAAGGACTCGCGCGATCACGCGCAGGTCGCCGCCGATGCGCTCGACGCTGTGCCAGGCGAGCGGTGTCATGGCGGCAAGACTTTCCAGCGGCGCGCGGCGCTCGACCATGCCGCGCGCGGGGTCGCCGATCATTGCCGGGGCCACGTACAGCAGCAGCTCGTCGACGAGGCCGGCCTCGACGAGCGCGCCGGTCAGCTTGGCGCCCGCTTCGACGTGCAGCTCGTTGACGCCGCGCACCGCCAGCGCGCGCACCAGCGCCGCGAGGTCGACGCGGCCGTCGGCATCGGGCAACGCAAGGACTTCGAGCGCCGAGGGCCACGCGGCATTGCGCTCGCCGGCCGTGACGATCAGCGCGTTACCGTCGGCGAGCACGCGCGCCGAAGCGGGTGTGCGCCCATGCCGGTCGACGACGATCCGCAATGGCTGCCGCGGCGTTTCGATCGCACGCACTGTTAGCTGGGGGTCGTCCTGCAGGACCGTGCCGACGCCGGTCAGCAACGCGCAGGCGCGGGCGCGCCACGCATGGCCGTCGGCGCGGGCTTCCGGGCCTGTGATCCACTGGCTTTCGCCACTGACGAGCGCAGTACGGCCATCAAGACTCGCCGCGAGCTTCGCGCGCACCCACGGGCGCCCGCGCGTCATCACGGAAACGAAGCCGATGTTGAGTTCGCGCGCGTCGTCTTCCAGCAACCCGAACGCGATGTCGACGCCGGCGGTGCGCAGCCGCTCGCCGCCGTTGGCCTGCGCCGGATTGGGGTCGAGCATCGCCGCCACGACGCGCGCGACGCCCGCCGCGACGATCGCGTCGACGCAGGGAGGTGTGCGCCCATGGCGGTTGCACGGTTCGAGCGTGACGTAGAGTGTCGCGCCGCGCGCGTCATGCCCGCGCGCCCGCGTGTCCGCAAGCGCATTGACTTCCGCATGGGGTTCGCCCGGCCGGACGTGGAAGCCCTCGCCGATGACGACGCCGTCCTTGACGACGACGCTGCCCACCCGCGGGTTGGGCGAGGTCGTATAGAGACCGCGCGCGGCCAGCGCAAGCGCACGCGCCATGTGTTCGCGGTCCTTCGCGGTGAAGCCGGTCATGGCGGAGCCCGCCGGGAAGTCATGGTCGGCGCGTACGGCGCGACGCGGCGGGTGGCGCCTCGACTTCCTTCAGCGCATCGCGAAAGTCGGAGATGTCCTGGAACGACCGATAGACTGAAGCGAAGCGGATGTAGGCAACGGAGTCGAGCTTGTGCAGCTCCTGCATGACCATCTCACCGATCTGCCGCGACGGTATTTCGCGCTCGCCCAGCGACAGGACCTGCTGGACGATGCGGTCGATGGCCGCGTCGACGTAGTCGGTGGGTACCGGCCGCTTGTGCAGCGCGCGCTGGAAACCCACGCGGATCTTCTCCACATCGAAGTCGGAGCGGTTGCCGTTGGTCTTCACGATCTGAGGCAGCCTCAACTCGACGGTCTCGTAAGTGGTGAACCGCTTCTGGCAGGCAACGCAACGGCGGCGGCGGCGGATGGAGTCGCCGGGCTCGGATACGCGCGAATCGATGACCTGCGTATCGACACTGCCGCAGAACGGACACTTCATCGTCGGGCGGCGGGGATCAGCGGTAGACCGGGAATCGGGCCGTCAGCGCGGCCACGCCCTTGCGCGCCGTCGCGGTCACCCTCTCGTCCAGCGGCGCGTCGAGCACGTCTGCGATCAGGTGCCCCAGCTCTTCGCATTCGATCTCCGTGAATCCGCGCGTCGTGATCGCGGGACTGCCCAGGCGGATTCCCGACGTGACGAACGGCTTCTCGGGATCGTCGGGAATCGAGTTCTTGTTGACCGTCATGTGGGCGCGGCCCAGCGCGGCTTCGGCGTCCCTGCCGGTGACCTTCTTGCTCCGCAGATCGACCAGGAACAGGTGCGAGTCCGTCCCGCCCGACACGATGCGCAGGCCGCGGTCCTGCAGCACCCTCGCCAGCACGAGGGCGTTTTCCAGCACGTGTTCCTGGTAGAGTTTGAAGTCGTGATGCAGTGCCTCGCCAAACGCCACGGCCTTGGCGGCGATCACATGCATCAGCGGTCCGCCCTGAAGCCCGGGGAACACGGCGGAGTTGATCGCCTTCTCGTGCTCGCCGCGCATCAGGATCAACCCGCCACGCGGACCGCGCAGCGTCTTGTGGGTCGTGCTGGTGACGAAGTCTGCGATTCCGACGGGACTGGGGTAGAGCCCGGCGGCGATCAGCCCGGCATAGTGCGCCATGTCGACCATCAGCAGCGCGCCCACCGAATCGGCAATCGCGCGGAACCGCCTCCAGTCGATGACGCGGGAATAGGCCGATGCGCCGGCGATGATCAGCTTGGGCCTGTGTTCGCGCGCCAAGCGTTCGGCCGCCGCATAGTCGATGAGCTCGGTGGCCGGGTCGAGTCCGTAGGGCACGACGTTGAACCACTTGCCGGATATGTTCACCGGCGAGCCATGCGTCAGGTGTCCGCCGTGCGGCAGGCTCATGCCCAGGATAGTGTCGCCCGGCTTCAGCGCCGCGAAGAACACCGCCTGGTTCGCCTGGGCGCCCGAATGAGGCTGCACGTTGGCCGCTTCCGCGCCAAACAGCGTCAGCGCGCGCTCGATGGCGATACGCTCGGCGACGTCGACGAATTCGCAACCGCCGTAGTAGCGCTTGCCGGGGTAACCCTCGGCGTACTTGTTCGTCAACTGCGAGCCCTGCGCCGCCATGACCGCGGAACTGGCGTAGTTTTCGGACGCGATGAGCTCGATATGGTCTTCCTGGCGCTTGTTCTCACCGGCGATGGCATTCCACAGCTCGGGATCGGCGTCGGCAAGCGTGCGGGTGCGGGTGAACATGGCGTCAGGGAATGCGTGCGTCGGGGATGGCCCATTTTAGCATCGGCATGGCCTCACGCCGTCAACGTCACCTGGGACAGCGCCGGAAGCGCCAAACGGGCCGCGCATTTGCCTTTATACCCCTTATAATCCTGCCACCGTTGCGCGGGGTCCCGCCGGGGCGTCCGCGCCAGTTCGACGAACGTGCATTGTCCTCGAGAGGCTCTATTCCGGGATTCGTGCAACGTTCGCATGCCATTCGGAGGACGCTTGAACGCCCTGCTCGCCCTGTCCCGCGCCATAGACAAGCTGAATGAGCGCATCGGCTTGACCGTTAGCTGGCTGGTCCTGGCTGCCGTGCTGATCAGCGCCGCCAACGCCGTGGTGCGCAAAGCGTTCAACGTCAGCTCCAACTCGTTCCTCGAGATCCAGTGGTACCTTTTCTCGGTGGTGTTCCTGTTCTGCGCCGGCTACACGCTGCTGCGCAACCAGCATGTGCGCATCGACGTCATCGCCGGCCGCCTGTCGCCGCAGGCGCAGGCGTGGATCGACATCCTCGGGACGATCTTCTTCCTGATGCCGATGGCGCTGACGATTATGTGGCTGTCCTGGCCGGTGTTCGTTCAAGCGTACCAGCGAGGTGAAGTGTCGACCAACGCCGGCGGCCTGCTGATCTGGCCGGCGCGGCTGCTGGTCCCGATCGGGTTCTTCCTGCTCGTGATCCAGGGCCTGTCGGAACTGATCAAGCGCATCGCGTTCCTCAAGGGCCTGATTTCGGATCCGGCGCAGAAGCAGCATGAAAAATCGGCCGAGGAGGAACTGGCCGAAGAGATATTGCGGCAACGGGGAGACAAGCCATGACCGCCTTCCTCGTGGCCAACATGGCGCCGCTGATGTTCGCGTCGCTGATCGTCGTCATGCTGCTGGGCTACCCGGTGGCGTTTGCGCTCGGCGCCGTCGGCATCGGCTTCGGCCTCCTCGGCATCGAGCTGGGGCTGCTGCAGGCCACACTGTTCCAGGCGCTCCCAGAACGGATCTGGGGCGTGATGTCCAACGACACGCTGTTGGCCATCCCGTTCTTCACGTTCATGGGGCTGATCCTCGAGCGCAGCGGCATGGCTGAGGACCTGCTGGAAACCATTGGCCAACTGTTCGGACCAGTGCGTGGCGGACTCGCGTACGCCGTGATCTTCGTGGGTGCGCTGCTCGCCGCCACCACCGGCGTGGTCGCGGCATCGGTCATCTCGATGGGTCTCATCTCGCTGCCGATCATGCTGCGCTACGGCTACGACCGGCGCTTCGCGTCGGGTGTCATTGCCGCCTCCGGCACGCTGGCGCAGATCATCCCGCCGTCGCTGGTGCTGATCATCATGGCCGACCAACTGGGCAAGTCGGTCGGCGACATGTACGCCGGTGCGTTCATCCCCGGGATCGTGCTCACCGGGCTTTATGCAACCTACACGATGGGCGTGTGCGTCGTGAAGCCCACGTGGGCGCCCGCATTGCCGCTGGAAGCGCGGACGCTAAAGGAGGCCAACGGCGACACGGGCACCCGATCGCTGCTCGTGCTGTTCGGGCTTGCCGTCATCGTCGCCGTGGCCTTTGCCAAATTCTATTACCCCGTTGGCGCCCCCCTTGACGAGGTCATCGTCGTGGCGACGTCGGTGGGCACCGCGTTCGCATTTTTTTCCGCGCTTATCGGCAAGCTGCTGAAGATCAAGCTCCTTTCCCAGCTCGCCGAGCGCGTCGTGTTCGTGCTCATCCCGGTGCTGGCGCTGATCTTCCTGGTGTTGGGCACGATCTTCCTGGGCGTGGCCACGCCGACCGAAGGTGGTGCGATGGGCGCGACGGGCGCGCTGATCATGGCTCTGGCGCGCAACCGGCTCTCGTGGAAGCTGCTGAAGCAGGGCATGGACACGACCGCCAAGCTCACAGCCTTCGTCGTCTTCATCCTGGTCGGCGCCCGCGTGTTCAGCCTGACGTTCTATGGCGTCAATGGTCACGTGTGGGTCGAGCACCTGCTATCGAGCCTGCCGGGCGGCCAGCTGGGCTTCCTGATCGTCGTCAACATCCTGATCTTCTTCCTTGCGTTCTTCCTCGACTTTTTCGAGCTGTCGTTCATCATCGTGCCGCTGGTGGGTCCGGTGGCCGAAAAGCTGGGCATCGACCTCATCTGGTTCGGCGTGCTGCTCGGCGTCAACATGCAGACGTCGTTCATGCACCCGCCCTTCGGGTTCGCGCTGTTCTACCTGCGCAGCGTCGCGCCGGCCAAGGACTACCTGGACAAGATCACCGGCAAGCTCACCGCCAAGATCACAACGGGCCAGATCTACTGGGGCGCGGTGCCGTTCGTGATCATCCAGATCATCATGGTGGCGCTGGTCATCCTGTTCCCGCAGATGGTGATGGTGTACAAGTCAGGCGAGTCGACGGTGGATCCCAGCAAGGTCGAATTCAACATCCAGCAGGAAGACGACGCCCCGCCCGCGGACGCCTATGGCCAGCCCGCCGCGCCGCCCACCGAGGGCCAGAAGCAGGACAAGGCCGACGACGCCGCGCAGTCGCTGCAGGACGCATTCAAGGCGCCGGCCGCCGTGCCGCCGCCCGAGCCGGCGAAGTAGCGCACTTTGCCCCGCACCCGAAAACCGCCCGCCGCCGGGCGGTTTTCGGCCACCGGTCGTCCAACACTTCCCGCGGCGCGCCGCCGCGCCAGCAAATCATGTCAGCCGGACGCCGGTCCCGCGCGTTATTCGCGCCTGGCCCATCGTGGGCCTTTTCCGGGAGGGACCGTGTTCGAATCGCTGCAGACCGTTTTCGCGTCGAATCCGTTGGCTTCGGGCGGCGCGACGCTGGCCGTTGTCGGCATGATCGTGATGTGGCTGCGCGAGGTGCCGGGCAAGCTGGCTGCCTGGGCGAAGCATTTCTTCGTCACGACGCTCACCGTCGACAGCCGCGACGAGATCATGTTCCCCGCACTCGTCGAGTACATGGACAGCCGCCCCGCGCTGCGCCGACTCAACAACTTCACCGTGCGCACGGTCCGCGAACAGAGTTCCTCCTACCAGAGCCTGCACGACGAGCTGCAGCAGGGCGGGCGCCCGGCCGCGCGCTTCTCCCCCGGCGAGGGATTCCACATCTTCGTGCTGGACGGCCGTCTCATGTGGATGAAGCGCGAGGTCCAGGTCGCCGTCTCGGTCATCGAGAAGATCACGCTGTCGACGTTCGGCCGGAACAAGCTGCCGCTGGAGGCCATCGTCGACGCTGCAATGGACCATCGCATCGAGCGTGAGCTGAATCGCATCGCCGTCTACGTGCCGAGCCCGTACAACAACGAGTGGACGCGCGCGCGACTGGGCAACAACCGCAAGCTCGACTCGGTCGTGCTCAAGGCAGGACAGAAGGAGGCTATCGTCGCCGACCTGGACCGTTTCTTCGCGTCACGCGAGCGCTACGAGGCGCTGGGCATCCCGTGGCGGCGCGGCTATCTTCTGTACGGCCCGCCGGGGACCGGCAAGACGTCGCTGGTGACGGCGCTCGCGTCCGAGCTTTCGCTCAACGTGTGCGTGCTGAGTCTGGCCTCGCCCAACGTCACCGATGAGAAAATCGGCAACCTGCTGGCGAGCGTACCGCGGCGATCGGTGATCCTGATCGAGGACGTCGACGCGTTCTTCCAACATCGCGGCAAGGCGGACTCCGGCGTCAGGGTCTCGTATTCCGGGTTCATCAACGCGCTCGATGGCGTGGCAGCACACGAGGGTTCGGTCGTGTTCCTGACGACCAACCATCCGCAGCTCATCGACGAGGCGGCGATCCGCTCCGGCCGCGTGGACTTCCGCCTGGAACTGGGCCTCTGCGACCGCGACCAGCTCGAGCGGATGTTCCTGAAGTTCATCGACGACGCCGGCGCGGCGGAGCAGTTTGCGGACGCGGTGGACGTGGGCCGCTGGTCGCCGGCACAGGTCCAGGAGCGGCTGCTCAAAGCTGCCGACGTCGACGAGGCGATCGGCCTGTTCGGCGCACCGCCCGCCGCGGACGATGCCGTGCCGCGGCTGCGCGCGGCGTAGCACAAAGGCAACTTGCAAAGAAAAAGCCCCGCGACCGCGGGGCTTTTTTGGACACTGGAACCGCCGTCACTTCTTGGCGGGTGCTGCCGGCGCGGAACGCGTCGCGCCAATCATGAAGTCGTCGAAGTTCTTTTCCGAAACGCTCATCCAGAGGATTTCCTCGTCGCGGAATTTCTTCCACGGTTCGTAGACCTTCTTGAATGCGGCGTTCTTGGCCATCGTTTCGTCGAACACTTCCAGCGCGGCCTTGAAGCAGGCCTGCATCACTTCGCGCGGGAACGGCCGCAACGCGACGCCATTGGCGACCAGGCGCCGCAGCGCCGGCGGGTTGACGGCGTCGTACTTGGCCATCATGTCGATGTTGGCCTCGTAGCAGGCAGCTGTTAGGACCGACTGGTAGTCCTTCGGCAGCGCCGCGAACGCCTTGTCGTTGACGAACAGGTCGAGCTCGGGACCGCCTTCCCACCAGCCCGGGTAGTAGTAGTTCTTTGCGACCTTGTAGAAGCCGAGCTTCTCGTCATCGTACGGGCCGACCCACTCCGCCGCGTCGATCGTGCCCTTTTCCAGCGCCGGGTAGATGTCGCCGCCCGGAATCTGTTGCGGTACCGAACCCAGCTTGGCCAGCACCGTCCCGGCGAAGCCGCCGATGCGGATCTTGAGGCCCTTCAGGTCGGCGACCGTCTTGATCTCCTTGCGGTACCAGCCGCCCATCTGCGCGCCCGTATTGCCCGCCGGGAAGCTGATGATGTTGTAGCCCTTGAGGAAGTCGTGCATCAATTCCAGGCCGCCGCCGTGGTACATCCACGAATTCTGCTGGCGGCAGTTCATGCCGAACGGGATGGCGCAGGCAAAGGCAAACGTCGGATCCTTGCCGAAGAAATAGTACGGCGCGGTGTGGCAGCATTCGACCGTCGCGTTCTGCACGGCGTCGACGACGCCGAACGCCGGAACGATTTCACCGGCCGCGAAGACCTGGATCTGAAACTTGCCGTTGGTGGCCGACGCGACGCGCTTGGAAATGGTCTCGGCGCCGCCATAGATGGTGTCGAGGCTCTTGGGGAAGCTCGACGCCAGGCGCCACTTGACCTCGGGCGACGCCTGCGCAAAGGCGGGTGCGGTGCCTGCAGCAAGTACGCCGGCCAGACCCGCGTGTTTAATAAAGGAACGACGCTTCATCGATACTCCTCCATGAATGCCAGGCTTGTGACTGGCGATGTTTGCCTCAACACTGGACACGCGTGCGCAATGTTCCCCGCCACCGAGGGCTCTAACGGCTCCCGTCCGGCGCTGGTTGACGGGCAATTCTAGCGGATTTTCGCGCCGTGCACCCATCTGCCGGGCACGTAGTGCACAACTGATCCGGCACCTAAGCCGACAGCTTGCGCACCGCCGTGAACAGCGACCACGTCCAGCCGCTCTGCCGCTCCAGCGTCTGCGTGAAACGGATCAGGTAGCGGGAGTTGCCCGTGTCCAGCTCGACCATGCCGCCGGCGATGAACTTGTCGTCCGGCCCGATGATGCTGCGCTGGGCCGCCTGGCGGTTCTCCGGATGCGCAGGCAGGTAGATGCCGAAGAACGGGCGGTCCGCCCGCGTGTGTCCCGCGTCCGACGGCGTCACCCAGCTGCGCATCAGGACGCGGACTAGCCGCCGCGCGATGATCTCGACGCCGACCGTCACCTGGTCCACCTGCTGCCGCTGCATCCGGCGAACGACGGCGAGCATCCACTGGTCGCCGTCCTTGACCGCGATCAGTTCGCCCAGCTTGGTCGGCGCATCCTTCGAGGGTGCCATGAGCCGGCATCCGGACTCGCTGCGGTCGGTCAGCTTCCATGTCGTGCCGCGGATCCGGCGCGCCACCGATTCCGGGTTCGCGGTCGGATTGACCAGCTGCGTCACTTCGTCAAAACTGGTCGTCACGCCCCGTGTCCGCGCATGCTCCGGCAACCGTTCGATTTCCGCCACGGCACGCGTTAGCGCCTGCAGGCCGACGACCACGCGGACGTCACCGTCGGTGGCAAAGCGCGTGGCGCGCGGCGCCTGGGCAATCGCATCCGGCCCGAACAGCGAAGCCAGGCGCATCAGCAGAAGCCGCTGCTCGCGCGACGGCAGGTCGCCCGGCGGCGTGACCTCCTCGTCATGCTCGGGCAGCCAGCGCATGCGTTCGACGATGCGCGCATAGACGGGACTCGCATCGAGGAAGAGCATGCGACCGACGCTGATCGGGCGGTCGCGGCGGCACAGTCCCGCATTGCCGGAGAGATCGACGCAGAATGGCGCACCGTCCGATGGAGGCGGCGTCAGTTGCAGCGTGGGCGTCCAGTCCTCGAGCTGGCGGGTTACCCATTCGACCTGATCGGGCGTGAAATTGCCGGAATCGAGGCGCATCATCAGCAGCGTCTTCAGGTATTCCTGCTCGAATGAGACGCCGGGCTTCGCAAAGCCGCCGACGCCATAGAGCAACTGCTCGCGCTGCCAGCCACGCATGCGCGCAAACTCGTAGAGCTCGTGGAACTCGCGCCATTGCGCCGGAATCCAGTGGCTGTACCGGAACAGCCGGAATTTCGCGTCGAGTCCCTTGTAGTGGGCAAGGCGGACCAGAACCCAGGGCAGCGTGGCCCGCCAGCGCTTGCTCTGCGTGCGCGGATAGCCGGACTTCAAGGCGATTTGGTAGGCGGCGGTGAACGCCTTCACGAGGTCGAACACCGAATGCCAGAGCCGCGACTCCACCGCCGTGCTCTTCTGGTAGTTGGCCGTGTATTGCTGCGTCAGCTGCGCCACCACTGGCTCGAGCCGCGCGTCGATGCGCAGCAACGCCTCGACTTGGCCAGGCCCGGGCTCCTTGCGCGCCCCCGGAAAACCCGCGACGAGTTCCAGTGCCTCGCGCTGGATGGCGATGGCCTCGGACGCGGGAAGCTGGGCGATCCATCGGCCGGCGTGCTTGGCGCTGGACAGCGGATCGTAGAGCGACCGCACCCAATCGAGCATACCGCCGATCACCGCGATGCACCCCTGGTACTCGCGACGTGCATCGTCAATGTCCTGCCACCGTCATGTGCCCGAGCAAAATCGAGCCGGTGTGCCGCGATCCGCGCGTGTCGACGTCGCTGCCGACGGCAACAATGTCGCGGAACATGTCGCGCAGATTGCCGGCAATAGTGATCTCCTCGACTGGGTACGCGATCTCGCCGTTTTCAATCCAGTAGCCTGCGGCGCCGCGAGAAAAATCGCCGGTCACCGGATTGATGCCCTGCCCCAGCTGCTCCGTCACGAAAAGGCCGCGGCCCATCCGTCTCATCAGGGCCGCCAGGTCGTCCGGCCCGGACTTGAGTACCAGATTGTGGCTGCCGCCGGCGTTGCCGGTCGACGCCAAACCCAACTTGCGCGCGGAATAGCTGCCGAGAAAGTAGCCCTGGACCACGCCCGCCTTCACGACGTCGCGCGGCGCCGTCGCCACGCCATCGCTGTCGAAAGGCGCGCTGCCGCGGCCGCGCGGCAGGTGAGGCTCCTCGCGCAGGTCGATGTGCCGCGCAAAGATTTCCTTGCCGAGCGAATCGGGCAGGAACGAGGACTTGCGGTACAGGCTTCCGCCGGACACTGCCTGGACAAAGCAGCCGATGAGGTCGGCCGCTTCCGGCGCCTCGAACAGCACCGCACATTCGAGCGTGGGGAGCTGTCGTGCATTGAGCCGCCGCGCCGTGCGCTCGCCGGCGATGCGGCCGACCGTTTCAGGCCCTAGCAGATCTTCCGGAGCGCGCGCAGCCGTGTACCAGTAATCCCGCTGCATCGCGTCGTGATCCTCGCCGATGACCGAGCAATCGATGTGATGGCGGGAGCTGCGATAGCCGCCGGAGAAGCCGAGCGAATTGGCGTAGACGAATTCCGATTCGCCGCGCGCCACCGTCGCGCCTTCGGTGTTCGTGATGCGGCGGTCGACGCGCAGCGCGGCGGCTTCGGCTTCGCGACCCAGCTCGATCGCGCGTTCGACGGGCAGGTCCCACGGGTGATAGAGATCGAGGTCGGGCCAGGCGGTCGCAATGCGCGCCGGGTCGGCCAGGCCCGCGGCATCGTCTTCCGCCGTGAAGCGGGCGATCGCCAGCGCCTTGTCGACGGTGGCGCGAATCGATTCGTCCGAGAAATCCGCTGTGCTGGCGTTGCCGCGGCGCTTGCCGACGAACACCGTGACGCCAATGCCTTTGTCGCGGTTGTAGTTGATGGTCTCCACTTCGCCGCGGCGCACGGTGACGCTCTGGCCGACCGCCTGCGAGACCTCGGTTTCAGCCGCCGACGCGCCGCCTGCCTTCGCCGCCGCGAGGATGGCCGCAGAAACGCGTTCGAGTTCCGCCGTCGCGACCGGAAAGCGGCCATCGGCCGGGATGGCGCCCGCGCGCGGCGATGCGAACTGAGGCGCGGGCTGCGTACGGCCATCGTTAAGTGACATGGTCATGGAGGGGCTTCGTGGACAAGACGCCGCGTTGGGGCACCGCGTTCATGACCCGCGCGGCCTTCGGGGAATCGGTCGGTTATGATAGCAAACGCCTGTACCTACGGCCCTTTCCCGGCGTCCCGACCGACCGAATGATCTCCCGACCCGACGAGCAGCAAGGCGATACCGACGACGCGGGCCTGCCGCCGTCCAAGACGCGCCGCAAGCACGAGATGCACGCGCTGCAGGACTTGGGCGAAGCCTTGGTTGCGCTCGACGCGCGGCGGTTGCAGAAGCTCGACCTGCCGGAGCGTCTCGTGGACGCGATCATCCAGGCCCGCGGCATCCGCGCGCATGAGGGCCGCCGCCGCCAGATCCAGTACATCGGCAAGCTGATGCGCACGATCGACCCCGAACCGGTCCAGGCTGCGCTCGAAGACTGGGCCAAGGGTCCCAAGGAAGACAACGCGCGCTTCGCCGTACTGGAACGCTGGCGGGACCGACTGCTGGCCGAACCCACGGCACTGAATGAATTCGTCGGCACGTATCCGCAGGCCGACCGCCGTCACCTGGAATCCCTCATCCACGACGCGAACCTGGAACGCACGCGCGGCGGGCCGCCGCACCGCTATCGCGAATTGTTCCGGCAGCTGAAGGCCGTCGTGGCGCTCGAAAAATAGCGCGGCCCGGAGAGGAACGTTCCGCGATGCCTGACAACCTGAACATCGGCCTCATTTCCATTTCCGACCGCGCGTCGGCCGGCGTCTACGAAGACAAGGGACTGCCCGGGCTCACCGAGTGGCTGACCGCCGCGCTCAAGTCGCCGTGGACGTCGTTAACGCGGCTCATCCCCGACGAGCAGGCGGTCATCGAGCGCACGCTCGTCGAGCTCGTCGATACCGCGGGTGCTTGCCTGGTATTCACGACCGGCGGAACCGGTCCGGCACCGCGCGACGTCACGCCCGAGGCGACGCTCGCCATCGCGCACAAGGTGCTGCCTGGCTTCG
>Ga0302323_100001136_pt1 | contig 21543 bp, 20 predicted proteins | sample Fen_T0_3_FD_201950 | JGI IMG/M metagenome (GOLD analysis project Ga0302323, IMG submission 201950) | Peat permafrost microbial communities from Stordalen Mire near Abisko, Sweden - Fen_T0_3 | ecosystem: Environmental > Terrestrial > Soil > Wetlands > Permafrost | place: Sweden: Abisko... | reverse complement strand
TTTTCCATCGAGCTTGATCTCGGCGCCGGACAAAGGGCATTCGATCATCAACTTGCCCACGTCCGCAGCGAGGGCCTCCACGGATTGCCTGGCGTCCGCCACCAGGCGCTCGGGAGCGTCGTGTGCCTCGGCGAGAAACTGCTCGAAGGCTTCGATGGCTTCGACTGGACGGCCGAGCTCGCGACTGCACTGGCCAATGTTGAGAAGTAGCTTGGGGCTTGGAAAAATCCCGTAGGCGGCTTGGAAGTCCGCGAGCGCGTCTGCGAATTCGGCGCTCTGGTAGTGCTGCGCTCCCTGTTTCAGCAGGATCTGAGCCTTGGCCTTGGCCTCGCTGGATTGCGACGCCGCATGGGCCTCTTGCCCGAGCAGAGAAAGCAGAGCAATCGACGCCGCGAATACCACTAGAGCTCCTCGAAGATGGGATGTTTGCCGTCCGGTTGGCGCACGTCGTGTTGCTCGTGCCTACCGGCGCGCGAGGCCGACCGCCGCGCGGGGAACGTGGCGGGGCTGGCGATGGGATTCGCCTTCTTGGGCGAGCCGGCTCCCGACGGGGTGAGCGTGCTGTCAAACGGATCGGCGGACGCACCAAGTCTGATGGTCTTCGTCTTGCCTGGTGGCGGGGAAAGTGATTGCTTCGCGACGGTCGCTTCCATCGTCGGCTCATTCTCGAGTGCTATGGCTGGTGCGATAGTCCCAACCTGCGCAACCTGCAAGCCGGCCAGGGAAGCCTGGCGAGCTGGCTTTGCGACGGAAGCTCCACTGCGTGCATCGGCAAAGAGCAGTCCGGTCGCTGTGACAACAAGCACAGCAGCAAGCCCGGCAAGTGCGGTTCTGCGTCTGGAGCCGGGTCGGCTTGCCGAATCTCGGTCGGCAGAAACATCTGACTCGACTTCCGTCGACGCGGCCAGGGTGGTGGCCAGGGCCGGTCGTACTTCGGACACCGGGTCCGCATCGCGCAGGGCCGCGATCTGGGCTGGACTGAACGGCATGGGCGTGAGCTCGCTCCAACTGCCCAGGGCAGCTGTCTCGAGGGCGCGTGCGAACTCCCTCATCGAAGGGTAGCGATCCGCTGCGCGCTTGGACAACGCGCGCAGGAGGACCGACTCTACTGCTGAAGGCACATCGGACGTGAACTTCGAGAGTGGCGGTGGGGCCAGGTGGGTCAGTTGGTAGAAGATGGCATCGGCGTGGTCGGCGGTGAACGGCGTGCGACCCGACAGCATCTCCCACACGATGCAGGCGAGCGCCCATTGATCGGCGCGATGATCGATCTCCTCGCCCGTTCCGGAAGCTTGTTCGGGCGACATGTACTCGGGGGTACCGAGCACTGTCGAAGCGTCCGTCAGCTTTGTGCGGGCGGCCTTGATCTTCGAGACGCCGAAGTCGAGCACCTTGACGAAGTCCGGCTCACCGGGTACCTGAACGAGGAAGATATTGGCCGGCTTGAGATCGCGGTGCACGATGCCCTTCGAGTGAACCACGGCTAGGGCCGAGGAAACCTGTCGTGCAATCTTGACGGCATTCGCGAGTGGCACTGAGCCGGCACGGCGAACCCGTCGCTCGAGGTCCTCGCCTTCGAGATGCTCCATGACCAGGTACGGCTCGCCCTCCTCGGACGTGCCGAAATCGAGGACGTTGACGAGATTGGGATGGCCGAGACGCGAGGCAATCCTTGCTTCGCGATGAAACCGCGCCAGCGCATCGGGGTGGCGGGCCATCGCGCGGCTCATCACCTTGACCGCCACGCGCTTGTGCAGGCGCATATGGTGCGCCTCGTAGACCGCACCCATGCCGCCCTCGCCAATACGCCCCACGAGCTCGTAGGCTCCGCCCAGCACCACGCCGACCAGACGATCCGATTCTGCTTCAGCAAGCATGAAGAAGTCCCCGCTGCACTTGCAGGCATTGCGTCTGGTTTGTCATGGGATTGAAGTTAGAAACCATAAGGCTACTGAGTTGGGAATGAGTCCAACAACAACGCCATAATAGCGCCGATTATTGTTGTTGGACAGCCTACAGAGAAACTTCCAATACTAACGGCTGCCAATTAGCATCAATAGATGCTCAATAGACGAGCGTCATAATTCTGTCGCGCCACGGTCCGGCGAAGCCGAGGAGAAATTCCATAATAGAATGCTAATGATTTCGCGGCCGGCAGACGGACACTCTGTCCATGTCCATTGCAATTGGGTAAGACCACCGCGGCAAGACGTGTCGGGTTTCCGACGATCTGGGTTCGCTAGGTTCCCGATTCGTCACAATTTTGTCGCGGTTTGTTGCCCTCGTGGAAGAGGTCGCCCGCCGCAGCCTTGTTTGCGAAGGAAGACCGAACGTTCGGCCGCGCTCCTGAAAGCCACTCTCTAGGGTGAGCTCTGGGCGGCTACAGATTCTTGTACAGCGGGCCGCCGCCGCCCTCTGGTGGAACCCAGTTGATGGCACCGTAGGGATCCTTGATGTCGCAGGTCTTGCAATGCACGCAGTTCGAGAAGTCGATGCGTAGCTTTTGGAACTTGCCTGTGCTCTCGTCGCGTTCGACCACGTAGACATTGGCGGGGCAGAATTTCTCGCAGGGGTTGCCGTATTCCTCGGCACAGCGCTGGCAGTGGCTGGTGTCGACCTTGAGGTGGCAGGGCTGCTTTTCCTCGTGGCGGGCGCCCGAGTGGTAGACGTCGGTCAGCTTGTCGAACGCAATACCTTGGTTGTCGTACTTGAAGGCGACAGCCGGTGCGCCCTGGGGATAGACGTCGAGCAGTTTCTTGGTGTCCTTGTAGTCCTCTTCGAGGACGATCTTGTCCAGCGGGTAGCGCCCACCGGTGACGGTCATGAGGCCGGCCTGGATGGTGCCGCCGATGAGGCCCGCCTTCATGAGCTGGCGGAAATTGCGGGCCGGGACCATATCCCTGACGATGTAGGAATTCGTGACTGCGGTTTCGTACTTGGCCAGCTGTTTGGGGGAGAAGTCGGCCGTGGCCAGCGCCTCGAACAGGGTTTCCGCGGCCAGGATGCCGCTCTTGATGGCGTAGTGGACGCCCTTGAGCTTGGGCATGGCTACCATCCCAGCGCTGTCGCCGCAGATAAGCGCGCCATCCATGGCGATCTTGGGGATGGAATAGTAGCCACCCTCGGGAATGGTCTTGGCGCCGTACGAGACGACCTTGCCGCCTTCCAGCAGCTTCTTCACGAACGGGTGCTGCTTGAACTTGCAGAATTGCAGGTGCGGATCGATGAGCGGATCGTGGTAGTCGAGTCCGGTGATCACGCCAAGGGCAATCTGGTTGTTCGCCATGGCGTAGATGAAGCTGCCGCCGAAGGTGTGGCTGTCCATGGGGTAGCCCATGCTGTGGATGATGTGGCCGGCGGGCAGGGGCGATTTCTCGAACTCCCAAACTTCCTTTACGCCGGTGGCGTAGGCCTGCGGGTTGCGCCCCTCGTCCAGGCCAAGCTTCTTCACCAGCTGCTTGGTGCACGAGCCGCGCGTGCCCTCGCAGAAGACGGTGCATTTCGCCAGCAGGTTGGGGCCGGCCTCGAAGATGCCCTTGGGTGAGCCGTCGGGATTCACGCCCTTGTCGCCGAGCTGTACGCCGATGACTCGATCGCCTTCGTAGAGAACTTCCTGCGCCGCAAAGGTCGTCAAGGCATCAACGCCCGCGGCCGAGAGCTGTTCGCCCAGCCACTTCACCAGTTTGCCCAGCGACACGATGAGGTTGCCATGGTTGTTCATCTGTGGCGGCACGATGGGAAACTTGAAGGCACGTTTCTTCGTGAAGAAGTACACGCCCTCGCTCTTGACCTCGCCCTCGATGGGCGCGCCCTTGGCCTTGAAATCCGGGATCAGCTCGGCCAGGGCCTTGGGCTCCATGACCGCGCCAGACAGCGTGTGGTCGCCCAGGTTGGTGGCCTTTTCGATGACCGCGACCACCATGTCCACGCCAAGGGATTCCTCGTTGATGGGCTTGCCTGGCTTTGCGCCGCTGGCGACGGCCTTGTTGTGCTTGGCGATGAGGTTGGTCAGGTGCAGGGCGCCAGAAAGCCCGGCCGGGCCGCCGCCGACGAAGACGACGCCCGCTTTCATGGTGTCACGTTCGATCATGGGCCTTTACTTATCCTTGTTTGCAAAACTCCGCACGCCGCATCTCGCCGCGGAGGGGCCAGAATTTTACCACTGAGGACACAAAGAGCGGAAGCGGATGGGCTTCCGGATCCGAGCCCATCCCTTTCCGGTCCGGGCTCTGTGTTCTCTGTGTCCTCTGTGGTTTGTCTCGTATCGGCCTGTGCGCTTGACCCGGCAGAGGTGTTCGCAGACCCTCGCGCGATTCCATAGTCATGCTCGCTGTTTCAGCCGCGGGCCGGGAAGCCTTGGTACTGTATTGACAAGTTTCTATATTGACAAGTATCGATGGATGCGGCACCCTTTCTGCGTGACCAAGCTCGCCGTCATCGAGAAGCTGTCGAAGCAGCTAACCGCGTGCTGCTGTTCGCCACGCGCCAAAGTACAGGCCAAGGACTTGTCGTCGTACGCGACCCTGTTCAAGGCCCTCGGCGACGATATCCGACTGGCCATCCTCGGATTCTTGGTGCAGGCAGGGGATGCTCTGTGCGTGTGCGACATAGAGAATCACGTCAAAGAGCTCTCGCAGCCCACCATTTCCCATCATCTGCGCCAGCTGCGCGAGGCCGGACTGGTCACGGCCGAACGCCGCGGTACCTGGATCTACTACGCCATCGACAAGACCGCTCACTCCCGCCTGGCCAAGTTCGTTGCCCTGTTCGAAGCCTGAAATTCGGAGATCACAATGTCCAAACTTCTCATCCTCAAGGATTCCGGGAACACCTCTTCTTGCTGCGGCGGCCAAGCCGATCCCGCCCAGGACATCCGCGACGTGGTCAAGCAGCGCTACGGCCAGGCCGTCAAGGCCGTGGTGGCGGGCGCCAAGGCCTCGTGCTGCGGGTCATCCTCTGGGACTTCCGCCACCGGTATGGGCGGCACCGATCCCATCACGCGCGATCTCTACGCCGCCGACCAGACCTCGGGGCTTCCCGCGGAAGCCGTGCTGGCCTCGTTTGGCTGTGGCAATCCGACAGCGCTGGCCGAACTGCGGCCGGGGGAAGTCGTTCTCGATCTTGGCTCGGGCGGCGGCATCGACGTGCTTCTGTCCGCCAAGCGGGTCGGCCCGACCGGCAAGGCCTACGGCCTCGACATGACCGACGAGATGCTGGCCCTGGCCGAGAAGAACAAGGCCGAGGCCGGCGCTGCCAACGTGGAATTCTTGAAGGGCACCATCGAAGCGATCCCTCTACCCGACAACACGGTGGACGTGATCATCTCGAACTGCGTAATCAATCTGTCGGGAGACAAGGACAAGGTGCTGCGCGAGGCCTTCCGCGTGCTCAAGCCAGGCGGCCGCTTCGCCGTGTCCGACATCGTGCTGCGCAAGGAATTGCCCGAGGAGGTCAGCTCGTCCCTGAATCTGTGGACCGGCTGCGTGGCCGGCGCGCTGGTGGAATCCGACTACGTGGGCAAGCTGCGGGCCGTGGGATTTGGCGATGTCACCGTCGAGAGCACGCGAATCTACGGCAAGGACGACGTGGCCGAGATGGCGGCGTCGTGCTGCGGGGGCGATCTGACCCCGACCCTCGCCGCGCTCGAAGGCGCGGTGATGAGTGCCTTCATCCGGGCCAAGAAGCCGTGAGCAAAGCGTGAGCAAGACCAAACGCCTTTCGCTCATCGATCGCTACCTGACCCTGTGGATCTTTCTCGCCATGGGACTCGGGGTCGGCGTGGGATTCTTGTTCCCGCAGGTGGTCGAGCGCCTGAACCGCGCTAGCAGCTCGGGCACCACGTCGTGGCCCATCGCCATCGGGCTCATCCTGATGATGTACCCGCCGCTGGCCAAGGTTCGCTACGAAGAGCTGGGCAAGGTCTTTCGCAACAAGCGCGTGCTTGGCCTGTCCCTGCTGCAAAACTGGGTGGTGGGGCCGGTGCTGATGACCGCGTTGGCCCTGATTTTTCTGCGCGACAAGCCCGAGTACATGGTGGGCCTCATCATGATTGGCCTCGCCCGCTGCATCGCCATGGTCATCGTGTGGAACGACCTGGCCAAGGGCGACGCCGACTACTGCGCCGGCCTGGTGGCCTTCAATTCCATCTTTCAGGTTCTGTTCTACTCGCTCTACGCCTACCTGTTCGTCACCTTGGTCCCAGCCTGGTTCGGCATTCAGGGTGCCGTGGTCCACGTCAGCGTCGGCGACATCGCGCAGAGCGTGTTCGTCTATCTGGGGATTCCGTTCTTGGCGGGAATGGCGACCCGATTTCTGCTGGTGCGATCGAAGGGTCGTGCATGGTACGAGACCTGGTTCATCCCTCGCATCGGCCCGCTGACCCTAGTGGCGCTGCTCTTCACCATCGTGGTGATGTTTTCACTCAAGGGCCAGCAGATCGTCGAGGTGCCGCTGGATGTGCTGCGCATCGCGATTCCCCTCCTCATCTATTTCGTGGTGATGTTTCTCGCCTCGTTTTTCATGAGCAAGCGGGCAGGAGCCAACTACCCGCAATCGGCCACCTTGTCGTTCACCGCGGCCTCGAACAATTTTGAACTGTCCATTGCCGTGGCGGTGGCCACTTTCGGCATCGGCCACGGGGCGGCCTTCGCGGCGGTGATCGGGCCGCTGGTCGAGGTACCGGCCTTGATCGGACTTGTCCATGTGGCGCTCTGGCTGCGCAGGCGCTGGTTCACCTCGCCCGCTTCTCTTGCCGTAACCCTTCGGGAGTAGACATGACTACCGTCTTGTTCGCATGCGTTCACAACGCCGGCCGGTCGCAAATGGCGGCAGCCCTATTCAATCATCTTGCGGATCCATCGAAGGCACGGGCCATCTCCGCAGGCACTGAGCCCGGCAGCCACGTCCACCCGGAAGTCCTGCAAGCCATGCTGGAACTTGGTGTGGATCTTGCGGCGGCGGTGCCACAGAAGCTGACCCAAGAGCTCGCTGCCACGGCATCGCTGCTCATCACGATGGGCTGTGGCGAATCCTGCCCGGTCGTGCCAGGGCTTGAACGCGACGATTGGCCGCTCGAAGATCCGAAGGGCAAGACCATCGAACGGGTCCGTCAGATTCGCGCCGATATCGCTGGCCGCGTGCGCGAGCTGCTGCAAAGCCGGGGCTTGTTGCGCTAGCCCTTTCCCCAAGCCCAGCTGGCGCGTGCTACTGTCCACGCGTGTCTGGCGCTATCGATCCCGAGGAAATCGTTACCCTCGTTCGCTTTGGCGAGCTGACGGCGGCGCAACTTCTGTGCGGTCGCCTGGAATCGGAAGGAATCGAATGCCTGATTCCCGATGAGATCATGGCGAACCAGACCTGGCATCTCAACCGCGCCATCGGCGGTATTCGTGTGCAAGTTCGTCAGGTCGATCTAGCGCGCGCCAAGCAGATCCTCGAGCAGCCGGGCCTGGCCGAGGATGCTGCCCTTGCGGCCAGCGCGGAAAACCTGGCGGAACCTGCCCCCGGCGAGCTCGCAGTCGCGGCCAGGGTCGATACCGGCGACAAGGACGACGACGGCTCCATCAGTCCCGGCGACCGCGCAGCCTACCGATCCATGCGGGTCGCGCTGGTCAGCCTTTGGCTCCTGGGCCTGATCCATCCCTATTCGCTGGTCCTGGCCGTGCGGGCACTGCGGCGCAAGGACGTCACGGCCTGGGGCCGCCGCCGCGCCATCATCGCCCTTTTCGTCAGCCTGCTCGGGTGCGCGGGGCTCTCGCTGCTCGTGGCTCGATACCTTTCGCGCTGATAGTGCGCGCAGGCCTTTACCGGAGCCCCCAGCCAATGCGAGGCGTCTCAATTTCTCCGGGTTTTCCGCCGATGGCTCGTCGTCATGCCCGCATACGGAAACACAAGACCCGTGATGGCCGAGGCCTTCCTCGATTCCTTGCACTATCTCGTGTGCATCTCCAGCTACCTCGGCCAGTACCTGGCATGCAACAGGACCTTCACGGAGACGCTCGGCTGGAAGGAAGAGGAGCTGCGCGACTACGGCTTCGCCGACCTCGCCCCGCCGGAGGATCGGGAAGAAGTCCTCAAGATGGGTAGCGCCGTTCTGAAAGAGGGGGGAGGTGTGCGTAGGAGCTATGCCCGCCCCGTTCGGCACAAGGACGGCAGCTACCGCCTCGTGCAGTGGACGGTGTGGGCCGAGCCCGAGAACCGGCTGGTCTATGCCATCGGCCGCGTGCAAGGCAACGCGCCCGGCGAGTAGCTCAAGCGCGCTGGTTCAGAACGATACCCGCGGGCCCAGATAGATCTGCAGAAGGGACACCCAGCGCGCCAAGCCCTCGCTCGACGAGAAGTGCGCAAACGAATAGGACGCGGCGATGTCGATGGAGAAGAGCCGGCTGGTGTGCCATTCCAGGCCCACCACGGGTTCGGGCGAAACCAGGAAGGAACAGTCAGGGATGGGCGCGTTCGCACTGCGCGGGTGTTCCTTGCTGTCCGGACAGGAATCCGAGCCAGCCACACCCGTCACGGGCCGTCCGAGAAGATGGCGGCCCCCCAATCCCGCGCCGACGCGCAGACCGAGGCCAAGGTAGGGAACAAACTCCTGCTCTGGATGCGATCGGAAGCGATACAGGAAGGTCGGAGCGAAGGCGAGCTGGCCGAATTCGTCGTTGCCGCTACCCGCGAAAACCAACGACAGGGGCAATCGGAAGGCGGCTCGCGGGCCCAGATCGAACTGCAGGGCGAGCGCGGCGGTCGCGCCAGCCAGGGATGAATGGGTAGCGAACACTTGCGCCCAGCCGAGCTCGGCTTCGAGGCTGAGCCCTAGTCCAAAGCGGCCCGACTTACCCAGCGACTCGGGCGCCTGCGCGGCTGTGGGCGGCGGCGTGGCCAGCGCTGCGCCTGGCGGCGACGCAGGGGAGGGCGATGGTGCGATGGGGGACGTGGTCGGCGCGGTTGGCGCGACGGCGGGGATGGCGGTTTCCGTGGCGACCGCACCGGCGTCCGGCAGTGGCGGTACGTCCACGATGGTCGATGCGGCGTCAGGCATTGCTTGCGGTGTTTCGCTGGCACCGGCGCCGTGCCATCCAGCCGCCAAGGCCCGAATGCGTGGCGAGGCCGCGAAGGCGTCCACCAACTGATGGGCCACGGCCGCGGCGTAGGTGTCACGGCGGAAAAGGTCGAGCGAGGTGGTGAATCGGTCGACGAGCACGCCATCGCTTTCCACCGAAAGCGACGTCACGCCCTCGACCGCAACACCCAGGGTTCGCAGATCGAGGAACAGACGCAGATCCGCGCTGCTCGGACGGCGATCGTCCGAAACGACCACCACGCCCGCGCGCGCCAGTTCGGTCCCGAGTGCCAGACCGACTTCGTGTCCCAGCTTCGACCCTTCGGGATGGATCCTGACCACCATTCCGGCAAGCTCTGGCGCCAGCGGCCCCACTACGGCAGGTTTGGCCTCGCCCTCGGGGCCGGCACAGGCGCCCAGTTGCAGCAGCAGCAGCAGCGGCAAGGCCCGCAGGAGACGCGCCGTGCCCCTAGATTTCCATGATCTCCGTATTCGCGAGCACAAGATCCGCGCATGATCGCCAAGGCCAGCGTCGATAGCAAGGCTTGCGAACGCTTGGCCCTCTACGACGCCATGAAGAGCGCGTACGCGAGCCGTCTGTGATTGGGAAGGATCGAACTTCTACCGCCGAAAGAGCGTCCATCCGGCCCACAGGGCCAGCGCGAGTGAGCTGCCAAGGATCGCGCCCACCAGAATCCACGGCGTGCGCGACTGCCGCGGATCGGAGGATTCGCCCGAGCGGCGAAGCATGTCCGCGGCGGGGATCAGGGGTACGCCCACGACGGGGGTGAGGGCACGCGAGATGGTCGTGGCGGGCAGCAGGGATTCGATGGCGCCAATCAAGGATTCGACGCTCCGGTAGCGCTCCTGAGGATCCTTGGCCATGGCTCGCTCGACCACGGCGACGACCTCGGGCGAAAGGTCGGGGCGGTACGAGGCGATGGGGCGCGGCGGCTCCTTGATGATTTGGTCAAGCAGCGGCAAGCCTTCCAGTCCCTGAAATGGCCGATGGCCCGACAGTGCCTCGTAAAGCACGGCCCCGAATCCGTAGACGTCGGTGCGGCGGTCGAGTGTGCGGCTGCCACTGGCAAGCTCCGGGGCCATGTAGGCTGGCGTGCCCATGGACTTTCCCGCCAGGGTCAGATCGCCGGACTGCTCTGCCGGCTGCATGACTTTCGAGATGCCAAAGTCGAGTACCTTGGTGGTGATGTATTCACCGTCCGCCGAGGTGCAGAGGAAGATGTTGTGTGGCTTGAGGTCGCGGTGAATCACGTGATGGGCATGGGCCGCGGCGACCCCGCGCAGCGCCGGCAAGAGCAGGGCGAAGGCTTCGTCGGGCTCCATCAGCCCCTGGCGCGCGAGTCGGTCTGCCAGGGGCTCTCCCAAGAGCAGCTCCATGACGATGCAATCGCGGCCCTCGTGGTCGAAGACATCGAACACGCTGACCACGTTGGGATGGTTGATACGGCCCGCGGCCAAGGCCTCCCGCCGAAAGCGCTCGCGCACTTCCTCGCTGTCAGCCAGGGATTGCAGGATCATCTTCAGCACCACGCGTTTGCCCGTGCGCTTGTTCACCCCGGCCCACACCGCCGCCATACCGCCGAGGCCGATCAGCTTCTCCACGCGGTACTTGTGATCCAGAATCTGACCGGGCCGCAGGATCGTTTCCACGCCCGGGGTCTTGCCGTTCTTGCCCATGCCCACGTTTGCTACCTCAAGGATGTCCCTGAAGTCCGAGACTGACAAACCATCTTTGGGGCAATTCCCCATCGGACAGAGATCCGACTACACTAGGCGCCATGTCGGTACGGCTCCCGCGCGGAAGGCTGCTTGCCAAGTTGCTGGTGGCCATGCTCGTGCCCGCCATCTTCGCCCTGGCGCTCTTCGGCGCCGCGGCCCACGAGGTCGCGCGGCGAGTGCTCGAGCAAGAGCTCGGGCGCAGGCTGGCCACGGCTGCCACGTCGGTGGCCATGTTGGTCTTGCCCGAGCAGCTCTCGGCCATCGCGGCGGGCGACGAGTTATCGAATACCTACGCCAATCTTCGCCACCGGGTCGATCAGGCACGTGAGCGGCTGGGGGTGCGCAGGGTCTTGCTCGTGGCGAGCGATCTGACGGTGCGGGCGGACAGTGAAAACGCGCTGCCGCTCGGCGCGCAGGCGCACGAGCTGGGCGCGGACGCACTCGAAATCGAAAAGGCGAGTGCGGGCCAGGCTACCGCCTCACCGCTCTTCGTGGGTCGAGACGGTTTGCCCTATAAGCGTGGCTACGCGCGCGTGGGCGACACCGGTTTCGCGGTGGTCGAGGCGAGCGCGCAGTACTTGGACGCATTGGCGGCCTTCCGGCGCTGGCTGGTGGTGGGCGGCATCGTCAGTCTGGCGATGATCGTCGTGCTGGCGGCCTGGCTATCCCGGCGCATGACCGGGCCGCTCGAACGCCTGGCGACCGCGGCCGAGCGCATAGGGCAGGGAGATCTGGCGAAGAGCGTGGTGGTGGAGACGCGCGACGAGATCGGCTACCTGGCCTCGCGCCTCGACGAGATGCGGGCCGCCCTGCGTGCCCGTGACGAGCGCATGCAGATGATGCTGGCCGGGATCGCGCACGAGGTGCGCAATCCCTTGGGTGGTCTCGAGCTCTACGCAGGCCTGCTGCGTGAAGGCCTGGCAGACCAGCCCGAACGGCTGGGCGAGATCGCGCGGGTGGAGCGCGAAATCGGCTACCTCAAGAACGTGGTGACAGACTTTCTCGACTTCGCCCGTCGCCCACCGCTGGTGATGGAGGCTTTTCCGGCAGCGGCGCTGCTTGGCGAAATCGCGGAGATCTCCCGCCCGCCGTCTGGCGGTCCGGTGCTTTCTGTCGCGTGCGAGCCTGGCCTGCTGGCGTGCGCGGATCGTACCCAGTTGCGCCGCGCCTTGCTCAACCTGGCCAAGAACGCCATTGGCGCCGCCGGTGCTTCGGGGCGCGTGGTGCTCGCGGCGCGTGCCGAGTCGAACGCACCCGACAGAATTGTGTGGGAGATCCGCGACAGCGGCTCCGGCGTGCCCGACGAGATTCGCGACAAGATCTTCACGCCCTTCTTCACCACGCGCGAACGCGGCACCGGGCTGGGGTTGGCCTTTGTCGCCGAGATCGCCCGCGACCACGGCGACGCCGTCAGCGTGGATCGTGGTCCCGAGGGCGGTGCCCGCTTCCGTTTCACCACCGCGGCTAGTGCCGAATCAAGCTGAGCACGATTTCGAAGAGGATGAGCAGCACCACCGTCGCTTCTAGTAGAAACAGGCGGCGGTCGCGCGCCACATCGGTGATGACTTCCAAGGTGTCCTGCACGGCACGCAGCTTGAGCTCTAGCGATTGGTAGCGATCCACCAGATCGAATTCCGAACGCAGTTTCTCGTAGATACGGTCTGCGCCAGGATCGTCCCAGGCCGCGTCGGGCTTGTCGAGCAGGTGCAGGATGGAAAGTACCTCGCTGCGCGTGCCCACCGCAGCGCCGATGAACTTGTGTAGATGGGTCGTGCGCATGGGCATGGTGCCTGCCTTCTCCAGCTCGGCGCCCAGCCTGTCGGTGGTGACGAACATTTGATCCACGATGCTCTCGTAGTAGTCCATGGCCGCGCTTTGCGCGACGGTCAGGGCCACCACGCTGGCGCGCTCGAAGGTGAGCCTGTCGACCACCAAGACGCCGTTGTCGATGTCGGGACGTGCGTCGGGCGTTTCGCGCACACTGAGCTCTTCGTTGAGCACCTGGGCCTTGGTCAGGCCTGGCCGAATCAAGCCGAGCCTCTGCAACTCCGTCCCGCGAACCTCGGGCGTCACGTCGAAGAAAACCACGGCGCCAAAGGGATAGATGAATACCGTGCCGCCCGAGGCGGGTTGGAACCACAGGTCGCGCGGTGAACGCTTGGCCTCGGGATAGGCACTCGCCAGCTCTTTCAGTGGAAGGTTTTCCACGAAGGCAGTGGCGAAGAAGGAGTGGATGCTGCCGCTGGTGGTTTCGGGCATGGGTATGAAGCAGTACGACGAAGTCGCCCTTCCAGGATAAAGCAAAAATGATGGCGTTAGGGCGCGGAAATCCGCGCCGGCAATGGTAAAGAAAGGCCGTGGATTTAGACCTGACGGATGCACAAAATGCCCTTCGCGACCAGGCCCGCGACCTCGCTGCGCGCGAGATTGGGCCCAAGGCGGCTGAGATCGATCGCCAGCAGCGCTTTCCACGGCATGCCATCGACTGCCTGGCCAAAGCCGGCATGCTGGGCGTGACAGTGCCGAAGGCGCAGGGCGGGCTGGGGCTCGACACCGTTGCCTGCGTGCTCATGCTCGAAGAGCTGGCCAGCGCCTGCGCCTCGACCGCGGCCATCGCGGCGCTGCAGAACCTACTTGTTTGCGAGCCCATTCTTCGCTTCGGCAGCGAGGCGCAGCAGCGCGACTGGCTGACTGGTCTGGCCAGCGGCAGCAAGCTCGGGTGTTTTGCCCTGACCGAACCCTGCGGTGGCTCTGACCTGGACGGCCTTGCCACGGTTGCCCGCCGTGACGGCGATGCCTGGGTGTTGCGTGGAACCAAGAGTTTCGTGACCTGCGGCCCCGAAGCGCAAGTGGCCGTGGTTTTCGCCTGCACAGTTTCCGGCGAAAAGCCCTCGGTGTCGGCCTTCCTGCTTCCCACGGACACGGCAGGTGTCTCGTTTGGGCCCGCCTACGACAAGCTGGGCCTGCGTGGGGCTATCTCCGCCACCATGACCCTTGCGGATGCACGGCTGCCGGCCAGTGCGCTTCTCGGCGGCGAAGGGGCCGGACGCGAGGTGATACGCTTTGCCCTCGACGGTGGACGCATCGGCGCCGGCGCGCTCGGCCTGGGCATTGCGCGCGCGGCCTTCACGGCCTCGACGCGCTATGCGCTCGACCGGCGCCCGAAGGGCGAGCCCATCGCCGAACACCAAGCTATTCAGTTCAAAATCGCGGACATGTCCACGCAGATCGACGCCGCCCGCTTGCTCACCTGGCGAGCCGCCACTTCGCGCGACGTGGGTACGCCGATTGGAGCGCAGGCCTCCATGGCCAAACTCGTGGCCTCCGAGGTCGCGAGTCGCGTGGCCAGTGACGCCGTGCAGATCCTGGGCGGCAATGGCTGCCTGGCCGACTTTCCCGTCGAGCGCCACTTTCGCGATGCCAAGGTCACGGAGATATACGAGGGCACGAGCGAGATCCAGAGACTGGGCATTGCATCTGTCCTGCTAAAGGAATAAGACCGCAGTGTTTCCCCCGAAACCAATGCTGCGGAGGGCCAGGCAATGAAGCTGATCGCGATGTTGTTCGCCATGGGAACCTGTTTTGCGCTGAGCGCATGCGCCACGAGTGGAAATGGCGATGAAGGCAACCCCACTCCGAGGGTAGTGCGCGGAAATGAAGACATCCGTATCGACACGGGTGGGATTCCACCCGACAAGCAGGCCGACATCATTTTGGTCTTGCAGCAGCGCGACGCCTCGGCGCGCCGGTGCTACCAGGATGAGCTCAACGAGAAGAAGACCCGTGAGTTCAAAGGCACGGTAAAGATTCTGCTTTCGCTCAATACCAACGGCAGCGCCAAGACCGTGAAGATCATGGGCGGAACGCTCAACAACAAGGACGTCGAAGCCTGTTTGGTTCAAACGGTCAAGGAATTCGAGTTCCCCAAGCTCGACCGCGCGGGCGACATCCAATACGACTACAAATTCGAACCCCAGTACTAAACAAATTCGATACACCAATCGAACTATCAGGAGGGCCCATACGCACGAGTTGAAACTGAGCACAATTTGACCCTGTTGTTTTGAGATAGGAAAAAATGTATAATGCCTTACGAAGTATGAGGCGGCATATTCTCCTCCTGACAGGGTTGCTCGTGACGCTCGCGCTAGGCTGCGCTTCCGAGCCAGAGGTTCGAAAAAGCCCAACGAAGGATCGGCACGCCAAGCGCGCCCGAACTTCTGGTTGGGCGACAGGGGATGTTTCGGGGGATGACAAGTCGATGGGGATGGAAATGTCCATTGGCGTGCTCGACGAGCGCGCCGTGGATCGCGCCATGAAGCCCCATGTGCGCGCCATGTCCGCCTGTTTTTCCAAGGCCGGCGAAGCGCGCAAGTATCTTTCCGGGCAGATCGTTATGCGCTTCGTGGTCAGTGCCAGCGGCCAGGTTTCCGACGTGCAGGTCATCAAGAACGGGCTTGGCAGCTATCCCGTCGAGAATTGCCTGGTGGCCGAGGGCAAGCTAATCGCCTTTCCCGCGCCGGAGGGACGCAAGGGGACCGACTTCGAGTACTCGATGACCTTCCAATCCACCGGCGAGCGCAGCGTGATTCCTTGGAGCGGCGAAGAGCTGGCTCGGCGTCTGTATGTCATCTCGACGGATCTTGCTGGTTGCGGGGCCATCGGCACGGCGGACGTGGATGTGATCGCCTATGTCGAGCCCGGCGGCTCGGTGGGCTCGGTGGGTTTCGCCTCGGAAGGATCGCTCGATCCGTCGGCAGCCGATTGCGCGGCGGCGCTCATGCGCAAAGTGCGGATCAGCGATGCCCCCACGGCCGCGCGTTCTAGCATCGTTCTGCGCGCCATTTTCCCCATGACCCTGGCCTTCGAACGCCCGCTCGGCGTCTCCAGCCGCAAGCTGAGCAAGCAAACCAAGCGGCACTAGCGGGAGCAGGTCAGGGACTGGGCGGACGAGCGAGCGCGCTGCGGGTCAGGTTGGCGGCCAGGTTGAGTAGGCGCTGCAGCTCAGCCGTAGAAACCTCGATGCGGGTTTGTAGCGTGTTTCCCTCGCGCGTGAACTGGGCGCGGCCGACCAGCGAGGAAAAACCGGTCAGGAGAACCGCTGGGTTGGTGACGATCTTGCGCTTCCAGGTTGGCAGATCGTGCTCCCACCGATCGGCTTCGGCCGTGGTCTTGAACTCCGCCAGGATCTCGATGAAGGGCGATTCCGCGCCCACCACCAGGGTCAGCGACTGCGGCGGTGGACCCGTGTCGCCGCCCACGGGCTGGGGTGGGCTGTCGTCGCTGGCCCCGCGCGTGGAAGGCAGGACGACGTTTTCGCTGCCGGGCGCGACGAATAGATTGGAGGCGGTCATCATGAATGCGGCGTCGTCGGGCAGGGCACTCTCCTCGCCTTCGATGCGCGCCGCGATGTCGTGCCAGTTTGGCCGGTTGGCCGGTTTGCTCGGCTCCCCGCCGCTTGTCCGCGCATCGCTATCGCCAGCGTCGACGGGGCCATCGGAGCTCGGCGCAGCCAGCACATCCCGGCCCAGAAGTAGCGCGGCATACGGCGGCGGCGCCATGATGGCAAGTGCTGGCATGGGCAGCACCAGGATGCGGTCGTCACGATCAAGTCTCGCGCCCGCCTTGTCCTGTCGGCGGATCCCGACCGGGCGTCCCTCGATGGTCTGCCAGGCGATGGGCTTCTTCGCCGCCTTGGCCCCGCGGTTGAGGGCCGCCTTGAATGGGGCATCCATCAGGTGGTGGCGCGCGGCCAAGAATGTCACCGCGTCGTCCGTAGGGTTGGGCGTCGCGATAAGCAGGGAATCGAAGTCGCGGTAGAGATCCAGCCCCGTGCCGTCGATCAATCGGTGACGGTCGGGGAGCAGAAGCAGCAGCCGATCCACCGCCGCCATGGTGTTGTCGCTGTCGGGAGAGGAGCGCAATCGATCCAGGCGCAGCAGTGCGATCAGGCGCGAGCCGTCCGGACCGTTGCTGCGCAGATCCCCGGGCCGGCGGCGACCGCCGTCGATGCTGCCGCCGCCATCGCGAGGCGCTGTCCTGGCCATGACGCCGGCATCGCTTTGGGGTTCGGGGGCGCCAGCATCGGGAGCGGAGGGAATGGTCACGCCTTCACGCACCGAAGGGACGCGTAGCCTAGGCTTGCGCACGCGAACAGGCGGCTCGTCCGCGGCCACGGGCTGTTTGTCGGGCGGCGCGCCCAGGGGAAGATCCTTCACCACGTCGATGGCGATGGGCTGCATCTGGACCGAAGGAACGAGCGAAAGCGCGCGCCACAGCCCGACCCCAGCCGCGACCGCAACCACACCAAGGTGTACGGCCAGGGAAACAGTCAAAGCCAGCAGGATGCGGCGCATTTTCAATGAGAATAGACCGCCCAGCAGGCGGCTTCACGGATTCATTGCTCGGGATACAGGGCGCGGATGCGGGCCGCGGTGACAGCCGCGTGAGGCGCAACGCCGGTGGTGAGCAACGCTCCTTCGCGGGGACGGATTTGCTTGATGTGGGCCAGACTGGCGGCCAGGAAGATCTCGGAAACGCGCGCCTCCAGCGGCGGGCTCTTGGTCGCGTCGAGCGAGACCAGGATGCCGTCGGACTTGAGCGCGGGCAGGAGCGCGACGATCAGATCCCGCGCGGCGGGCTGTTCTTCGATGTCCACCAAGCTGTCCACCAGAACCGCGCCCACCGAGCCCGCAGCCAGCGGTACCTCCGAGGCCGCAGTCACGATGGTGAGCGGATGCCCGAGCTTGCGTGCTCTGCGCAGCGCGCGCAGGGCGGCGCCGTGTTTCTCTGCCTCCACCAGGGCCAGCACCTCGAATTCGGAGGCTAGCACCTCGGCCAGCCACAGGGCAGACAGCACGACCACCGGCGCGTGTTCGCGCACGAGGTTGCACACCCGGCCCAGCGTCGCTGGGCTGCCAAGGGCTCCTGAGAGCAGGGGGCCGCGCATGGCGCGCACTATAGGAGGCGCCCATGGTGCACGGCAATCGCTAATCGGTGTTGGCGCGGGACGCGGCCGGCCGGCGCCTGGTAGATTGGCCCCATGTCCTTTCTAGCGGGGCTTGACGCCGCGGATGCCCGTCTGGGTGGCAAGGCGCGCTCGCTTGCCCAGCTGGCCGAGCAGGGACTTGCGACGCCACCAGGTTTCGCGCTTACCGGGGGGCTCTTTCGCGCTCTTTGTCCAAGCGTGCCGGACTTCGAACGCATCGACCAAGCCGCGCTGGCCACGCTCGACGGCTTGCGCGCCATGCTCACGCGTGCGCCCTGGCCGGCGGGTTTTCGCCACGAGCTGCACGCGCGGCTCGACGCCATGGGGGCGGCGTGCTTCGCCGTGCGTTCGTCCTTCGCCAGCGAGGATCTGTCCGGCCAGCTCGCGGCGGGCGTCTACGAGTCGCGTGGGAATGTGGCCGTGTCGGATGTGGAAGGGGCCATCCGGCAGGTGCTGTGCTCGGCGCTTGCGCCGGGCGCGGTGGCGTACGCCAGGGCGCACGGGCAGCAGCCGGCCAGGGATCCGGTGGCCGTGCTCGTTCACGCCTTCCTGACCGGCCAAGCTGAAGGGAGTGCGGCCTTCGCGCCCGAGCAGATGGCCAAGCCGCTGGTCACGCTCCGGCGCGGGCACTTGCCAGTCGAGGCCGAAGCATCGCTTTCGCGAACCCTGATCACGCTCGCAGCAGCGCGCGGTCCGATCGAGATTGAATGGGTCTTCGCCGAGGGCCGAGTGGTCTATTTGCAGGCGCGGCCCTTCGAAGCGCCACCGCCACCCGCGCCGTGGCCGGGGTTTGACGAGCTGGCTGGCGGAACAGCCACACGCGCCGCGTGGCACTGGGACGTTGCCCACAATCCGCTGCCGCTCTCGCCAGCTCAGGCCGGACTTGTCGAACTGGTGGATGGCAAGTGCTCCGTCGGCATTCGCCAGCGGGTGCTGGGTGGTTATCTCTTTTACACGCGGGACGAGCGCGCTTTGCCGACGCCTATCCCGGCAGAAGCTGCCGCGGAGCTCTTCGCTGCCTTGCGCCTGGAGGTCGAATCGCGCCTCGCCCGCCTCGGAAAACAGCCTGATCTGGAAGCGGCCTTGGACTTGTTCGTGTACGCCTACGAACCCATTTTTGGTGTGCTACAGCCGGCGCTGCGGCTGGCTCATGACGGTCTGCGCACCTTCCTCGAATCCCATGCGCAAGGATCGCTCGCCTTGCTTCCCGCCCTGCGGGCCGGCGTGGAATCCATGGCCAGCCTACGGCGGGAGCGGGCCGCCAAGATCCTTTCCGCCGGGAGCCACGCGGGCAGCTCTCGCGCCAAGTCTCTGGCCGACTATCTGGCTCTTTTTGGCGACGAAGCGCCGATCTGGGACGTGTGCGCGGCAACCTATGCCGAGGAGCCAGCCACTCTTCTGCCCGCCACTGCCCGACCGTCCGGCGAGGTTGCGCTGCCCGACTGGCAGGGCGCGAGCGCTCAGGTGCAGGCCATGCTGTCCGTGGATCTTCACGGGCAATGGCGCCAGCTGCTGGACCTTGCACGCACGGCCGTGGCACTTGGCGAAGCCGATGATTGGCTCTACGCCCGGACACAGGCGGCGGTTCGCCGCGCCCTGCTTGGCGTGGGTGAACGTCTGTGCCTTGCGTCCCGCCTGCCCGAGGCTGCGGATGTCTTCTATGTGCCGTTCGACCTGGTTCGCAAGGTTGCACTGGGCGACCAACCGTCGGTGGATATCGCGGCTCTTGCCGCCCAAGGCCGGTCAGCGTGGCAGCGCGCACGAGGGTTTCCTCCACCCTTGCCCGATGCGCTGGACGCCAAGGCGGTTCGCGGCGCGGGAACCGGCGGCAGGGCCATTGGGCGCTTGGTCTGGCATCGTCCGGGCCTGCACACGGCGGACAGGGTCCTGGCGGCCACGACCCTCTTGCCCACCGAATTGCCGCTCATCAGCGCCATCGCCATCGTGACCGAAACCGGCGGCCCGCTCGACCACGTTGCGGCGCAGGCACGCGAGCGCGGCATTCCAGCGGTGGTGGGAGCGCACGGCGCGTCCTCGCTGTTTGCCGACGGAGATCTGGTGCTTGTCGACGGCGACGCGGGTCTGGTGGTGAGGCTGGGAGCCGCGCTAATCTGACGGCAGCGTGTTCGAGGGCTGGGGGCTGGCGGGATTGGCGTTGGGCGCGGAGGTGCGTCCCTGGTTCACGCGCTCGCGCAGCTCCTTGCCGACCTTGAAGAAGGCCAGGCGCTTCGGCTTGACGTGCACGGTATCTCCGGTGCGTGGGTTGCGGCCCTCGTAGGCCTTGTAGTCGCGTACTGTGAAACTGCCGAAGCCGCGGATCTCGATGCCCTCGCCCTGCTGCAGAGCCTGGGTCATGCAGGAGAAAATCTGATCGACGAGAAGCTCCGCGCGCGCCCACGGGAACTTGAGCTTGTCCGCGACCACCGCGATGAGATCAGCCTTGGTCATAACCAGCTCCGGTAATGTAGCGAATTTCAAGGGTTTAGTCGAGTGAGCGAGAGGGTAGGGGGGCGGTCGGATCGCCGCGGTAACGATAGGACTTGAAAAATGAGTATTCGGTGCAGTTGTGACGCGCATAGAAATCGATCACGTCACGCCAGCCCAATTCTTTCTTGTCGATTCCTTCCTTGATCTCGCGCCACGAGAAGGTCTGCGCGCACATCGTGCCCCGGGGTGGCGTGTGCCCAGCCGAGGTTCGCGGATCGTAGAGCGTGCTGTTGGGCGGGACGCGGGACACGTAGAAGGCAGAAAGGGCAGGCAGCTCGATGACCTCGATACGCGTGATATCGACTTGGGCGTCCTTGCGAAACAGACACTCGGTGCGCAGGGTGGTTTGCTTCGGCTCCAGCGCGATGGCGTTGTGGGGCAACTCGGCCTTCATTACGCACTTGTGCTTGTCTGGAACCGAGGTCTGGATTCGGTAGGCCAGGTACAGCGGCGTGAGGTTCTCGATGCGCAGCACCAGGTGATCCGTGGACAGCGAGTGCGACTCGATGATCGTGGTCTGCTTGCTCACCTCCAGCGAGATGCGCAGGTGGCGGGTTTCGATGGGGGCCTTGATACGCAGATGCTGCTTGCCCTGCAACTCATCGAAGTAGGGATTGGACTGTTGCAGGTCTTCGTAGGGCGGGGCTTCGATGCCGTAGGACTTGGCATCCGCTTCGATGAGCCCCTTGTAGTAAAGGACCGAGAAGCGCATATCGGAGTTGATCATGGCCGACGGCGGCGGGGGCGGCTCGGGGCGCTTGGGCGTGGGCGGCGGCGTGCTGGCAGCATGGAGAATGAGCACACCCATGGCAATGGCCAGGAAGCCAGAGAAGAAAACGGCCAGTGCCAGAGGCTTGCCTTCCACGTCGCTTTATCCGAGTCCTATCCGAGTCCTATCCGAGAATCTCGAGTCCACCGAAGTATGGGCGCAGAGCCGTGGGCACGTCTAGCTTTCCGTCCTTGCGCTGGTAGGTTTCGAGAACACCGATCAGGGTTCTTGGCAAGGCCAAAGCCGAGCCGTTGAGGGTGTGGACGAAGCGGTTCTTCTCCTTGCCGTCCTTGAATCGGATCTTCGCCCGGCGCGCCTGGAAGTCGCCGAAGTTCGAGCACGAGCTGACCTCGAGCCATTCCCCGCAGCCAGGGGCCCACAGCTCCAGGTCGAATTTGACCATGGCCGAGAACGACAGATCGCCGGTGCACATCTCGATCACGCGGTAGGGAAGCTCCAGAGCCCTCAGCACATCCTCGGCGTCGGACAGCAGGCCCTTGA